>Ga0055451_10000317_pt1 | contig 18825 bp, 14 predicted proteins | sample China_Galinas_PW_3_FD_57745 | JGI IMG/M metagenome (GOLD analysis project Ga0055451, IMG submission 57745) | Wetland microbial communities from San Francisco Bay, California, USA, that impact long-term carbon sequestration - China_Galinas_PWB_D2 | ecosystem: Environmental > Aquatic > Marine >... | reverse complement strand
CAGCGACACAGATGACTCCGAAACTTATGCCCCGAACTTCTGAGACACACCACTAGCAGGGACTGCCCCTAACGAATGTCTCTGACACATTTGTTAGGGGCGCGCGTGGCCCCCTGGGCGCGTACGCTACTTGTTGTGGTGGGCGCGTTTGACGAGCACGAGCATCGTTTCGATCAGCTCTTTGTGCTTGCGCTGCTCGTCGGTGAGCTTGTCCGGATCGGTATGGGTGAGCGTGTCGAGATAGGCGGTAATCCGGCTCATCTCGTGCGCGTACGACGGATAGAGCTCGTGGACGGCGTGTGCGAACGATTCGCGGAAGTCCTGGCTCACCCGCGCAACGAGCCTCTCGAGCTTCTCCCGGTCCGAGAGGTTCGGAAACGCCTTGTCGATCGCTTTCTTGCTTTCGAAGATCGCGTCCGTCGTCTGCACGACGAGCCGGTCTTCGAACGCCTTGTGAATGACATCGAGCCGGTTCATGACGTCGGACACGACCATGCGGCGTAGCTCGGGAATCATGTCGATCATGCTGAGCATCGCGTTCTGGACTATGCGCGGGGCTTCCTGCACGAGGTAGCTCTGCACGGCGGCACGCCCGCTGGGCAGTTTCTTCTGGACCTCGTGGCGGCCGATCTGCGCGATCGCGGCGGCGTCCAGCTGGCTGGCCAGACGCGTGACTCCGGACAGGCTGAACATGAGAACCACGACGAGCGTGGTCCCGATTCCGAGGACGGCTTGACGCTTGCGGCGGACGGTCTCGGCGCGCCGGGCAACCCGCTCGATCAACGACTCGATCCGAGCCTCGATGTCGCCGGTCGTGCCAGCGTCGTTCTGTCGACGGGTGCTCATAGCTTCTGGATCTCCGTGTCGAGTAGCTGCAACCACAGAGACAGGAAGCGCTTCTGCAGCTCGAAGTTCGAGAGGTTCGAGTCGGCGACCGCGTAGCTCTCGAGGTGGTCTTGGACCTCGTTGATCTCCTTGGTGTACTTCTCCTGGAACCCTCCGATCGCGTCCGACACGGCCTCCTTCGTGGTCCGCCGGAACGACTCCTCGAGCTGCCGCTGTTCGCTCTCGCTTCGGAGCCCTGGGAAGCACGTGAAGATCGTGTCGTAGATCTTGTTCGACACCCGTTTGTGGCTGGCCAGAAGCCGTTCGTGCCCCTGGGTCCGCAGGTCCTTCGCAAGGCGATCGAGGCTCGTGACCAGGGCCTGCGAGATGTGCGGGCCGAGCTTCGTCAGCTGGCGCCGGCTCTCATCGGCATAGACCGGCAACAGATGTTCGCCGAGGGCCTTCAGCTCGAGCATCGCGGCAGGGTGGAGCTCCTGGAGTTCCTGATCGAGGCTCTTCGAGAACTTCTCCTCGGTCCACTCGGACCGGAGGTGGGCGTAGTTGACCCCGAGGAAGGCGAGCATCACGAGCGTGAGCACGGCAGACAGAAGGAACACCGCTCGCGACGCGCGCCGCTCCAGCCTATTCTGTTCGTCGAGGCTCTGCTCGAGGCGTATGAGCTGTGCCTCGAGCTGCTGCGTCGTGGCGTCCATGCGGGGGTCCCTCTTGGGATGAGCGAAACGGTTGCCGGCAGGACACTAGGTCGACAAGCCGGAAGACCGGCCCTAAGCGAATCCGTCAACAGCCTGCGAGGTCGTTTCGCCGTCCAACCAGCCAACCCGACGGCGCGGCTCTCAGCGTCGGAGAATTCGACGCAGTACCGCGCCCGCGAGGCGACCGAGCGTCGTGGCCCGCCACCGATCCCAGAGCGAAGTCGCGGCCAGTGCATCGCGCAGACTCTCGGTCCGCAAGTCGAGCCAGACGAGTGGATGACCGCACATCTCCGTCGTCTTGCTCTGGCGGCCGAGCCCCGATCGCAGGAGGTTCTCGAGGTAGATCGCCGCGTGCGCGGGGTCGGTCGTGAACAGCAGCTTGTTGGCGCCGCTGGCAAACGGAACCAGCTCGCCGCCGGCATCAAGGAACCGCCAGGTCCCTTCGGCCACGCCCGGCCAGGCCTCGTTGAAGAAGTCGTCGAGAATCACGACACCGCCGGCTTCGAGCGCCCCGCGCGCGATCGTGAGGTCGTGACGGGTGACCTCGCGCGTGTGGCCACCGTCTACGGAGATCAGGCGCAGCCGGCCCGAGACTTCGCGCATCAAGTCTTCGGCGGTCAAGCGCAGCGTGTTCGCGGCCAACACCCGGAGCCCGGTCGTGTCGCCGCAGATCCGCGCGAAGTTGGCGCGAAACGCTTCGGAGTCGCCACGACCTGACTGGTCGACGTTCTCGTGCTGCGCGTCGAACAGGTCCACGGCGAGCCCGAGCTCCCCGGCACGCCGGAGCAGGTAGAGCAGCAGGAACGAGCGACCGTGGTGGATCCCGATCTCGCAGACATGGCCCGCGACGGCGTGCGTCTTCTGGCATGCGTCGACGGCCATCACGAGCTCCGCGGCGCCGCGCGTCATGCACCCTTCGACCGTGCGATAGCCGCGCTGCGCGTATCGCCTGGCGGACATTCGACTCATCGCTCCAGAGCATAGCGTTGGCGGGAGAGCCCGCACGCTTTCCCGGCGCGAACGAAGGGCGTTGGCGGCGACCCGGACCGGTGTTGCCGGCCGCGGACGATACGCTGTCAGGAGGCACGCGAGGATCGCGATGACCCGGGATGCTGCGACCGGGCCGCACGCCCCCGCGTGCCGAGTGCCGGTCCGAACCTGGCACCGGCATTGCGCAAGGACTCGAAGTCAGTCATGTTGCTGTGCTCTCGACCGGGCTGCCGGTCCGAGCCGCTGCCAACACCGAGTGAGCGGGCGCGACTGTCGGGTGTTAGTTGCTCGTTCCGGTTTTTCTTCTTCGAGCGGGTAGACCGATGCATGGCAAGCAATCGATGTTCCTCATGGCGGCGCTGCTCGCGGTCACGACGCCTCTCGTCACAGCGCAGGACACCGGCGCGCACGAGCGCCGCGATCGTCCGAACATCCTGTGGATCATCGCGGAAGACCTCGGGCCTGAGCTCGCCTGCTACGGCACGAAGGAGGTCGGGACCCCCAACCTCGACCGGCTCGCTGGCGAAGGCGTGAGATACACGAAGGCGTTCACCGTCAATCCCGTGTGCTCGTCGAGTCGGTCCTCGTTCATGACCGGCATGCACGCGCAATCGATCGGCGCCCAAAACCACCGCTCGCATCGCCGCGACGGCTACCGACTCCCGAAAGGCGTGCGGCTGTTGACCCACCGCCTGCGCGACGCCGGCTACTTCACGGCCAACATCCGGCGGGGCATTCCCGGCGCGCGGGGCACGGGCAAGACCGACTGGAACTTCACGGTCGACAAGCCGTACGACTCGAGCCGCTACGAGGACCTCGCGGCGAATCAGCCGTTCTACGCCCAGATCAACTTCCCGGAGACACATCGCGGCAGCGCGTGGAACAACTCGCACAAGGTCATCGCCAAGCCCGCCGATCCCGCGAAAGTCGTCTTCCCGCCGTACTATCCCGACCATCCGGTCGTGCGAAAGGACTGGGCCCAGTACCTGAACACCGTCATGGCCCTCGACCTCGAGGTCGGTCGAGTGCTCGCGCAGCTGCGCAAGGACGGCTTGCTCGAGAAGACCGTCGTGATGTTCTTCGGCGACCACGGGCGCGCGATGGTGCGCGCCAAGCAGTGGCCGTACGACTCGGGCCTGCACGTGCCACTGTTGATCCGGTGGCCCAAGGACTTCAAAGCGCCGCGGCAGCTCCGCGCCGGCAAGGTCGACGACCGCCTGATCGCCTCGATCGATCTGACCGCGACGACGCTCGCGATCGCCGGGGTCGAGAAGCCGGACGGGATGCAGGGCCGGGTGTTCCTCGGTGATACGGCCGATCCCGATCGCCGCTACTGCTTCGCCGGGCGCGATCGTTGCGACGAGACGGTGTTTCGAATCCGCACCGTCCGCGACGAGCGGTTTCGCTACATCAAGAACTTCATGCCCGATCGGCCGTTCCTGCAGCGCAACCGCTACAAGGAGCGGCAGTACCCGGTCATCGCCGTGATGCGCGAGCTCTATGCGGCCGGCAAGCTCGACCCGGTCCAGGCCGTGCTGATGGCACCGAGACGCCCGGCCGAAGAGCTCTACGACCTCGACAACGATCCCTACGAGATCAAGAACCTCGCCAAGGACCCGACCTACTCGGCAACGCTCGAACGACTTCGCACCGTGCTGGCCGACTGGATCGAGTCCTCGGGCGACCAGGGCCGAACTCCGGAGCCGAAGGAGATCGTCGACTACTGGGAGAAGCGGGCCGCGGCCAACGACGCACGGCGGAAGCGAAAGCGCTAGCCCGGTCGAACCCTGTCGGCCCTCAACCGCGGTGCCCCGCCTTGACGAAAGACGGGGTATGCCCGACACCGTGACCAAGTTGGCGATCGCGGACGCCAAGAGCGAGCTCGAGGCCCTGCTGCGAAAGCTCGCAGAGAGCGCGCAGGTTGGCAACTCGGTCGTCGCGACCGTCGGGGACTGCTACGTGCAGTGGTGCTCCGACCAGCGGGCGATCTCGGTCGAGGCCGTGTCCAACGAGCGGCTGCCGGCGGGCCACAAGCTCGACGACAGCGCCGCAAAGCGCCTGTGCGAGCTCGGGTTCCTGGAGCCCGACGCGGAGCACGTCAACTATCACAAGCATGTCACCGACCATGCCCGGCTCCAGGGGCTCGCCGAGGAAGGGATCGTGCTCCTGCAGCAGATCTACGGGGTCGAGTCGACCGCGATCGTCGAGCTGCAGGCGAGCTACGTCGAAGTGTGGAAGCCGTCGAACCCCGCGCTCTCCGCGGCGCTCGAGCGGCAAGCCGAGCGCGACGACACCAGGGCCAGAAGCGATGTGTTCTTCGCGTTCCTCGCAGCGACACTGCTGCTTCCCACCGAGGACACCGGCGATGTGAGTCTCCTGCGGTCCGAAACCGGCGCCCCGACACTCGCCGTATTCACCGATACCGAGGCGCTGGAGCGCCTGTGGCCCGACGGCAAGAGCTTCACGCTGATGACGTCCGGCGAGCTGTTCCCGTGGGTTCGCGACCACCAGATCGAGCATCTCCTCGTCAACCCCGGCGGCCCGGTCGTCTGTCAGCTGAATCGCGATCAGATCGGCGCTCTGGTCCTTGCCGCCGAAGAGACGCGGACCGCCGTCAGCGGCTGAAACAGGACGCCGGGCTCGGACTTTGTCGGGCAGGCCCGACCCTGCTTTCGCACCGACGGCGTTCTGCCTAGACTAGGGGACTCGGGTCCCATCGCGAGTTCACCTCGCTCGTCCGATTGGACAAATCCCTACCTCTGAATGCGAGATCCCTCGATGTCCTTCTTCGATTCAGCTAGGCGCGCCGCGCCCATGCTCGCCGCGTGCGCTCTCCTCGCCTTCGGCTGTAACGACAACAGCATCTCGACGCCGGGAGGGTCGGCCGGTGCTCGCGCCGAACCCGTCGGAGACGAGCCTGCGATCACCCAACACCTCGATCATGACGACATCCTCAGCGGACGCGTCGACATGGACGCCGTCCTCGCTCGAGGCAACGCCCTGTTCCTGGCCAACTTCAACGACCTCGACGGGGCGGGGCGACCGACCTCGACGGGCACCGGCAGCCCGCGCCAGCGCCGCAGCAATCCGCAGAACTTCAACCGGATCTCGTCTCCGGAATCCAACTCGTGCAACGGCTGTCACAACAAGCCCCGCCCGGGTGGCGGCGGCGACAACGTCGCCAACGTGTTCGTCCTTGCCCAGCGGTTCTCGTTCGTCAACTTCGACCAGTCGGCCGGTGACCACTTCCAGAAGCACACGCTGAAAGGCGTCGGCGACGAGCGGGCGACGATCGGCATGTTCGGCTCGGGGTACATCGAGCTGCTCGCACGCGAGATCACGACCGAGCTGCAGGACATCCGCGACGCGGCGATCGCCGATGCCCAGCGCATGGCACAGGACGTGACCGTACCGCTCTCGGCCAAGGGCATCGACTACGGATCGATCACCGCGAAGGCCGACGGGAGCGTCGACACCTCAGGCGTCGAGGGCGTCGACGGCGATCTGATCATCAAGCCGTTCCACCAGAAGGGCGTCGCCGTGTCGCTGCGGGAGTTCACGAACAACGCGATGAACCACCACCACGGTATGCAGGCCGTCGAGCGCTTCGGCTTGCACGCCGATCCCGACGGTGACGGTGTCATCGACGAGCTGACGATCGGCGACATGACCGCGATCACGCTCATGCAGGCGACCCTGCCCGCGCCCGGTCGCGTGCTACCGGGCAAGTCCGGCCCCCAGCGTGAGGCCGCAGATCGCGGCGAACAGCTGTTTTCGAGCCTCGGCTGCGCCGAGTGCCACGTCCCCTCGCTCGAGCTCGAGGATCCCGTGTTCCGCGAGCCGAACCCGTTCAACCCGGTCGGAAACCTCCGGCCCGAGGACGTGTCGGCCGAGGTCGAGGTCGATCTGACTCAGGTCGGTCCCGGCCCGCACCTCATGCGTGGTCCCCGCGGTGCGGTCACTGTCCACGCCTACACCGATTTCAAGCGCCACGACATGGGCAAAGAGCTCGACACCGAGCAGCTCGAGCAGAACGGCGTCCCGACGAGCTACTTCTTGACGAAGAGGCTCTGGGGTATGGCGAACGAAGCTCCGTTCATGCACCACGGCCGGGCGACGACGATCAAGGAAGCGATCCTGATGCACGGCGGCGAGGCGAAGGTCTCGCGGGAGGCGTTCGCGCGCATGTCAGAGTCGGGCCAGAACGACGTCGTCGAGTTCCTGAAGACCCTGCAGGTTCTGCCCGAGAACGCGAAGTACAACAAGATCGTCGTGGAGCCGTCGGGGATCATCGGCGACGAGCCGGCGATGCCCGGACATCTCGATGAGAAGGACATCGAGGCCGGCAGTTACACGATCGAGCAGCTGTCGGCGATCGGGCGAAAGATCTTCGGCGCCGACTTCAACACGCTCGACGGCGCCGGGCGGCCTGAAACGGACGGCACCGGACAACCGCGCCCGCGGCGGGAAGCGCCCGAGAACTTCAACCGCATCTCGGGACCGGATTCCAACGCGTGCGTCGGCTGTCACAGAATGCCCGCGATCGGTGGTGGCGGCGACAACGTCGGCAACGTGTTCGTGCTCGGCCAGCGGTTCCCGTTCGTGAACTTCGACGGAGGGGCCGGCGACAGCTTCTTGATCCACAATCTCACCAACGTCGGCAACGAGCGCAACACGCTCGGCATGTGGGGGTCGGGCTACATCGAGATGCTCGCCCGCGAGATGACCGCCGATCTGCACGCGATTCGCGACAAGACGATCTCCGAAGCCAAGCGGACGGGCCGCTCGGTCACGGTGCAGCTCTTGACCAAGGGGATCTCGTTCGGCTGGTTCACGTGCGGCTCGCTCGGCGGCACCGACCTGTCCAAGGTCGAGGGCATCGACGACGACCTGATCGTCAAGCCGTTCCACCAGAAGGGTGTCGTCGTGTCACTGCGGGAGTTCACGAACAACGCGATCAACCAGCACCACGGCATGCAGCCGGAAGAGCGGTTCGGGAAGGGCGTCGATGCCGACAAGGACGGTGTGGTCAACGAGATCACGGTAGGCGACATGACCGCGCTGACGCTGTTCCAGGCGCTGCTGCCGGTCCCGACCCAGGTCATGCCCGAGAAGCCCGAGTACCGCGCGTCGGTCGAGGTCGGCCAGAGGCTGTTCGCCACGATCGGCTGCACCGCGTGTCACGTGCCTTCGCTCGTGCTCGACGACCCGGTCTTCACCGAGCCCAACCCCTACAACCCGGCCGGCAACCTCCAGGTCAAGGACGTCTCGCACCCGATCGAGGCCGACCTGACCGTCGAAGGCCAGGGCGATCGCCTGTCGCGGCGCGGAGATGGCAAGGTCGAGGTCCCGGCCTACACGGACCTCAAGCGCCACTATCTCGGCCCGGAATGCGACAACGAGCTCCTGATGCAGGCCGGCGTCCCGACCGGCCAGTTCCTGACGAAGAAGCTCTGGGGCATGGCCAGCGAGCCGCCGTTCCTGCACCACGGCCGCGCGCTGACCTTGCGCAAGGCGATCGAGATGCACGGCGGCGAAGCCAACGACTCGCGGACCGCGTTCAATGCGTTGTCGGACGGGGATCAGAAGAGCGTCATCGATTTCCTGAAGACGCTACAGGTCCCGAGCGCCAAGTAGGCCCGCGCCGGCCGGGTCAGGCGACGTCCGCCTGACTCGGCTTGCTTCCGGACAGCTTCGGCAGCAGCATCGGCACGTCCTTGCTGTACTCCTCGTAGGCACCGCCGAGCGCGTTCTTGAGATCGCGCTCTTCGAACTGCAGCGCGACGAGGATGAAGCCCGTGACGCCGATCGCGAACACGAGGTGGCCGACCGTCATCGTCGGCGTGGCCCAGAACGCGATCAGGAAGCCGAGCATGATCGGGTGGCGGACGACGCGGTAGAAGCCCGGAGTCCGGAACCGGGGCTGGCCGCCCGGCTTGTTGCGCAGGTGATGCCAGACCTGGGCGAGCCCGAACAACTCGAAGTGACCGATCATGAACGTCGCGAGCAGCACGATCAGCCAGCCCATGGCGGCGAGTGCATAGATCGCGTAGACGGCGACCGGTGACTCGACCGACCACACCAGCTCGGGGATCGGATGCCACTGCGTGAACATGACCGCGAACACACCGACGGTCGCCAGGACGAACGTGCTCCGCTCGATGGCCGGCGAGACGATCTTGGTCCAGCGCTTCTTGAACCACGGCCGGGCCATGATGCTGTGCTGAACGGCGAACAGCATCAGGATGCCGGCGTTGAGCAAGAGCGCCGTCCAGGGGTCGACGATCGCACCCGAATCGATCGAGGTCGGGACCGCGACGTTGTGCACGAAGCCGATCGCGTAGACGAAGGTGACGAGGAACAAGCAGTAGGCAACGAGGCCGTAGGTAAACGCAGCGATTCTCATGTCTTGGTTCTCCGTGGCTCGGCGCGCGGCGGGATGCCGGGCCTGACGCTCGGAACAGGGCCGTTTGGGGCCGGCGCGTTCGGGGTTTCCTGAAAACCGCCGCCCGCGCTGTGGGTGGTAGACTTCGGAACGGCCCTCACCTTGGCGCCCGCGCCCCTACTGCTCGCCTCCGGACCATATGCGCACGTACGTCGGCACGTTCCTCATCGCGTTCTCCAACCTCGCGCTCGAGATCCTGCTCGCGCGGCTTCTGAGCGTCGTAACCTGGTATCACCTCGCGTTCTTCGCGATCTCGACGGCGATGCTCGGGATGACGGCGGGGGCCGTGCGCGTGTATCTCGCACCCGAGCGGTTCACGGCCGGCCGATACCCGGGCGAGGCCGGGCGCGCATGCCTCGCCTACGCGATCGCCGTGCCAGTCACGCTGCTGTTTTTGTGCCTGGTTCCGATCGGCATCGACCTGTCGGCGATGGTGCTCGGGGCGCTGCTCCTGACGACGTTCGCCTGCGCGGTGCCGTTCTACTTCTCGGGCATCGCGATCACGCTCGCGCTGACCAAGACCGATCTGCCGATCGGCAACGTCTACGCGGCCGACCTGATCGGCGCGGGGCTCGGCTGTCTGTTCGTGCTCGGCGGGCTCGAGCTGCGCGGCGTGCCGAGCCTCGTGCTGTGGTGCGCGGCCATCGGTGCGCTGGCCGGATACAGCTTCTCCCCCCGGCGCGGGTTGGCGGCCGCGGGGTTCGTCGTCGCCCTCGGCCTGACCGTGTTCGGTGCGACCAACTCGACCGGGCCGGGCAGCATCTATCCGATGCTCGTCAAGGGCCGGCTCCAGCTGCCGGAGGGCGCCAAGTTCCCCGGAGCTTCGCTGTTCGAGATCGAGAAGTGGAACTCGCTGTCGCGCGTGACGGTCGAGCCCGAGAAGCCGGGCACGCCGCACGTGTGGGGGCCGAGCCCGAAGATGCCGCTGCAGATCGTCCAGCAGCGGGTCATGTACATCGATGGGGGAGCGACGACTTCGATCCGGAGGTGGTCGAACGAGAAGGACATCGAGCACCTGAAGTACGACGTCGTGAACCTGGCGTACTACCTGCGACCCAAGGGCGGCGCGGCGATCATCGGCGTCGGCGGCGGCAAGGACATGCAAGCCGCGTTCCTGTTCGGGCACGAGCGCGCGGTCGGCATCGACGTCAACCCGGCGCTGATCGAGCTCTTGACCCACGAGTTCCGCAAGTTCGCCGGGCTCGCCGACCACCCCGGGGCCAAGCTCGTCGCCGACGAGGCGCGCAGCTATCTGTCGACGACCAAGGACCGGTTCGCCGTGATCCAGATGTCGCTCGTCGACACCTGGGCGGCGACGCAGGCCGGTGCGTTCACGCTGTCCGAGAACGCGCTCTACACGGTGGAGGCGTGGACGACGTTCCTCAGGCGCCTCACGCCGGGCGGTGTGTTCACGGTCGCGCGTCACTTCGACGCGGCCAACATCGCCGAAACCGGGCGCACGCTCAGCCTCGGCGTCGCGGCCCTGCTCGCGATCGGTGTCGAGCACCCCGCGCGCCACCTCGCGATGGTCACGCGCGGGACGATCTCGACGCTGTTGCTCAGCAACCAGCCGTTCTCCAGCGAGGACATCGCCAAGCTCGTCAAGGTATGCGGCGACCTCGAGTTCGACGTCGTGCTGCGCCCGGACCAGCCGCCGACACACCCCGATCTCGCGGCGATCGCCCAGGCGACGTCGCGCGAGCAGCTCGCGGCGGCGACGAGCCGGAAGGCGCTCAACTACGACCCTCCGACCGACGACAATCCGTACTTCTTCAACCTGCTGCGCCTGAGCCACCTGCGCGCGGGCCTCGCCACGACGCAGGGCGTGCTGCATGGCAACGTCGCGGCCGCGATGACGTTGATGAGCCTGATCGCGTGCCTCGTGATCGTCGCGCTCGCGACGATCATCGTCCCGTTGTTCCTGCGCCGCCGGAGCGAGCGCACAGAGCGCCTGCGGATCTCGGGCCTGCTCTACTTCGCGCTGATCGGCACGGGCTTCATGCTCGTCGAGATCGCGCTGATCCAGCGCCTGTCCGTCTTCCTCGGTCACCCGACCTACGCGCTGAGCATCCTGCTGTTCGGCATCGTGATCAGCACGGGCGCTGGCAGCTGGATCAGCGAACGGCTGCCGCTGACGCGCGCCCCGTGGTTCGTCCTGCTGCCGCTGCTCGCGGGCGGCGCGATCTACGGCCTCGACACGGCGCTGCGCGCGATGATCCCCGAGTACATCACGGCGGACCTGACGACGCGCATCCTCGCGTCCCTGGCGCTCGTATTGCCGCTCGGCCTCCTGCTCGGTTGCTTCTTCCCGCTCGGCATGCGCTTCGCACGCCAGAGCGGCGCCGGCGAGGCACCGTGGTACTGGGCGCTCAACGGCGTGTTCGGGCTGCTGAGCTCGACGGTCGCGGTGTTCGTGTCGGTGTTCGTCGGCGTGTCGATGAACTTCCGCGTGTCCGCGATCTGCTACGCGTCGCTGGTGGTCTGCGTGATCCCGTTCGCGATCGCCGCGAAGCGAACCGGCCGACCGTTGGTCCGCGTGGCTGCCGAACCGAAGCCGGGCGAGCGAGCCCAGACCGCATAGCCGCCGGCGGCGTCGAGCCCGAGTCAGACTCGGGCTCGCGTCGCGCATCGCGACGGTCGGCCTGCCGGAACTTCAGCCGGTTCGTGAGCTCGTTCGTCGCGATCGTGCGCAGCCAGGCGAGCATCGATCCCGAGCCGCGGTACTCGAAGGCCGCGAGCGACCCTGCTCGCGCGCAGCATGATCTCCTGCAGCATGTCGGGCAGCTCGGCCCGCAGCCGGTTGCGAAGCCTCGCGTCGGTCAGCCCCTACAGCTTGCCGGCGCGCGCAGCCGTGAGGACCTGCGCCGTGTCGGTGAAGTCGCTCGGGTCGGGGGCGCAAAGGACCGTCACGATCTCGGCTTCGCGCGCGCTCCAGTCGCCGTTCTCGTCCGGTTCCATGCCGCGAGTACAGTGGCTGCCGACGCCCTCGACAGCCGAGTGGATTCGCGCAACAACCCCTTGCTCCCGTCACCCAAGGGCCGATGCCCGAGCCCGAATCGACGACGCAGATCCTCGCCCGCTGTCTCGAGGACTTCGAGGAGCGCGGCGAGGAAGCGATCGAAGCCGCCTGCGCCTGCCCCCGGCACTCGCCGATAGGCTGGGCGCGGCAGCGCGAATCCTCAGCGAGCTCCTCGGTGTCGTGAACGCCGACTCGGAGTCCGAAGTCGACTTCGAGTGGAACGGGACCAAGACGGTCGGCCGCTTCCTGCTCGGAGAGCAGATCGCGATCTCGCAAGAGTCGGCCCGCTGACCGACGTCTACGCGCTGGGCGCGACCCTCTACCAGTGACACTGCGACTGCCGTTCGAGGGCGAGAGACCCACGACGAGATCTACGACCGCATCTGCCGGCGAGACCCAGTTCCCCCCGCGGAAGCTCGGCGCGGGCATCCCCAGGGATCTCGAGACGATCTGCCTGACCGCGATGGAGAAGGAGCTCGAGCGTCGCTACGAGAGCGCGGGCGAGTTGCAGGCGGACCTCGAGCGATTCCTCGCGTATCAGCCAGTGCAGGCGCGCGAGCGAGGCTCCGCCCGGTCCGAGCGGCGGGGGGGGGCGTCGCTGAAGAAGAAGTAGCGTGCTTGCCGAACTCTCACTGGAGCCGAAGCGATACCGCGTTGCTCGCGAAGTTGACGGTGTGCGGACCGAACGTCACGAAGGAGTGGTGGAACTCCCTGCCGCGAAGCTGGGGCAGGAATGCCTTGGGCCATACGAATGCGGCCTTGGCCGTACCTCGAGCGTCCAGGATGCCGACCGTGTTGACCAGAAACCCGGTGTTGGGAGTTCCGACTGTCAGCAACAGGTAGGGATCGAAGTTGAGCGGTAGCGTCACGTTCCCGAGCGGGATCCCGGGCAGGGTTCCTCGCATCGACCCGATCAGCAAGTAGACACTGCCGGCGTGTCCGCTTCCGGCGTCGAGCACGAAGTCTTGCCTCCCGCCATCGTTGATCACGATCTGCGGAGGAGTCCCGACGAGGCCCTTGGGAGTCGTCGGGCAGGTCCCCAGCAGACACGTCGCGGACAGGTTGTAGCTGCCCGTGTTGTCGGCGCCGCTGTCGTAGACGATCGCGTAGTAGCGGCCTGTCGAGGGCAAGTTGAACGAGAAGTTGAACGTGCACGTGCCCCACGAAGGTGCCGAGCAGGATTTCGAGGCCACGGTCGTGGCTGTAGTGGCATCCCAGATCTCGAGCACGGGGTCGAGGTTGTTGGTCAACCCTTGGACCGCGAACTGGACGAGGTCTTTGGCAACCCCATTGAAGACGAAATAGTCGATGTCGGTCGATGGGCTGATGACGTCCTTGACCGTTTGCCCGGACTTGATGCCCGGCACGGGAATGACTGGCGGAATCCGTTCGAGCTGCAGCTGGTAGTTCCCACTGTTGTCGTTCCCGTTGTCCGAGACGACGAGCGTATAGGTTCCGGTCTGCTTCAGGGTCCAGGCATGCTGGAAGGTGCACGTGCCCCACGAAGGCGCCGAGCAGGAGGGGCTTGCGATCGGAGTCTTGGTGTTCGTCGGGCTGTAGATGTCAACGCGCGGATCCAGGTCATTGCTCTGCCCGGCGACACGGAGCCGAACTTGGTCCCCGGCCTTGCCCTGGAATCGGAACAGGTCCAGGTTGGTGGCCGGACTGATCGAACAGCCACTCGTGTGCTGTCCGTAGACGATCTGGATCGGCTGTGTCAGAGAGCACGATACCGGTGACTCGGGCTGCTGGGCTTGTGCCATCGACACGATCGTGGCCACAGCGACAGTTGTTCGAAGGTAGCGCATGGTTACTCCTGGAGGGGTTCGCACTGGGTTCCCATGGGCGTGTTCCCTCCTCACGACAGGTAGGGCACCACGGCCATGACGAGTTGAGGCCCGTCACGGCCCAAAACAGCGGCGACTCGCGAGGCGAACAACAAAGCGTGAATTGCGACACCACGCGATCTGTTACGCTGCGCAAGTCCTTGCCAAGCAGCGAAATCTCTGACTGGCGCGCACCATGAGTCCGGAGTTCACGGACCAGGGGCAATTCGGCGCGCGGAAGGCGACTGACATCCGTGTCGAGACCAAGCCAAAGCCTGCGTAGCAGCGCGCTCGCGCTCGGGCTTTCGCTGACTTGCAGCGCGTGCCTCAATCAAATGATCTGGGCGAGTCTGACCGAGGACTCAGTGTCCAACGGACAGTTGCGTGTGGCCGCGGTTGCGAATGGAAAGCCGCCGGGAGTGCTACTTCGCGCCGAATTGCTGCAAGGCCCGGGCAGGCTCGCGAGGATCCTGCCAAGGGGGTGGTTTCGTCTCGCCATCGACCCGGAGTATGGCATCGACGAGCCACGCGCCTGCACCGAGTTGGTGGCAGCCGCCGCCACGGCCGGGTTGCGCCCAGCATGGCTGATGACACTCGACCACGGTGACGACGAGGACGGCGGGTTTGTCGGTCAGGTTGTCGTGACGGGGTCCCTCGCGTCGGAGCTTCGCGCAGAACTCCGCAACGACCTCGACTTCGCCCGACTCCAGGACGTGCCCCAGCGCGCGCTGAAGTTGGTTCCCTTCGAGTGGATTCCGCTGGCCCCGCGCTGCGCACCGATCGATCGACGCGGGAACCCCGTCTCATGGCAGAGAGGTGACAGTCTCAGGGGCGAACCTCTCGGGATCGTCGTCGCGATCCCTCACGGCAAGATGTGGCAACACGTGACGGTGCCGGCCGCTCTCGCCAACGCGCAGGCCGTCGTGAGGTACGTGAGAAGCGACGACGGCAGGTGTTCGTGGCGGTGCACCCTCGACTGCAAGGTCCACGTGCTCGAACCTGCCGAGGCCACGGACTGGGTTTCGGTTGCCCCTGCGCCACCGCTCTCGATCGAGATGCCCGTGCCGACCGACTACACCTGGCTCGACGTAGCCTGGCGAATCCCCGTGTCCGTGGTTGCCGCGCCGATCGATGTGGTGACCTTCCCTTTGATCTTCCTCGTTGCGCTGACGCACGGCATCCAGTGGCCACGCATCGACGACGGGGACAGCGCAGGCGCGTCAAGGCGCTCGATGGCCTCACGCAGATCCCCGTTCGCGGGGTGCGTGTAGAGCCGCCGTGTGACAGATCGTGCGTCGTCGGTGGGTTGCAGGATCTGCCCGACGAACCAGGGTTGCACATCTGCGCGAGCAAGCCACGTCGTTAGCGTGTGACGGAACGCGTGGGTCACTCTTGTCGGTCTCGTCGAGGGGCGGCACGGTGAAGCGAATGTACTCCCGGGCCAGGCTGGAACCACCGAACCGGAGGTCGGGCAGTCGCGTTGGAGTGGAGGTGTTGCGCTTCTGCGGCCACAGTGAGGAGCCCCGATGAGCTGGTCCCCTGGACGATGCCTTGTTGCCGCCTTCGTTCTCGGCGCACCCGCGCTGCCCCAGTCGAGCTCGCCAGTGTTCCGGGGCACGCATCTCCCCGTTCCCCCGCAGCAACACGCGCCGTGGTCCCTGCCGAAGGTGTGGGTCCCCGGCCTCGTCACCACGACGAAACAGTTGTTCGAGCAAGGGCTCGCCGATCCGCGGGGACTCGAGTATCGCGAGATCGGAGTCGCGATCGGCAGCTGTTGGACCGGCGCCGCCGGCGTCGCCAAGACCCACGGGTGGGTGTTCCCGGTTGGAGAGGGAAAGCAGCGTCATGCCGTGTGTTGGAACGGCCTCGTCTATCCCGTGGTCGATGTCGGGCCACGCGCCGACGTCGAGAAGGACGTCGAGGGCCTCTTCACCGACGACGCTCGCGAGCGCAACGAGGCCCGAGGCAGAGGAGGGTATCTCCGCGGATGGGCGGTGAGTGAGGACACCTCGGTGTCCCACGAGACGCTGCTGCCGATCAAGGCCTGTCTGCTGCTAAGGCTCGGACACGCGAAGCTCGCGCACCGCGTGTTCAGCGCGTCACGGGTTCCATATCGGGTGCTTGCCCGGGACTGGGTGTGGGCGCTCTACGATCGAGCGGTTTGCGCTCACATGCGCGGCGATGACCGGCTTGCGTTGCTCAGCGCCGAGAGGTTGCTCTCGATCCGCAAGGGAGAGCTCGGGTTGTACGTAGACTTCCTCGACTCGTTGGACGACCTCGTCGCGGATCAAAGACGCCGAGCCGAGCGCGTTGCACCACCGGTTGCGGGCAAGCTGCCGGCGAACCAGGCCGAGCGCATCGCCGTGCTTGTCGACGCGCTCGAGGACGTGGCCGAGCGACAATGGGGTCAACCTGGAGGGGTGGATCTGAGCCGCGATCCGATCGTCCGCCTGCTCGTGGCCGAAGGCGAACCGGCCGTCGAGCCGCTGCTCGAGTGTCTCGCACACGACTCGCGGCTTACTCGCTCCGTTCAGTTCTCTCGTGACTTCTCCCGGGATCGACAGATCCTCAAGGTCTACGAAGCCGCGAACATGGCGCTGTCGTGCATTCTCGGCACGTGGTTCTTCGAGTACGAGTCGTACTACGACACCATGACGGCGCGCGGCGAGAAGAAGCGCGCCGAAGTTGCTGCTGCCATCCGTCGCTTCTGGCTCGCGAATCGCGATTGCCGCCCGCACGAGCGCTGGGTCGCAACGCTCGCGAACGACGCCGCCGGGCACGACCAATGGATCCAGGCCGCGCGTCACCTTGCGAAGCTGTCGAACGCACGCGACGAGCAAGGCAAGAAGCTCCACCGCGCCCTGTTGCGACTGAAGCATCCGACGGTCTCGGAGCTCCTGCAGAAGCGCGTCGAGGACCTCGCCGCGCCGATGTCGTCCGGCAAGGAACGCTTCGAGCAGCTACACATGGCTTGCATGATGTGCATCTTCTACCTCGACTGGGCGCATCTGCGTGCGGTGCCGACAGCGCGTGCCCTGTTCCGAGAGCTCGCCAAGGAAACGGCGGAGTCGAAGCCCCAGGGGAGCCGGCACTTCGCGCCCTATACCTGGCCGTTCGACAGACTCTGTGGCCTCATGGCCTGGCTGACGATTGCGTGTCGCGAAGCCGACGATCCAGATGCGCTCAGCGAGTACGCAACGTGGCTCTTGGGCCTTCGCCCAGTCTCCAGCATCAACGCCAATCCTCTCGTTCCGCTGACTCGCTATCCGAAAGACCCGTTGATGCGCAGGCTCGTCAAGTGGGTGTTCGGTGACGACTCGCCGTGGGCGGACAGCGACGGGCCCTGGCAACGCGGGTTGGGCAGTGAGCTCCGCGCGGACTTTCTCGCGGTCCCGGAGTATCGCGACGTCGTTGTCGCGCGACTCGCCGACGACTCGGCCGGCGGCATCGTAACACTGCAGGAGCCGGACGGACTCTACATCAACTACGCCGGCGGCAGGATCTCTTGCACGTCCGCGCCCTGGCGATGCGACCCGCTCGCCGGCAAGCTCGGGCCCCAGGTGACCTTCCGCGCCAAGGACTCGATGGCCAAGGAACTGTCCGAGCTCGACGGGTTCCCGCGATTCGAGCTCTACTGGCCGGAGAAGGACCGCGACAGGGCTCTCGCGCGAACTCTCGCCCACCTGCGACGCTACGGCGACCGCTATCGCGTGGGTCCCAACCTGAGCGGGTTTCCGGAAGCGCAGGAAGTTGCGGCTCGATTCCCCGAGCTGGACGGACCCGCGACCCGGGCCGATGTCGAAGCCGGCCTGGCCATCTTCTCGCTCCCCGGCGAGCGCCGGAGCGTGGACCTCGGGAAGCTACCGCGGACCGCGCAGTGGATCACGCTGAAGGAGTGCCCGTTTCGCCGTCGCTCGTTCGACGAGAGCACGGGGAAGATGACGGAGGAGGTGGCTTGGGACCAGGGCGGTCAGGTCTGGCAAGCCGAAGAGCAGCACATCGACGGCGCATGGAAGCGGTTCTACGGCTTCGTTGGCGCGGGACACATCGCGCGCGTGCCGGCGGACGAGATCGAGTTCCCGGGCGGTGAGCTGTGGTCGCCCGTCGCGGGCAGCCTGGACTGCCGCCTGAAGATGCCCGGTTCCGTGCTGTACGATAGCGATTCCACTCCGGAGCCCGTAACCGCGAACCAACCGCTCGTCTTCGCGCTTGAGTTGCACAATCGAGCCGGACACACGCAGGAAGTCGCCCGAGATTGGATCTGGCGCGATGGTCAGAAGCTCGTCATCCGCGATGGTCTGGAATTCCGGCTGCGTTGGCACCCCCCCGCTCCGAGGACGTGGTGGTTCGTCAAGGTCCCCGCCCAGAAGTCCACAGAGTGGAAGGACGTCGCTCCGAAGCCGGTCACGCGCGGCGACCGCTCGGGACGGCGGTCTGTCGAAGCGGCGCACGAGTTCCAGGCGTTCGAGACCGACGTCCGGCTGTGGTTCGAGGTCGAGAAGCCGGGCTTCTACGAGCTGCGTGTCCGGGTCCTCGGCGGAACGCCCAACGCCGTCGTGTTCGCGATCGGGAACCGTTGACGGGCTACAGTGTCGTCCATGCGTTGCTCGAGTGTCTCGGGCGACCCGCAGGAACCTGATCGGCGCACGACACACCCGAACGAGGTGTACTCTCTGGTCAGCGAGTTGCTCGAGGCAAACTATCTACCGGATCCGAAAGGCAGGCAGAACCGCATCGAGAAGCTGAAGTGGTTGGTTCTACTACCGAGTTCGTAGAGACTGAACACGCACCGGTTACGGCTCTTGACCCGCTGGGCCAAGTCGAGCGTTGCGTGTCATGCTCGAGCATCCCGAAGCGTTCACGCTCTATGAACGACATATGCACGGCAAGCTCGCGTTCATCAGCAGGTGAACTCCAACGAGCCGCTCCGACCGTTCCGATCTGGGGGTAGGACAATCAGGCTTGAGCTGCCATCGTTGACCGGCCAGTCTCATCGTTGAGCAGGTG
>Ga0055451_10000316_pt1 | contig 18934 bp, 11 predicted proteins | sample China_Galinas_PW_3_FD_57745 | JGI IMG/M metagenome (GOLD analysis project Ga0055451, IMG submission 57745) | Wetland microbial communities from San Francisco Bay, California, USA, that impact long-term carbon sequestration - China_Galinas_PWB_D2 | ecosystem: Environmental > Aquatic > Marine >... | reverse complement strand
AGGTTCTCGCGGTTCTCGAACGAGACGAGCCACTCCCAACGGCAGCGATCGAGGAACAGGCGCCGCAGCTCGCGGCTGCCATAGTCCGAATACACGGCCGCGGGCGTCAGCATCCCGAGCCTGCCCCCCTGACGCAGCAGCGCGACGCCGAGCTCGAGGAACAGCTTGTAGCTGTTGCGATCGGCCGAGCCCTGGTGCCGGAACGGTCGATCGCCGTCACGGCCGGAGGCCTTGATCCAGCGCTCGACCTGCTTGAACGAGTCCACGTATCCGGCCCATCGTCGTTCGATCTCGGGCCGCGCTCGAAACAGCTGTTCGCGTCGTTTCAGGGCTTCCTTACGCCCGAGATGACGGTACTCCGGATCGAACGTCGAGAAGAACTCCTTCGAGTTCGGCTTCAGCGTCTCCCACGGGGGATTGCCGACGACCGCATCGAAGCCGCCGTGATCGAACACGCCGGGGAACGCGACGTCCCACTGTAGCCCCCTGTGTCCGGGTTGCTGGCCCTGGCCCGTCCACGTGCTGAGGATCGCATCGCCGACCACGAGCCCTCGGAGCTGCTCGGGCCGGAACCGTGGGCATCCGACCTCGAGCCACAACGCGAGCCGCGCGACTTCGACGGCGTGTGGATCGAGATCCACGCCACGGATGCAGTGCTCGGCGACCTGCGCGCGCAGCGCGTGAGCTGGCCGCGGGGCCGATCCGTGCTGTTCGAGGCTCGCTTCGAACTTCTCGGCGAGAAACCGCAGCGCTGCGACCAGGAACGCGCCGCCGCCCATGGCCGGGTCGCAGACCCGCAGCCTCAGGATTCGGTCGGGGGGCAGCAGCGTGCCGGACTCCATGTCGGCGTACACGAGCGGCGCGAGACAGCGCTCGACGAGCGGGCGCGCCAGGGCCGGCGCCGAGTAGTACGCGCCGGATCGCTTGCGCGAGAGGCTCTTGTTCGCCAGCCGATAGCCGCCGGCTCTGTCGTGGAGCTCGAGGTCGAGCATCGACTCGTAGACGGCACCGAGCCGCTCGCCGCCGTCCCGAGCTCGTGCGACGACGAGCGTGTCGATCTCTTCGCGCGCCGCGCGCGGCAGGCGCGCCGTGAGACCCACCGCGTAGCGAATGATCTGCAGCTTGATCGCAGCGAGTCGGGCCGGATCGATCTCCCGACACTTGGCAACCGCGGCTCGCACCGCTCGCTCACTGACCGCCTTGGAGCGGGCCCGAAAAGCCTCTACGCTCTCTACCTCGACGGAGGCACCCTCCATGACCCTGACTGTATGCACGGGAACCAGGCTCGACAATGAGAGCACCGCTCATTCTCGTATTCGTGTGTGTGACCGCGTGCCAGAGCGGCGGGAACGTAGCGACGACCGAAGGACCTGATCGGGCAAGGGTAGGGGCAAGGGTAGGGGCAAGGGCAAGGGTAGGGGGGCCTGCCTGACAAATGCCTTGCGGCATTTGTCAGGCAGAGCCGAGGACCGCGAGCGCTCGGTCGAGTCGAGCCACGACCCTCTGTTCACCGAGCAGGTACACGATATCGAACAGCCCCGGCCCGCCGGTCGCTCCGGTCAGGGCCGCGCGGATCGGGTGCACGAGCTTGCCGAAGCCGATTCCGAGGGATTCGGCGACTTCGCGGGCCTTCGTCTCGAGCTCGTGGGGCGTCGAGTAGTCCGACTCGCGAATCCGCTGCTCGTCGGCGTCGACCGCGACCTGGACCACTTCGTCGATCGCCGGCTCGCGATCGGGCAGGGACGGCGGCACGCCGTGACCCGGCAGCGCGGCCTTGTACGCAGCCAGCCACTCGGCCGTCTCGGGGGCCTTGCGCAGGTTCTTCTCGGCTTTCGGTTCGTATTCGAAGTCGTCGGCGAGCAGGTAGCCGACCTTGTCGGGGAGCTCGGAGTAGATCCGAATGCGTTCGCGAAACGCCGAGATCAGGTTGCAAAACCACGCCCGCGACTGCGCGATCCGCTCGTGTGTCGTCAGCCCGGCGTCGACGAGAAACGGAGCCACGCCGTCGAGCAGGTCGTCGCGCGACATCGCGCGAATGTAGACGCCGCTCATCCAGTTGAGCTTCTCGTCGTCGAGAATCGAACCGCTCTTGCCAACATCGCGAAGCCGGAACCGCGCGATCGCCTCCTCGACCGTGAAGACCTGCCGCTCGGCGTCGAACCCCCAACCGAGCAGCGTGAAGAAGTTCACGACCGCCGGCGACGGATATCCGAGCCGCCGGTATTCGAGCAGATCGGTCTGCGCCATCCGCTTGCTGAGCTTCTTGCCGTCCTTGCCGAGGATCAGCGGCAGGTGTGCGAACCGCGGCACCGGGTAGCCGAACGCCTCGAACAGCAGCTGCTGCTTGACGGCATTCATGAAGTGCTCCTCGCCACGCACGATGTCCGTGATGCGCATGTCGTGGTCGTCGAGCGTGCTGCACAGGTTGTAGAGCGGGCTCCCGTCCTCGCGCAGCATGACCCAATCGTCGATCTGCCCGAGGTCGATCTCGACCTTGCCCTTGATCTGGTCGTCAACGACGACGGACCCGTCCGGAATCGCGAACCTCACGGTGTGCGGCTCGGCGGCTGCAACGCGCTGTTGCCGTTCGTCCTCGCTGAGCCCGCGACAGCGCCGATCGTACATCAGTTTGCCGTGCTCGGCCTGCATCCGCTCGCGCCCGGCCTGCACCTGCTCGGGCGTGCAGAAACACGGATACGCGACGCCGCGCGCGACGAGCTCGTCGACGCGGCTTTGGTAGCCGTCGAGCCGCTCGGACTGGAAGTACGGTCCGTAGTCGCCGTCCTTCTCGGGCCCCTCGTCCCAGTCGAGCCCGAGCCACCGCAACGCCTCGATCAGGTGTTCGAGGCTCTCCCGGGTCGACCGCTCGCGGTCGGTGTCGTCGATCCGGAGGATGAACGACCCGCCGGTGCTCTTGGCCAGCAAGAAGTTATAGAGCGCCGTCCGGGCCCCGCCGATATGCAGCGGGCCCGTCGGAGACGGCGCGAACCGAACTCGAACCGGGGCAGTCACGGGATCCTCCAGGCCTTTCGAGCGAAGGATCGTAGAAGCAGGAGCGCGGATGCACCAAGCCCGAAACCTCCGGTTCCGCCTGTGTCGACGATCGCCGCGGAATCGCCCCGCCTCCGGAACGCTCGGTTCCGGAAAAGCCACCGCAGGACCACCCCGCCTGCGGAGCATTTGCGTCAACCCTACCCTTGCGTTGCACCCAGCCATGCAAGGAACCCTGCCCTCCGTAAGCTTCCCGGAGAACCCGTTCCGGGAAAACGCAGGGTCGGCCGCGTCAGGTTTGCCTAAGGGCGGATTTCTTGGGGCGTTTTCTACTAGAATGCCGGCGATGGATTTCGAGACGACGTGTTGGACCGTGGTCCGGGGTGCTGCGGCCGGTCATCAGGACGACCGGGACCGGTTCGCCCGTCAGTACGCGCCCTTGATCCGCAGGTACCTCGCTTCGCGCTGGCGCCTCGCGCCCGACCACGACCGCGTGGTCGAAGCCAGCCACGAGGCCGTGATCCAGCTGTTCAAGCCGGGCGGGGCGCTGACCAACATCGAACACGGCCGCGACAACGGTTTCCGAGCGTTCCTCTACGGTGTGGTTCGCAACGTCGCTCTGATGATCGAGCGCAGTGCCCGCCGCAACGATCGGGTCCAGACGTGGTCCGACATCGATCCGGCCACGATCGAGGATTCGGAAGCGTCGCTGTCGCGGGTCTTCGCCCGGGCCTGGTTCGACATGATCGCCACCGAGGCCCGAAATCTGATGGCGGCGCGCCCCGGCGAACGGTGCAAGGCAGCGTACCGCTGTCTCGAGCTACGCTACCTCGACGGGATCCCGCCGCGTGACATCGCCAAGCGGATCGGACTGCATGTCAAGGACGTCTACGAGCTCTTGCGCACCGGGCGCAACGAGTACCGCGCGGCCCTGCTCGAGGTCATGGCGACCTACTACCCCGACGCTACCGAATCCGAGCTCGAGCAGCGTTGTCGCGAGCTCGCGATCTGAGAACCCGTGACGGATTCAGGCCCAAAATCGCCAGCCACCGGCAACAACCCTGTGGGCAGCCCCGACGAGATGACACACAAGACCGAAGACCCGAGCACCGCCCGTTCGGGCGACTACCTCGACGGGTTCCTGGCTTCGGCGTTTCGGCCGGCCGAGATCGACCGCACCGCCGCGAGCCCGAACCGAGTACCGGTGCGCGAGCTCCCGGTCGAGCTCGCGGGCTACCGGGTCGAGGAGTCGATCGGCCGAGGAGGCGTCGGTGATGTCTACCGGGTCGCCGACCCGGAGCTCGGTCGGGAGCTCGCGATCAAGATCCTGCGCCGCGAGCACGCCAACGATACCGAGCTCGTCCGGCGATTCCGCGACGAGGCCCGCTTGTGCGGTCAACTCACGCATCCGGGCATCGTCGAAGTGCACGAGATGGGTTCGCTCCAGGACAGGCGCCCCTACTTCACGATGCGCCTCGTCGAAGGCGAGACGTTCGCGAACATCTTGAGACGGCGCGCGGACCCGACTCAGGACCGCCACGAGTGCCTGAAGATCCTGACCCGGATGTGCCAGACCCTGGCCTACGTGCACGCGAAGGACGTGATGCATGGCGACATCAAGCCGCACAACGTCATGGTCGGTGCGTTCGGTGAGGTCCAGCTCATGGACTGGGGTTTCGCCCATCACAGAAAGGCCGCGGCTCACCTGCCCGAGACCGCGACGCTTCGTGTCGGTGGGACCCCCGCATACATGGCCCCGGAGCAGACCGGACCGAGCTCCAGCCTGACGCTCGCAACCGACGTGTTCTGCATCGGCGCGATCCTGTGCGAGATCCTGACCGGCCGGCCGCCGTATGCGGGAGCCAGCAAGAACGAAGTCATCGACCTCGCGGCGCAGGCAAGGCTCGAAGACGCGCATGAGCGGCTCGAGTCGTGCGGAGCCGAGAGATCCCTCGTCGACCTCGCGCACGCGTGCCTGCGACAACGGCCTGAGGACCGGCCGCCCGATGCCGGGGCCGTCGCCCAACGGCTCAACTCGTACTTCGATCACATCGAGGATCACGCACGCGAGATGGAGTTCCAGGCCGCGGCGGCAAGGGCCTCCCTCGAACAGACTCGGCGCGCACGTCGGCTCGGGTTCGCGCTGATGGCGTGTTTCGCAGGAGGGGTGTTTCTGGTTTCCGGAATGGTGTTGTGGAACGCGTCCGAGCGCGAAGCTCGCCGCACGCAGATCTCCGAAGCCGTTGCAGACGCGATGCGGCGAACTGCCCGCCTGCGGGCGTGGGCGCAGATCTCACCATCGCTCGAAGCGTGGACCAAGGCACTGTCCGCGGCTCACGAGGCCGCGGCGCTCGCCGCGACTCACGACAGCGACCCCCGCCTGCTCAACCGGGCAAACGCCGTGCTCGGCGAGATCGAGACCGAGCGACAGCACATCGCCCGAAAACAACAGCTACTCGATCGACTCGCCGCGATCATGCCGCACGTCGACGTCGAGCACCCGGCTCGACAGCTCGACACGATGTACACCAGTCTCTTCGCCGACGCGGGAATCGACATTCTCGCCGGGGCAACGCCCGAGAACATCTCGGCGATTCGCGACTTCCTGCCGGCACCGATTCTCGTGAGCGCGCTCGACACGTGGTCACAGGTACGGCGCAAGTACAACGTGCCCGACAGCGACGCATGGAACGTGCCTCACAAGATCGTCAAGGAGATCGACACCGACCCGTGGCGCAACGTCGTTCGTGATGCGTTCGGCCGGAAGGATGACGAGAAGCTGAAACAGCTCGCGAAGCAGAAGATCGACAAATCGTCCGCGGCCTCGCTCCGGTTCCTCGCGCAGTGTCTGAAAGAGCTCGGCCACGTTGACGACGCCCGCAACGTGCTGCGCAGGGCACACGGCGAGTATCCCAGCGACCCGCGCATCAATCACGACCTCGCGGTCCTGGCCGACCCCACCAAGCCCTCCGAGCTCTCGGAAGCCCTGCGGCTGCTGTCGATGGCTGTCGCCGTGCGCCCGGAAGATGCCCATCTGTGGACCGACCTGAGCCTCTACCGGATACAGGCACACCAGACCGAGTCCGCCCTCCACTCGCTCGAGCATGCCAAGCACCTCGACCCGCAATCACCGCGGGCATGGTTCTTGACCGGTGTTGCGTGGAACGCGATCGGCGAGCCGGCCGACGCGAAGGTCGCGCTGAGAAAGGCCATGACGTTCGGCAATCTCGACGCGGGGGTGATCCTCGGAGTCACTCTCAGTCGCGAGGGTCGGCTCGAAGCCGCGCTCGAGCCACTCGAACGCGTGCGCGAACAACGCCCCGACGACTTCTGCGCAGTGCTGCAACTGGGTGTCATCCGATCTCGCTTCTACCAACTCGAAACGGGCATCGCGCTGCTCCAGAAGGCTGTCGAGCTCGATGCCAAGTCGGTCGAAGCCCACGGCCGCCTCGGTCTGGCATTGCTCAGGGCCGGTCGTTGGGACGCGGCGATCGACTCCCTGCAGCGCGCCGAGCGCCTCTCGCGCCGGTTGGGAACCTCGACTCAGGCGCAGCTCTGGCTGGGGCATGGCCGAGACTACCTCGACGCCGCGTTTCGATACAGCCACCTCGATGGCGCAGATCCGGCACCCGAAGACCTCGCGCTGTTCGCGTCCGCCGCCTGGCGCAGCGGAGACTCCGAGGCGGCCGTCCACCTGTACGAGGCCGCGCTTGCCAGTGACGACGTTGAACTACCGTGCACGGACTTCGTGCACTCGGAGGCGGCATTCGCCGCGGCGGACCATGGCGCGGACGGCAAGCGTTCGCTCGAGATCCTGACCAACGAGCTCGAGGTGTTCGAGAATCAGGCCGACGGCAACGATCTCGACCCGAGCAGGGTGCGGGAGACACTGTGTGTCTGGCGCAACGCACCATATCTGCAGCGCTTCAAGCATGCCGAAGAGTGGTCGGACTTCTGGCACCGGGTCGGAAGCTTGCTCGTGGAGCTCGACAGCAGGGAATAGCGCGCGTCGGCGCGCCTGTCCGTCCTTCCACGTCGAAGCTGCTTCTCGGGTATCATGCGGAAGAACCTTGGTTCGTCGGAGTCCCTTGCTCGATTTTCTCACGTATCTGGCCCTCACTGGCGTCGTTGTCTTCGTCGTCGCGAGGCAGCTGCAACACAAACAGGAGGCCGAGGACTGGCTGCGAACGGCAAGGATGCTGGGATTTCGTGTGCGCCGCGGCGGCTTTGGCGGCCTGATGATGACCGGCAGCGTCGGGCCCGACAGCGTCCAGATTCGCCGAGAGACGCGCGGGGCCGGCAAGCATCGTCACTATGTCACGGTGTATCGGTTCTCGTATCGCGGGGGACCGCGGTTCGGGTTCGAGATTCGGCCTCAGGGCGTGTGGGACAACCTCAAGCAGCTGTTCGGAGCCCGCGACGTCCAGATCGGCGATCGCAGCTTCGACAACGAAGTCCTGATCCGCGGGGCGCGTGCCCGCAGGCTGATCGAGTACCTGACCCCCGAGCGCAAGGCCCGGGTCCGTCAGATGCTGCGAAGCGGCACGAAGTGCGAGATCCGCAACAGCTCGATCCTGCTCGTGCGCAACGGCGTCGATGACGGCCATGAGATCCGGCGCACGCTCGCACGCCTGCGCGGGCTCTCGGACGCACTGCGCGTCGAGCACGGAGACGAAACCGAGCCGAGCGCGCTCGGAAGGGCGGTCGTCGCCCAGCGCGAAGGCCGCCTCGAAGAGGTGAAGCCCATCCTCGACGAGGCCCGGCAAGCGGGCACTCCCGAGATCGAAGTCGCCGCGGTCGAGAGCGAGCTCCTCGGGACCGCGCTCCCCGACCTACCCGAGCTCGAACCGCTTGCGCCCGAACCCGTAGGCGAGGACGGGTCGCATGAACCGGCCGTAGCCGACTCCACAGCTGCCGAACAGCATGCTCCGAGCGATTCCGCGCCGGCCGAACAGGAGTCCCTCGATAAACAAACGGTGTGCGACACGTTGTTCTCGCCCCGACTCATGAGTCGGGATGCTCAGGCCTTGTTCGAAACGAGCTACGAAGGCCGCGAAGTCGACTGGGCGGGCGAGTTGAAGCGCGTCGAGCCGTTCAGCTTCGACCTCGTGTTCGGCGATCAGGCCGGGACCCGTGCGACGTTCGAGATCGGCGAGGTCGGAGGCGAGCTGGTTTTCGCCCGCACGGTGCAGGCGATCGTGCAGCTCCCCGCCGAGAGTCAGGCTGTACTCCGAGCCAGGATCGGCGAGCGGCTGCGGTTCACCGGGCGCCTGACACGCTGTGATGCGTTCGTCCGTAACCTCTACGTCAGCGACGCGCGGCTGCCCGAGCTCACCTCGTGATCTTCTTGATCGCTTCCTTGGCCGCAACCGCGACGACATAGCTGTCCGACGTGAGCTTCTGGAGCTCCGGCAGCGCGACCTCGGCGTCTTTGCCGAGCTTGCCGAGCGCCTCGGCTGCGCGCCAGCGGTCGTGGACGTGATCGCTGGCCAGCAGGCCGACCAGCGTCGGCACGGCATACGCGTCGCGCACCCCGCCGAGTGCTTCGATCGCCGCCCAGTGCACGGACTGGCTCTTGTCGTCGAGCGCCGCGATCAGAGCCCGGGTCAACTCGCTGGACTTCGTAGCGACCATCCCGGCGGCCACGGCCGCCGACAGGCGCACGGACTCGTCCTGGTCTCCGAGCGCTGTGATCAACGACGGCACGAGCTCGGCCGCCTTCTTGCCGATCCGCCCGATCGCTTGCGCGGAGGCGGCGCGCACGAGCGGGTCGGCATCGCCGAGACCTGCGCGCAACGCGTCGGCAGCCCCCTTGCCGAGCTCGCCGATCTCGCCCAACGCCTGCGCCGCAGCGATTCGCGACGGCGTCGCCTCGGGCTTGGCGAAGATGCTGGATGAGAGGGCATTCCCGATCTTCTCGCACGCGTCGGGGCCCAGTCCGCCGCACGCGTAGGCTGCCCACATTCGGACCCGCTCCCGCTTGTTCGAGAAGCAAGCGATCAGATCATCCAATCCCGACATCAGCACCGGACCGAGATTGCGTAACGCCGTGGACGTAATGTAGCCCTGGGCAACCGACCCGCTGCACATCAACGCGATCATCTTTGCAATCGCCGGTTTCGCCGCGTCGCGGAGGCTCTCGAGCGCCTGGACACACTCCAAGCGAACACGCTCGGACTCGTCGTCGAGCCCCTTCCGCAAGCTCTCGGCGGCCACCTTGCCGGACGGCCCCAGGCTGCGCAGGCAGCTCGCGGCATGGAACCGAAGCTCCTCGTCGTCGGAGGTCATGAGCTCGCGAACTCGCGGAATGCACTCGACCCCGCGCTCGCCCATGCCGCCGAGAGCCGTGAGGCTCGCCACGATCAATCCCTTCGGCTGCTTGCCGGGTTCGAGCAACGCGACCATGCCGGGGACCGCGATCTTGCCGAGGCGCGAGAGACTATCGAGCGCCACCTGCCAGAGCTCCTTCTCCTGGAGCACGAAGAACAGCGTGTCCACCTGCTCCTGGTTGGGCGGCCGGTAGAGCCCGAGCGCCGCAATCGCGCCTTTGCGAAACTTTGGTTTGGCCTTGTCGACGGCCAGCTTGCGAAGCCGCTCCAAAGCCGGCTTTCCGAGGCGCGCGATCGACCGGACTGCCCACTCGTGCACGTTCGCGTTCTCGTCGATACTGAGCATGCGCGTCATGCTGTTCAGCGCTCGCTGCATGTCCGCTGCGTCGAGCTTGTCGCTGAACTCCTGGGCAACGAAGCGCACCATCTTCTCCCGGATGATCGGTGCAGGATCATCGAGTGCCTCGAGCACGACCGGGAGCAGCGTCGCATGATCGAGCCCGATCTTCAGCGAAACCACGCGAGAATCGGAGCGCACACGCGGGTCCTCGTGGGTCCAGAGTTTCTCGACCTCGGGGATCGCAGCCTTCGCCGCCGTGCCGATCGGATAGAGCGTGTGCAGCGCTTCGATCTGGAGGCCGACGTCCTCGTTCGACAGCAGACCGATCAACAGCGGCACGGCGGCCTTTGCCTTGGGCCCGAGCGTCTGCAAGGTCAGCAGGATCTTGAACTCGATCGCGCGTCCGGCCTTCGGGAATTCTGCGACCAGGACGGGCACGACCTTCTCGCCGAGCAGCGCCAGATCGCGGACGGCCATGTCGCTGACCGATTCGTTGGGATCCCCGAGCTTCTTGATCAAGGTCGCGATGTCGTCCTGCGGCGGTTTCGAGGCTTGCGCAACGACGACAGGAGCCAGCAGACAGGCGAGGGCGAGGGGCACGGCGTGACGGACGATCGCGCGGCGGAAAGCGGTGGGCATCGGGCAGCTCGGCAGGGAGGATCGAAAACCAAAGATTATCCCCCAGCGAACCTCAGGGGGGAAGCCAGCTCCTGCCGACGTTTCGGGTGAAGCAATGCTCCGGCGCCACGATTTCGTCCACGCCGTCGACAGAACCGAGTCCCATGCTGTATGCCATGGACATGCGGATCAGGCCGTTGACAGAGTCACTCCGCGGCAGATCAAGACCTGCCGGAGTCGCGATCCTCTGGCTCGCGCTGGGGCTCGGCACGACGCTGGGCTGTCACGCGACGGTCGAACCGGATGCGCCCGTCGAAGAGCTGCCTGACATCACTTCGAAGATCGATGGCTCGCAACTCGTGCCCCTGGAGCTCGTTCTCGAGTTCCCCACGACCACCTCGAGACGGCGACGTGCAATCGAATCCTGGTTCTTCGAGGCCATGGCCCAGAGTCCCCATCTCGACATGGACCTCAACGGTCCCGGCCGCCATCGCCTGATCCTGCGCGGCGAGCTGCCGAGCGGCGAGAAGCCATCGGGAGCTCTGACGACCACCTACGTCGGGCCGAAGGACAACCGCATACCGCTGGCGGGCGTCGCGTTGCACAGCGAGGCGGACCTGCTCGAGGCCATCGACACGCTGGCGGTGGCCACGCGGCTGGCGCTCAGCGAGCCGAGAGACTCGATCCTGAGCCAGCACCGCCCGACGGCCGCGCTCGTCAGCATGCAACAGTCCGTGGCGGAGGCGTGCTCGCAGGCACGCCTGCTCGTGCGCAGGAAGCAACGGCTCAATGCCAACGCCGTGCTCGAGCGTGCGCTGAAGCAAGACCGAACGTGTGCGCTCGCGCTGTCGCTTCTGGCTGCGAACCTCATGGACCTCGGGTTCCCGAAGCAGGCGGTTTCCCGCGCCCGCCGGGTTCGACAGCTCCCGGACCGGAGCTCGCCGACGGCGACCCACATCGCCGATCGCATCCTGCACATGGCTCGCCAGGACTACGAGATGCTGCTCGACCTCGGGACCAGGGCCCACGAGAAGCGACCACGCGATCACGCCGCGTTGTTCACCAAGGCCCTGGCTCTGTGTCTGCTCGCGCGCTACGAGAAAGCGCTGCCGATCCTCGAGCAGCTTCGCGCCCGCGACCCGACGCAGGAGGGCGCACTGTTCTGTCTCGCGCACGCGTTGCTCGCCACCGGCAAGGCCGAGAAGGCACTCGCGCTGCTCCCCGAGATCGAGGAGCGACTCCCCGCGCGTCACAGCGCTCGGCTGCGCGTCTGGATCCTGTGGGCGCTGGGCCGCCACGAAGCCATCGACGAGTGTCTGACCCGACTCAGTGCGAATCCCGACTTCCGCGGACAGCCGGCTGCGATCGAGCTGCTGGGAATGCAGGCTTCGCACGCGATCCTGACCGGAGACCGCAAGAAGGCCGGACGGCTGCTGCTTCAGCAGCTCGACCTGCTGCGCTCGTATCCGTCGGTTCGGGCCGCGCGCGGCGATCTGCTCGTCGACTGCGCGTGGGTTCTGTCCCGCCTCGGACTCGCGGAGGAATGCAACCGCACTCTCGCCACGATGAACGCCGTCGGCTCCCTGCCCGATGGAGCCCATGCCGAGGCCATCGTTGCATGGTCGCTCTCGAGCATCGAGAGCGGCAAGCCCGTGCCCGCCCGGGCGTTCGTAAACCTCGCCAACATGGGACTCGACAAGTGGGAGATGCGCTTGAAAGCCGCGAGCCTGATGCGAGAAGGCAAGACAGGTCAGGCGCTGGCAAACCTTCGCGAGGCCGCGAGGGGCGGCCAAACACCGACGCTCGCGTTCGAGATCTCGGAATGCCTCGTGCGCCTGGGCAAGCTCGACGAGGCCGCCAAGATCCGACGGGCTCTCGTCGACGAGCTCAGCGTCCCGCGCATGGACCAACCCGGATTCCATCCGCTGATGCGGGCGTCGCTGGCGTTCATCTACCAGACTTCGCCGCGACGCTAGCAGGCCCTGTCAGACAAATGCCGTGCGGCATTTGACAGACAGGGCCTAGCCACCGCCGCTTCGGCAGCACTCGCAAACCGATTCCGCCCGGCTCCAGCTGTGAGCCCACCAGTGTCGATCTGGCTAGTTGCGGACCGCGGCATGGGAGTCTACGCGCCGTTGCGTAGCGGGAGTGCTGCGGTTCGAAACGAATGCTGAACATCTACGTCCTGAAAGAGCTGCGGTCCCTGTTTCGCGACAGGAACGTGTTGACCTACGGCTTGCTGTTGCCGTTGTTCCTGTACCCGACGCTGCTGTTCGGCATCTCGCAGATCCGGCTCTACATCCAGGGGCTCGGCGAAGCTTCGCGCCCGCGAGTCGCGATCGTGGGTTCGCCGAAGCTGACGAAGCACTTCCTGACGATGCCCGGTCGCAAGTTCGACATCGTGCCGATCAAGACCGACGACCGCGAACCACTGGTTACGGGCGCGGTCGACCTGATCATCAAGCCGTCCGACGACGAGCGCAGGTATCAGATCTTCTACGCCTCCGAACGGCCGATGTCGACGCTGGCCAACGATGTGCTCAAGCCCGCGCTGATGTCGTATCGCCATGACGTCGAGATCGCTGCCGGCACGGCGGTCGGGGTCTCTCGTCGCGCCCTCGCCGGCATCACGATCAAGGCGATCGACGTCGTCGACCCGAGCAAGACGGCCCGCTCGCTGCTATCGCTGTTGCTCCCGCTGGTGATGATGGTCATGTGCACGTTCGGCGCCACGTATCCCGCCGTCGAGCTCACGGCCGGAGAACGCGAACGACACTGCGCGGAGACGACGATCCTGCTTCCACTCTCGCGGGTTCAGATCGCCGTCGGCAAGACGATCGCGGTCACGATCGCGGCGTTCCTCGCGCTCGTGATCAACTTGATCGCGACCGTAATGACCGCAAGCCCGATCCTGTCGTCGTGGAGCACCGGGGTTGCGGCACTGCCGTCGTTCCCGCTCTACACGATCCCGACGGTGCTCGGCTTCGGGCTGCTGCTGTCGATCCTCTATGCGAACGTGTTTCTGCTCGTGGCCAGCCGGGCTCGCAACTATCGCGAAGCACAGGCGTTCATCACGCCGGTCCAGATCCTCGTGCTCGTCCCCGGAATGATCTCGATGATCCCGGGCGCCGAGTTCACCACCCGCGCCGCGTTGATCCCGTTCTACAACATCGGCCTCGCATTCCGTGGTGCCCTGCTCGGCAACCTGCAGATGGTGCCGATGATCTATTGCCTGATGTCGCTCGCGATCGTCACGTTGGTCTGCTTCCACTTCACGCTCCGGCGGCTGTCGGGAACCGCACCGGTGCTCGGCTACGAAGATCCCGACCAGTTCCAGGAACAGTGCCCATGATCGAAGCTGCCATCGAGGGACCCGGAGCCACGAAGACCGAGCGCCGGAGCTTGGTCCGTGCCGCCGGACTGACGAAGGTCTTCCAGCCGAACAAGAACGAGCTCGGGGTCACGGCCGTGCGCGACGTGACGCTGACCTGCAGGGAGAACGAGGTCTTCGGTCTGCTCGGTCCCAACGGCGCCGGAAAGACGACGACATTGCGCATGTTGTCGACCGTGCTGCCGCCGACCCAGGGTACGGCGAACGTCGCCGGCTTCAGCGTGATTCGCAATCCGGAAGAGGTTCGCGCACGAATCGGATTCTTGTCCGGCAATACGGCGTTGTATCCACGGCTGACCGTTCGCGAGACGCTCGATTTCTTCGGCTCGCTGCACGGGCTCTCGGGCATCGCTCTCGAGGAACGCATCGACACCGTGCTCGACGCGCTCGACATGCACGACTACGCGGACCGGCGGCTCGAGCACCTGTCGACGGGCATGACCCAGAAGGCCAACATCGGACGCACGTTGCTGCACGACCCGCCCGTGTTGATTCTCGACGAGCCGACGAGCGGGCTCGACGTGCTCGGCGCCGGCGCGATGATCGACTTCATCGAAGCGATGAAACACGGCGGCAAGTGCGTGATCTTCTCCACGCACATCCTGACCGAGGCCGAACGACTGTGTGACGAGATCGGCATCCTCAACGCCGGGCGCCTGCACGCCGTCGGTACGCTCGAACAGCTGCGCGAACGCACGGGTGAGGCCTACCTCGATGCGGTGTTCCGGGCGTTGTGCAGAGAGGCGAGCATCGAAGACGCGGCCCGACTATGATCGCGATGTTCTCGAGACAGTGGAACAGGCACAGGCTCCGGGTCCTTCTTCGCAAGGAAGTCAAGGACCTCGCGCGCGACCGCAAAGTCATCGTCGCGGCGCTGCTGCTGCCCGCGCTGTTGTTCCCGGCACTGCTCGTATTCTCGTCGCAGTTCCTCACGGCGTCCCGCCTGGCGCCACAGACGTTCCTCTACCGGATCGGTGTGACCGGCAACAACCCGCTGCTCGACGAGCTGATCGCCGTGACCCGCGGAGCGAGCTGGGCGACGCACGGCAGGATCGAGGACGTGACGAGCGGAGACCTCGATGCCGTCGTCAAGCAGACGCGCGACTCCGACGGTCGGCCCGAGCTCTCGATCTTGTTCGACGGCAGCCGCGCGATCTCGATCAACGCCAAGGAGCTGCTGGAGAGGAACCTCGAGCACCTGTTCCGCAAGCACCGAAAACGCGCGCTCGCCCGCGCGAACATCGACGCAGCAAGCCTCCCGGGCCGCGCGTTCGACTTCCTCGACATCTCGGTGCAGAGTGCCCGCACGCAGGACCACATTCCGCGGTTCCTGCCGATGCTGCTGATCCTCGTGTTGATCTCGGCATCGGCGTTCGCGGCCCTCGATCTGTTCCCCGGCGAGCGCGAGCGTGGCACCCTCGAGACGCTGCTCGTGCAGCCGTTGCGCCCGAGCGAGGCGCTTGGAGCGAAGTTCATCGCGGTGTTCTCGGTCGGCATCATCGCAGTCGTCGCGAACCTGTTCGGCTTGTGGTTGATGACCTGGATGAAGAGTCTCGCGCTCGAGACGGCAGGGATCAGCGTCTACCTGCTCCTTACCCTGTTCCTCCTGTGCCTCCCGCTGTGCCTGTTCGTATCGGCCTGCCTCGTTCGGGTCGTCGCGCGCGCGAGGTCCGTCAAGGAAGGCCAGCACTACCTGCTGCCGCTGACGCTCGCTTGCCTGCTGCCGCCGTTCTTGGCCGGGTCGCCACATGTGCCGTTCGACATGTTCACGGCCTGCCTGCCGCTGGCAGGGCCGGCGCTCGCGTTCCGCGAAGTGATCCACGGCAACTTCGACTTCGCGCCGATCTTCACGATGGTCGCGATGACGACCGCGATCACGCTGTTCGTGCTCCACGGCGCGGTCAAACACCTGTCGACCGAGGAAGGGCTCCTGTGCGACGACGGGAGCGCCGGCCGCGGCGGGCGCGCCCTGGTCCTCGTGTTGTTCTCGATCCTGCTCGTGTTCTCGCTGTCACCGTTCTTCCGCAACATGCCGGCGATCAGCCGGATCGCCCTCCCACTGGTCTTCTTCGTCGGGTTGCCGGCGATCCTGTTCTGTCGTTGGGCCGGCATGAGCCAGCGCAAGCTCCTGCTCGCGCCCCCACCCGGCTTCCGCGATGTGGTCATCGGCTTGAGCACGGGGCTCGGCCTCGCGTTGCTGGCCACGTGCATCGGCGAGCTCCAGCGCAACCTGTTGCCGATGCCACAGGTGTTCAAGGACGACGCGCGAACCCTGCTCGGGCATCCGCCGTTGGGCTGGCCGGTCGCGCTGCTCCTACTGGCCGTCCTGCCCGCGCTCCTGGAGGAGCTCCTGTATCGCCGGCTGCTCTTGACGCGACTGCTCGATCGCAAAGATCCGAGCAGGGCCTTGCTCGTGACCGCGGCGTTGTTCGCCGTGCACCACCTGAGCATCTTCCGGTTCTTCCCGACGGTGGTTGCCGGGCTCGTGCTCGGCTTCCTCGTGATCCGGTCGCGGTGCTTCTGGACCTCCCCGATCGCCCACGCGACGAGCAACGCGCTGATCGTGATGTCGACGGTCAAGGGGTTCCCGCTGTTCAACAGCTTCTTCGCGGCGGTATTGCTCGAATCGCAGTTCCTCGAAGTCCGGCTGCTGTTCGGGCTGCTGTTGGTCGCCGCGCCGTGGTTCGTGTATCCGCGGACGCGCGCCGTGCAGCCGGCGGTCGCGGTCGCCCCGGCTGGCTAGCTCGCGAGCGCAACGACTGCGAGGTGAACCGAGCGTCTCACGTTGCGAGGGTAACACGCGCGCCGGGCAGGTCATCCGGTGATCGATCACGGCAGAGAGAGGCCGTCCCGCCGGGCACCTGCTGTGTGTCATCGCCCGCTCGCATCGCGACCAAGGCTCCGGTCTCCGCCAGAACTGCCCGTGCTGCTGGAGAAATGCCCGGGACGGTCAACGACTCGCGCGGTATCCTCGGGTGCTGCGCGAGCACCCGTCTGGAGCAACACCCGCGCGCCCGGTATTGAGCGCCAGGAGCTCAGCGCAAGCGTATCGAATCCACTCGATGGAGACCGACGAATGACTTCCAAGTTGACCGCCATCCTCGCGATGCTGTCGTTCCTCACTGTCGCCGCGCCGCCGGTGAGCGCGCAGAGAAAGCCGCACATCAAGCCCACGGTTCGGCTGGCAAAGACGTGGGACGGCGCCGTCGCCGAAGCCAAGATGCTGCGGGTTCCGATTGTCGTACACCTGCACGGCTTCTACTGAGGCCCCTGCTGGGGCATGCATTCTGCCGTGTTGCAGAACAAGAAGTACATCAAGTTCGCCGACGACAACACCGTCGAGGTGCTCGTGCTCTCGTCCCTCGAGAAAGGGATCGAGAAGAAGGATCGCAAGGCCGCGACCTACAAGGCCGAGGGACCCGACGGTCAGGAAGTCGACTACCTGGTCGAGTTCCCCGGCCTGACTCCGAACGACATCTTCGCGATGCAGCGAACCAAGGCCGCGAGCTACAACGACACCGGGGCCATCCCGCACACCGCGATCGTCGATCCGTTCACGCTCGAGAAGCTGCAAGGCATCCGCGGCGGCACGAGCTCGAAGAAGATCATGGAGCTGGCCGAGGACGCCCAGAAGAAGATCCGAAAGGCGCACGGCAAGCCGGCGATCACGCGCAGGGACCTCCGGAAGGTCGACGATGCCGAAGCCAAGGTGCGCAAGGCGATCCACAAGGAGAACGTGCGCAAGGCGCTCGATGTCGTGCGCAAGCTCCGCCACAAGACCAAGAAGTGGCCGGAAGACGCCAAGAAGTCCGTAGACGCCGTCGAGCAGATCGCGATCTCCTATGCGACCAAGGTGCTCGACAAGCTCACCGAACTCGCCGAGTCCAACGCGCCCGCGGTGCGGTCGAAGATCTCGGTGCTCTGTCGCAAGCTCGAGGGCACGAGCCTGGAAGAGCGGGCCAACGCGCTGAAGGCCAAGGTCGAAGGGGATTAGGCTTTTGTCTGACAAATGCCGCAGGCATTTGTCAGACAGGCCCCCTTGCCCTTGCCCCCGCCCCTGCCCGATTAGGGCATGAGGCTCGGAAACAACAAGCGCGACTGAGCGGGCGAGGGCAAGGGGGGGCACGGGCACGGGTGTGCAGGCTCGTCAGACAAAACGCCGCAGCAAGCTGCGGCGTTTTGCCTTACAGAGCCTGCACAGATTCACGGCGTCACGGACACTAGTGAATCGAACATGCCCAACCCGCCCCCCGACAACGAAACCCCGGGCCGCCGCATCCCGGACCTGTTGACCCGCACCGACTGGCTCCGCCGGCTGGCCCGCCAGCTCGTCGCCGATACGCACTCGGTCGACGACGTCGTGCAGGACACGATGGTCGCGGCCCTCGAAGCGCCCGCGACCGTGCGCAACTGGGACGCGTGGCTTGCGCGGGTCCTCCGCTACAAGGCCGCACGACACCGTCGGGTCGAGTCCCGGCGCCGGGCGCGCGAACAGGCGCTTCCCTCTGGGGAGCTGCCCGACACCGCCGAGCTCGTCGCGCAAGCAGCGCTACAGCGGCGGATCGTCGGGCTCGTGCTGGAGCTTCGCGAACCGTACCGCACGACGTTGCTCCTGCGGTTCTGGGAAGGGCTGAGACCGCGGCAGATCGCGCGTCGCTGTGGCGTGCCGATCGACACGGTCTATGCCCGCCTGCGCCGCGGGCTGGCGCTGGTCAGAGGCCGGCTCGACCAGAGCCGGCGCGACTGGCGCTCGGCGTTGGCTCCGTTCGCGGCGGGCAAGCTCGCACCCTGGATCACAATCGGAGGTCTCATCGTGTCCGTACAGGGAAAGCTCGCAGTCGCAGGCTCGGTCGGGATCGGCGCGGCACTCTTGTGGCTGTGGCTCGGCTCCGGCGCCCAACCCGTCTCGTCGGAACCGGAACTCGGCAAGCCCGGCACACCGGCCGCGTACGTCGCCCCGATCGAGAACGACCAGCACCAGGGTCCGCCGGTCACCTCCACGGAGCGCCCCGAGATCACGCGCACGGCCGCGATCGAACCGTTCGTCGTCCGCGGGAAGGTCGCGGACTACTACAAGAAGGCACTGCCGAACGTCACGTTGCGCGCGCGCATGATCGCAGGCACCGACCCGCGGAAGCCGGCAGCACTCGAAGAGCAGCTGCACGCGGATGGCCAGGGCCGATTCGCGTGGCGCATCCCCCGGCCTCGGCATTCGATCACTCTGGTCTTCGACGAAGGCGATTCACGGCTGTGGAACGGTTACGG
>Ga0055451_10000314_pt1 | contig 18986 bp, 11 predicted proteins | sample China_Galinas_PW_3_FD_57745 | JGI IMG/M metagenome (GOLD analysis project Ga0055451, IMG submission 57745) | Wetland microbial communities from San Francisco Bay, California, USA, that impact long-term carbon sequestration - China_Galinas_PWB_D2 | ecosystem: Environmental > Aquatic > Marine >... | reverse complement strand
GACATGATTCCAGCCGACTCAGCCGGCAAAATGTGTAAATACGACTGCTTCCCTAACGGAGCCGGTTTCTACGGCGGTCATACGATGATCAGACAAGGGGCCCAGGAAGTAAAGATACAGGGCGTGGAGTTCTACCGGCTCGGACAGGGGGGGCGCAAGGGGCGCTATCCCGTTCACATGCACCTCCTGCGTAAGACCCCTCAGACTAATACTAATCCGCCCGAGTCGGTATTTGTCATTGAGGACAACTCCGTGTACGAATCCATGACACGCTGGTACACGATTCACGGAACGCAGGGCGTGACACTCAAGCGGAACGTGGGTTACCTTTCCATAGGGCATGGCTATTACCTAGAGGACGGTACAGAGACGGACAACAAGTTATATTCGAATATCGGAATATTCGCCCGCGCGGCCATAGACAACAAGCAAAACCCCCGGAAGGTGCCCGGAATACTGGCGTGGACGGGGGACAAGGTGGTAACCAATGCAGTACCCACTCATTCCGATTACGCGCAGCCGACGGTGTTCTGGATAATGAACGGATGGAACGATTTCGAATACAACATGGCTGCAGGCGCAGGGACATGCGGAGGGTGCTACTGGTGGGTGCCGGGATATATAAGCGGTCCTTCGCGGATGATGAAGTGGGAGGGATACGCTTCCCAGCAGAGTAACTCGGGCAGGGCCGGCGACACACCGCTCAAGAATTTCACTGGAAACCACTGCACATCGGCAATGAACGCCTTTAATTCCATACATGACACAAGCATATGTAACGGACTCGGCAGCCCATTGAACCCCGATTTCCCCACGCTCGAGCCTATAGAAACGGGAAACATTTCCCCCGATCCCGTCACAAATCAAGGTATGGCTTATTATCCCGGGGTCATAGGCGTTCATCATCCGACATTGTGCCCGGATCCGAGCAAGTGCAGCACGGTGCCTACTTGCTCCGCGGGAGATAGGACGAACTGCGCTGTACCGGTTATCGACCGGTTTACGACCGCCTTTAACTGGCCTGAGACGAATTTTGCGGCTATATGGCTTCGCCCGCAGTGGTATCTGGTTATAAACAGCGTAATCTCCGACGTGCAGAACGCAGGTCTTTCTTTCGTGACCGGCGGAGATTATACCGAGGCGAATTTCATTCCCGGACAGTGGCAGCTCGCGAGGCAAAACGCGTTTATCGGTCAGACACAGCCCGATGATTCCAATTATGCATTGGCACAGGGACCCGTGAACAAAAAAACGACTCTTGAATGCGAGAAACAATCCAACGTGAATAAAGACGTTGTCGGCAACTACTGCCTGTTGAGAGACGAGGGAGTAATCTTCCAGCTGTCAAACTACGCAAACAATCAACGACTGTTCAATATCTACGACGGTCCGAGCTTTGAGGACTCAAACGCATTCTTCCACATAAGGACGACCCCTATCGACGGCTGCACTGTCGGGCAAGGCAACTGCTCGGCAAATAAGTCGATGTACGGAAGGGTTCCACTTATGCCCTATGATAAAGAGGCGGATCTCTGCTATCTGCCGCATGCCGCAATCGCATGGAAGCAGCCGAACGGCTTTTATTACCCTCCAGCATTCCACTCGTCGAATCTCTATTTCCGCAACGATGTCGATATACGCCATTTCGTAATAGAGCCGCTGTTCGAACCGGACAGTCAGTACGCATTCAAGCAGTGGGATAAAAAAACAAAAGAAAATTACTGCACCTTTACTCTGAACGATGCGATGGGTGCAAATGGATCGTTCGGTAATTTTTCAGCGATAGACAGGCAGACCATACTGAACGACGACGACGGCTCGCTCACGGGACTCAAGGGTACGATATCGGTGAACGAGGATCCGTTCTTCAATGCGCCGACCGAAACGATCGAGTGCGAGTCCGCGGGGACGGCTAAGACGAGCCCATATGACTACGTTACGACAGTTGTATATCCTGGATGCGTGGCGAAAAAGGACTGCGGAGGACACTGCGCAAAAGACAATAAGCCATGCGCCGATACAGCCAACTGTGACACAAATAATGATCCCCAGAATATATGTGACGACACCAACGCGTTCTGGCAAAGTGACTGCGGAAGCTCTTTCTGCTATGGAGTGCCGCTCTACAGGCAATTCCTTAATAAGGACGAGGCAAGCAACACAAAAGGCCAGGAAATACGCATGATGGGTATGAATTTCTTCCAGAGGAGCAACCTGACAGCTAATCACGGCCGGTATTACATCGATACGACGGTCAACAAGGAAAATCAACTGAAAGGCTTACTGCCAACCGGTCAAAAGCCTTCTGTGAACGTCTTTAAGGGAGGTGAGGAGTATTATGTTCTACTTATTTTCGCAAAAGACACGACGGTGCAGACCTACCAGATATACGTCGGAATGGGCCGAGATCCGAACAAGATTGGTGATATCGTACATGCCATAAAGTCGCCTCTAAAGTCAAGCAGACCGCTTGACGTTCTTCCCATTAACAACTGGCCTGCGAAATGGGGTAGAAGCTACAGCTCAGGTACGGGCATACTGACTGTGAAGATTGATATGAGCGACTATAAGACCCAGTACAATAACGCTAGGATGGATAGATGTAAGCCAGAGAGCTTCTGTGAGTGGTCCGGTAATGCCGCGAACGGCACGTGCAAGTGCTCAGAAGAGTTGATGAACAATGATCCCGAGCTTTACGCACAATGCATGAAACCGCTCGGTGACGATATGAATACGATTTGCGACTGGGCAGTGAGGGCTGTGGATTGTCCCGAGGGCGGCTGCCTTGGATTTGCGTTCACGCTAGTGGACGAGCCCCCGGCAGAGCCTCTCGATCCCCCCGCGCCGTGCTGCTTCCCGGATAACACCGACTGGAACGTGGACTTCAACCCGGTTTCCGAAACGATCGCGGGCACGTGTCACGACACCAGCCCTCCCGGACCGGAGTTCTGTACCAATCCCAAGTGCATGATGAATGTCGACTTTCCACCGCAAGGTCCGCAACCGACAGATGAGCCCGAGCCGCCTCAGGCTCCACCACCGCCGGGGGATCAGGACAACGACGGAGTGCCGGACGGAGTTGACGCCGATTCGGATAACGACGGTATACCGAATGACACGGAAATGTCGACGAACGGGACGAGCTCCTTGACCTCCACACGCCTCCAGATACCGGCGGACCCGGACGGGGACGGTATTCCGAACGAGCTCGACCTCGATTCGGACGGAGACGGGCTTACGGATCATTCCGAAGCCGGGGGGACTGATGACGCGGATGGAGACGGAAGAGCGGATAATTTCACTGACGCGGACATGGACGGGCTGAATGACGCCTATGAGCCGAGCCAGGGAGGAACGGCGCTTCCTCTGCCGGATTCAGACGGCGACGGCATACCGGATTTTCTGGATAGCGTAAATAACGTTGGCGACGCAGGCGAAGGCGGAAGCGACAATTCGTGCGCTATAGCAGGAACTGGTACGGGGAAAAGCGGCCTTGCGGGCTTACTCATTTACGCCCTTATACCTGCTGTTGTTCTAATACGCAGAAGGCTCATGAGAATCATTAGTTAAAAAAATCGGCCCGGAATCGCGCAAGGAGTTCGAGAAGCGCACCGCGGTTTTAGTAGAGCAATATAATCAATATGAGCCAATCAAAGGAGCAAAGGTAAACGGACAGCTGACGCTGGGAGAGAATATTGGAGAAGACCTCACTGGTCTTTCGGTTGCGTATACGGCATAAAGGAAATTCGTAGAGGATGAATACGGCGGGAAAGCGCCCGTCATCGACGGGCTTACCTGAGACCAGCGTTTCTTTCTGGCATGGGGAGATCTCTGGCGCGAGATACAGCTGGAAGACACTCTCAGACGGAGGCTACTCACAGACCCATGCAAATACCGGGTAAACGATGTTGTGCGTGATATGGACCCCTCGTATGAGGCGTTCGACGTAAAAGAAGAAAATGAGTTCTACCTTGAGCCTAAAAACCGAGTAAGAATCTGGTGACCTGACAACTTTATTTTTTAACCTAATCGCATGAGCAGGGCCCCTACTGCGCATCTGGGGGTTCGGCCTGTTAGGGTATAGCAGTATATAAATGTCAGTAGATTTGTCAGTAAATGGAAAGTAAAAAGACGTTAATATGCGTAAAAGAAAGTCATACAAAATTCAGACCTATCACGCTAATCTGCCCGTAATACATAGCTTTTTCTATGTTTCCGTTACTCTGACCTTAACGCACTTATACTCAGAAAATCGCTCTCATAAGGCCCGTGTCGGTGGTTCGAGTCCACCCGTCGCCACCAATCAAGAACATTAACAACCTTTCGAACGACGTTTCGTACTGCTTTTACGGAAGATGATATAAACATACCGCTTCTTCCCGTCTTGTTAGACTTCCAGAAGCGGCACGGCCTTCTAATAAGATCTAACTGTATATGAACACTCAATATTTAAGAATTCTCTCGTCTTCATCAAATATTAATAAACTCATTGTACATTTCAGACTGATAAATTGCCCCTGAGCTCAAGCCGGTTAGAATTCCTGCGGAGCAGGGCGCGAAATCAGCTGAGGTAACAGCCGTGATTAAATCTAAAGAAGATATTTTATCCCTCGCGGAAGAGCTGAAGAGCATCAGAAAGCAGATGATCAGCCTCGCCGAAAGTTCGGACGATATATTCTGTGGAATAGACCCTGCATACAAGGAAAGCGCGAGGAACCTTCTTCATTATCTGGCGTTCAGGCGTCACGACTTGAGGAAGCTTCAAGCTGAGCTGGCCGAGCTGGGTCTCTCGTCGCTCGGACGCTCCGAGTCTCACGTCCTGGCTACAATAGACGCCGTGCTGGTAACACTATGGCGTCTCGCCGGTCACTCGATTGAGCTTAACAATCTCGACGACAACAGGCTCGATTTTCAGTCCGCCAGACATTTACTGGAGGAACATACAAAGACCCTTCTCGGACCCACACCCAAGGGAAGAAACGTTCATATCATGGTCACCATGCCTTCGGCGGCGGCGGACGATTACGAGCTTGTATTCAATCTGCTCACGAACGGTATGGACTGTATGCGTATAAATTGCGCGCACGACGACCCTGAGACCTGGTCGCGTATGATCGAAAATCTCCGCCGAGCGCAGGGCCAGACACAGATACAGTGCAAGATAATCATGGACGTACCGGGCCCTAAACTCCGCACCGGCAGTTTAAAACCGGGACCCGCGGTCATGAAATACCGCCCGAAGAGAAACGCGTTCGGAGAGGTTACGAAGGCCGCCGACGTTTTCCTGACAGCTCGGGAGAATTTGGAGATTCTCACGACCGCAATGTCGGAGACAGTGATCCCCGTTCCCTCTTGGTGGCTCGAAAAGCTCGATATCGGTGACACGATTCAGTTTACGGACTCGCGCGGATCTAAACGGTCTATGAAAGTCACAGAGGCGACGGAGCACGGATTTTGGGCAGAGTCGAAGAAAACCGCCTACGTGACTCCGGGAACAATACTCTCATATCGTAAAGAACAGGCTTCGGAAGAGTGCTCAGCCGAAGTATGCGATTTTCCGCCCAGAGCAAATTTCATTGCATTGAACCCGGGAAACCTGCTTATCCTTACACGCGACTCAGCCCTCGGAACGCCCGCGAAATATGACGAAAGCGGTAATTTGATATCACCCGCCAGGATAAGCTGTGCTATTCCCGAGGTGCTCGACGACGTACAAGTAGACGAACCCGTCTGGTTTGATGACGGTAAGATCGGGGGCGTGGTGGAGGATAAAGATTCAGAGTGCCTTAAAATTCGCATAACTCAAACAGGCGCGCGTACCGGTAAGCTGGGATGCGACAAAGGCATAAACCTTCCCGAGAGCAAACTCAGGCTGCCGGCGATAACAGAGAGAGACATACCCATAATCGAGTTTATAGTGAACAATGCCGATATACTGGCGCTGTCGTTCGCGAACAGACCCGAAGACATACGATGCTTGAGACAGCTCATCAAAAACACAGGCGGAGGACAGCCTTCGATAGTACTCAAGATCGAGACAAAGCGCGGCTTCGAGAATTTGCCCGCTATAATACTCGAGGCGATGAAAACCTTCAGCTGCGGCGTAATGATTGCCCGCGGCGATCTGGCCGTGGAAGCGGGCTTTGAACGGCTGGCGGAGGTGCAGGAAGAGATACTGTGGCTGTGCGAGGCGGCCCATATCCCCGTTATCTGGGCCACTCAAGTGCTGGAGAGCTTAGCCAAACAGGGGGCGCCGACCCGGGCCGAGATCTCGGACGCCGTAATGGGACACCGCGCCGAATGCGTAATGCTGAACAAGGGGCCTCACATCCTCCAGGCACTGACGGCTCTGGATGATATATTGAAGCGTATGGAAACCCATCAATTCAAGAAAATGTCCATGCTGCGCGAGTTAAAACTGGCATACAATTTCCCGCATAAGTAAATTGCGTCAAGACTGGACCTGCTCTCAAATCAGTTATTGCTGTGTGCTTTTGCGAGGAGATTATTTGCTTTCTTCCTTCCCCTCAAAATCAAGCGCGCAGGAGTTTATGCAGTAGCGCAGACCCGTAGGTCTCGGACCGTCGGGGAAGACGTGTCCCAGATGAGCCCCGCAGTTGTTGCAGACGACTTCAGTCCTGGTCATGCCGAAGCTCCGGTCGGCTTCCTCCCCTATCTTGCTTTCGTCGGCCGGCTTGTAGAAGCTCGGCCAGCCTGTGCCGGACTCAAACTTCGTATCCGAGTGGAAGAGCTCTTGGCCGCAGCCCACACACTTGTACATCCCCTTTTCCTTGTGGTCGTGGTACTTGCCCGTAAAGGGTCTTTCGGTTCCTTTCTGCCTCGTGACGTAGTACTGCTCTTCCGTGAGATCTTCCTTCCATTCCTCATCCGTTTTATTTACTTTCCGCGACATGTTTGTCTCCTCCAATACCCTTTTTCAATAGGTCTATCATATATTTAAAATACAGAGAGGGCTTCGCCTAATCAAATATATACCCGTTTACCGCTTCGAATAGACTGCATGCAAAGAAATCAGTACATATTAGACGGCGGGAAAAGCTAAACAGATTCAGAAAAGCGGAATTAAATTTGGATTACTCTATCCGGGCTTCATCTTCTCTATCGTAATCCATGAGGCAGCCGCACCTATCAAAACGAGCACGGAGGAAATCTTCATCATGAGACGGAAACTCCCGAGAAAGGATGTGTCAATAGAATTCCGAAGCTCGCTCTTGGTCTTGTTATCGAGCGAATCGGGGACTTCTATTGCGGCGAGCTTAATACGCTGAGCGTCTATTACAGATATAGTGCCTTTGTCCAAATTCATCGTACCAAGCTCTCTGTCAAGATTCCGGTTGAATGTGGATAGAGCGAAAACACCTAAAATAGCAATCGACAAGAGACCCGCGATCCTGCCTACAGAGTTATTTATGCCGGACGCGACTCCCGACTGCTCGAGGTCGATCGAGCCCATTACGGCGGTCGTAAGCGGTGACACGGTAATAGCCATTCCCACGCCGAGCACGGCGATTGCCGGGAAGAATGTTCTCCAGTAACTGCCACCTATAGCGGGAAGGGTAAAAAGATAAAATCCAGCGGCAGCGAGAAGCGTTCCCACGATCAGCGGAGGCCGCGCTCCGTAATTCACGACAAGGCCCCCGGCCCACCTGGAAAAAAGAAACAATGCCAGTATGAGCGGGAGGAACGCAATTCCCACTCCGGCAGCGGTATAACCCTGCAGCTGTATTAAATTAAACGGAATGAAGAATATGGCACCGCTCCACGCGGCCCAGAAAAGCGCTGATATGAAGTTCGCACCGCTGAATGTCCTCGATCTGAACATGCTGAGCGGCATCATCGGCGAAGATGAGAAATGCTCAACCAGTAGAAAAGTGATCAGGAATATCCCGCCCGCCACAAAGGGCACGATTACCTTGGGGTGTCCGAAGCCGGAATTACCCGATTCGATCAGCGCATAGACGATGCATCCGAGGCTTAGAGTGGCAAATAACGAGCCCGGGATGTCGAGCCTGCCCTCGCCGTTATTCTTCCTGCTCTCGGGAATTTTCCAGTAAAGCGCGCCGAGCACGACCAGGCCTATTGGAATATTTATGAAAAATACGAGTCTCCATGAAATATTCTCCGCGAGCCAGCCACCGAGTATCGGCCCGAGCGCCGTGGTTATTGCGGTAAAAGCGGACCAGGTTCCTATAGCCTTACCGCGGTCTTCCTCGCTGAATGAGATGTTTACAATCGCCAGGCTGCCCGGGACCAGAAGCGCGCCACCCGCCCCCTGAAATGCCCTCGCTACGATCAACTGGCTCGTGTTGGGTGAAAGGCCGCACCAGATCGAAGCAGATGAAAATAACAATACTCCCAGTGCGAATATACGTTTTCTTCCGAACTTATCCCCGAGCGAGCCGCCCAGAAGCATAAGCGATGAGAGAAACAGTGCGTACGCCTCTACGATCCACTGGACTTGGGGGATCGTCGCGTTTAACTCAAGCTGGAGTACCGGCAGTACCACGTTCATCGCCGTACTGTCAATGAATGCCATGCTCGACCCCAGGATGGTTACAAGCAAAACCCACTTGGCCGCGCCCTTACTCAAAAACGCGGCTTCTGGAATTTTTTTCATTATGCCGTGATCAGGTGAGTTATCAGCGATATCGCTCATGGCAAGCCCTAACTATTTTCTCAACGACTCCCTCGTTGTCAAAAGTGAATCAAATTTTTTAGCGGCATTTATACGTGTACTCGATTTCATTGAGACCAATTATTACGAAGGTTTTGTACAATTATGATAGGAACCGGGATATATGGATATTATAAGAATTTACGATGAACGAATTTTACCTCGAATTGCGTGGTTTACCTAATTTTTGTAAAAAGTGTGCTCTATTGACGCCGATACTCAGGACGGAAAACAGCTACCGGATTGCTTCAGCAGTCCGATGGGGCGTTTAACCTTTATCTTCCTTAACAGCAGCGGTTTTAAGATACCGTGCTCTTTTCTGAGAAATCCAAGCCACGCCTTGCCGTCGGCCGTTACCTTAATGTCGGAATCTCCCCTGTCAACAGATTTTTTGCCTTACTGTTTTTACATATCCCGATAGGAGAATATACTATTTGTAGATCCCGAGTGATGGGAGGCAGCAAAGAAACAGAGGATACTGCAATGACCGCGATTAACGGAAAGAAAATAATATTGGGGGTAACAGGCGGAATAGCCGCTTATAAATCCTGCGAGCTGGTGCGCAGGCTCGTGATAGGAGGAGCCGACGTTCAGGTCATAATGACGGCCAACGCCATGGAGTTCGTCTCCCCTATCACTTTTCAAACACTTTCGGGAAACCGCGTCGCCTCCAAGACATTCGATCTCGGCTGGGAGTCCGAGATTGGACATATAAGCCTTGCCGACACAGCGGACCTGATTGTAATAGCCCCGGCGACTGCCAGTTTTATAGGGAAAGTGGCTTCCGGCATAGCGGACACGCTTATGTCGAACGTAATACTTGCAACCCTGTCCCCCGTAATCATGTGCCCGGCGATGAACGTCAATATGTATAAGAATCCGGTAGTGCAGGAAAATATAAAAAAGCTCAGAAAACACGGTTTTATAATAGTCGAGCCCTCCGAGGGCGGTCTCGCCTGCGGTTGGGAAGGAAAGGGAAGGCTGCCGGATACCGAGGATATAGTAGAGGAGATAGAGAAGACACTTACACCCCAGGATTTGGCCGGCGAGAAGGTCATAGTAACAGCGGGGCCTACGAGAGAGTATATAGATCCCGTGAGGTTCATCTCCAATCCGTCGAGCGGCAAAATGGGTTACGCGATAGCGAGGGAAGCCCGGCTGAGAGGCGCGGAGGTCGTGCTCATTTCCGGGAAGACTCATCTCACTCCTCCGAAAAACGTGAGGTACCTGGAAGCCGTGAGCGCAGAGGATATGCACAAATCGGTAATGGAATTTCTCGACTGGTCGACGATAGTAATTAAGTCGGCAGCCGTCGGAGACTACGCCCCTTCGGAGAAATCAAACGGCAAGATAAAAAAAACCGACAAGGCAATGTCTCTCAAGCTCAAGCGTACCCCCGACATTCTGCAGGAAGTCGGGATGAGCAAGAACGGAAAGTTCGTAGTAGGCTTTGCCGCCGAAACCGAAAACCTGATAAAGAACGCGAAAGACAAGCTAAAGAAAAAGAATGCCGACCTGATCGTGGCTAACGACGTCACACAGGACGGAGCAGGCTTCGATTCAGACACCAACCTGGCACACTTCATATACGGGAAGGGACAACAAGACGATCTGCCGCTCACTTCCAAAACGGAATTGGCGCGCAGGGTCTTCGATAAAATAATCGAGCTGAAAAAAGATTAACGAACTGAAAGGGATTCCAGAACCATGTTTAATTTTTCAAATATTTCTTCTATCGAGCTTTCCTTTGTTATATAACCGACCGCACCTATATCCAAGCATTCTCTGATCCTTCTCATTTCCGAAACCGCGGTCAGCATGAGAACGGGTATTACTTTGTACTGACTGTCGTTTTTGAGTACTTTCAAAAACTCTATGCCGTTGAATTCCGGCATAATTATGTCGAGAACTATGATATCCGGGTTGAACTCGCCCAATTTAACGAGAGCTTTTTTCCCGTCCCCCGCCGTTTCTACGGTGTAATTTCTGGCCGACAGAGCCCGGGAGTATAAGTTTCTGAGTGATTCCTCGTCTTCGATTAACAGGACTTTTGGCATGTCTATTTCCCTCGTGACAAATACAATCCTTTGCCGTTTGATCTTGATAAGCGGTAATCTAATTCACTTATCAAATATTTAAATTGTGATAGTGAATAATTCATTATTCACTATCACAATTATAATGCGAAAAAAAATAATCTGTGACTATTGGGGAAAAATAGACCTGACTATATAACTGATCCCGTCGCTGAGCACACAACTCCTCTTAATTAGACATAGAATAATTCTTATGTCGTATGAAGAGCGTATATCTTTTAAGATAAAACCCTGCGAGTGAATCGAAGAACGGTCATTATCAGCCTAATACGGCGTCTTTACACGCCTTAGCCACTCTGAATTTTACCACTTTCTTAGCGGGTATCTTTATCTGAGCGCCTGTAGCAGGATTTCTTCCCATCCTGGCTTTACGTCTGTCGAGCACCAGCTTGCCAAGACCGGGGATAGTGAACTGCTTGTTCTTCTTGGCTTCCTTGTATGCAATAGAGGCCAGCTCGTCCAATATTTCGGTTGCCGTCTTTTTCGTAACACCGGCAAACTCGGCAATATGATTTGACAACTGAGATTTTGTCATCGGTTTATTCTCGGCCATCTCCCTCTCCTTTTAAGTAAGTTTCTGTCAATACTACAGAAAACTTATATAAAAATCAATATATTCGGGGAAAAAAATGAAATTGATGTAAAATAAGCGTCAGAATCGGAGATGCGGCTCGAATTCTAAACGTATAATCGTGCGATGCTTTATATAAAATAAACGATTATGTGCTACAATTTAGAGATTAGGTCGAGCGTGAAGACAAAATGTCCATTCAGAAGAAATACTCTAATAATAAAACAAAATGGCTTTGGTTTTTCGGCTTCCTGGTTGTTTTCCTCGTGCTGCTGATAGGGCTTTATGTACGCATGATGTCTGTGCGTACCGCAGCTTTTGAGGCCGGGATGGAAAAACAGGCATCACCGGTACGAGTACAGGAGCCGGACGCGACGGAAGTATGGCGCACAAACAGCTTTCTGGCCCGCATTGAAGGCGGTCAGTCAGTCAACATCATGGCGAGCACTGGCGGGTGGGTCCGGGAACAAGCCGCCGTCATCGGCGAGGCAGTCGAGAAGGACGAGCCCCTCGTAATTCTCCAGGACGAGAGAAAAGTGCTTAAGCTCAAGGAAGCTCAGGCCATGCTCGAATCGGCCCGGGCGAATTTAAACGAATTAAAACGCAAACACGAGCAGAACCAGACGCTCGTCGAAAAAGGCATAGTCGCGCGCGACACACTTCAGTCGCTTTCCAATCAAGTCTCCTCGGAGCGGTCCAGAGTCGAGGCGCTTGAAGCATCATTCAACCTTATGAAATGGGACGTGGAGCACCTCATCATCCGCGCGCCAATCTCCGGAAAAGTATCGGATGTTGTTCCCGACGTTGGACAGGAGGTTAAAGCGGGAGAGCTTGTCGCCAAAATGGTGAGCACATCAGACGAGCACGTGGTCGCCGGGGTCGAGCCCCGCTGGGCGCGTATCATTAAACCCGGCATGAAGGTTAATTTCAGCACTACGCTAAACGGCACTCTTGAAAGAACCGAGGGGGAGATAATTGGCGTGAGCCCGGATATGGATTCAGCCTCGGGCACGTACAAGGTCGAAGCGCGGCTCATTAATAACGAACACAACTGGTGGCCAGGCGAGATAGTAAATATGGAAGTCCCCGTCGAGCTTTTAACCGATGTGGTCCTCGTGCCGAGAACCGCGGTTCTGTCCGACAACAGGGAGTTTTTCATATTCGTGTATAAGGACGGAAAGGCTCTCAAAGTTCCGGTTTCGGTCACATGGGTCAACGAGAACGAGGGCAGCATCCCATCGAGCATGATTCCCGAAGGCAGCCTCATTATAATTGAAGGCCACGTCGGCCTGGCCGGCGGTCAGCTCGTCAGGTTAACGGAGTAACGCTTTAGCTTCTTCCAATGCACATATCGGAATTCTCGGTAAAAAACCCAGTCCTGGTAAACCTTCTGATGGTCGCCATCCTGGTAATCGGAATATTAAGCGCCATCGGACTGCCGCTTGAATTATTTCCTTCTATAAAACTGGAAATGGTCACCGTAACGACCGCTTTCCCCGGCGCCTCCGCCGAGGATATGGAAAAGCTGGTCAGCATTCCCATCGAGGAAGAGATCAGCGACATAAGCGGGGTAAAAGTCGTTCGATCCACATCGTCAGAAGGGCGCTCGTTCGTCGTCGCCGAGCTCGAAACCGGAGAAGACATCGACAAGCTGGCTCAGGACATACGCTCTGAGATAGGCAGGATCGAAGAGAAGCTCCCCGAGGATGCGGAAGACCCCGTTATCGAGGAGTTCAACGCCAACTTTCCCTTGATAAGCGTTGCCATAGCGGGAGACGTCCCCAGGGAAACGCTAAGACGATACGGACTCTTGCTCGAAGACGAGCTCAAGCTTGTAAGCGGAGTCGACAGCGTAATCACATCGGGGCTCGGAGACCCGGTGTTCTGGGTGTATGTCGATCCCGACAAGCTGAGACAGTACAGCCTGAGCCTCGAGCAGGTGGAGACCGCCATAAACCAAAAAAATCTCGACCTGCCCGGAGGGAGCGTGGATCAGGGAGACGCCGAGTTTTTGGTCAGGGTGACGGGACGGGTGCAGCAGGTCGAGGACCTGGTGAATATCCCGATCAGAAGGAGCAGCGAAGGCAGACATATTCTTCTGAGGGACATAGCGCGAATAGAGAAGGGAGAGCAGGAAACGAAAACCGCGGCCCGCGTAAACGGCCTCCCCTCGATCAATTTCTGGGTAAACAAACAGAAAAACGTAGATTCCATCAAGACGGTGGAGCAGATCGAAAAAACGGTAGAGGAATTCCGGAAGAGCGTTCCGGAAAACATCGAGATATTCATCACGAACGACAGCTCATACTGGGTGGAGCAGAGATTCGATACAATGGTGAGCAGCGGGCTGATCGGGCTCGCCGTCGTTCTGGTCATGCTCGCGCTGTTCCTCGATCTGAGGGCCGCATTTATGGCGGCGATCGGACTTCCGGTCGCTTTCTTCGGCGCGTTCATTCTGATGCAGTTCTCTGGAATCACCCTGAACATTCTCTCGATGTTCGGACTCATACTCGTACTCGGCATTATAGTCGACGACGCAATCATCGTCGCCGAGAACATACAGCGTTACCTGCAAATGGGCCACAGCCCTCAGGAGGCGGCCGTAAAGGGGACCAAAGAGGTGGCGATGCCGGTAATTGCGACGATCCTCACGAACATCGCGTCGTTCCTGCCCCTCCTGATAGCGACCGGGCTGATCGGCAAATTCATGTCCGTGATACCCAAAGTCGCGATTTACGCCCTCCTCGTCTCGCTGATCGAAGCGCTCGTAATATTGCCCTCACACTGCGCCGATTTTTTGAAGCCGCACCCGCCCGGCAAACAATCACGCAAGTGGGTTTACAAGCTCAGGTTTCGTTATCTGAAGGGCCTCTTCTTTTTAATCAGACAGCGTTACGTCACGGTAGCGACATTCGTTCTGATACTAGTCCTGACCCTTTTTATTTTCGTGAAAGTCCCGCAGGTGCTGTTCTACACGCGAGACATAGCGCAATACAACATCAGGGTGGAAAATCCTACATGGTCTAACATAGGGTCCACCGTCGAATCCGTATCCGAGATCGAGGAGGTAATCAAGTCGGTAGTGCCCGAGAAGGCGCTAAAAAATATTATCTCGATGATAGGCCTCGACCTCTCGAGACAGGAGCCCGAGTTCGGCGACCACCTGTCAACGATAATTGTGGAGTACGAAGATTTCGAGAAACGGAAGGAAAACGGCAAGGAGCTTCTCAAGGAAACGAGAAAAAAAGTCGAAAACGAGGTGGTGGGTCCCGTAAGGATCGATTTCGTGGAGACGGGGGGACCTCCCACCGGAAAGCCGGTCGACCTGCGCATCCAGGGCAGGGACTTCGACACGCTGAAGGACATAGCAGGGCAGACCGAGGAGATGCTCGAGACCACTCCGGGAGTGTTCGGTGTAAGCGACGACCTTATATGGGGCAAACCCGAGATACGGATCAATGTGGACGAGCAGAGGGCCGCTATATACGGACTCGATACCAAGACCGTAGCGAGGGCAATAAGGGCCGCGATAGACGGTCTCACCGTATCTCAGACCCGTCTCGGGACGGAAGAAGCGGATATAATCGTAAAGTACGAGCTTCCTTCAGGCAACCTGCTTTCCCTCCTTGAGTCCTATCAGATACCCTCTCCGGACGGCGGATGGGTGCCGCTTAACAGCGTCGTAACCATGTCGACGGAGCCCAGCATGCTTAACATCTCCAGGTACGATATGGAGCGCTCCGTACGCGTTACGGCGGAGATAGACGAGCAGGCAACGACGGCTCGCGAAGTCAACGCCGGAATATCGGCTTTCCTCGACTCTACCCTGAAAGACTACCCCGGCTACTCTTACGAATTCGGAGGAGAAGAGGAGCAGACGCGTGAATCCCTGGACAGTATATTCAGGGCGGCCATCATATCCATTCTACTCATTTACATCATCCTCGCGAGCATGCTGAAATCATATACTCAGCCCTTAATCATCATGACCATACTTCCCTTCGGACTGGTCGGGGTAATGATCGGCATACTATTAAGGGGCGAGCCCCTGACTTTACCGGCGCTCATAGGTACGGTCGCTCTACTGGGAATTGTAATAAACGACAGCCTCGTCTTGATGACATTTATCAATGAGCGGGCCCGAAAGATGAACAGGGTGGCCGCAGTTGTGTTCGCGGCCAAACACAGATTCAGGCCGATAATTCTCACGACGGTCACTACGTTCGGGGGGCTTGCGTCCCTGATGCTTAAATTCAGGGGCGAAGCGGCCTTCCTCGCCCCGATGGCGATCGCTCTCGGGTTCGGGCTCGCGTTTGCGACCTTTATTACTCTTATACTGATTCCCTGTCTGTATCTGATTCTGGACGACGCTTCCGGCTACCTAAAAAACAGATGGGCCGAGATGAGAGGAAAAAAAGAAACCGGAGAGGAAATAGAATCACACCCGCATTCCGGCTCGCCCGGTTTGAAACCGTCCGAGTAGATTTCCGTATAGATTATTGAGTGATTGAAGCCTCAGACGGCTCGTTTCCACCAGAAGATCAAAAGGATAACAGCGGCTATTATGGGAATGGCAATCATCCATATCATCTGCTCGACGAGGGCTGCGCCGGCGACGGACAGTCCGAGAATGATACCGACGACCATAAACCTCCAGTCGAAATGAACCCCGGCAAGAAACGTGGTCAGGGCCAGAGCAAGAAGCGAGATAAGCGCGAGCTGGTTGTTGTTTATGCGTCCCGCCGGGTCGAACAACAGATATATTAGCACTATCGCTGCGAAGAGTCCCACCCAATGAAGAACCTGTGCCCATATTATCTTTGACGCGCCCTCTCCCCGTTTCCGGGCCTTGGACCATCCCATGTATAAGCTTACGATGCCGAACACAGGCGCCATCGCTACCCAAAACCAGAAGCTCCTAACGGGCATGAAATTAGTGATTCCGATGCCGACTGCCGAGAGTGCTATCAGTGTAAGTAGTATGGCTTCGTCGGTATGAATTTTCTTTGCCAGGCCGGGTTTTTCAACGGGTACGTCGGTGGCAGTGTTGGCATCGAAGGGGTTTTGTTCGCTCATCAGTGTTCCTCCATGAACCATTATATCACCTGCGGTGTTCTATTCAAAACGAGGAATATCATGAAAGCTAAGGCAAGAAAGCATAAGCGCTGAGGGTAATTCAGGCTTTGGAGCCCGAGACTTATGTCTTATGCCCAACTAGGCGGACACAGTGGGCGAATATCCATAAACGGTTAAGATAAACCGGTAAGAGGCAAGAAGCGACTTGCGGAAAATCTTAAAAAGCCGGATTGATAAAGTTGTAATAAATTCCGCCTATGGCGACGAGCACGGTAGCCGCGAGTATTAAAAACGCCAGGATCGCGAAAATACCGTCATATGTGTCAGGCGGATTGTTGTTGTCTGCCATTTTAGTATCCTCTCAATTTATTTCCGTGGGATAAATATATTAAGCCCGCGGCGTGTTATGTCAAGATTGAGAGTAAGGTAGAATAATATGACATTACCGTCAAACAGACGGATGTAAGAGAGAAAAACCGATGAGCAGAATAATCTTATACACGGGAAAAGGGGGAGTGGGAAAGACCACTACAGCAGCGGCAACGGCGCTTCAGGCGGCCAAAAGAGGATACAAAGCGCTGGTGGTGTCGACCGATCCCGCACACAGCCTGAGGGACGCATTCGATCAGGACATCGGGCCGGAGCCCAAGAAAATAAAGGAAAACCTGTATGCTCAGGAAATTGACGTATTTTACTCAGTCGATAAATACTGGGGAAAGCTAACGGGTTATATCCAGTCGCTGTTTAACTGGATGAAGGTAGACGACATACTGGCCGAGGAATTCAGCATATTCCCCGGTATGGAGGAGGTTTCGTGCTTCCTCTGGGTTTACAGCCACTTCATGGAAGACGAGTACGATGTAATAATCGTCGACAGCGCTCCGACGGGAGAAACGTTAAGACTGCTGTCGCTGCCCGACGTCGCCCGGTGGTGGATTGTCAAGGTGTTCCCTATCGAGAGAAAGCTCCTAAAGGTAGTAAGGCCCGCCGTAAAAGTGGTGACCGACATGCCCTTGCCCAAGGAAGAGACATACATTGCTATAGAAGACTTGTTCGAGAAGCTGAACGCAATTCACAAAGTGTTTTCAAATCCAGAAATAACTTCCATCAGGCTCGTGCTCAATCTGGAGAAGATGGTAATCAAGGAAACGCAGAGGGCTTATACGTATTTGAACCTCTACGGATACAACGTCGACTCAGCTGTAGTAAACCGCACGATGCCCATAGACATCGATCACCCGTATTTTGAAGAATGGAAAAAATTCCAGGGCGGCTACAGGGAAGAGGTAAAGGAGTTGTTCAGCGAAATTCCGATTCTCGAAGCCCCGCTTTTTACCAAAGAGATATTGGGAATCGATACGCTGCTCGAATTCGGCGGCACGCTTTTCGGGGACAAGGATCCGGTTGACATTCTCTACAAAGGGAAGCCGTACGATATAATCAAGGAAAAGGGAGTTTACACGCTCATATTGAAGCTCCCGTTCGTAAGCAAAAAAGAGGTGAAGCTTCATCAGGTGGGCGATGAGCTTACGATACAGATTGAAAATCAGAGACGCAATATCTTCCTCCCCAATTTCCTGGCCAGGCTAAACGTAGAGAAAGCGAATCTCGAAGGCGGCGTTTTGAAGGTGAGCTTCGAGAGGCCGAAGAGAAGCTCCGGAAACCGGCAAAAAAAGGAGCGGTCGTAATTTGCAGCCCGGGCTCCGCGCCCGATACGTGATTAAACTTATACATTATGACATGTACTCCGAAGGTAATTCGTAATTAACGGGAACTTAACACGATATTCAACACCGCTTAACACTTCGTAATTATTATATTTTCGTAATGGCGATAAGACCGGAAGAAATAACGATAATAGTTCCCACCCGAAACGAAGAAAGGAACATCCGAAAATTTCTGAATTCTGTACCGGACGCTGTGAAGCTCATAGTCGTCGACGCCGGGGAGGACGAGACTGCCGATATTGTTTCTTCCGCCAGACCGCATTATACTAAAGTCATAAGGGATCTGGGAACCGTAACCGAAGCGCGAAAAATAGGGGCGGACAACGCAACAACTCGATGGCTGCTGTTTACAGACGCAGACGTAGTTTTCCATGATGATTATTTCATAAACCTCGCGCGGTTCGAACAATACGATCTGATATACGGACCGAAGCTCTCGCTCGATTTCTACAAGACCTACTACAAATGGTCCGCGTACGGTCAATACCTGATTCACATCCTGGGCGTTCCGGCGGCATCCGGATCGAACTGTCTGGTAAGAAAAAAAGCTTATCTGGAGTCCGGTGGGTTCGATCTCAGGCTCACGTGTAACGAGGATTCCGAGTTTGCGTGGCGAGTGAAGCAGACGGGTTACAAAGCCGCTTACGCTTTTGATTTAGTCGTCTACGCGGGGGACCACAGGCGTCTGGACAGAGGAATGATAAAGAAAACGCTCCATTCGATTACAAGATGCACGGCTCTTTATTTCGACATCATACCCGATAAATGGCGGAGCTATGATTGGGGATACTGGTCCGGATACAACACCAATCGGGAACTGC
>Ga0055451_10000313_pt1 | contig 19035 bp, 9 predicted proteins | sample China_Galinas_PW_3_FD_57745 | JGI IMG/M metagenome (GOLD analysis project Ga0055451, IMG submission 57745) | Wetland microbial communities from San Francisco Bay, California, USA, that impact long-term carbon sequestration - China_Galinas_PWB_D2 | ecosystem: Environmental > Aquatic > Marine >... | reverse complement strand
GGATGGAGCGACGATGGCTCGACCCGAACTGTGAACTTATTCTTGCGCGACCCCTAAGCTCTGCCTGACAACTGCCGCAAGGCATTTGTCAGGCAGGCCCCCCCCTGCCTCTGCCCTTCTCTGCCCTTGCCCGATCAGCCCGAGGCCGAGCCCAGCAGCGCGGCGGGAAAGTCAGACAAGAGCTGCGCTAGAGGAAGGCGCGAACCCGCCACGACCTCGTGGCTTGCTGCCGTGAACGCGTCACACCATCGCCGCGGCGCGTGCGAGGGGAGCACGAGCTCCGTGTTCTGCCAGGCGTCCACGCCGAGCGGAGGAACCCTGTCCGACGACAACGCTGCGGCTCGCAGCGGCGCGACGCACAGGACCCACGCGCCGTCGTCTCGGGGACGGCGAGCGAAGGCCAGCACCCGCGCCGCCTCCGCGCCGCGGACCTCGAGCGGAACATGGTCGCCGTCGCGGGCGGCGGCGTGATCGCGTCTCAGCGCGAGCGCGCACCGGGTCGCGTGAAGCTTGACCCGTCCGTCCGGCCAGCTCGCCAGAAGCTCGCGGCACAGACCGCCCGCCGGCGGGCCGAGCCCGTCGAGCAGCTTTCGCCGCCGGGCGAAGTCGACGGGAAGGCGGTTGTCCGGGTCGACCATGCTCAGGTTCCAGAGCTCGCAGCCCTGGTAGAGGTCGAACACGCCCGGCGCCGCGGCCTTGACGGCGACCATCGCGAGCGAGGTCATGGCCCCCCAGAAGGCGACGGGCTCGAGCAGAGCGTGGAAGTCGACGAGGAACTGTGCGCTGCGCGACGACAGTTCGAGCACGCGCTCGGTGAACTCGACGAGCGCGCGCTCGTGGGCCTCGTTTTGGCGGTGCCAGCTCGTGTTCCGGCGCGCCTCGCGCGCAGCCTTGACGCAGTATCGCGCCACTCGCTCGGTGAAGCGTCTCGAGGCTTCGCGTCCGAGCGCTTCGGCGGGCCAGGCGCCGAGCAGCGTTTGGTACAGCAGCATCTCTTCGACTTCGTCAGGCGCCGTACCCGCGCTTGCCCACCGGTTCCACTCGTGCCAGCGGCTTGCCGCTCGCGTCCAGTCACCGGGAATCTCGGCAAGCACATGCAGCCGGCAACGGGCGTCTTCGCCGCGCTTGCTGTCGTGGGTCGACGTCGCGTTCAGGGTTCCGGGCCAGTGCGCCGCGTTCTGCTGCATCCGCCGGTGGAACGCCGCGGCCGTCATCAGCTCCGGGTCGGGCTCGGGCTCGGCGCCGACCTCGTTCAGCGACAGCAGGCGGCAGTCGCGGTAGAGCGCGCAGTCCTCGACGCCCTTGGCCATCACGGGGCCCGTCAGCTGTTGCCACGCGCACACGAACCCGAGTTCGGTCTCGGTCCACGGCGGAAGCAGCGTGTGTTCGAGAAACTGGAGCGCGTCGCGTAGTCGCGGTTCGTGCTGGCGGGCCGCGGCCAGTCCCTCTTCGATCGACTCTCGCCAGCCTCGATCGTCCGGCGGCTCTGCCTCCCGAACGTATGTGCGGTAGACCGGCAGCGACGCGGTCGCCGTCACCAGCGCATCGTGGACTTCGCTCGGCAGCAGGTCGCGGGCGCTCTTGTCGGCGGCGGCCAATCCCCGGAGGTTCGCGACGAGGCGCGCGAGCTCGCCTGCGAACAGCGTCATGAGGACAGCGCGCCGGGCCCGGTAGGACGTCTTGGCGAACGGGACCGCGTCAGGCACGGACGATCGGTAGGCGTCGGTCAGACGCGTGAGCCCGTCGGGGTCGACGAGCACGCGGTCGAGCGCGGCAGCGAACTCGTAGCCCGTCGTTCCCGCGATCGGCCATGCGCGTGGCAGGACCTCGTCGCCGCACAGGATCTTCTCGACGACGAGCCAGAAGTCATCGCGTCGTTCCTCTCCTGCGCGCGCCGCGCGTATGGCATCGTTCAGGCGCCGGAGATACTGCAAGGGGTCGCGCAGGCCGTCGACGTGGTCGAGCCGGAGCCCGTCCACGACGCCCTCGCGGACCAGGCGCAGCACGGTGCGATGCATGCGCCGGAACACAGAGACGTCGTCGGCGCGCACGGCGACGAGGTCGCTGATGTCGAAGAACCGCCGGTAGCCGGACACTTCGCAAGCGAGGCGCCAGTGAGCGAGTCGATACGGTTGGCGCTCGAGCAACGCGTGAAGCTGGTCCGTGTCGAGGGCCGCGACCCGGTGCTCGACCTCGTGCCGGCTCGCCGCGGCGGACGAGAGCCAGCTCGCGAGCCGGCGGCGCAACAGTCGGGCGCGGCGCGCGCGTCCGGGCTCGCGCCAGCTCTCGCTGGCAGCGCCGAGCGCGTCGCACTGGTTTCGCAGCGTGGCGGCCTCGGCGTCCGCGAATCCGGCGAGCAGCTCCCCCCAGGTCCCCGGGTCGGTCGGCAAGTCGCGGCCGGCGGTCGTGACAACGAACGAGGGCTCGCCGGAGAGCCCGACGCGAATGCCGCCGGTGGCGAGCGTGGCGCCGTACGGCTCTCCGAGGACGGGCAGCAGCACGCGGTCGGTCCCCGGCGGCCCCGCCGCGGTCCAGTCGATGTCGAACATGTCCGCAAACGGAGAGCTCCGGCCGTGCTCGAGGACGCTGTTCCACCAGGGGTTCTCGGTCGACGCCGCCATGTGGTTGGGGACGATGTCGAGGACCAATCCCATGCCGTTTCCGTGGGCAGCGTCGGCCAGCGCGCGCAGGGCGGGCTCGCCGCCGAGCTCTGGATCGACGCGGAGCGGGTCGACGACGTCGTACCCGTGGGTGCTTCCCGGTCGGGACCGGAGCACGGGCGACAGGTACAAGTGCGTGATCCCGAGGTCCGCGAGGTACGGAACGATGCGCTCGGCGTCCGCGAGCGTGAACGAGCCGCGTGCGAGCTGCAGCCGGTAGGTCTGGACCGGCGGAGTCAAACCGCGATCCCGAGCCGCTCGCCGAGCGCGAGGAGCGCCTTCCGCCAGGTGTCGGCTTCGCTGCCGGGTACGAGCAGCGAGTGGTTCTCGACGACGCGCTCTTGCAGGATCGCGAAGTAGATGTTCTGCAGGCGCCAGAGGTTGATCGCGAACGGCAGCTTCTCCATCACGTCGATCGCGAGCCGCAGCTCGTCGAGCACCGCGAGGTCTTCCGGTGTGCGCTCGAGCCGTTCCCCGATCGCCTCGAGCGTATCGCGGAAGCAGAACTCGAGCGCGGTCTCGTCGAGCTCGGTGTCGTGCAGCTTCGCGCTCTCGAGCAGCGCGTCGACGCGGTCGACGTCGAGCGAGCGAGCGCTCAACACCTGCTCGAGCTGGTGGTTGATCGCACGCTCGTCGGCGGATCGGAGCACACGGGGAATGGGGATGCGGAGTTCGTGCAGCAGATGGCCGAGGCTCGCGTGGCGTTGGTGAATGTCGAGGTAGACCGCTTCGATGCTATCGAGCTCGTCGCGCAACAACCGCTGCAGGATCTTGCGCTGCTCGTCGCGGAACAGCGAGCGGATCGAGAACGTCCCGCCTGCGAAGTGGGCGTCGATCCGCCGGACGATCTCGGGGATGTCGGCGAGCCGCACGGCCTCGTCGATGTCGCGCAGCATCTCCTTCGCCTCGTCCTCGGAGAACCCCACCCGAACCCCGGCCGCCACGTTGTACTCGCCGAGATGGGCCACCGCGTAGCCGATCGGAGTTTCCTCGCCCGTGATCTCGGAGGTGATCGTGGCGTTCCCGGCGGCGAAGCGCAGCGTGCCGACGTCCCGGGTTTCGAGCGACTCGCGGTTCGCCTGGAAGCAGTAGATCCTCGTGTGCTCGGGATAGTCTTCGAACAACGAGCTGACCGCGTAGTGAGCGCCGACCCTGAGAGGGTCGAGGCGTGCGGTTCGCACCAGCTCGTCGAAGATCTGGCGGCCATCACACTGATCCGGCTGGTTGCTCTTCGCCGCTTCGAGCCTCGCTGTAAACTCTGGCTCGAGCGACTTGCCCGAGAGCTTTTCGGCGAGCTGGAGAGCGCGCGCTGCGTACTGGATGACCTGCACGGTCTCGATGCCGGCCAGGTCGTCGAAGAACCAACCGCAGCTCGTGTACATGAGCATTGCGTGGCGCTGCATCTCGAGCAGCTCGAGGCGCTCGATGTCGGACCGGCCACCGTCGTCGGTGCGGCGGTGGCGCGCGAGGAACGCCTCGACGCTGCCGGGCGACCTGTCGAGGATCACGTCGATGTACTCGTCGCGCGCGCGCCACGGGTCGACGAACAGCTCGCCGCCGAGGTCTTCGAACACCGGCGCGAGCTCGTCGCGCAGCCCGTCCAGCGACTCGCGGAGCGGCTTGCGCCAGCTCTGGTTCCAGCCGGGGTTCGTGCCCGTGTTGCAGCCGCAGTCCTCGGTCCAGCGACCCAGGCCGTGGGCGCAGCTCCATGCGGTGTTCTCGACGATCTCGGCCTCGAACCGGGGCGGGTACTTCTCCAGGTACGCCGTGTAGTTGGTCAGCTCGGCGATGTGCTCGCGCTCGACGTGTTCGAGCGCATACGCGAGGGCCATGTCGCCATGGCGGTGGTGATGGCCATAGCTCTCGCCGTCGGTCGCGATGTGCATCAGCTGTGGCCAGTCGCGCTCCTCGGAGAAGCCGTTCGCGAGCCGTTCGGCGAAGTCCTCGCCGCGGGTCAGGATGTCCTCGAACGCGACGGCTTGGGACACGTTTCGGTCGTAGAAGAACAGCGCGATGCTGCGGCCCGATGGCAGGCGCTGCAAGTAGGCGTGGCTCGGATCGATGATCCCGTCGCCGACGTCTTCCCATTCGTCGTTGCCGCCCTCGTCCCCGTTCTCGGGCAGCGGCCGCACGCGACCGGCCTGATACGGCGAGAGGATCGTGAACTGGATCCCGTGCCGCGCGAGAACCTCGAGTGACTCGAGATCGACGGCGGTCTCCGGCAGCCACATTCCGACCGGCGCGCGCGCGAAGCGGTACTGGAAGTCGCGCACGCCCCACATGACCTGGGTCTCTTGGTCGCGGCTCGAAGCCAGAGGCATGATCACGTGGTTGTACGGCTGCGCGAGCGCCGACCCATGGCCGAACATCGCCCTGCTCGCCCGGTCGGCCTCGACGATCCCCGCGTGGGTCTCCGGCGCCGCCGCCGCGAGCCACGACAGGAGCGTCGGGCCGAAGTTGAAGCTGATCCGTGAGTAGTTGTTGACGATCTTCGTGATGCGCTTCTGTTCGTCGAGGATGCGCGAGGCCGCGTTGCGCCGGTAGCACTCGTCGGCGATTCGGACATTCCAGTCGTGGTACGGGTAGGCCGAGTCCTGCAGCTCGATGGCCTCGAGCCACGGGTTCTCGCGGGGTGGTTGGTAGAAGTGACCGTGCACACAGACGTATCGCTTCATCGTGAGGCCTCCTCGAGATCCTCATCCGGGTCGCGGACCAGCACGAGGCACGATCGGGCCGCGCAGGTCAGCGCTGGCGGATCTGCCTCGAGTTCGATGCTCTCTGCAACCGGGCTGCCCTTCCCGCCCCACTCCTCGTGCTCGGTGTCGAGAACGCGGCGCCACGACGGCGGCCGCAGGGCCACGTCCAACGTGCGCGGTTGTTCGGAGAAGTTGAGCACGATCACGGCCTCGTGCTCGCGCCGGCGATACCGCACCAGCAGCGTGCCGGGCGACCGAGGCGCCGCCGGGGCGATGGCGTCGACCTCGACCTCGTCCGGCCGCAGAGCCGGCTCGGAGCGTCGGAGCGCGATCAGCCGCTGGTGCAGCTTCCACAACCTGGCGTGCAGCTGCTCGTCGCACCACTTCAGCCGTGAGTCCTCGAACGTCGCCGGGTCCTGCGGGTCGGGGATCTCGTCGGGGCTCCAGCCGAACGCCGCGAATTCGCTCTTGCGGCCGTTTCGCACCGCCTCGACGAGCCCCGGATCGCCATGGCTCGTGAAGTAGAGAAACGGCGCGGTCTCGCCGTACTCTTCGCCCATGAACAGCATCGGCACGAAGGGCGAGAGCAGCACCGCGCAGGCCGCGAGCTTCTGCCCGGAAGCGTCGACCAGCACGCTGAGCCGATCCCCGCGCGCGCGGTTGCCGACCTGGTCGTGAGTCTGGGCGTAGACGACGAAACAAACGGGTTCCAGACCGTCGGGCTGGTTGCCGTGGCGACGCTGCCGGTACTCGGACCACTGGCCGCGGTAGACGTAGCCCCGCCGCCAGGCCCGGGCCAGATCCTCGAGCCCGCTGAAGTCCTTGTAGTAGCCGTTTCGCTCACCGATCAACGCGACGTGCAGCGAATGATGGAAGTCGTCGCACCATTGCGCGTGCATGCCGAGACCCCCGAGAGCTTCCGGAAGGACGACGCGCCGGTCGTTCAGGTCGCTCTCGGCGATCACGTGCACGTGCCGGCGCAGTCGGTCGGCGCGCTCCTCGACCTCTGCGGTGAGCTCGGCGAGGAACGGGCGGGCCGACGTGTCGACGAATGCGTGCACCGCGTCGACGCGGAAGCCGTCGATGCCGAACTCGGTGAGGAAGTACAGTGCTGACTGAACGAAGTGCCAGCGCACCCCGTCGCACCCGGAGCCGTCGAAGTTGATCGCGGGCCCCCACGGCGTCTCGTGGCGCTCGCTGAAGTACGGGGCGAAGTCGGCCAGGTAGTTGCCCTCGGGGCCGACGTGGTTGTAGACGACATCGAGGATCACCGCGAGCCCGCGGACGTGGCACGCCGTAACGAATGCCGCCAGGCCCTCGGGTCCGCCGTAGGACTCCTGGACCGCGAACGGATACACCCCGTCGTAGCCCCAGTTCCGGTCGCCCGGGAACTGCGCCACCGGCATCAGCTCGACCGCGGTCACGCCGAGGTCGACGAGTCCGTCGAGCCGTGAGGTCGCCGAAGCGAACGTTCCCGGTTCGGTGAACGTACCCACATGGAGCTCGTACAGCACGAAGTCGGCGAACGCCGGGCAGCGAAAGCCGATCTCCTCGTCCGAGGTCCGAGGCGGCGGTCGCAGGAGACGACTCGGCCCGTGCACTCCGTCGGGTTGAAGGCGCGACGCCGGGTCGGGACGCTCGAGCTCGCCGTCGAGGCGCAGCAAGTACGGCGTGCCGGCGGGCACGTCGCGGACCGACGCCCGATGGACGCCGTCACCGCCGCGCCGCATGGGAACCGTGACCCGTTCGGGTTCGAGCAACACGAGCTCTACCTGGCGTCGCTTGGGCGCCCAGACCGACACCTTCCAGGCGTCGCCGCCGAGCCATACGGCCCCCGGACACTCGTTCGAAGGCGGCGGGGCGGTCATCGCCTCGAAGCCACCGCCGGCGTCGCCGGTCACGAGCCGTGCTCCAGGAGCACGGCTCCGAGCGGTGGCAGGACCAGGCGCAGTGAGTGGTCGCGGTAGTGGCTCGGCACCGGTGCAGTCTCGACCGCGCCGAGGTTGCCGAAGCCGCTGCCGCCATAGTCCTTGCTGTCGGTGTTGAGCACCTCGTGCCAGGTGCCGGGCTTCGGAACACCGAGGCAGAAGTTGTGGTGCGGCTCGGGCGTGCAGTTCAGGACCACGGCGACCATGTTGTCGGACCGGTCCTTGCGCAGGAAGCAGAACCGACTCCAATCGGCGTCGTCGGCGACGATCCACTCGAAGCCCCCGGGATCCGCGTCGAGCTCGTGGAGTGCGGTCAGGCTTCGGTAGCGGTCGTTCAGGTCGGCGACCAGCCGGCGCACGCCGTTGTGCATCGGGTTGTCGCGGAGCTCCCAGGCGATCTCCGCGTCGTGGTTCCACTCCCACGGCTGCGCGATCTCGCCGCCCATGAACAGCAGCTTCTTGCCGGAGGTCGCGAACATGTAGGCGAGCAGCAGCCGCAGGTTGGCGAACTTGCGCCACTCGTCACCCGGCATCTTCTGCAGCAGCGATCCCTTGCCGTAGACGACCTCGTCGTGCGACAGCGGCAAGACGAAGTTCTCCGAGAACGCGTACATCGAACGGAACGTCAACTCGTTGTGATGGTATCGCCGGTGAGCCGGATCGCGCTCGAAGTACGACAACGTGTCGTGCATCCAGCCCATGTCCCACTTCAGGCCGAAGCCGAGGCCGCCCTGATCGACCGGTCGTGAGACTCCGGGCCACGCCGTCGAATCCTCGGCGATGGTCTGGATGTCGGGGTGCTTCCGGTAGACCTCCGTGTTCAGCCGCTGGAGGAAGCGAACTGCGTCGAGGTTCTCGCGCCCCCCGCGCTCGTTCGCGATCCACTCGCCCGCTCGGCGCGAGTAGTCGAGGTACAGCATCGATGCGACGGCGTCGACGCGCAGCCCGTCGACGTGGTACCGCGACAGCCACGACATCGCGCTCGAGATCAAGAAGCTGACCACCTCCGGCCTGCCGTAGTTGAAGATGTAGCTGTTCCATTCGGGGTGGTAGCCCTGCCGCGGATCGGCGTGCTCGAACAGGTGCGTGCCGTCGAAGTAGCACAGCCCGTGCACGTCGGACGGGAAGTGCGAGGGGACCCAATCGAGGATCACGCCGATGCCGGCGCGGTGCAGTTCGTCGATCAGGTACATCAACCCCTGCGGGTCGCCGAACCGGGATGTCGGGGCGAAGAACGCCGTGGACTGGTAGCCCCACGAGCCGCCGAACGGATGCTCGGTCACGGGCAGGAACTCGACGTGGGTGAAGCCGGTGTCTTCTAGGTATTCCACGAGCTGCGGCGCGAGCTCGCGCCAGGTCGGCGACCGCCCGTCTTCCACGCGGCGCCAGGAGCCGATGTGCATCTCGTAGATGCTCATCGGCGCATCCAGGGCGTTGCGCTGGCCGCGTTCCTCCATCCAGTCCGCGTCGCGCCACTCGTAGGCGAGGTCCCACACGACCGACGCCGTGAGCGGCGGCTGCTCGCAGCGCGTCGCGAACGGGTCGCTCTTGTCCGCGACGTAGCCGCGGTAACGCGAACGCACCTGGAACTTGTAGCGAGCGCCGTCGCCGACGCCGGGTACGAAGGTCTCCCAGATCCCGGTGTCGCCGACGGGCTGCAGGGGGTCGGAGCCCGGCTTCCAGTCGTTGAAGTCGCCGATCACACACACACCCTCGGCGTTCGGCGCCCACACGCCGAACACGGTGCCGTCGGGCCGATCCTCGCCCGAGTCGGTCTCGACGCGGTGCGCACCGAGGTGGTTGTAGAGCTCGAAGTGGCTGCCCTCACGGAACAGGTGCAGATCCAAGTCGGACAGCAGGGAAGGTCTCTCGTCGCGCCAGTGGACGATCGACGGCTCCGGCCCGCCGCCCGCATCCGTCGAGGGACGACCTTCGGTCGCATCGCTCCGTGCGCGGCCCTTCGTTCGTTTACTCATTGCTCAGGATCCTTCCTTCCGCACCGCGAAGCCGATTCGAGCGTCGCCCGGACCCGGGGATCGCGCTGCACTTCCTCCAGTAAGAACCGAACCTTGCGCAGCCAGTTCGGCCGTTCGTGGCTGGTCCCGGGCACGTTCTGCGGGCGCTCTTCGAGCCAGGTGTCTTCGAGGTTGACGACGAGCATGCGGGCAGGGCTGTCCGCCAGGCACCGCAGCAGCGCACGAAGCACGGCTTCGGCATCGTCGGTGCTCGGCTGTGCGAGCCAGCCCCGGTCCATGAGGAACTCGACCACGGCCTGGCGCAGCTTCTCGCGCCCCGACTGCTCGGCGCTGGCCCGGGGCGCGTCGAGCAGACCGAGCTCGACCCGGTCGGGAATGTCGAGCCCGTGCCAGAACGCGGCGAACGTCGGGGTGTCGTGCGTGTTGAGCGAAGCGACGACCTCCGGGCGTGGCGGCTCGACGGCTTCACCGGCATCGTCGTGCATGCGGAACTGGGCGACGTACATGCCCAGCAGGCCATGACGGCGGAGCCCCGCACCGACTGCGGGCGGTACCGTACCGAGATTCTCGCCGACGATCGTCGCTCCCGCCCGTGCCGCTTCGAGCGCGACGACCGCGTACAGCTCCTCGGCGGGATAGCGGACGTAGACGCCCGCGGTCGCCGGCATGCCGTCGGGGATCCAGTACAGACGATGCAGCGACATCACGTGGTCGACGCGGAGGACGCGCGCGTGGCGCAGGTGATGCCGGAGGACATCGATGAAGTGCCGGTAGCCCGATTCCCGCAGCCGGTCGGGGCGCACGGGCTGGATTCCCCAGTCCTGGCCGCCCGTGAAGAACCCGTCGGGAGGTGCGCCGACCGTCACCCCCCGCGCGAACGTCCGCTGCTCGTGCCAGGCGTCGAAGCCGTCCGGGTGTACCCCGAGCGGCAGGTCGAGGTAGAGATCGACACCGGCTCCGCGCAAGCGCTCGGACATGCCGCTCATCTGCTCTTCGGCGAGCCACTGGACGTACGAGTGGTAGCGTTGCACGGCGGGATCCAAGTCGTCGGAGCGGAGCTCCGACGGGTCGACGCGTCCGTCGCCCAGGCGCGCCGGCCACTGCGTCCAAGGCTCGCGACGCCGCTCGGCGATCGCGCGAAACGTCGCATAGTCGACGACCTGCGGCCGGTGCTCGAGAAACGACTCGAGCCGGCCCGAGCGCTCTTCTCGACTCAACGCCGAGAGCACGCGCCGCTTGCAAGCCATCGCGATGCGATAGTCGACCTGCCCGGCTTCGTCGAGCGCCGCGAGCTCCGACTGGAACTCGGGCAAGGACACGATCCGCACGGCCTCTTCGCACGACGAGAAACCCGGTGCGGCCGTGACGTCGACGAACAGCTCGTTCCACATGAGTCGGCTGACCGGGGTGTACGGGCTGTAGTCGCACGGCTCGTCGAGAAACGCCGCCAGGAGCGGCGTCGTACCGAGGAAGCTGCCGCCCAAGTCGCCGAGCCATTTGCCGAGACGCTCGAACGCTCCGAGGTCGCCGACGCCCCAGGACCGTTCGCTGCGCAGCGAGTAGAGCGGCAGGAACCCGCCCCAGCAGCGCCCCCGCGGCGTCGAGACGCGCCGCGGCGCGGCCACGACCATGCTCGTCGCGCGCGCGCCCGCGACTTCCGCCGTTAAGTCGTAGTAGCCCGGGGCCAGCGCCGCGGCCCTGTGCACGACGCGTGCGCGGCCGGTCGTCGGAGCCTCCGAGAGGACCGTCTCCCACGCGTGCGGGTCACCACGTTCCGCGTCGCGCGGAGTCAGACGGAACGCGACCGGAACCCGGGAGTTGCCGCGACCCGGCGGAACCCGTAACTCGAGCACGAGCTCGCCGTCCCACGCGACGAGTACCGCGGGCAACGGCGTGCTGCGCCGGCGGACTTCGGTTGCGTGCACCGCGTCGGCGACGTCGGCGGGGTCCTCGGGCGCACCGAGCGCGCGCAGCACGGCCCAGATCGACTCGCGGCTCGCGCGGACGCGGTGGCCCTCGTTGTCGATGAAGGAGCGCTGCACGCCGTAGAGGCGCGCGAGCTGTCGGATTTCAGATTCCGCGATCATCCGCGAACCCGGTCCTCGTGCCATATCTGAAGGATGCCCTCGAGCGGGATCCAGAGCCAGTCTGGACGGTTCGCGAGCTCGTATCCGAGCTCGTAGAGCGCCTTCTCGGTCAGGAAGATGCGCAGCAGGAGCTCGATCTCCGCCGCCGGCGCACCAGCGAGGAAGCTGCCCTTGTGCGCGTGCTCGAGCCACGCGCCCAGGAACGCCTTCCCGACCAGAGCGTTCCAAGTCCGAGCCCACCCCGCCAGGCACACGCGCTCGTCGGGGCCGGCGCCGGCGCGATGGGTGACGACCTGCAGCGCGGTCGTCGCCGCGTAGTGGAACGACCGGAGCATCCCGGCGACGTCGCGGAGCGGGGAGCGCTTGAGGCGCCGCTCGCCGAGCGGCCGATCCGGTTCGCCTTCGAAGTCGATGATCACGAAGTCCCGCCCGGTGTAGAGCACCTGCCCGAGATGGTAGTCGCCGTGGGTGCGCGTCCGCAGGGAGCGAAGCTCGGTGTCGAGCAGCTGCTTGAACGAGTCGAGCAGCGGGTGCTCGAGCTCGAGCACCCGGGACGCCGCTGACCGGTGTTCCTCGGGCAGCGTCGCGCGGCGCAGGCGCAGCATCGAAGAGTGGACCTGGATGCGCAGGCTTTGGAACAACGACCGGCGCGCGAGCTTCGTGAACCGCTCGGGCTTGAACGCGGGGTTGTCGTGGTCGGCTGCGAGGGCGATGTGCATCTCGGCGGTTCGCTGACCGAGCAGGCGGGCTGAATCGAGAAACGGCCCGGCCGTCTCTCCGATGAACTCCGGGAGCGTCGAGTCGGGGAGCTTCTCGGCCGAGGCTTCCGGCAGCATGCCGGTGGCGACTTCCGGGGCCCGTTCGCCGGCGTGCTGCGACGCGCAGTGCTCGAGATAACGCTCGATCTCGCCGAGCGCGAAGCTCCACGCGTCGCTCTCGTTACGCACGTACTCCTGCAGGAACCCGAGGACGATCGGCCGGCGCCGGCCCGAGCGGTACTCGAGCGAGCCGCCGACCGCGGGCACGTGCTCGAAGCCCCGGCTCTCCGACAGGAATCGGCCGACCTCGAGGTCCGGGTGGAGCCCTTCGTGCAGGCGCCGGTACAGCTTGAGGATCATCTGCTCGCCGACGACGATCGACGTGTTCGACTGTTCGGCTCTGCTCGCGCGCATCTCGGTGTCCTCGCCGAGCGAACCGATCCTCCTCTCGAGCTGGCGGTAGAGCCGCGTGTGGCTGCCTTCGACCCGGCCGTGCAAGCCGCCGCTGTGGCGACGCTTGCCGATCATCGACACGAGCTTTCGGTCCAGCGCGGGATCCTGGGTGGCGTCGAACAGCAGCCCCTCGGTCTGCCCCGCTTTCTTCTCGTCGACAGTCAGCGCGGCGATGATCGCCTCGGGAGACTCGGTGCGCAGGTGCTCGGCCTTCTCGCCGGTCGCGAACCCGATCGGCAGCAGATAGATCTCCGGCTCACCCTCGGTGTAGATGACGTCGACCAGGCTGAGGTACGCCGAGTCGCCGCTGGTCGTGACCGGCACGATGTCGCGGATGCGGATGTCGGTGATCTGCTTGTCCTTCCCCGCGAACCAGCGGCGCGCCCGCAGGTGTCTGGGCAGGCAGTCCAGCAGCGCGCCGACGCCGCCGTTGCGCAACGCGTTGCTCCATGAGCCGCTGGTGCGAATGGCCGGCGTGCTGACCGGAACCTCGGGGGCCGCCGCCGGCTCCAGCGAGAACCAGTAGAACGAGTACTGCCCGAGGCACAGCACGTAAGGCTCTTCACCGACGCTCGGGAACCGCGTGCGGCCGAACATCTCGATCACCTCGCTGCCCGCGAACTCGGAGAGGTCGAGCCTTACGTACTGCGCGAAGCGCGACAGGTTGTTGACGACGAGGATGACCTCGTCCTTGCCCCCTTCGGTCACGTAGCGGCGCACGTACGCGAGGACCTTGCGGTTCTTGGGATCGAGCAGCTCCATCGTGCCGCTGCCGAACGCGTGGTGGCGCTTGCGCAACGCGATGGACCGCTTCATCCACCAGAGCAGAGAGTTCGTGTTGTTCCAGTGCGACTCGACGTTGACGGTCTCGAAGTGGTATTCCGGGTCGATGATCGGCGGCAGATAGAGGCTTTGCGGGTTGGCCTCCGAGAACCCGGCGTTGCGTGTCGGACCCCACTGCATCGGCGTGCGCACGCCGTTTCGGTCACCGAGGTAGATGTTGTCGCCCATGCCGATCTCGTCGCCGTAGTAGATCACCGGCGTCCCCGGCAGCGACAGCAGAAGCGCGGTCATCAGCTCGATCGCGCGCCGGTTGTTGCCGAGCAGCGGTGCGAGGCGCCGTCGGATGCCGAGGTTGATGCGCGCCTGCGGCTCCAGCGCGTACATGCGATACATGTAGTCGCGCTCCTCGTCGGTGACCATCTCGAGGGTCAGCTCGTCGTGGTTGCGCAGAAACAGCGCCCACTGGCACCCGCTCGGGATCTTCGGCGTCTGCTCGAGGATGTCGACGACCGGGTAGCCGTCCTCCATCTGGATCGCCATGAACAGGCGCGGCATCAGCGGGAAGTGGAAGTTCATGTGGCACTCGTCGCCGTCCCCGAAATACTCGGCGGCATCCTCGGGCCACTGGTTGGCCTCGCCGAGCAGGACGCGGTTGGGGTGCCGGCGGTCGACGTGGCGCCGGAGCTCGCGCAGGAACTCGTGTGTCGCCGGCAAGTTCTCGCAGTCCGTGCCTTCCTCTTCGTACAGGTACGGGATCGCGTCGAGCCGCATGCCGTCGACGCCGAGCTCCATCCAGAAGTCGAGCACTTGGAGAACGCTCTTGCGCACCTGCGGGTTCTTGAAGTTCAGGTCGGGCTGATGCGCGTAGAAGCGGTGCCAGTAATAGGCCTTGGCGACCGGGTCCCACGCCCAGTTGGAGTGCTCGAAGTCCTCGAAGATGATCCGCGCGTCGCCGAACTTCTCCGGCGTATCGCTCCACACGTAGAAGTCGCGCTCGGGACTTCCGGGCTTCGCGCGGCGCGCCCGCTGGAACCACGCGTGCTGATCGGACGTGTGGTTGATCACGAGCTCCGTGATCACTCGGATGCCGCGGCGATGGGCTTCGCTGAGGAACGCCTCGAAGTCCGCGAGGGTGCCGTAGCGCTCGTGCACCGAGAAGTAGTCCGCGATGTCGTAGCCGTCGTCGCGCAGCGGCGACGGATAGAACGGCAGCAGCCAGATCGCGTTGACGCCGAGGAACTCGAGGTAGTCGAGCTTCTGGCGCAGGCCTTCGAAGTCTCCGACTCCGTCGCCGTCCGAGTCGAACATGGCCCGCACGTGCATCTCGTAGATGATCGCGTCCTTGAACCAAAGCGGATCGCTAGGCAGTACGTGCTTCTTCCGTCTCGATCCCATGATGCCCGGCCTCAGAGGTAGTAGTCGAAGTCGGACTCGCTCCGGACCTTCTTTCGGATCCGGAACAGATGTGCCGGCATGACCGCGGGGTCGAGCTCGACGAAGTTGGAGCTTCCCTGCCACAGATAGCGGGCGTTCGAGATCTCGTCGTGGACCTGGAACTGCTGTCCGGGCGTGACCCCGATCTCGTCGAGGTCCAGGTGGACCCATCCGGCCTGCGGCTGGTGCGGATCCAGGTTGACGACCACGAGCACGGCGTTGTCTCCCGACTCGGTCGACTTGCTGTAGCAGAGCAGCGCCTCGTTGTCAGTCGTGTGGAAATACAGCCGGCGGTCGCTGTGCAGCGCTTCGTTCTCGCGGCGCGCCCGATTGACCCGCGCAATCACGTGGCGCAGGCTCCTCTTGTCGTCGAGGTCCCAGCGGCGGATCTCGTACTTCTCCGAATCTCGGTACTCCTCGCTGCCCTCCTGAAGCGGGCGCGACTCCATGAGCTCGAACGGCGGCCCGTAGATGCCGTAGCAGGCGCCGAGCGTCGCGGCGAGGACGAGCCGTTGGACGAACGCCGCCCGTCCCCCGAGCTGCAGGTACTCGGTGAGAATGTCCGGAGTGTTGGTCCACTGGCTGGCGCGGAGGTAGTCGAGGACATCGGGCTTCGTCAGCTCGGTGAGATACGTGCGCAGCTCGTCGCCGGTGTTCCGCCACGGGAAGTACGTGTAGGACATCGAGAAGCCGAGCTTCGCGAGCCGGTGCATGACCTTGGGTCGGGTGAACGCCTCGGACAGGAAGATCGCGTGCGGGTATTCGCGCTTGAGATCCGGGATGCACCACTCCCAGAACGCGAGGCTCTTGGTGTGCGGGTTGTCGACGCGGAACATGCTGACACCGTGATCGAGCCAGAACGCGAACACCTCGCGGAGCTCGGTCCACAGTCCTTCCCAGTCCTCGCTCTCGAAGTCGAGCGGGTAGATGTCCTCATAGACCTTCGGTGGGTTCTCGGCGCAGGCGATGCTCCCGTCCGCGCGGTGGCGGAACCACTCGGGATGTTCGTCGACCCAGGGATGGTCGGGAGACGCTTGGAACGCGATGTCGAGCGCGACATCGATTCCGAGGTCGCGCGCTGCGGCGAGCAGGCGCTGGAAGTCCTCCTCCGTGCCGAGGTCGGGATGGATCGCTCGGTGCCCGCCGGCCGCGGTGCCGATCGCCCACGGGCTTCCGGGGTCGCCGGGGTCGCACTGGACCGTGTTGTTCGGGCCCTTTCGGTGGGTCGTGCCGATCGGGTGTATCGGCGGCAGATAGAGAACGTCGAAGCCGAGCTCGGCGACGTACGGGAGGCGCTCCTCGACGTCGCGGAACGTGCCATGACGTCCTGCCTCGGTTGCGGCGGACCGCGGGAACATCTCGTACCACGCGGAGAACACCGCCCGCCGCGGCTCGACGACGACCGTGAGCGGTGGTTGGTGCTCGGTCTCGAAGCGGTGCAGGGCGACGCGCTGCATCGTGTGTTGGAGCTTGCCGGTCGTCGCGACCTCGGTTCGGTCGTCGATGTCGGCCTCGTCGCCGTCGATGCCGGCGTCGAGCAGGTCGGCGAACGCGTTGAGCGTCACGACGTCGCGGTCGCGCCGCGCCGCGGCGCTCGCCGACTCCGCGGCCTCGCGAACCAACCGGGCTCCGGTGCCGAGCTCCGCGGAGATCACGCTGTCCGGTTGGCCCGCAGCGACGCGCTTGGCGAGATCACGCCGCCAGGTCTGGAATCGATCGATCCACGCCGCGACCGTGTACTCGTAGCGGCCGAGCTCCTCGACTCGGAACTCGCCGGCCCAGCGGTCGTTGGCGAGCCGCGCCATCCGGCAGCTCTGCCACTCGGGTTGGCCGTCCTTGCGGAACCGCAGGCAGACGTCGAGCTCCTCGTGGCCGTCGGCGAACACGTCCGCCTCGACGCGGACGACGTCGCCGACGACGCGCTTGGCCGGAAACCGCCCCCCGTCGACCTGCGGTGTGACGTCCTCGATCACGACCCGGCCGCGCCCCGCGCGCGCGGGTTCGGAGGCTCGTGTCGGTCGGGACTCTTGGCCCCGCTCGTGTGTGTACCTCGTCGTGCTCATGTTCCTCGTTGGTTCGTCCTGCGCATCCGACCGAGCAAAGGCGATGCCAGAGCGTAGCGTCGATTGGACTACCCGTCAGCAATCGCCAATGAGGAGGTCCCGCGCATTCGTACCGGCCTCGAGCGACGAAATCGTGCTCGTCGCTGCCCCGCGAAGAAGAGGTCGCGGTTTGTACAATCTGCAAACTACTGGACCCCGGTCGGCCCAGGCTCGTGAGGCTCGAGACGAGCGGGGCACCCGGCCCGCATATCCGCTCCGAGGCAATCGACGCAAGCGGATTGGTGAGTAGGTGAGCAGCGTCCTCGCCGCCAGGGCGGCGAGGACGCTGCGGCGCTCGGAATCGTGCGCGGCCGGGCGCGCTTGTTGCAGACGCGACCCCTCCGTACGAATCTGGGTCCTGCTCTTCAAGATCTTCGAATCCGGGTTCGCCTCGACGATTCGTGGTTCCTGTATTCGTGCTTCCTGATCCTCCTGCTGCTCTTCCGACAGCACGTTGGGGCGACACCGCGGCTGCGGACCGCATACACTCGGTCTCCGTTGCCGAGGCAGTGAGAGGTTGATGATGAACTCCACGTCGCAGGTAGAGCTCTGGCCTCTGGCCGTACATGGTGCTGTCGTGATCGGGCTCGCTGGCGCGATGCTCGCCGTCTCCTACGTCCTCGGCGAGCGGCACCGGGAGCGGGCGACGCGCGAACCCTACGAGTCGGGCATCCGCGCAACCGGGTCCGCGCGCGGCCGGCTCTCCGTCGATTTCTATCTCGTTGCGCTGCTGTTCGTGGTCTTCGATCTCGAGGTGGCGTTCTTGTTCTCGTGGGCCGTGGCTGCCAAGGACCTCGGATGGGGCGGCTACGCCGGACTCGTCGTGTTCGTCGCCATTCTCGCGGTCGGACTGATCTACGAGTGGCGCCGGGGCGCCTTCGACTGGGGCTGGAGCCGCGCGGCCCGCGAGCGCGCGAGGATCGCTCGAGAGGCGAGCCGAACAGCCCTCGAGCGCGCAAGCCAGCGTCAGCCGCGCCCGAAGGGCGAGGTCTGAACCGTGCGCTGGTCCCTCACGACCCCGGGCGGGACCGAGGCGCGAGCTTCGGGCGGCAGTCCGGATCCCGGCTCTCCGGCCACGACCGGGGACCCGGTCTTCGACAGCGCGCTCTCGCGCGCGCTCGCGTTCGTTCGGCTCGACGATCTCGTGGCGTGGGGACGCAAGAACTCGATCTGGCCGTTCAACTTCGGCCTGTCGTGCTGCTTCGTCGAGATGGCGACGTCGCTCACTCCGCGCTACGACCTCGCCCGCTTCGGTGCCGAGGTCATCCGCGCCACGCCGCGGGAGGCGGACCTGATGATCATCGCAGGCACCGTGTTCATCAAGATGGCGCCGGTGATCCGCCGCCTGCACGAACAGATGATGGAGCCGCGCTGGGTCATCTCGATGGGCTCGTGCGCGAACTCGGGAGGGATGTACGACATCTACTCGGTCGTGCAGGGGGTCGACAAGTTCCTGCCGGTCGACCTCTACGTACCGGGCTGCCCGCCGCGGCCCGAGGCGTTCCTCGAAGGAGTCACGATGCTGCGCGACGCGGTCGGTCGCGAGCGCCGTCCGCTGTCGTGGACGATCGGCCCACAGGGCGTGATCCGCGAGCCGCTGCCTTCCCGGCGAGACGCGAAGCGCGAGGAGCGTGCGGCAATGAGGGCGCTGAAGACTCCGGAGGAGATCTAGCATGGTCGAAGTCACTTCCGAGCCCGGCGTCGTGGAAGACCTAGCCTCCAACCTCGGCGAGGGTGTCCTTGCCACCCAGGAGACGGCCGACGGCATACCGACGGTCTGGCTCGACGCGGCTCGAGCACCACGCGCGTTGCGCTACCTGAAGGAGGGAGCCGATCGCCCGTACCGGATGCTCTACGACTTGACCGCGATCGACGAGCGCGAGCGCGAGCACCGGCGCGGCCAGCCGGCGAGCGACTTCACGCTCGTCTATCACCTCCTCTCTTTCGAGCGCAACTCCGACGTACGCGTCAAGGTGCCGCTTCGCGGCGATTCCCCGTCGGCGCCGTCGATCACCAGCCTGTGGCCGAACGCGGACTGGTACGAGCGCGAAGTCTGGGACATGTTCGGGATTCGCTTCGATGGACACCCCGGCCTGCGGCGAATCCTGATGCCCGCGACCTGGGAAGGACATCCGCTGCGCAAGGAACACCCGGCGCG
>Ga0055451_10000312_pt1 | contig 19053 bp, 15 predicted proteins | sample China_Galinas_PW_3_FD_57745 | JGI IMG/M metagenome (GOLD analysis project Ga0055451, IMG submission 57745) | Wetland microbial communities from San Francisco Bay, California, USA, that impact long-term carbon sequestration - China_Galinas_PWB_D2 | ecosystem: Environmental > Aquatic > Marine >... | reverse complement strand
ACGTTACGAATAAACATCCCTGAGAAGATGAAAAGGGGTGCCCTTATGAGACACCCTCTTTTAACATCCTGGAAGTCTTTCAAATATTTTTTATATCTCAGAACCATTATTCGAAATATTTGTTTAAACAAATTAAGGCGAGCATAAGATCCGGACAACATGTAAATGGACTTTATAAAGTGAAATACAATCAGTTACTTCTGTTATTGATCCTGGTTTTCTCGGGATTCTCGGGATACGCCCAGGATGCCCAGGCTGACACTCTGAATGCTGTCCCTGGAGAGGAGAGTGCCAGCACAGGCAATCCAACTTTGGATAGCCTGAAACTGGTATTGAATAGCCAGGGACAGGATACTGCCCGGGTGAATACACTGAATGCCATTGCCATTGAACTACGTGGGAATGGAGCCATCCAATATGGTACAGAAGCAAAAAACCTGGCAGAGCAACTCAATTATACACGGGGACAGGCATTAGCTAATAAGTACATAGGGATCGGTTACTTTGACCAGGGGGAATATACGGAAGCATTGAAATACTGGGAGCCATCTCTCGAGACGTATGAGGAACTGGGTGACGACCAGATGGCAGCAAACATTAAAGGAAATGTGGGTGCCGCATACTTCTATATGGGCGAATATCCTGAAGCCCTTAAAAATTACCTTCCGGCCCTTAGAATGGCAGAGACGTTGGAGGATTCTGTCAGGATGGGAACGCTTTTGCTGAATATAGGGGCGATTTATGCTGATCTTCCCGGGGCCCTGGATACAGCCAGGAATTACTATCTGAGGGCCATAGAAATGGGTGAAGCATTGAATAGAAACGATATATTGGGCACCAGTTATATGAATCTTGGGCAGATTAGCATTAATAAGGAAGAATATGAAGCGGCAATAAATTACGAACAGAAAGCTTTGACCTATGTTTCCAGCTCTACAGATTTTGCGAACGCCCTTAATTATATGGGTATTGTCTATCGTGAAAAAGGAGAATATCAGCATGCAATAGAAACCTACGACGCTGCAATGAAAGAGGCTGAAAAGGAGAATTCTCAGCAGCAGATTGCAGCGATTATGCTGGGTCTGGCATTAACTTATGAGGATATGGGCGATCCGGAGCAAGCCATAGATTATTATAAACAGGCAGGATCCATTGCCGAGGAGATCGGGCTCCAGCATGAGTTATCAAATGCTTATGAAGGATTGGCAACCAATTATGCGAAACTTTTTGATTACAACAATGCTTACAAATACCTTTCACTTCAGAATACAGTTGATAATGCCACCATCAGGCTCCAATCCAATGATAGTGCCAGTAATCTGTTGTTCAACTATCAATTGGATAAGAAGCAGGATGAAATAACATTACTTGAGCAGCAATCCAAGATTGAACAGCTAACGAGCAGAAGACAGAAGACCGTCAGCATCTCAGTGGGTATTGTCGGACTTTTAATACTGGCACTTGCAGGAGGACTGTACAGCAGGATGCGGTTTATCAGGAAAACCAACCAGCAGATCAATGAACAGAAAGCACTGATCACCGACAGCATTACCTATGCTCAGCGTATTCAGTCGGCCATCCTGCCTTCGGAGGAGTTAATGAACGAGGTTCTTCCCGAACACTTTATCTTATTCAGGCCCAAGGATATTGTAAGCGGAGATTTCTACTGGATCAAAGAGGTGCAGGATCATGTGGTTATGCTGGATGCGGACTGTACAGGACATGGGGTTCCGGGTGCTTTTATGAGCATGCTGGGGATCACCATATTCAACGAGCTGATCAGTGATAAATGTTATGATGCCCCTGGTGCCATACTTGACAGGCTCCGGGAAAAAATAAAAAATATGCTGGCGCAACAGGGCAACAGCGATGAACAGAAGGATGGAATGGACATTGCCCTTGCTGTTTATAATAAAAAAACCAGGGAGGTCCACTTTGCCGGGGCCAATAACCCGCTCTATATCGTTCGTGAGAATCATACCGACGATAAAGATATGGAGGAATATGCTTCAATAGACAACGGTGATTACAGGTTGTTTGAAATTAAGGGAGACAGGCAGCCTATTGGACGCTACTGGGAAGAGCATCCTTTCAGAACCACATCGGTTTATCTCAAGGAGCACGATTCTTTCTACATCTTTTCAGATGGATTTATTGACCAGTTCGGGGGAGAGAACCGGAAGAAATTCAAATCCATAAATTTTAAAAAGCTGCTGCTTTCGGTTCAGAGGAATCCCATGGAAATTCAAAAATATAAAATCGAAAAGGCCTACGACGAGTGGAAAGGTCCATATGAACAGATCGATGACATCAGCGTTCTCGGTGTGAAAGTTAATTAAGCCCAGTTCCTGAAGTTATATCTGTCACTTTCCGGTTCCTGATTCACACCAAAAAAGATCAGCTCAACCATGTATTTTTGCAGGGTTGTGGCCGGAGCCTGACCTTATATATACTTTGGTTAATTCCGCCCCAAAACATACCTTTATCAGGTATAAATGTCAATTCAACCCCGATGACCTCCATCAAATCAAGAGTAATCACCATTGTCCTGCTGGTTTCAACTGCGCTGGTATCGGGTCAGACCAGGGTTCTCATATATGACGGGTATACAGGTATCTACAGCCCTCATATACAGAATGACACGGCCACTGTTGTAAACCTGATACCAGGGAGTCCTGCAGAGAAAACTGGTATCAGGCTTCGCGATCAGATCATTACCATCAATGATTCGGTTATTGCCGGGAATGGGAGCGGCCGTCGAGATCTTCAGGACCTGTTATTCAACAAATCGGGTGAACCTATCGACCTTCTGATCAGGCGAAAAGGGGAGGATTCATTACTGCATTTCTCTTTAAACAGGGCGCCCTATCTGAATCAGATCAACTCATATGAGTTTGAATACCTGGTCGACTCCCTTGAGCAGTGGAACATCTCCGATATCACGTCCGATTCACTGGATTCACTGTTTATAAACCCTTTGTTGTCCAAATGCCGGGTCTATTCGGTGGAGGAAGGAAGTCCGGCAGCAGAGATCGGGTTCTTAGCGGGCGACCTGGTTGTAAGCCTGATGGATGAGATGGATAGGGAATACTACTATCATCTCGGCAGCGGCATTTTCAGAACTATGGCAGTGGATACCTCATTCACTGTTCTCAGGGGGGATTCACTTATGCATATCGATCCTGGACCCTCTGCGGTTAAAAGTATGGACGGCATCGAAAGCCAGTTTAGCAGGGACTTCTCCTTTCCCTGTGTATGGTTGAAGGTTATAACCGTGAACAGGATATCTGAGAACCGGACCTACCTGGTCAACCTCCCCGAGATGTCGGGAACCGATTCTGCAAATTTCTTTTTTCCTCTTCCCTCCGGAGAGGTTGTGGAGAGGCGCTCCGGGATCCTGGTACCGGTGAACAAACGGGATGTTGTCCTGAAAGACTGGCATGCCTCCACGGTTCAGCTGGAAAAAGGTGCGGAGCAGACCTTTTATATCCGTTGGAGATCGGAATCGGAGGTTGGCGCCCCCCTGATGAATTTCATTGCGCAGGAGACCATCGTGCAACACGACCGTATTGAGCGGATGGTCCTGTTCGCCTTACTGGGTATGATGGTCATTATCTCATGCTTCTTTTTAATCCTCTATTTTGCACTTCATGACAGTCAATATATTTTCTTCTCTCTCTATATTCTCTTTTTTGCCATTTTCCTCTTTGTATCAGAAGGATACCTGGGGGAGTTTTTGTGGAAAGCGAGTGTATTTGAGTCCCTTTTAGTAACAGAAGCACAAACTTTCGCCATTTCCCTGGTTACAGTTTTCTTCCTTCTTTTCGGGATCTCCTATATGGAATTGCGGCGAACATTACCCGGATGGTACTGGATCGTTGTGACCCTCCTGGGTCTGGTTGGAGTAAGGGTTCTAATCGTTCTACTTGGATCCCTCTTTCATTTTAATATAGGCGGGATTTTTGAGGATGTGGTAATGCTCGTATGGATTTTTTCTGTGACGCTCATCCCCCTGTTCCTGCTGCTACTGCCTACTATACTCAGGATCCGGTCAGGTTTCCACCCTGCCTGGTATTTTCTGATTGCCAATATTGTGCTGATCCCACTCGCCCTTATCACCATCAATTCAGCCACTTTCTCCTTCCCATTTAATACAGTCAATGAATCAACTCTGATACGAATTCTCAGGGTTTCCGGGGTTTACATTGCCGCGATCCTGCAGATACTGATTTTCTCCATTGGGCTGGCAAGGAAGATGAGGCTCGATGAGAAAGAGAAAAAGATTAGCCAGAAGAAGATTATTGACCAGCTGAAGGAGAATGAGAAACTGAAGGATAAGGTGAACCGGGAGCTGGAGCAAAAGGTAAGTAAAAGAACCAGGGAGATCAGTGAGCAGAAGGAGGAGATTGAGTCGCAGCGTGATGAAATAGAGGCACAGCGGGATCTCCTGTTTGAACAGAAAAAAGAGATCACCGACAGCATAGGTTATGCACAACGGATTCAGGCAGCGATCCTGCCCCATAAGACCTACCTGGACCAGGTGATTCATGATTATTTTGTACTTTTTAAACCCAGGGACATTGTCAGTGGCGACTTCTACTGGATAAAAGAGGTCGATTCATCCATTGTCATTGTAGTGGCCGATTGTACAGGACACGGAGTTCCCGGAGCATTCATGAGCATGCTGGGTATAACTCTGCTCAATGAACTGATCGTATCAGGAAATATTGATCAACCTGGTGAGATCCTGGGACAGCTCAGGTCCAAGGTCAAGACCATGCTGGTACAGGAGGGAAACATACGGGATCAGAAAGATGGTATGGACATGGCCATTGGTGTCATTGACAAAGTGAAAATGGAACTGCAATTTGCAGGGGCATACAACCCGCTCTATCTTATTCGTGACATGGAGCGTCTTACAGGGAGCGAACCTGGTATTAAAACTACGGTTAATGGTGGAAGTGGAGTCCTGTTTGAATTGAAGGGCGACAAACAACCCATCGGGATCCACTGGGAAGAGAAGGATTTCTCCACCCGGAAGATCAGACTGAAAGAGAAGGATGCAGTCTATGTATTCTCTGACGGCTATATTGATCAATATGGCGGTGATCAAAGAAAGAAATTCAAAACCCGGAAATTCAAAGAGCTGCTCCTGTCGATCCATTCAGAACCAATGAAAATACAAAAAACACAGATTGAGGAGACCTTCGAGAAGTGGCGCGGTAATATTGAACAGATCGATGATGTTTGTGTGATCGGGGTCAGAGTTTGATAATACAACTCCTCTTTAAATATATTTCCAACCTTTTATACATTCTTGCGTCCTTAGTTTGAGCTTTCATGGAAGAGACGATTCATATCAACAGAAGGGTGATAGAAAAATGCCTCGAAGGAGATATTAAGGCTCAGTACCAGCTTTACCAGCTATATGCAAAAGCCATGTTCAATATTGCGATCAGGTTCCTGAATAATAAAATGGATGCGGAGGATATTCTCCAGGAATCCTTTGTCACGGCCTTTAGCAGGTTGGAGGAGCTGCAAAACAGGGACCTGTTTGGTAGCTGGCTCAAGAGAATTGTGATCAATAACTGTATCAGTCTTCAAAGAAAGCGAAAGATAAGATTTGAAGAGATGGATGAACAGAGGCATGATGCTGCAGATGAAATTGAAAGTGGGATCCCTGAAATTGATCCGGCACTGGTTCACAATGCCATCAGGGAGCTGCCGGCAAAAGGCCGCACAGTGCTTGTGTTAAGGGCACTTGAGGAATATTCCCATAAAGAGATCGCCGGGATGCTGGATATCTCTGTCTCCACCAGCAAAACGCAGTACAGCAGGGCCCTTACACTTCTAAACAGGAAACTAAAAGGAAAGATAGATGCCGACTGATCTGGAAAAATATCTGAAAGACCGAAGGAAGGAACTTGATATTGAGTCGCCCGATGATCAACTTATATGGGAGGGTATCAGGCAGGGCCTTCAGGGATCCCGTTCCACAAGCGGGAAGAGACGACTATGGATCCGGATCCGGAATATGGCGGCTGTGATCATCATTGTGGTAAGCGTGGGATATATGATAGTTGATATCATAGGAGACCGCAAGTCAACAGTGAAGATCACCCTTTCCGATATCGACCAGGATCTTGGGGCCCGTGAGCAGGAGTACAGGAAATTAGTAAATAACAAAGAACAGGAAGTAAGCTCTTTTAACAACACGGACAATATGATCATTACCGAGTTATTTGAAGAGATACAGAAACTGGATACGATCTATGACGCGACATTGAAAGACTTGAATGAGCTTGGTTATAACGAGCAGGCTATTCAAACCATATTCGATACCTATGAAAAAAAGATCTACCTGCTCGAACTAATCATACTGGAAAATAATAAAATCAAGAATTATGAAACAGAAGATAACTTATTTCTTTAGCATCATCGCTATATGCTCCATTCTGGCCACATCTGCCGCTGGATATGGACAGGGAAAGAATATAGAGAAAACCTACAGGTGGACCTACAACGCGAATCAACATGTGAGCTTCACATTCAATAACTATGATTGTAACCTGACCATACATACCTGGGATAAACCTCAAATTGAGTACGCCTTGTCGGTTGACGCTACCCTGAAAACTGAGGAGGATGCCGGCCGTTTGGATCAATATCTTGAAGGTATAGAGTTTTCTCATGCTTCAGAAGGTGTCCGGTTTGACAATCGTTTCTGGTCAAACAGGGTGAGTAGTCCGCTTAAAAAGACCATGACACTGAAAGGCGGTAAAACCATCCGGTTCGTTGAATTCAACATGGAAGGGGAGATGTGGATTCCGGAAAGTTGCATCCTATATCTCAATTCAAAATATTCGGAGATAGAGATTGAGGATCTGTCCGGAGCTGTATATCTGGATCTCTACAATGATAAAATTTATGGGAGTGATGTAAACAGCGATATGAAGATTACGGCTAAATACTGCACCCTGGAGTTTGAAAAAATGAAAGACATTGAGGCTGATCTTTATAATACGGATATTGAAACCGGCGACATTGGGAACCTGGATATCATCTCAAAATATTCAACTCTGGAAATGGGAAATGCGGGGAGGCTCCAAATCGATGCGTATAACGATAAATATACCTTTGGAAACACAGGCAATATCAGGTTCACTGATAAATACTCTGATCTGAATGTCCTTAACGCGGGTGATGTTGAACTGAACTGTTACAACAGCATTGTAAATATCTCAAAAGTTCAGGATGTTGACCTGACGTCGAAATACGGGAAATATGAAATGAATAAGATCAATAAACTGAATATAACCACTGCATATAACGATAACTTTAAAATTGAAGAGGTGGGTGATCTCGTTATAAATGAATCAAAATATTCGATTTTCAAATTAGAACACCTGGAACATTCACTTTTGCTTAAAGATGGTTATTCCGACAAGCTTCAAATAGAACAAACCGGGGCCCTTAAGGAGGTAAATATTAATGGCAAGTATGTTGATCTTCAAATGGCGATCGGGAAAAGTCTCAACTACAAGTTCAATGCCAGTGTCAAATATGGCGAGCTGGATATCAACGAAGAGGCCATGAATGTTAAGAAGAAGATCCAGAATGGCTCGGAGCTTGAGATGGAAGCGATCAAAGGCAGAGAAACGGATGGGATGCTCTCGTTTTTCGTGAATGGTTATAATATGGCTGTCACACTTACAGAACAATAATCAAGCAGCAAAAATTTATCTGAATTACCGGGTAGTGACTTTTCAGATTTTCCTATCTTGTTGGATCATTTCAATAAATCCTTCATGATATGAAAACTACCCGAAGAAGATTCCTTAAGACCAGCGGGGCTGCGATGGCTTCCACTGCATTATTCTCTGGCATGCCACTTCACTTGCTGGCCACTCCGCCATTAGCAAAACTGGACGCATTTGGCTTCCAGATTTGGACCGTACGTAATGATCTGCTCAAAGATTTTGCCGGTACACTGAAGAAGATGGCGGCCATGGGATACTCCCAGGTGGAAATGTGCTCACCACTGGGTTACGGCTTCAAGTCGCTGAACGAGATGACAGGTACGGAAATGCGGAAAATAATTGAGGATTCCGGGTTGAAGTGTATCAGCTCTCATTTTACTTCGGGAGAACTTAAAGATTCCCTGGATAACCGGATCGAATGGGCATCCCAGATAGGCATGAAGCAGATGATACAGTCCATGCCCGGTCTGAATCCGGGGACTGCCACCATGGATGAATGGCGCAAAGCGGCACAGGACCTCAATGTAATAGCAGAAAAGACCAAAGCGGCCGGGATCCAGATGGGTTACCACAACCATAATTTTGAGGTGCAGAAGATCGACGGGCAACTGATCTACGATGTAGTGATGGAAGAACTTGATCCCGATCTGGTAAAGATGCAGTTCCAGGTGGCCGTCATTGACGAAGGCTACAAGGCTCAGGATTTCTTCAGGAAATATCCCGGGCGGTTTATCTCAGCCCATCTGGCCGATTATTCCACCGAACTGAAGAAACAGGTGCCGATCGGCCAGGGAGTTGTCGACTGGGAAGACCTCTTCAAGGCTGCAAAAGAGACGGGGGTTAAGAATTATTTCGTAGAGATGGCTCCCGATACATTTGAAGCGAGCGCAAAATTCCTGCTGACCTAGTCCGGAAAGTGATATATATGTAAAAGGGCCCGTCCACGAACCTTTTCCACAAAGTGGTCCCTGCCCAGGTATTTTGTGGCATAGGCGCTTTCAACAATACGTTCAGCATCGTGTACGAACACATAACCGTTTTTCCCAACAAGTTGGGAGGCGGTATAGATACTGGACATCCTGCCCGGGATCTCTTCTTTAAATTGATGTCCCCGCGGGCCGTCTACCAGTACCAGGTCCCAGTTGTGAAGAGGGACCTCTCCGGGTAGCTCAACAGCCAGTTGCCTGGGTTGATCCAGTACTTCCCTCCACTGGGTGATGTTATTGTGATAGGAAACAGGATGGGCCTCAATTTCCGGATACATGGCCGTGATCTTTTCAAACCAGGGTTGAAAATCTTCAAGAAATACCGTGCGGCCTTTACTATTGGCTTTGCACCAGAAGGGTGAGTCATATCCCAATCCGAAAACCAGCATGTTGCATTTTTCGAACTTTCCGATTGCATGAAATATCTTGATCAACTCGGCTGGTCTCAGCTGTATCCCTTCATATTGATTACGGAGCCAAACCACACGGATAAGATCCTGCAAATTGAACAGGGAATAAGCAGCAGCCTTTATCTTCAACAGGATCTTTCCCACACGAATGCGGAAATTCTTTTTTGAAGTTACGGATTCCATAAGGGAACATAGATACATTTTTTTTTTCGATTTACTGTTTTTACTTTTGGATATGGAGTTAAGCTACCGGAAGGTTTTTGAGAATAACAGGAGGTGGATGGCAGAAAAAAACAGATCCGAAAAAGATTTTTTTGTAAAGCTGTCTGAAGAACATCAACCCGACTACCTCTATATCGGTTGCAGTGACAGCCGGGTACCTGCTGAAATGTTTATGGGGGCTGAACCCGGGGAAGTATTTGTCCACCGCAATATTGCCAACCAGGTCGATCTGTCTGATCGTAATGCCACGAGTGTGATCCATTTTGCGGTGGATCAGTTAAAGGTCAAACACATTGTGGTATGTGGTCACTATATGTGTGGAGGCGTTGACGCTGCTATGAAGAGCAGTAAGCATGGTCCCCTCGATCCCTGGTTCGATCTTATACGGAATGTTGCAGTATTAAACCGACAGGAACTGGAAAGCCTCAATGATGTTGAGGCGCGTTACGACAGGCTTGTGGAACTTAATGTGGAAGCACAATGTCGCAATGTCTTAAAGCTTGATATAGTACGACAATCGATCCTTCATTACGGTACCCCAACCATACATGGATGGGTATTGGATATCCGGACAGGGGAATTAATAGATATGAATTTTCAGTACTGAATGGTTTATTCCGCAGGAATGGTAACCGTGAAATTGACTCCTTCCGGAATGTTTCTTGCTTCAATCTCACCCCCGTGCTCCGATACAAGTGTATAGCAGATGGAGAGCCCCAGGCCGGTTCCCTGTCCCGGTTCCTTGGTCGTAAAGAAGGGATCAAATAACTGTTGCAGATGCTGTTCAGCGATATGGGGTCCCGAGTTGGCGAAGGAGAGGATCAGTTTTCCACCTGCCATCCGGTTCGAAATGATGATTTTTTTTGCAGAGGAATTCGTCGTATTTACTGCAAAGATGGCATTGTCGATAATATTCAGCACAACCTGGTGCATCTTTTCCGGGAATACTGCAACAGGCTCATGTACATTATATTGTTTGATGATCTGGATATCGTCGGAGATCTTCGAATTCAGGAACATCAAAGTATTATCGATGATCTCGTTCAGATCGCTTTCCACTTTTTTGGATCCGCCCCTGTGCGAAAAGGTCATCAGGGCCCTGATAATACCTGCCGATCGCTCCAGTCCGTCGAAGGCCATCTTTGTAGCCGCCTGGCAACGTTCTTTCAGGACCTCCTGTCCTTCCCAGTTGATACGGTCCTGTACCTCGTGCAAGATGGTGAGTCCGCCTGAAATGAAGTTAAGCGGGTTGTTAATTTCATGGGCCACTCCTGCAGTCAATGTACCAATTGAAGCCATTTTTTCAGACTGGACCAGTCGTTGCTGAGCAGCCTGCAATTCCCCCTTCTGTTTCTCTAGCAGCCTGTTTTTCTCCTCTATTTTCCTGTAGGACCGGATCACCAGGAAAATAATGATCAGCATTAATATTGAGAGCGAAACATATCCATAATTGATAAGTCGCTTTTGTTTGATCTGTAGATCCTTGAGTTGATTATCCAGGGTGAGCCGCTCTATCTGGCTCTCCTTGGTCTGAAGGTCAAAATAGATATTCAGGTTATCCAGCTTCTCCTTAAAACTTGAATTGTTCAGGCTATCATTCAACTCATTATACCGAATGTAATCGGCCAGTGCCTGATCCGGATTATTGTCCATGGAATCGATCCTGTAGAGATGCAGGAAATATTCGGCGTACTCCTTTAGTCTCATATTATCCTGGAGGGCCCCGAGTGTTTTCCCGGAATACTCCTTAGCCATGCTGAGATTGCGCTTGTCCAGGTAGGCTTTGGTCATCGAGTTGTAGAGATTTGACAGGTGCTTGGGACTGTTCTTCTTCAGATCGTAGTAATTTTCCAGGTCTTGAAATGCCTCCAGCGCCTGGGTTTTGCGCCCGGAATAAAGGTATACGTCTCCTATATTGTAATAGGCAAGGATCTCCAGCGGGAGATCACCATACTGGCGTGACAGGGCATGTGCTTCTTTAAAAAGGATCAGGGCAGAGTCCATCCTGGATGTATTCCCGTAAACTGCTGCTGTTGCTATTAAGCCATTGATTGTCAATGCGGTATCATTCAATGAATGTCCATAACCTGAAACAAGGGAGTAGAATTTCAGGGCTGACTCGTACTGTCCGACATAGAAGTAATTATTGCCTATCTGCATCAGTGTGAACGCCTGTTTTACAGAATCTTTAAGTTCCACAAAGCTGGTGAACGCCTCTAAAAGGTACTCCGCTGCGTTCAGGTTTACACCCAGGAAGTCGTAAAATCTCCCGATAGCCAGCTTGGCCTCAGCGATCCAGCGTACCGACCCGATCTCCTCGGCATATTTTAAAGCCATATTGGCGTAATTCAAGGCCTCACGAATATCTGAATCGCTCACTGCATAGGCAATCTTCAATTGCAGGTCGATCTGTTCCGCGCTGATCAGTGAAGTATCACGCAGTGCCTTCAGGCTGTCCAGATTCTGAGACATCGCATGGGATGAGATAAGCATCATCAACACCAAAAACAGAAAGGCTATTTTCCGGGTAGGCATATTTCAGAAATACGTAAAATAACAGCAGAAGGTTTGTACTAATTTCTCTTTTTCCTGTCCTGATTTGTTCCCTGCTCCACCCCTCTTGAAAAGGAGACTTCGAATGACTTCCCTTCATAGATCCCCTGTTTTATTGCCGGAAGGATCTTTTTGGATGCCTGCTCATCCACTTCAAAGAAGGCGAACCTGGGGTGCAGATCAATACGTCCGACCTGGGAACTATTGATAGCCGCCTCGGTGCAGATCAGCCTTACAAGTGCACCTTTATTCATATTCTGGTTTTCTCCCAGGTTGATCATGAATCTCTTTTTCCCGCCTGACAGGTTCCTGTTGTGGCTTCCGCCCTCTCTTCCCCCTTCTCTTTCGCGGCCCCTTGCCGGGTTTGCTTTTTCCTGACTGGCATTCAGATCTCCGGAACCCTTATAGTAATCAAGAAAGGCATTGAGTTCTGTTGAGATGAACTTCAATACGATCTCTTCTGCGGGGATCCCTTTTAACCTGTTGTAGAAAACCGGCCAGTAACGGTCGATGGCCTCTTCGTCGATGGGTGTCTTCACCACTCTGTCCATCAGGGCGTACATCTGCTTTTCACATATATCTTCAGCTTCAGGTATCCGCCTCAGTTCAACGGTGGTATTGATCAGCTTTTCCACCTGGCGAATGCGGCTTACCTCCCGGGTATTGACCAGGATTAGGGATTTACCTGTTTTCCCGGCCCTGGCGGTACGACCACTCCGGTGGGTGTAGCTGTCAATTTCATCGGGAAGATTGTAATGGATCACATGGCTTATATCATTCACATCCAGTCCCCTTGCGGCAACATCCGTTGCAACCAGTACTTTCACTGTTCTCTCCCTGAATTTCTTCATAGCCGCATCCCGTTGTGCCTGGGAGAGATCACCGTGCAGGGCTACCACATCATAACCCTCCTTTTCCAGTTTATCAGCGATAAGCCCGGTCTCTCTACGTGTCCTGCAGAATATCAGTCCAAAAATGTCGGGGTAATAATCCAGTATTCTTTTGAGTGCAAAATAACGATCCCGCTCCTTCATCATGTAGTAACGGTGTTCAATGTTTGCAGCAACGCTGTTTGCCTTCCCGACTACAATTTCCACCGGATCCTTCATATAGTTTTCGGCAATACGCCGGACTGCTTTTGGCATTGTTGCAGAGAACAACCAAACCCGTTTAATATCAGGTGTTTGATCCAGGATGGAGTCAATATCCTCCTTAAATCCCATGTTTAGCATCTCATCCGCTTCATCCAGTACCACACGGGATACGGTCTTCAGTCTGATGGCTTTGCGGTTGATCAGGTCCAGTAGTCTGCCGGGTGTTGCCACAACGATCTGGGCACCTTTTTTAAGCAACCGGATCTGATCAGTGATACTGGCACCACCATAGACCGGAACAATATTGGGCTTCCCCTGGAAGACTGCAAACGCGGTCAGATCCTTTGTAATCTGCATGCACAGTTCCCTGGTGGGACAGAGAACCAGTCCCTGGGTATCTCCTGAATAAAAATCGACATGCTGGATGAGCGGAAGTCCAAATGCGGCTGTCTTTCCGGTCCCGGTCTGGGCCAGACCCACCATATCCCGGCTACCCTCCGAAAGGATAGGGATCGCTTTCTCCTGGATTTCTGAAGGGGTTTCAAAACCTAACCTGGTGACTGCTTTCAGAATGTCCGCTGGCAATCCTAAGTCCTTAAATTCCATAATTTTAAATTAGTCGGCAAAGGTACAATAATTAACACGTCCAGCTGCATACCGGGGAGATAATTATTGATATGTATGATTACCAATAAGCCTTGTGTTCTGGATCGATCGACTCAAGCAGGTCCATGGAGCGGCTCCAGAGTTTTTCGCCTTCGGCGACTTCGTAAACCTTGGGATCCATTTTCTTCGGATTAAACATATGCAGGTATTCATTGGTTGTCCCATTGTAATCCGGGGAGAGGGCCATATATACTACGGCCCGGGCCGCCTTGGCCGGTGATTTGAATATGATCCAGAAAATACCCTTTAGTGTCATTCTGAGCAACCACGGAGCCTCCTTCACGATATTGGAGTGTACCGGGCCGGGGCATATGAGGTTGATGCTCAGTTTAACGGTATCATTGTTGATCCGCCGGGAGAGTTCGGTGGCATAGGTGTTTAATACCAGTTTAAAGTAACTGTAATTGGAGATCCCTTTGGAAACCCCGTATTTAAAATAGCGGCCAAACTCATTATAATCAATGTAGGTGGCTCCCTGGTGCGAATCACTGGAGATAAAGATCATCTTTGATACCGGGGATCCTTCATTTACGCTGATCACTGACTTGCTCAGGAGCAGCCTGGTCAGTATGACATTGGAGAGGTAGTTGACCAGGAACATTTCATCCTGCCCGGAGGCAGTCTGTCGTGAACCGGGCAATGCGGTAGCTGCATTCAGTATACAGATATCAACCCGGATTGCATCTTCGGTGAGTGTCCCGACAAATTGATGAATGGTCTCTATTTTACTCAGATCAATGTAGCGCATCTCCACAATGTTCGATCCGGAGAGCCTCTTTACACGCTCTCCTGCTTCCGGGATCTTGCTTCTTCCAGCCATGATCACCCTGGCTCCCCGTCTGGCAAACTCCACCGCAAGGGCGAATCCCAGTCCTGAACCGGCCCCTGTGATAAGCACCGTATTACCATCAGCCCTGTCTTTATCAGAGAATCTCGAAGCCAGTTCCTGTTTTGAAAAGAAATCTTTGACACCGGCAAGCGATGCCACAACCGGGTTTGTAAAACGACCTTCAGCCATCTGTTATTATTGATTTGATATCTGTTTCTTTAGTCTGTCTGAGAGTTCCCACAGCCGCTTTCCGTTCTGCGGGTCGACTGCTTTTTGGTCCATCTCTTTTTCCTGCATCAGGAACAGGTAGGTTCCTGTTGTACCTTCAAGCTTCCTTGAGGCAGCCAGGTATAAGACCGGGTGGCAGGCTTTCCGGGGTGACCGGAAAAAAATGCCAAACACCAGTTTTAACATTGGCTGAAAAAGTCGCGGGGCCTCCCTGGCAATATTCGAATTGACAGGTCCCGGGCAGAGGGCAAAAACGGAGCAATGCACCTTCCCGCCAGGATTCATCCGGCGGGATAGCTCGTTAGCCAGCGTCACAAGCAACAGCTTGTAGTAACCATACATGGCTACCGATTGTTTGATCCCATAGGGCTGATATGTCCCAAATCCATCCCAGTCAAACACAGAGGGATTCCGGTGACTTTCGGAGGTAACAAAAATGATCCTGGGCAGGTCCGCTCCGCTCCTGTTCAACAGTGATCTTTCAGCAATCCGGTTCACCAGCAGGAATTTGGCAAAGTAATTGACCACGAACATTTCATCCAGGCCCTGTTTCAGAGGCCTGCTCCTGCTGGCTACCATCGCTGCATTGCATATGATGATATCTACGGGGCCAAATCTTTCCAGGGCCTCTTTAGTGAAGCTTTCAAGCGATTCCAGGTCGGCCAGGTCCAACCGGATCATATCCACCCTGTTTGAGCCGCTTCTCCTTTTTACCTCCTCTCCCTTTTGGGGAATGCCGCTTCTAACTGCCATAATCACATGGGCCCCGAGCCTGGCCAGCTCGACAGCAGTTGCAAGTCCCAACCCGGAACTCGCTCCGGTAATGAGTACTCTTTTCTTATCAAGTCTCGGGAGATCATTGATATCCAGTTGATGATCCGAATGTTTAAAAAGGTCTGTAACCCCTGTAAAAATGGCTGTTACAGGGCTCTTATACCGGTCGGTTCTTTCACTATTGTTTCTCATTGTTCATATTGCTTTGACGCCCGGCTTCCAGCCTCCGATACAGTTCATAGTAAGTGGCATTTCTTTGAATCAGTTCTTCCTCGTTCAGGCCGAAATCGGAAAGGTTGTATTCATGGATGCCGTATTTGCCCTGTGGATTCTCCATATCTGCTTTTTTGAAACCGGCCAGAAGGGAATCGGTGATTCCATCATAACGCTGGTAGATCTTCTCTAGCTGGCCAAGGGGATCACTTACGAGCTCTTCATACATAAGGTCCGTAAAGTACTTCTCATGCGATCCCTCTGACCTGTATGCGAGACCTTTATTCAGCATATATTCGGTTTTCCTGACCCAGTGGCCGGTGACCTCCCCGATATCAACCTGGTCACTGAATATAACCCTGCTGTGACAAACCATGCTCAGGAAGGATGGAATGCACTGGGCTGGATCCCTGTGGGTCCATATGAAATGCGGATCGCCGTAATATCTTGCTATTAATGGGAGAAATTCCAGGTGATGGGGAGATTTCAGGATCCATCGCTGACCGGGTTGCTGCCACTGCAACAATTTCAATAACCGGCTGCCATACTCATAGGCATACGATTGATCGGCTCCTTCCAGCCATGTTGCATAAGAGGGGACATGTGCGGTAGCTTCCGGTGTGGTGCTCAAAAAGGTTACATCGAGCAGAAGGATATCCTCTTCAGGCGCAGAATACTCCACAGGATGAATGGCAAAAAAACCGGGTGTCATTAACCGCAAGGCCTTTTCACTGGTCCTGGCCACATGTATGCGTTTATCCTTTCTGTGACCATTGCGCAGATAAGGGGCCGGATTGATGGCCTCCCAGCTCCTCAATACCCTGTTGGAAGGATCGGCAGTGAGAAGGCGATGAAGTTTGGTGGTCCCCGTACGCTGAAGACCCACAATAACGAGCGGTGGATAGAGCTCCTGGTCCAGGATCTCAGGATATTTCTTAATCCAGTGCTCTGCTCTCAGGCGAACCCCGAGCAGGTTGATGATCCTTTTCTGGGAGATAAAATGACCAATGGGATGGAGGCTGGCTTCATGGTTCAGGGCGTGGATCAGTTTATCCAGTGGTTCATCCCAGAAATCCTTTCCAAGGTCCTGTAATCCTGATTCGATCCGGGCCGCTCTGATCAGATCGTCCTTATTTAATAAATGAACTTTACCGCGGGTAAGGGATCCTGACCATAACCTGTTCAATGCATTAAACCATCCTGGCCGGTTCATGAAATCTGTAGCGGTGATGATTCTTCCTGGTTTCATCATTGGATTCATTCGTTCACTTTTACGATCCGACAGGAGGGTTGAACAGGTTTTGAGCCCTGGTGTATACGGTACCATCGCCAGCACATGGTCCCTTCCGTATGATGCGCAGTTTCTATCCAGTTGGGTAAACCGGGGTCCTCATGGGAGACTGCAATGCGGACTGATCCGTCGGGTTCATATCTGGCACCTTGTTTATTGATGCAAATGTTGTGATAACGATAATCCAGGGACTCCATCCAATAATTATCCAGTTGGAAATTCCATGCGTCACATTCAGGAGGGTTGACTTCGATCATCAGGATCTCTCCCGGACCAATTTTCCAGTAACTGTGGTAATAGATGATACTATCATCTCCTCCTGCCGCATTCGATTTCCCCGGATCAAACATGGGCAACTGGTTCATATGCTTTTTGAAATCCCGGGCCCACCTTGCAAACAGCAGGCTGGCGCCTCCAACCAACATCGAGGCTGTTTTCAGTCCCTCATCCATCTGCGCGGCAGTAAGGGGAGAGGGCTTTTTTTGACCTGACAGATTGATGACCTCCAGATGGGCCGGCACCTCCGTTGACCGGTCAAAAAAAGTCTGGCGTACCATCAGTAGTGATGTTTCATCCTCGATCCTCAACCAGTTCTTTCCCCGGGGTTCTTTGGTCAAAAAGATCTCAAAGGTTCCGTCTGCATCAATCGCCAGGCTGTCATTGTAGATCCTGCCGCATGGGGCCAGTCCCCCGGTCCTGCCGTAATTCCCGTTCTGTGTATGAAAACTGATGTGGTTCACACTGTTTCTTTTCCCCAGGATCTTATATTCGTATTTCCCGCAGATCTGTGCGTTCAGATAGTAATTATCCGGGTTATCGGCACCCATTTTAATCGTTTCATGCACCATTCTTCTCAACTGTGGGAACGAAGGGTCGGGATACTCCACATATGCTTCCAGTCCCGCCCGTGTCAGCCTGGAGAGGTAACGCATTCCTTCAGCCTGTTGAAAAGGATCCCGGGGAGCCCCTGGAGACAACAACACATTCCCCGCACTTTTTAATTCATCACAGAATTCGGACCAGGCTCTGCCCGATGTAATACGCCGGTCATGTATATCCTGTTCAGTTTTACCGCCTGCACGGCGGAATAATTTTTGAACAGCCCCCATGGCGCGAAGGAAAAGAAATAGAAGATTCCTCATGGATTAACAGGGCTTTTAATGTGAAATTCAGTAGCAAGATAGGTTTCAATTCTACGCATATCAATAAATGACCTTGTATCCACCAGTACCCGGTACATATGGAGAGGCACCTTAAGGAGCGGACCGAAGAAGATAAGCGGATTTAACAGATCGGAGCGTTTTTTAAACTGCTCCTCCACGATTCCATCATACCACTTTGAGTCTCCGTTCATGGTACCGGTTACCACATTCCTGCTATAATTCCACAGGGGGTGTATGTGAAGGGAAAGAGGTGTGTGGCCGTTATGCCAGCGGCTTAAAAATGTATCCTGATCAAGCCCGGGTTTTTTATGGAACAGGGTCAACAGACACACCCCCGGGGTTGGATCCCCGTCTGCCCACTCTTTGTTGTATACAACAGGGATCGCTTCTTTCACAAGGTATCCACCCTCATATCCCTCCGATTGAGTGATCATCTCTATGCCTGTGCCTGCTTTTCGGGTGACCGATAATATGGCAATCTTCTTTTTCCTGAACGGGATCACTGAAAGCAGGGGTGGACGCCTGACGGTCAGGCAGGCTTTCAGGCTATCAGGCGTGTATTGTTCAACAACATTGCCTGCAAGCCGGATAATCCTGTTTTTAAAACTATTGTAGTCTTCTGACAAATGGCTCCTGAGAATATATATCTCCTTCGGCATCTCTCTTTAGCTTATTTGACTATTTTAGGGCATCTAAAAATAGGACTATTTATTCATATCCAATAACCCCGAGATTACAATGCGTTCCGGGTATAAAATTCTGTTAACGGGAGGAGCCGGTTTCCTGGGAACCGCCATTATCCGTGAACTTCTGGATGATTCGTCCCCTCTCCCCCTAAGGGAATTGAGAGTCCTTGATCTGCAA
>Ga0055451_10000307_pt1 | contig 19141 bp, 18 predicted proteins | sample China_Galinas_PW_3_FD_57745 | JGI IMG/M metagenome (GOLD analysis project Ga0055451, IMG submission 57745) | Wetland microbial communities from San Francisco Bay, California, USA, that impact long-term carbon sequestration - China_Galinas_PWB_D2 | ecosystem: Environmental > Aquatic > Marine >... | reverse complement strand
CCGTTCACAAGAATGACGGTTCTATACCGGGGGAGTACCAAGTCAGGGCTCCCTGGCAGTGAGCGCGAGTGCAGGCGAAAGCGATAGCCCATGCGGTGAAGAAGAGACCTCACAGCACGCTCTGGAGCTGTATCTCGACCTCGGATGCGTGACATGTTCCAACTGCGTCTCTCTGGGGTCAGCCGGTCAGTCATGCGCACAGCCCTGCTCGCTCAAGCACGTCAAGTACAACCTCACCAATCTGCCGTGCAAGAAGCGGCGGCACTGCGTTACCAACCTGCACATACTGAGCGGTCCTGTTTCCGCAGAAGTGGTAGTTGTCCGGGAATGTCTGCAGTCTGGCAGCTTCGCGTACCGTCAGACTACGACATTGGGATGGATCCGGGTGTATGTAGTAGTGACCGTCCTTGCTGATATGCGAGACAATTGTGGTACTTGGCTTAGAAGCGATCTGAACACGGAAGCGATCCGAGAAATACCCGCCATTGCCGATGGCGTCATCAACACTCACATGGTCCGGCAACAAGTCTGACGGGAAGTCCTTAAGAGATGGCGAACGGCGATGCAGACGTCCGTAGCATGCTGCATACATGTAGCGATACAAATCTGACTCCATATGGGCCCGAGACTCATGATTACACGCACCCCCAATTCTGTCGTCGCAATACCATTGTGGCGCGTATCGAGACGTAATCTCACCCGGCACAAAGCAACCGCCCCTATCTGCCACTGGTGCCGCAATTGCGTCGAGGTTCCGGCGAATCAGATTGCTCAGCTCAATCCCATCGACTTTTCGGGTGCCGGCGTTTGCCCATCGGCTGTTGGTCTGCTTTTTGAGACACTCCTTCCATGCCCGAGCCGAATCTCTGCGCCGCGACAGACCGCTTCGAAGGCGTGGAAGCGGACTTAGCACCTTGCTCGCACTCACCGGCTCCCGCCTTGTCAGAGACTTGGGCACTACACCAGTGATGTCATCGCGCACTCCAAGTAGTATCACCCGATGACGTGCTTGGGGTACCCCATATCGCTCCGCGTGGATAACAGCGCCTCGCAAATCTCCATTCTCAAACGTACAGCACTCTGTGAGGGAGTGTATGCGATACCCGCCCTTCCGTAGCCGAGTACTGTTGCGCCCTGCACGTGCAACCGCAACCGCTGGGTTTCGCAGGTCATCCAAGATTCTGTGGAACATCCGCTCGTTGGACAGCGTTGCCGACAGAAGCCCTTTCACGTTCTCCATGACAAACACTGCAGGCCGATGCTCCGCGAGGATCTGCAGGTACTCGACGTATAGCGTCTGTCGTTCATCCTTCGTGGGATCGTAGTCTGTCCTTCCGCTGTTCCTCGATCGTCCAGCGATCGAGTACGCCTGACAAGGAGGACCTCCGACGAGCACCCACTCGGGATCACCTCCGATCGCCCTGCCGATTCGTTGGCGTACGGGCGCCGCCTTCTCTCCTCCCGGTCCAAGAGTCGCATGCCAACATTGCCCTGCTGCGAGCCTAGCTTCCCTTGGGTATCTGCTGTAGAGGATCGCACTGTCGATCTCCCCGCGCAAATGGGCGTAGTATGCATCAGGTGCATTATCGAAGGACCGATAGAACGCTCTCAGCAGCAGTGTCTTGTAAGCGCTGTGTTCTTTCTCGACAGAAAGGGCTACGTCAAACACGCGCCCGCCGCGACGATCACGGACAGATGCGAAGCCCTCGCTCAGCCCCCCTGGCCCCGCGAAGATGTCAATCACCCTGATCATGAGAGCCTCGCCCTTGGTTGCTCACGCAACTCCCCAGCGAAGACTAAGGAGGGACTACGCGATGTGCCCAAAGTGTCACGCCGCACGAAGGGCCAGCCGTGCTCACGTCTGCCTATTCGAATGTCGTAGCCGCGTTCGCGAACTGGTCTGGTATTGCGGAATGCAGTCGAAATCGACATACTGCGCCTCACCGAGATGCGCCGCGTCAAGAAGTGCCCTCTCCGCACAACGTCAAGCACAGCGTCAGGCTGCTGTCCAATCTCAAGCACCTGTTGATCCTGCACCGGTGACGCTCCACGCACATGTCAGGACATGATAGACTTGCTGGCGTTGCGGCAACGGCCCATCGAGCCCATCCACAGACTGGATTCGTTGGGCCTACCGTGAGGATCCCACGGCCGTGGTATCGCTTGTGTTCTACTGTCGCAGCACAACGGGGTGCACTTGCAGCCAACCGCTCGCTTCCACGCGGGCTTCTCGGCCTACGCCAGTCTCTGGGCAATCCAATGCAGTTACTCCAACATCCCTTCGATGCTCGACGGCTTCACATTGGGGATGCCGACAGTGGCATTGAACGCGCCGTAGCACGCCTGCAGTGACTCCGCGTAGGGGGGGGCCAAGACCGCGAGCGACTCGTACTGCGCGCGAAGTGCATCGTATGCAACGCTGTTCACTTGCATGAAGTCACAGTAGAGATGAGGAATCTCCACATAAGCCGGCAGGTACCAGTATCGTCCGGCCGGTTTGCCCACATCCGATCCGCTAGGCGGCGTAACGAATTGCCTTAGCCTCTTGGCCTTCTGCTTCGGCTCCAGTTCTCTCGTGTTTGTGAGCTTCTCGGCGCCGAGCACCTCCTTGATCGGAAGCGCACTGACTGTCATGATGAACTGCGCGCGCGGTTGCTTCTGGCCTGGTTGCACTGCCATATAGCAGTGTGGTGTGAGCACGACACGAACATCGCCAGGTTGCTCTTTGTGCCGGATGATCTCGCCAAGACTGAATTGACGAGGATTGAGCGGAGGATACACATAGAACTCAATGCCATGTACCTCCTCCAGCGGCTCTGGCCCGTCCTTTGTCTGGGTCAATTCGGCCAATTGTAGTGCTGCCCTGCGACGCACAATCCGGCTGACGGTGTCTGGCTCCATGTGGCCGGCATCTTTCAGGCGAGTCCACTGGCTATCAAGGAACCCCCACAGGTAGCTGCCCGCCAGTCGATCGAGATCGTCGTGGAGGTCTCGTGCTGCTTGAGGGACCCCTGTTGTGAGCATCGCCCTGATCGCATCCTCAATGCCATTGTGAATCGACTTGTCAGCCCACAGCACAAACTCGCCCAGCGCGAGTTCCTCTGGTCTCTTGCTTGCGCTAAAGACAACAATCGGAGAGAAACGCTCGCCACGATACCGATTCACAAGGTCAAGAACAGCCACATCATACTGCTGCGGCTTTCCACGGTACGTGTCAGTGAGAATCAGATCGAAACGGCGGCTGCGGTCATCTACAAGCGCGAACGCTTCCTCGAATGAGGCCGCGGAGTGAATCGTCGCTTCCAATCCAGCGTCAGCGAACACCGCCGGCAGATCTCGCTCCAGGTTCTTCAGATCTACTGGTTCATCGTCGACGAGAAGCACCTGGAGGTTCATGGACCGTCCCCTTGATACCACATATGGGTCGCCGTGTGTTCCATACGCCCCTACTCGAAGCCACCCCGCAAGCCACGCACGAAGTGCCTGAGTTCGCCTTGCCATTGAATCAATCACACCAATCACAACCCCACATTCCGCTCGAACTGCGCTTTGAAGCACGCACCAAGAAGGGGCCCATCGTCGCAATACACGAGACGACCATACCGCTCCATTACTTGACGCGCCACGTACAGGCCGAGCCCCATACCGCTAGACTTTGTCGTGTAATATGGATCGAAGACACGTTCACGATCCTCTTCATCAACACCGGGGCCATCATCGCTGACGGTCAGCCAGAACCCAGCATCGAGGTGTCCCCACGCAATTTCAATGTTGCCACCCGCACCGTCTCCATGATGCCGTGTGAGCCAGTAGATGCTGTTGTCCAGTAGGTTGGCGAGGATCTGTCCAAGCGATGACCTCGCCATATGAACCACCACAGTGTCACTTGGCCGATTCAATGAAGGAGTGATCCCCTGCTTCGCGAGTAGAGACTCAAACAGCATTAAGTTCCCGAGCACCTCCTCCTCGACTGTGAACGATGTCGCGCGACCGCGTTTGCCCGCCGTCTTTGGATCAAGCCGGTTCCGCATCGCTGTAACATGCTCGAGCCACCGTCTGATTGAAGTGAGCGTCTCCTTCGCTTCGTCTAGCAACTCCCCTTCCAGTGCCTTCTCTAGAACGCGCTCCAACTGCACTAGGTCTCGGTTGGCGCGACCGATCGGGGCTCCAATCTCATGGATTACAATGTCAACCAACTGGCCCAGACCCGCGGTCAAGAGCAACCTAGAGTAGTGTTCTTGGAGTCTCTTCACTCCCTCCCGAATCTCTGAGTCTGACTGGCGCACCAGCTTCGACACAGGGTGTTCGCGCCCGAGCTGCCGATCGGCTTCGGTGACAACTGGAGACAAATCAAAGACTTCAAACAAAGTCTTGATCTCTTCACTGGACTTCTCGTCACGAGGCCGCAACTTGTATCGTTCCGCCTCAAGAATGGCCAGTACATCAGTCATCCACTCTGTGAGACTGTCATACGCGGCGTTATGCACGAGTCCTTCGCGCGTTGTGCGATCTATAAGCTCGGGATTTGCGTCGCGTGAGATTCTGATCGCAGCGATGATCTGGTTATTCGCCAATCGTGAGGTTGGGGACTGCCTGCTTCGATTGTCAAGTTGCAGCCAGTCGTTTCCGGGCTCTCCGTACGGATGTACCCGGAATCCGTCTCGGTAGATGCTGACACCGCTATACACGTCGAGGATTGCTCGCACCTCACGGAGTCCCAGATCATACTCAAGCATGTATGGCGTAAGCCCGGGTCGATCCCTGTCCCAAGCACGAATCTCGACCTCGAGAACACCACATTCGACCTTCGTTCCCTTCTTACCGACCCGGTGATTCTCGTACGACTTGTGAACGGAACCATCCACGAGCATCTCACCAGTGAATTGGCCGTCCTTATCGAGCCGTCCCTGGAGTTTGTACTTCGGCCTTTGGGTCAGATCGTGCGGGTCGATTGGACCAGTGAGCTCTGGCAACCCGGGCACGGATAGGTCAATCTGAAAGTCCTGAATGTCCCCAAAGGGTGAGATAAGCCGTGAGAGTCGATCATGGAGGGCCTTAAAGTCATCCTCAGTCCACTTGCCCGCGCGGCGCAAGTTCATCAAAGTGAGTCGTGTGCCATGCTCGAGATCTGCAAGAGGACCTACTTCGTAATCGCATTCGATCTCGTCAAGATAGCTCTCATCATCAAACCGTCCCCAGTTCAGAAGTACGGTAACAGCGTCTTCACTCTCACTAGGCCGTGTTTCCATGAACATCGACTTCGATAGCCGTGCTGCCGCAAACCGCCCGATGCCTTTGGCCCCTTGATACAGCCGCCCCCCTGGTGATCGCAGCGCCTTCTTCTTAATGACGGTTCCGGGTTCAAACCAACCGGTCAGTACCGTCTGGAGTGTCATGCCGACACCATTGTCCTCGATGATGAGGGTGTCAGGGTCAGTTAGAGTGGCTCCGGCGAAGCGAACGTTCACGCGAGTGGCATCTGCGTCATATGCATTCTTCACAAGCTCAACTACAGCCACACGTTCATCGCTGATCAACTCCTCCCCGAGCAGGGAGATGATGCGAGCGCGCGGACGCATTCGAGTCCGGCCCGAGATTCTCGAATCAGCCGCTTGGTCACTCATGGGATGGCTCACATTCTCCATACAGCTTCGGCGTCGCAGGCTTACATTCCCTGCGGGTTCGGGAGATTGCCGATTCAGGCGTGTTCATCCATCGGCTCAGCCTGAAGCGCAGCTGTTCCGCCCTTCCACAAACTCGCACGACAAACGCTGGCGTGAGTGTATCGCCTGAAATGAGGGCTGTGGTCGATGCAAGGCGGCGTGGGAATCGCCTCCGCCTGCTCGCAACCGACTCTCGGCCCCAGCATAGCGAGCCGGTTCACCGAGGACTGTGATGGGTGTCGGCGCCGCCCGTCAATCGCTACGGGTGGCCAATCGGCGAACCGGCGGTGATCCAGCGCGCCTAGGGTCAGGCCGTGCTCGCCAAGCCCTGAGTATACTGACCCGGCTACCGACAGGCTGCGGACGCCTGAATCTGCTGGACTGCTCGGGCCAGCTCCGTCGCCGCCAAGACCAAACGGGGCCTTGCGGGGGCTATGGGCTGCTATACTCACCGACGGGATGATGCTGCGGGACGAGCATCGCGAGCTGATTGGTGCGCCGATCACATTCGGCACCGCGCTAACCAGTCTGTACGATGAGCCAAGTGGGATTGAAACGCACTTGGGCCGCAAGGCGATCCTGGGGGAGCGTGGCCGTGCGTTTCGCGGAGTGCACCAGTTCAGCCGGAAGGCGAATCAAGGCTGTTAGACCCCGATCCGATTACCCTACTGCATATGATCACGCCGTACACCCCCTGATGGGGTACTAGCCAAGGTTCGTCGATGGACTCGGACCGTACCCACGATCTGCTGGACTCGCCTGACACACCTCGATTTGTTTCTCTGAACAGAATCGGTGCGCTCCCAGCAAACGAGACAATGGTCCGCGTGTTTGGAGTGGTTACTGCGCTCCGGAAGTTCAGCAGAATCCGCTTTTTTGTGCTGCACTACTCAATGGGGTCCATTCAACTGGCTGCTGAGCGCGGCGCCTTTACGGATAAGGACTGGACCGCAGTAAAAGGAGTCAAGAAAGGACACCGCATTCAGGCCACAGGTCGTTTCGGGCGTTCAGCTTCTGGAGAATCGACAGTGTTCCTGACCTCGCCACCTACAGCGGAAGGTGTGCTGCTGGCAGGTACTCTTGCTGAAACCACAAAGTCGCTCGAAAACCCCACGGCCGTTGGGGCGAGCATCCTGACAGCAGCCCTCCGTCGCGCAGGAGAGGACTTTCTGGAAGCGCACGATTATCTTCGAATCAACCCTCGGCACCTATCGGCATCATGGGGCACTCAACGCGGCCTTGAACCGCTTCGCGTTCTCTATCCGGGCTTCGGCATCCCCGTGTATCTTGCGCCGTCACCATCACCTCAGCTCATCGATGCAATCACTGCCACAGGAGAGAATAGGGTGTTTGCATCCGGCACTAGTTTCTCGACAAGCTACCGCGGCTCTACTGATGGAGTTGAGACTGCGTTGATCATGACACGCAGTATCGATATCACGCTGCCAGCCCTGAAAGCACAAGCTCGTGCGCTGCTTACTACGGCGTTAGATCGCCTGGACCCCCAAGCGCGCCGAGGTCGGAACTGGATTGAGCGCGAGGAGCCCGTTGCAACAATCGGGGAGCGCGCATCAGATCCAACGAACTTCCAAGTGTGGACGCATTCCACAATCGACGTTGGCCTAGCCGCATTTCGGATTCTCCTGCCCGGGGGCTTTGTAGCGATCGAAGGAGCTGTTGAACAGCGGGGACACGGCCTTCCGCTTGGAAGCCTCGCGTTTCATCCGGAACGTATGCTTCCGATTCTTCAACAAACACCGCTGCGCCGTCTTACCGATCTGGGGTGAATCTGGATGCCCGCAAGATGGATGACACAACGCACGAGCTTTGAGAACGCTTGGACAGAGTGTCCTCTTGGCAGCCGCATGGTCCAAGAACGGTCGAACTCCTTCGATCAGGCGAACGCACTGTTCCATGCGCCAGCATGCTACCAGTACGAGAGAATTCCCGCCTCAACTCCGTTGCCTACAGCAACTGCAATGCGCGAAGCATTCCTCTCGTTCGTTCGTGGTGAATTCGGTGCTGGAACACGTGCTACACCAGCCTTCAAGCCCATACCAGAATTCGAATCTCGACAGGCCAGCGGTGAGGAGCCGTTCATCTACCTTGAGAATGTCGAGAAGGACCTCGTCTATGGAGGCTACTTAGACAGCATTCTACCCGATCCATCAGCCAGTGCAGCAGAGGCGATGTTGGCGATACTCTCAGATAGACGCATCGGGCATGGTTCAAATGCACGCAATGTCGACGGTGCGGAGTTTCGAGAGCAGGTCCAGCCGTTACTTGACGAACAGCTGAGAGTACGGTTTGTACTTCCCGCATTCCCATTCAAGGATCAGAACCCATTCCGAGTGAACGCTGGTGCTGGAGCGCCTGATTGTTCGGAACTTGCTTTGCTGATCCGATTGCACGCGCTATCACTCGCTCTGTATCAGGTTCATCCGCATGGAGTGGACTGGATCATCCTCTCCGATGGAATGCTCTACGCACCACTGTTTGGTATAGAGACCGAAGAAGTTCAACGCTATCGGCAGTCTCTGATCACGTGGCGCAATCGGCTCAACCTCCAGGGAACAGTCAATATCGTTGACCTAGGTGAACTGATAGAGAGGTTGAACGGCCGACCTGTGGCAGGGGTGCCCGACGGTCCGTTTGATCAGGTCGAGCAGAGCGTTCGGGATCATCTTGCGAGTCTCATCGAGAGCGACGATGACTGTCGTGAGAAGTTCTCCGTACTTAAGCGTGGTATGACCTGGAACCTGAACCTGAAAACGTACCTTCGCACAGTCTCCCCACAGGAGCTGTGGCAACTTGTGCGCGGCAGCGAGCGCGACCAGCTCAGCGCGCAAGCGATCAAGGTCGGCATTGAGATTGATGTACGAGCAGAAGCCGCCGCTTTCAGATATGCGGCGATCAATCTAGCGCTTCGCTTTCTTCAAGGAGTGGACACTATCCTCCCTGGGTCCATTCGCGCCACGATCCACCCCAAGGCTGGTCAAGTTGCCGTACCAACACTCGGGAGCGTATTCCCTTGGAACGGAGTAGCGCGATTGGACGGGCCGTTCGGTGCAGATGACCTTTCCGTATGTCAACTTGTGGATATTGGCTCCACTGGTGACTTCCGAGGAGTTGTCTCTTCGGAGACTGGAGACGTATTCTACTATGAACAATGCCCGTGATACACCCTCGGGCAGTTAGGAGACCGGATGTACATTCACATTGCGATCTTCAAGTGGAGGACAGGAACCGAGGCAGAGACGATCATGCGCGCGCTACAGGAGGTAGCTGCACTAGAGAGCAAAATACCCGGGGTCATTGAGATTGCCTGGGGCGAAAATGAGTCTCAGTTCTCGGAAGGCTACTCGCACGTGGTCATTGTGCGAGGCAAGGACAAAGACGCAATACAGGCATACCGTGCTCACCCGGATCACGAGGCCGTGGCTGCCCGCATCGAAGGGATCGAGGAGCACGGCATCGGCGTTGACTTTTCCCCGTGTAAGTAGGTCAGAACATGGCGCACACTTATCAGTATGTGACGAACGGTCCCGAGTACGACTTTCCTGAGTATCTGGGAGTACCGCAATGCACATACGTAGTCGCATCCTCACCGCGCTGCGGTAGCAATATGCTACAGCGCGCGTTGTGGCGCACGTTTAAGGCAGGCGCGCCCGAAGAGTACCTCGCTCGGGGCTACATCAGCGATTTTCGAATGAGATGGAACCTCCCGGAGAAGATGAACTGCGAGAGCCTGCGGTCCTATGTGCAGATGCTCATGCGCCATCGAACGTCCGACAACGGCACATTCGGGATTAAGGTGCACGGAAGCCATCTAGCAAGCGAGATGCTCAATGGCATGGATCTTGGAGAGTTGCTGCCCAACTACAAGCTGCTCGTAGTACGACGCGCAGACAAGGTCCGGCAGTCGGTGTCCTATGCACTCGCTCGTGAAACAGGTGTGTGGATACGGGATGGGCAGTGGCTGCCAAACAAGGCTCCGCTCACGGATGAACCGGAGTACAAGACGTCGTTGCTGCTTGACTGTCTCGGGGGGATTGAGTTTGAGGAATCTGTGTGGGATGCATACATCGAACAGCGTGACCTTGACGTGTATACCGTGATGTACGAGGACCTTGTAGAAGAGTTCGAAGTCACAATCGACCGTGTCCTCAGGTTTCTTGGTATCAGAAAGCACGTGGCACGGATCGTTGGTCCTCAGATCGATCCGCAGACAACCGCGATCAACGACACTTGGGCGAAGGCCTTCGCGGCGTTCTTGAAGGACACCGCGGTGTCTTATCATCCACGGCCGGTGGCTTCTAGCAACTGACTTCAGATCGGACTCGGTTTTTGAGTCGAGCATGTCTGTGCTGATGCGTCCCGCGATCAACGACAGCAGTACCCACGTAGTTCTCAATCGGTCAAGCACCGATGGTAATCCCCGAGCATCGGGCCCAGAGCGGGCCAACTCTCAGTTTCGGGCTGGGAAGCCCTCTACCGAATCACTGTCCGCGGTTGCTAGGTGGGGGTAGTGTGTGCCCTCAGCACGTTCCCGCCACTCCTCATGAGCGAGAGAACGATGCCCGCGATCCGCTTCGCCGAAATGGCCCGTTCCTGATTCGGCTGGATCCCAGTCCCGCGAGGTAGCCGGACCCTGCTACGTCGGCGTTGGGGTAGAACGTCGCATTGACGCCGGGGAAGTGGTCGGGTCTTGTATGGACGGTCGAAAGAGCGGGGCCCGAGGGAGGGCAATCGCTGCCAAGCCGGTTCGTGGGTATGATCGATGGGTATCCACTCTTGGAGAACGACCATGGAGACGACACAGGCAGTTGAACAGGCCGCTCTTGCAGACATCATCAGCAGGTGCATGACAGATCGACCCTTCCGAGATCGGTTCAAACGCGAGCCCGAGGCAGTGCTTGGCGAGTACGCGCTGCACGTTCCACCAGACCTCGAGATCCGCGTTGTGGAAAACAGCGATTCACTAGTCCACATCACGCTGCCGGCGGGCTCGGAACTCACGGATCCGGTCTTCGACGATGAGCTCCACGTCGCTCCATGTGCGTGGGGCATGTGTAAGCCAAAGGGCTCGACCGGCAACTGAGTTCGCCGCTGACTCTTACGACCTGCCCAGACCGCGCATCTACCGGTTCACGATGTATCGCCGCATGACTCCAAGTGGTGCCAGCGTTCGGTGACGGCGACCAAGCAAGATGGCCTTTGGGCTGCGATCGCAATGGCTGACCACAGTGCTGACCGCATGCTCACATCAGCCAACTGCGCGGCGATCCACGCCCAATCGCTTTCCCTACACGAGCGAATAGCGCTCCAGCGCCGAAGCGGTATGCAGTTCCAGCCGGATGGTCGCGCTGATGCGTTGCTTGCACAGTGGCGAGTTTTGGTTGCTGCTGGTGACATCGACAGATTCGAGCGCCGCCTGTCATGGGATGGATACAGTAGCCGACAGGTTCTGAATCTACTCGGAATCCCCAAGCTATCGGTCGATCTTCCCGAGCCGCGCTGGCTGCCCATGCTAGCTGATGCAACTCGCCTCGCTCATCGAATTCAGGCATCGCAAGGTCTGCCATCACTCGAGTTCCTTGCCCAAGGCGCCCGAATCCCGTTCGCGCACCTTCTTGTCCCGTTTGTCCTGCTTGCGTCCGAGCGCGTGCGTCAGCGCATCGCGCGCCACTGGAGCCGGATCCCCGACGCAGCGCAAGCCGCTCTGCAATGCCATCTGCTGGTGGACCTCTCCCGAGTCGCCGCTCCGGCATTACTCGAGAGTTTTGACCGGCTGCGGTTCTCGCGCACTACTGGCAATGACATCGCGATCACTCGAATGGCCGAGACCCCTCCGAATCTGCTGTATACAGAGTTTGTACGGCAGCACCTAGCGTCCGCTCTTGTCCCGTTTCTTACTGAGCACGCTGTCGTGGGACGGCTGCTCGCAACACGTGCGCTCTTTTGGGTCGATTCCGTTATCGAGTTGCTCGTTCGTCTCAGTCTCGACCACCGTGACATTCAAGACTACATCTTCTGCGGTCGCTCCATCGGCCCTCTCGCTGGCATCCGGCTTGGTCTGGGTGACAGCCATAATCACGGGCGGACCGTGGCACTGTTGTGGTTCGCAAACGGTGACGCATGCGTGTACAAGCCGAGATCGGTCGATGGCGAAGAGACGCTCACCAAGACAGTCGATTGGATGAACCGAAAGGGACTTGAGCCTCGCTTACGGAAACTCAAGGTGCTTTCGCGACGCGGTTACGGCTGGATGGAAGCAACAGTCCCCAACCCCTGCACTAGCAGTGACGAGCTCCATGCGTACCACCTCCGCTGTGGCAGTCTCTTGGCGCTGGTCCACCTGCTGCAAGGCAGCGACTGTCATTACGAGAACGTCATCGCATCGGGTCCGTATCCCTATCTAGTGGACTGCGAGACCATTCTCGCTCCCCAACTACAGGACATTCACGATCCTGATGACACTGCGGCGCATGTGGCTTCAGTAACACGGCTTGCAACATCTGTTCTGCAAACCGGCTTTCTACCTGACTGGACCATAGACCCGCGCGGTCTCGCTCGCGACAACAGCGGATTCGGCAGTTCGCGAGTTCATGATCAGTCCGATGGGTCGATATGGAAACACGTAAACACCGATCTCATGCGCATCGCCCCGTCATCAAGGGATGGCAGAAGGTCGGATTCTGGCGCCGCGCAGTCTTCAGGATGCCAGACGTGTATCGAGGATTACGAAGTGGAAGTGATCGCGGGGTACTGCGCTGCTTATGGCATAATGCAGGGATACGGGGGTTGTAGTGATGAGCACGATGTACCACTTGCAAACATCGATGAGGCAGTGGTGCGAGTCATTGCACGCCCGACAGCGCTGTACGGTCGCCTGCTTCACGGCTCCCTGCTCGGTAACCGATCGCGATACGGGATAGATAGGAGCATATATCTTGACCAGTTGGCACAAGCGTTTATCTTGCGGCGGGAGCGCCCGCGAACGTGGCCGCTATGCCAGGAAGAGCACGAGGCACTTCACGTTGGCGATATTCCTTACTTCTCCGTAAAAGCGGGTGGTAATGCACTCTGGACGGTGCGTGGCGTAGTTGATTCCATGGAGGTGGCGCAGACCGGCGTCGAGAGGCTGCGATTCGCGTTGAATCGCTTGTCGGAGGATGACTTGTCCTGGCAATGCTCGTGCATCTCAGCCTCACTGGCGAGCACTCGGGCCCGATACGCCGAGCGGCAAGTTTCGATCGCTCGCCAGCCGGTGCCGGCGCCGAGAGGAGAAAGGATCCAAGACGCTCAGCTCGCGTCGGCCGCAGCCGAGATCGCCACGGGCCTGCGCGCTAGCGCGATCATTGGGCGTGATGGATCAGCCAGTTGGATCGGCATGGAGTATGACACGGTAGGCAGTGTGTTTCAACTACGGGAGCTGAGTCCTTCTCGCCTCTATGGTGGGGCCCCCGGCGTTTGCGTTTTCTTGGCGGCTATGCGTCACACCACAGGTGATCGGGCGTGGGGCGACCTCGCACTGGCCGGAGTCATGCCTCTGCGCAGGCTGATCCGTGAGCGCGCTGACTCGTTGTTACGAGAACCACTCGGGGGCTTTGTCGGCTTGGGGGGAATGATCTACAGTCTCGTGTACATCGCGGGCATACTTGAGAACAGTGACCTGCTTGAGGATGCACTGGCCCTATTGCCATTATTCACCGAAGAGCGGGTCGAATGCGATGAGGACTACGACTTGGTTGGTGGCAGTGCGGGTGCGATTCTCGCACTGCGGGCACTGTTTCAACAGACATCGGACCCACGCGTGCTTGAGGTTGTTGCCAGGTGCGCACGGCATCTCGTGAACTCTGCAGTGGACGTCGGGACAGATGCAGTCCGTTGGTCGCAGGATGACCACGCCGGCAACATGGGGATCGCACATGGGACCACGGGCATTGCACTCGGATTGATGGCTGCGTGGAGGATCCTGGATCAACGCAACTTCCGTGTTTACGCGGAGCAGGCGCTTCGGTTCCAAGCGCACGGTGCTCACGCAGCGTACCTGGCAGGCGGGACGTGGTGTAGGGGTGCGCCCGGCATCGGTCTCGCACACGTCGCTCTCGCGGAGCTTAGAGGCACTGCAGACGAGGGCGCGATCGACATGGCCGTGAAGCAGATGCTTGCGGTGCAGCCGCGCGCACACCATCTTTGTTGCGGGGGAATGGGACTAGTAGAGGGGCTGCTCGAGATCGGATGGCATCGTGGGGATGAGCGGTTGGTTCAGAGCGCACGCTGTCGAGCGGGGGACATTCTCGCCGATGCGAGTAGCCGTGGCGGATATGCCTTGCACCCCGGACTGCCGCCAACCGTTCAAGTCCCGGGATTGATGAGGGGAGTGGCTGGGATCGGCGACACCCTACTTCGTTGCGTCGCCCACGAGCAGAAGTGGCCATGTGTATTGACGCTCTCAGGGAGCCCGTTTGGGAGGACCGACTGACACAGGGCGGCGATACTGTGGATGCGTCTCACGTCGTTAACGGGCTGCCAGACTCCCGCTGGCAGCGTCAGCCTGCACGTGGATGCTCCCGTACCAGCCAGCGTTGTAGTCCCTTCACTCACAGGCCTCCCCGGCCAAGGTGAACTGGTAGGACCAAACCCCGCCGCCAATGGGGCGAGTTCAGAGCAACGCACGGGTTGTGGGGGCCACTATCTCCCCGAAGAGGGTTACCATCCGGGAGTTCCCAGCCGTCCGACTCCCGTGCACAACATCCTCAGTAGCTTGCACGGGCGCGAAGACGTCACCGAAACCGACGCTTTGGAGCGCACGGCTGCCGAGCGCGAGCGCCCAGGCGACCGGCGCGACGCTTGGCCTGTGCGATCTGGTGTGGTCCTATGAGTCTCCGCCGCTTGTCGAGGGAAGCCGGCGAGCGAAGCTCATCGTGATCCGAGTTCCGTAGGGCGGGTATTCGATCCGGCAGCGGTAGCCGCGGAACTCGTCGGGATCGGCGCCGCTTCGCTCAAAGACCTCACGCGTGGCGTCTACGACGTCGGGAACCTCCGGTACTCGCACGCCCCCGAGACCGCGCCCGATGGAAATCCATGACTCGCTCAGGTTGATCGTCGCAACCTCTCTTGCCGCCGCGTGATCGACGCCCGTTCCTTGGAGAATCGAGTCGAACAGATCCAGCCTCGGCTCCTCGCCCGGGAAGATGCTCTCGTGGACGAACACGTCGAAGACGAGCAGCCGTGTCGGCAGAAGTACCTCGCAGAACGGGCCGCTGCGCGTGGGCGGATCCGTGGGCGAGTACCGACTCAGACACCCGTTCCACCGGTCCGCGGTCGCGAGGGTCTTCGTCGATCGCAGGCCGAGACCCGCACCGGCTAGCGAGTAGATGATCGAGTCCGCGCACCGAACTTCCGTGACCTGATCAGGGCGCACAGTCGAGTAGCTCGTCAGGCAGATATCACCGAACGACTCGACCGGATTGCCATCCAGACGAAGCGGGCCGACACACCCGAACGGTGCGTTGAGCGTCCTCATGGGGATGTGCACTTTCGCGTCTGGGCGAGCGCGACGCAACCCGTCGAAGATACACAAGGAGACCCCATCACATCGAGCGGGATCCTCCGAAGGCAGGATGATCGCCGCCTCGAAGAACACCTGGAGACTCACTCCCCTGATGTGGCTCATCCCCCGGAAGATGGCCTGCTTCCCGAGCACCTGGACCTTGTCGCGCACCTCTGGAATCCAGCCCGCGAGCATCACGTCGAGGCCCGTCCGATCACCGGCCTCGCTCCGGACCACCGAGTCGAACTCGCTCAGTGCTCGTTCGGCGGTGCCCAGCACCTCTTCGGTAACCCCCTGTCGCTTCGCGCCCCTGAGAAGCTCGCGGATCGGGGCTGGCCCTGGCATCCAGTGAGCGGCCACCAGGGGATCGCGTGCCCCCGTCGCCTTCAGGACTCGATAGGAGATGTCCTTGCTGACGCCGCAGGTGCGAGAAAGCTCAACAGGGCGGGGGTGCTCTCCGACCGCACTGGTAATGACCTGACGGAGTGCGTCCGCCAGGTTGACGCCGGCACTCTGGAGGAGCGTCTGGACTTCGAGGACCGGCAAACCGGTGGCCAAGTGGGCGGGACTGGGTTCTTGGTACATCGCAGCCAGATGGTACCGCAAACCCGGGAGGCATGGGATATCTTTTTATCAAATCTCTGAGAGATTCAACTTGACTCTTTCTGAGCTGCTCGATAGCTTCGGATCGGGGATTCAGACCTCCCTGACAAGGTGTCAGGGCGCCACCGCGACACGGGCCTACCCCGGGCCTCAAACGAAAGGAGAGAAGAGAGAATGACCCTGGAACGGAATGAGGATCGAAGCGAACGGGCTGGCCATCCGCGTTGCCGCACCGGGCAGTCGGGTGGACTCGCGCTCTTGATCGCCCTGGCCCTTGCGGCGCCCGCTTCGGCGTCGGTGATCCCGATCTCTCCCGGATACTTCGGGGCGTCGGCGACCGTCGAGGCCTTCGAGGGGATCGCCGGCGTCGATCTGCCGCTGATCTCGTACGGGACGGGCTTTATTAGCCCGATGAGCCAACTGCCCTCTGTGTACAGCTTTCCGTCGGGAGCGACCGTGTCTTCGGGGGCGTCAGAAGCGCGGGTGTTCGACTATGCGATGGATCCCCCTGACGACGGGAACACCTGGGGATGGGGGCTGAGCCTGGATGGTGGTGACATCTCCCGCGATACGCCGCTCCCGTCGGGCACCGCGTTCTTCGTCCTCAACGACGGCTTTGACGACACGATGCCAGCCCCGACCATCGGATTCTCCTTCCCGACACCGGTGTCGGGCGTCGGGGCGTACTTCGAGGCCTCGAAGTTCATTGACATCGGTTTCGATGGATCGGTGGTGATCGAAGCATTCGACGCGTCGAACGCCTCGCTCGGGAGCGCGTCGATCATCACCGACGGAGTCACGCCGTCGTATCTGGGCCCCCCTTTCCCCAACGGTCTCGACACGTGGCTCGGGGTGCGCACGATGGACGGCGCGCCGTCGATCGCGCGGATCGAGGTCACGGCACGCGGGTTCGCGATGGATGATCTCACCTACTCCTCGGTCCCGGCACCGGCGGGCGCGTTTGCGTTTGTTGGAGCCGGCACGCTGGCCGGTCGACGGCGTCGGTGAAGCCGGACTTGGTGAAGCGCGGTGCGGCATGCTGAAGGGCTCGGCGCGGATCCTCACCGGCTGGCGCCCTCCGGAACCGCGATCTGTTCGAACTCCGGTCTCTCCTCCCCAACGCCCCGCCGCTGTTGACTTCAGGGCGTGGCGTTTCTCTCACAATCGGAGGCTTTCGGGCTCCAGTGCTCTCCCCACACTCGCTCCGGATGGTCTCCTCACAGCGCCTGGGGCTGCGAATGTCGCGATTGGCGTTCGGGAAGCTGGGCTGGAATTCGGAGACGTTTGAGGTCTACCGCTGGCGCGTCGAGTACCCGGTGACTCATGCGGTGGCAGCGATGCAGCTCCAGCCGCCGGTGCGGGCGTGAAGACTGGAGGAGCGCCGGACGCTCTCCCGGCAATCTAACCGGGCGGGATCCCCCCCGAGCACGCGCGACACAGCCGTCCTTGACGCGCGGTTGCTGTCAGCGGGCTCGCGCGCGAGTTCGGAATCGCACCGCGTAGATACGCGGTCGCCGGAGGCGGCGTGCCGAGGGCGACCGATCACCGAGCACCTGATCACAACCGGCCACGGTGAGCATCCCCTGAGGGAGCGCGCGCTGTCGCTGCGCCTTGACATGGACCGGGCGGAGAGGCGGCCGGAGGAGCGGCCGGGCTGTCAACCACCGGGCTCTCGATCTGTCAACGGCCGAATCCCTGGATTCGGCGGTTGGAACCCGAACCAATCGGGGAGTTCGAGGCCTCTTCTCGACTTGCGCCGACGCGCTGGTTGACGGATTGAGACCAGTGCGGGCTCGGCCGTGGGACCGCGCAAGGCCGCGTCGCCACAAGCGTTTGCGCCGCGCCCGCGCGACGGGCGGCGCTCTCGGTTCCGAATTACAAACGTGGTGCCCGAGACCAACTTGAACGGTCGCTTTCGCCGCACCGGCGGCAACGCTCTCGCGCTCTCAAACTCTCTGGTTGACGGATGCTCTGGGTTTCGCGCAGGGTTGCCTTCGGGGGTGCGAGGAGTACGAGTTTCAAATCTGAGAGGCCCGCACAGCGCGCTGAGGAGAAGTCGGCCATCCTCTCACGCTCTCGCGCTTTCAGGTTGACGCGCAGCGTGGGATTAATAGGACGGTGATACTCGACGGCTGGTAATCTCACCCCGCGGGTAGCACCCAGGTGGAGCCAGGAACCTGCTGGTCGCACACACACGGTCCATCGGAGTATTCGGCCGTGGTTTGAGCCAACTCCACTTCGCGGATGAGTATGGCCCTATAGGCGGCGCCCCCCCTGAAATGCACCACCGATCGCACAGACTCACTCCGGGGAAGGGGACCCATCGACCTGCGCGGGGGCGTTGGCATCGATGCGGTAATCCGCGCTCACAAGAACAACATCATCCCACGTGGCCCAGATGCGGTCGAGCTGCCGCTGGACATCATCCGCGGCTTCCGGATGAGCGGCTTTCATCTTCTCGATCGCCTGGTGCATCTCGTCTCGGAACGTGTCGAGGTGCGGGCGGCGCGACAGTTCCTCGGCAAAGGACCGCCATGCGTCGGCGTGCCCCAGGAAGGCCCTCTCAAACGCCGGAGGAGTGTGCGAGTAGTCGAGCCCTCGCAGCGCCTCAGCGTACGCTGCCGAGGCCTCGGCAAGCGAGCCATCGCGGGGCGCCTCGTTGCGCACGCTCGCGAGTTTCGTGTCCGCGATCAGCACTCGTCGGATTGCGTCCGCCGTTGATGCGTCGCGAACCGGCACGGCGTGGCACCCCACCGCCGCCAGTGCCAGTGTCGTGAGTAGAGGCCGGACTCCAGTGACGATTCGATCTCGCATGTGAAGCTCCTTTCCATGCTGCTTCTCGCCCGTCACAGGACCGGTGGAAGCCCCTGCAGAGCACGCAATTGCATGATCTGGCCGAGGTGGTAGGCGTCGTGAGCCAGGTGGTACCGCAGGCGGTCTTTCGGTATCGCGTCGTCGCTGATCGCCCGCAGCATCCTCTCGTGCGAGTCCCGCAAGCGCTGACGAGCGTCCTCCCACGCGGCCTCGGTCACCCCCCGGGGCTGAGCAAACTGCTCATCATGGGTCGGCTCACGATCGGAAGGCGGGGCCCCCGCGATCCGCTCCAGCGTCACGCCGCGCCAGAAGATCAGGTGGTTGACGAGCTGCCAGATCGAGTGCCGCGCGGAGTCCGGGGTCCACGACGCCTGCTCGACCGAGAGCCCATCCAAGGCCCGTGACCACGGCGCGATCCAGATGTCTCCCGTCCACCACTCCTTCCAGAGCTCCAGCAGGTCGTTCTGCATGACAGTCGCTCCCTTCCGTGTCATCACCGCAG
>Ga0055451_10000303_pt1 | contig 19221 bp, 12 predicted proteins | sample China_Galinas_PW_3_FD_57745 | JGI IMG/M metagenome (GOLD analysis project Ga0055451, IMG submission 57745) | Wetland microbial communities from San Francisco Bay, California, USA, that impact long-term carbon sequestration - China_Galinas_PWB_D2 | ecosystem: Environmental > Aquatic > Marine >... | reverse complement strand
CGGTGTGTTCTACTCCGTTCAAGCGCTTCCAAAGACGATCAACTCCCACGAGGACGAGACCGACCCGGCTCCGCACCCAGGTGGCGACCAGTTCGTGTTCGTTCGCCGGAACCCGCATCGGTTCGACGGCCGCAACGGCACTCTGATGATCGTGTCGCTGTCGGGAACGGAGGCCGCGCGTCCGCTGTTCGAAGATCCGAACGTCAGCGCGTCGGTCGAGACGCCGCTCGATCGCGATCCCGCGTTCACGGCGGACGGGATCGGCCTGTGGTTCGTGCGCCAAAGGGTCGGCGAGCCGACCGCGGTCGTGCGCACGTTCCTCCACCAGGATCACTTCGTGGATCCGTTGCCCGTGCGTGCTTTGGCCAAGGGCGGGCCGTTCCGGGCCCCGGCGCCGGGCCCCGGCGACGCGTCGCTGTGGCTGCTGCAACCGAGCCGCACGGTGCCCGGCGGCGGACCGACGACCGCGCGACTATGGCGGTCGGACGCGTACGAGGTCTACCCGTGGTGGGAAGGACAGAGGTGGCTCGAGCGACTGCTGCTGAGCCTGATGTTGTTCTTCGCGCTGCTGACGTTGCTCTTGACGCTCGGCGGTCGTTGGCAGCAGCTCGACTTGATCACCAAGCTGTTGCTCCTGTCGATGCTGCTGCACCTGCTGTTGCTGCTGTGGTTCTCGCGGCTCGAGATCGTTCGGAGGTTCAAGCCCGAGCCTCCGCGCGAAGGGCGCATCGAGGTTCAGCTGCTCTCGGGGCGCAGCGAGTCGGGCGTGACCGCCAACGGCGCGGTTGCCCAAGCGAACTTCGACGTCTCTCGCGACGTGAGCTTCCATGAGCGGCAGGAGGCGTTGACCGCGTCGGCGCCGGGATCGGAGTTGGCCGCGTCCGCGCGCGATCTCAAAGGGCCGGAGGCTACCGAGCGGGCCGAGAGGTCGGCCTCACAGTCCGACCCGGTCGTCTCTGCCCGGGACGTTGCCCGCGATGTCGCGATGCGCGATGCCCGGTCGGTGACCACGCAGCTGATGGCGCGCCGTGTCGTGACGAGCGAGAACAGCGACGACAAGTTCGTCCCGAAGCGCAACGCCGGCAGCGTCGAACGCTTCAGCGTCACGGTGCCCGGAAGCCAGTTTCCCGCCGGCGCGGCGGTTGCTTCGAGCCGATATCAACCGGCACAGAGCACACGCTCGCAGCCCGTGGCGACCGCGAAGGCCGAGCAGTCCGTGACCGTCAGCGATTCGGTTGCGAGCGCCTCGACGTACGCCGGGCGTTCGACGGCGGCCAAGCTCGACGCCAGCGCCCCGACGTTGACTGAAGCGCAGGTCGCGCCGAAAGCGCGGCGGACCGAACACGGCGAGCGCAGCGTGCACGCCGCGCCAACGGACACGAGCACGTTGGCGTCCACGGCAGGACGCGCGGACGCCGCGGCCGAGGACCTGAGAACCGCGCGCGCCGCGCCGAGCGAGACCAACGGCCCCGAGGTACTCGCGGATGTCAGCGACGGCGTTGCTGCCCCGGCGGTTCACGCGACCGAAGCACGCACGGCGGGCATCGCGGCGACCGAGCTTCCAGCTACGGTCCAGAAGGCCGCCGGCGCTGATACGGCGGCCCGCTCCGAGAGTCGGTCCGACAGCCTTCAGGCGACCGGGCCGAAACAGATGTTGGCGCTGCCGCAACCGGTCACGGTGCCGGCGACGGCACGTGAGCTGCCGTCGCGTGCGGAGCCCACGACCCCGATGCAGTCGCTCGTCGATCCGCTGCGCGAGGGCACCGAAGTCGTCGCGAGCCGTGCGGCTACGGGTAGCGCGGTACCGATCGCAGCCGCGAAGGTCGATGCCGTGCATCGAATCGAGAGCACGGTCGTGCCCGGACAACGCAGCGAGCCGAGCACAAGCGCCGAGATCGTGACGAAGGGGCCCGAGTCGCTGCTCGCGCGCGGCGCGACGGACGTCGCCACCGACATCTCACGCGAAGTTCCGAAGCCACACACGTTGACCGCGGAGCCGGCGATCGCGGACACAGTCGATCCGAACGACGTCGCCGCGGCCGAGCAGGTCCGGACCGGTGCCGCGGCGGCCGCCGGGGATCGCGCGACCGAGCTGGACGCGCTCAGCGAGCGGGACGCCGGGGCGGCGACGGCGAAGCGCAGCACGCAGGACGTCGCCCAGCCGCGTTCGGTCCCCGTGCCGGCGACGATGTTGTCGGCGGCCGCCGACCCGACTCTCGTGCCGACGACCGCGCGGCCGAACGGGTGGACGCACGAGCCGGTCGAGGTGGCTCCGGGCATGGCGACGCTCGCCGACGGGCTCTCGGACACGCCGGCGCCCGAACCGTCCCGGGCCACCACCAATGCCACGACGAACGGGGTTGGAGCTGCCGTTCTGGCCGCGGTATCGGGGCCGGAGGTCAGCTCGTTCGAGCCCGACGCCACGCGTCGCTTCGTGCGCGGTGACCGCACGCCTGCGCGCGGGATCCGGGTCCCGGGATCGTTCCTCGAACGTGCCGGCATTGGTGCGCCGAGCAGAGAGGCAATCGCGAGCCGGCCGACCAACGTCTACCAGAACCGGTTCGGAGCCGAGAAGGTCGCAGCGCTCAAGCGCTATGGCGGCACGCAGGAGACCGAGCGGGCAGTGGCGAAAGGGCTCGCCTACCTCGCGCGGATCCAGACCCGCGACGGCTCTTGGGGCGACAAGGGACGGACGCAGGACAAGTACGGTGAGGTGTTCGTCGGCAAGACGGGTCTGTGTCTGCTGGCGTTCCTGGGCGCCGGGCACACGCACAAGTCGAACACGAAGTACAGCGACGTCGCACGCAAGGCGATCGACTTCCTACTGTTCGCCCAGGATGCCAAGACCGGTCACTTCGGCATGACCTCGGCCTACAGTCACGGGATCACGACCTATGCGCTGGCCGAGTGCTACGCAATGACGAAGGATCCGGACCTCAGGCCTGCGCTCGAAGACGCGGTCGAGTGGATCCTCGCCAACCAGAAGCTGACCCGGGACCGGCGCAATCGTGGCGGTTGGGGCTACTTCTCGCCGACCCTGCGGCCCGAGGATCACTACGCGCGCGCGTCCACGAGCTCGTGGCAGGTCATGGCGCTGGAGTCGGCCAAGATCGGTGGGATCACGGTCCCGCGTCGCTCGATGGAGATGGCGCGCGACTTCTTCAACCAGCTGTTCGACAGGCGCCACGGCTACTTCCTCTACACGCGTGAACCGTCCCGCCTGCGCATGGACTGGCGGACGCTGCCGGCGTCGACGCCGGCTTCGGTGTTCTGCCTGCTGCTGCTCGGTGGTGACGCCGACGACGCCCGGATCCAAACGGCGCTCGACTTCACCGTCGACCGCAAGCCGCGCGCGTTCCGCCGCGCCAGCGAAGATGCGTTCGTCACGCAGGGGGCGGGGCACACGTACTTCTGGTACTACGGAAGCCTCGCCTGCTTCCTCGCCGGGGGAGACGCCTGGGACGAGTGGAACGCGCAGTTGAAGCGCGTGCTGCCGGCCGCGCAGTCGCGCGATGGCTCGTGGCGGCCGATCGACCCCTATGCCGAATACGCGGGCGACACGAATCGCGATCGCTCCTACACGACCGCGATGTGCGTGCTGAGCCTCGAGGTCTACTACCGGTACTTCACGCCGTTGCTCAAGAAGCGCTGACGTCCCCGAAAGAGCGTCCCCGAGACGTTTTTTTCGGAGCAGGGTCCGCCGACCAGGGGCCCGTTCGCGATGGAGGTGTTTCTTCGCGGTTCGGGGTCAGCGCACGCGCCAGCCGCGGAACCCCCGGGCCTCGACCTCTTCGAGCCGATGGTTGGCCGCCAGCGTGTCCCGGATCCTGGTCAGATAGTTCCGGGCGAGCTCGGGCATCGACTCGATGCCCGGCGGCCGTGACAGCAGGACGGTCCAACCGCCGGCCAGCGCCGCGTCGACCCGCGCGACGAGCACGGCAAGGCCCGCGCGAAACGCGGCATCGGGAGCGACGGGAACGAACTGCGGCAGCCACAACGCCGGGATCTCCGGAGCTTCGAGCAACATGGCGCGATGGTCCCGGTCGACGGTGCACAAGAGGACCGCCTTGTTTCCGCCGGCGACCTCGCGGACCCCGGCCGCGATCTCGCGACCGGGTCGCACGTCGTGGTGCTCGACGTCGATGACCGAAATCGCCGCTCCGGCGACGATCAGCCCAACGAGCGCCGTCGTTCGCAGCCGGGATCGGACGAGCAGGAACGCACCCGGGACCGCCAGCGGTAACAGATACGCACCGTGCTCGTAGATGAAGGCACCGCCCGGCCCGGCGTTGATCGAGGCGTCGAGGGCGACGTAGGGCAGGACGCCGGCGGCGCCCAGCGCGATCTTATGCCACTTGGTCCGCTCGGCGACGGCGACCAGGCAGATCAGCGACACGGGCAGGAAGTTGTAGAGCCCCTCCCAGAGCAACGACGAGAAGAACCGCGTCGCGAGTCCGGTCGTTTGGAACCACAGTTCGAGGTGTTGGAACGACCGGCTCGCTCCTCCGGCCTTCTCGATTCCCAACGCCGCGAACGCGAGCTTCGTCCCGATCGTGTAGAGCACGCCGTGCACGACCGCGAACACGATCAGCTCTCGCAGCCGCGCGCGAATCGATACTCGCCCGGCGATCCATACCGCGAGCAACGGGACGAGCAGGTGACCGGTCGAGTGGACGAGCGTCGCCAGGGCCGTCGACGCGCCCAGAAGGACCGGAGTGAACCAGCGCGGGCGGGCGTCGGGTCGCGTCAGTCCTGTCCATTCCGCGATGACGAAGCTTAGCACGGCGAACGGAAAGAACACACCGTGGAACTCGACGACCGTCGCGAAGTACACGATCGCCGGACACACCGCGGCGAGCCCGGCGAGGCACATCGCGCGACGGCGCTTTAGTCCGGCGAGCACACCCAGGACCCCGACACCGAAGACACCGAGCCCCGTCGCGACGGCCGCGGCTGCGGTCGCCAGGCGGTGGGTTCCGAGTCCCGTCCACCGGAACGCATCGACGAAAGTGCCCACGATCGGCAGATACAGCGGATGCACGTCGTGGCGGCGATTGCCGTCGAGGTAGAACGCGACGAGCTGGTAGCCGTCCTCGAGATGGAACGTGTGCTGCGCGAGCGCGAGATACGCGCAGGTTGCGGCGATCCCGACGGCGAACACGGCCAGCACCGATCCTGCCGTCGACTTCGGGATTCGGGGATCGGGCGGGCTCTGCGTGGTCGTCGTCAACGGAAGTTCTGGAGGGTCTCTCCCGAAGCCTACCACTGCGCTGCCGCGATTTCCGTCGCTCCCTCGGCGCCCGTGTTGCCGGCGCTACTTCGCCCCATGATGCGCGAAGCCCGAGCCGCGCCGGCGTCCGGGAAGCACGACCTCCAGGTACTCGACATCCGAGCTCACGCTGCGCAGTGCGTGGCGAGTCCCGCGCGGTATGTGCCACGCGTCGCCCGCGACGACTTCGGTGGGTTCCTGCCCTTCGCACTCGAGCCGGGCCGTGCCCCGCAACAGGTAGCGGAACAGGAACTCGGTGGGAGCGGGGCCGATGCGCACGCTGGCGCCTTCGCGCACACGAACGACGAGCGCCGTGGCCAATCCGGATGACGCCGTCGTGATGCCGAGATCTCGCGCGTCGATCCCTCTGCCGACCGGCACCCACCTGGACTCGCTCGCGACGTGGCGCACGAAGCGTTGCCCCGAATAGTCGCGATGCGGGTGGAACTGCGCGCTCGGGAGCATCAGCAGCGTGTCGGTGAGAGCATGGTGTTCGGCCGGACTCGTGACTTCGATGACCTCGAGGCCGCCATCGGACTCGAGGACCTGATGGCGAATGCGCGGCGGCTGCAGCACGCAGTCCCCTGGTCGCAGCACGAACGGTTCGCCCTGGTCTTCGTACACGACCCGGACTTCGCCCTTGTGGCAGTAGATGAGCTGCAGTCGGACCTCGTGGTAGTGCACGTAGTCCCTGACCGGCCCCGGCTCTTCGATCTTGATCTGCGACGCCCCGAACCGTCCCCCCTGGCGACTCGGCAGCAGGCTGCGGTATTTCATCCCTGCTCGCCCCACGTGCCAGGAGGCCTCCGCGATGCGGGCCAGCTCGAACGACTGCTTGCCCTTGGGCACCGCAATCACCGGTTCGGCCGAGCCGATTTGGATCTTCGTGCCGTTGGGTGCGACGAGCGTCTGACCGTTGATCGCGGCCGTGCAGTTGAGCCGCAGCGTGCCCGCTCCGGCCGCGGCTTCGGGGTCGAGTCGGATCCGGACTCCGTGACCCGTGATCACGGCGAGCCTCGGGGCATCGGGCGGAAAGATCTTGTCGATGCGAAACCCGAGCTCGTCCATGAAGAACGCCAGCGTCTCGTCGAGCTTGCCCGAAGGGAGAACGACCTCGGCCGAACGGATCTGCTTCGCACCTGGGTTTTTCATTCGCCGACCAATATACGTCGCGACGGCGGGTTTGGGGGGTCGGGCCAACCGCGTCGTCGGGTCTGCCGACAGTTCGGCAGAGGCGTAGACCACCGCCGAGACAAGCGACCCCTGCTCGGGGTGGACCCGGTAGCAGTTCCGCTGCTGGCTTGGGCGAGGTCTGTTAGGATGCCTGAATGCGCCGTGCTCTACTCGGGATGCTTGCCCTGTTGGCGGTTCCGCTGGCGGCGCAGGATGACCTCGACACGAAAGTCCGCAAAGCGCTCGCGCGTGCCCGTCCCGTGCTGCTCGAGCAGCTCTCGGTCGCCGCGGGCGGTCCACTCGCGTTGTCCTGTCTCGCAGCGCTGCACGACGGCGTGCCGCATGACGATCCCACGTTTGCGGCTGCGATCCGCCGCCTGAGCCAGACCAAGCTCGACGGAACCTACGAGCTCGCCCTGCGGTTGATGGTGATGTCGGAGATGCGCGAGTATCCCCATCGTGCGTCGGCGGCCAAGCGCGACGCCAAGCGACTCCTCACCAATCAGAAGAACGGCGGCTTCGGCTATGGGCGCGGCGGCAAGTCGCACTGGGACCTTTCGAACTCACAGTACGGAGCGCTCGGCATGCGCGCGGCTGCGAGCCTCGGCTGCAAGATCCCATCAAGAAGCTGGCGGGCGCTGCAGGGCCGGGTGCTGGCTGTCCAGACCAAATACGGTGGGTTCACCTACGGCAGCCGCGGCAATCCCTACCCGTCGATGACCGTCGCCGGGATCGCGATCCTCGAGATCTGTCAGCAGCACCTGAACAACCGAGAGGCGAGGGTCAAGCACGTGCAATCGGCGTTGCGCAAGGCTTGGGCGTGGATGGACGACAACGCGAGCTCGGTCGGCGACCCGAGAACCCGTTGGACCTACTACTTCCACTACGGGCTCGAGCGAGCCGGCGTGCTGTCGAACGTCCAGCGAGTCGGCCGCAATGACTGGTATCGCACCGGTGCGGCGATGCTCGTCGATCTGCAAACCCCGTCCGGAGGTTGGCCGCCTCAGGCACGCGTCGTTCGCAAGAAGGGTCCGCGTGTCGTCTTGGTCGACCCGATCAGCACGGCGTTCGCGATCCTGTTCCTGCGCCGCAAGTTCCAACGTCTCCTCGGGCCGGTGACCCAAGGCAGCGGATACGCCGTGCGGTCGCTTCCCGAGCAAGCGTCCGACGCGGAGATCCGGTCTGCCGTCGCGCTGGCGCGCAAGCGTGGCCTACGGGCCGTGCCCGAGCTGCTGACGGCGATGCACGGAAACGTGACGTCGCGCCGTCGTGCAGCCGCGCTCGCGCTCGTCGAGATCTCGGGAAAGGACTTCGGCTACGACCCGTACGCCGGCCCGGACGACAACGAGGTCGCGATGCTCGCCGCCGAGCGATGGTGGATGACCGAAGGGCGCAAGCGGCTGCACAAGTAGCCCCATCTGCGGTCACGTCCCGACCTCGAACATCCGCGTCTCAAACCGGGGCGCGCCATCGACTTCGGAGCGCAGCAGCGTGGGATAGCCTTCTACGTGCTCGCACCCGAGCATGCCGTTGATGGAGTCTTGCATGCCGAACAAGTCACACGGGTTCACCCTGGTCGAGCTCATGATCGTCGTCGCAGTCGTCGCGATCCTCGCGGCAATCGCGATCCCGAACCTCATCGCCGGTCGCATCAACGCCAACGAGAGCGCAGCGATCGCGACCCTCAGAAACCTGATGGCGACACAGATGCAGGCGCGTGTGTCGGGGATCATCGACTCCGACCACAATGGGGTCGGCGAGTACGGGTTCTTCCAGGAGCTCTCGGGCACGCGCAGCACGCGGAGCGACTCCGACGACGACGGCCTCGCCGACAGCGAGAGCCAGATCTGGATCGAGCCACCGGTGATGTCGAGCTACTTCGGCGACCTCGACAGCGAAGGGCTGATCCAGCGTTCGGGATACATGTTCCGCCTGTATCTGCCGGGCGCGGGCGGCGTGTTCCAGCGCGAGCTCGCCCCGTCGGAGCCGTACGCCGCGGTGTCCGCCGAGTTGGCCGCCAACTACTGGGCGTGCTACGCCTGGCCGGCCCGCTACGGAATCACCGGGAGGCGGGCGTTCTTCGTCAACCAGGAGGGACAGGTCCTGGCATGTAGCAACGCCGAGACGCGCTACACCGGCTACAGCGTCGTGGTCGCGAGCTTCCTCCAGGGCATCGGCGGCAAGCTGGCTCCGGGCAAGAGGGTTGGAAAGAAGAGGGCCAAGAAGGGCAAGAAACCCGCGCGCCCGGGCCGGCCCGCGGACCGCAGCACGTCGCCATCGGCCGCCCTACTCGCGGGGAACAGCCTCATGTCGGGCAAGATCGCCGTCAACACGATCGGACAGGACGGCAACCTCTGGACGACGGTTCGGTAGGCGAACCGGAGCGCGCTCCCGGCGGCCTGCAGATCGATTAAGAAAGGCCGCGGTCTTGCGAACGCGGGCGCCGGTTCCGACCCTGCGCGGTCATCCGGGCCATTGCCTCGGTTTCGTCCGTCCGAGCCCTTCGAAGAGGACCGCCAAATGCGTCTCCCCATCTCCGTTGCCCTGCTCTTGTTCGCCGGTTGTCAGAGCACTCCGACCGGCACCCAGGCCCCCCTGTACTACGACATCGGCGTCGTGACGCGGAAGATCACGACCCCGTCGCCCGAGGCCCAGCTGTGGTTCGACCGTGGCCTCGCGATGACCTACGGCTTCAACCACGAGGAAGCGATTCGCTGCTTCGAGAAGTCTCTCGAGGCCGACCCGAGCTGTGCGATGGCGTACTGGGGCAAGGCCTATGCCGCCGGGCCGAACTACAACAACACGGCCATGACCCCCGAGTCGTGTCGCACGACGTACGACTCCGTCCAGAAGGCCGCGGCGCTGAGCAACCGATGCTCGCCGGTCGAGCGCGATCTGATCGAGGCGCTGACCGTGCGCTATCCGTCGTCCGATCTCGTCGACCGTCCGCCGGTCGAGAAGGCCTACGCCGAGGCGATGCGCAAGGTGCACGGAGCTCACACGAACGACGCGGACGTCTGTGCGTTGACGGCCGAGGCCCTGATGATGGTGCGGCCGTGGAAGCTCTGGACTCCCGGCGGCAAGCCGGCGCCCGAGCAGCCGGAGATTCGCCAGGTCCTGGAGACCGGGCTCGCACGTTGGCCCGATCACCCCGGGCTTTGCCACCTCTACATTCACGCGATGGAGGCCGGACCGGAAGTCGAGAGGGCCATGCCGGCGGCCAAGAGGCTCGAGTCGCTCGTGCCCGGCGCGGGCCACCTCCGGCACATGCCGAGCCATGTCTACGTGTGGACCGGGCGCTACGACGACGTCATCCGGGTCAACCAGGATGCGGTCGCGACGGATCGAGCGTACGCCGAGTACGCCGGCCGCAACAACTTCTACACGCTCTACCGGCTGCACAACTACCACTTCCTCGCCTACGGCGCGATGTGGGAGGGCCGTCGCGAGATCGCGATCAACGCCGCGCGCCAGATGCTGAAGGAGATCCCCGACGAGCTCTTGACCAACCTCATCGACTTCCTCGACATCTTCACCGCGACCCCGTACCACGTGATGGTTCGGTTCGGCATGTGGAACGAGATCCTCGCCGAGCCCGAGCCCGCCGAGAAGCTGCTGGCCGCGCGCGCGTGCTGGCGCTACGCGCGAGGAATCGCCCACGCGTCGCTCGGCCACGTCGCCGAGGCCGAGGCGGAGCAGGTAGCGTTCCGCGCGGCGAAGGCCGCCGTGCCCGAGACACGCGTGCTGTTCAACAACTCCGTCGCCAAGATCTTGGAGGTTGCCGGCGCCGTCCTGGCCGGCGAGATCGAGTATCGCCGTGGCAACTACGAGCCTGCGTTCGCGCATCTGCGCAGGGCCGTCGCGCTCGACGAGGAGATGAACTACGACGAGCCGTGGGGCTGGATGGAGCCCGCGCGCCACGCCCTCGGTGCGCTGCTGACCGAGCAAGGCCGCTACGAGGAAGCCGAGAAGGTCTACCGGGCCAACCTGAAGCGCTACCCGGAGAACGGCTGGGCGTTGTACGGTCTGGCCGAGTGCCTCGAGGGCATGAACCGCAAGGCCGAGGCCGTGGCCGTGAACGCGCGGTTCGAGAAGGCGTGGTCACGGTCGGATACCAAGATCATCGGATCGTGCTTCTGCAAGACGAAGGAGCTGATGATCGGCCGCCAACCATAAGAATGTCTCGCAGACATTCTTATTGATTAAGCGCGTCCCGTCCTGCGGCGCACGAACCGCAGCGCCGACCACGTCGCGTCGATCGCGCAGACCTTGTTGTCGACGAGGCCCGAGGCCAGGCCGATGGTCATGACGGCACGTTGGTCGAGATCCGTCGCGACTCCCGAGGTCTTCTTGGGCCACGCGACCCAGAGCCCGCCTCCGTCGGCCAGCAATCGATGCGCGGTCGCGAACCGCCTCTGCAGGTCGGTCGTGGCCCTGCTGAACAGCAAGATCACGTCCGCGGCGCCTCGCGCCTGTCGCTTGATTCGGACTCCGTCGGGCAGCTCACCGAGCGTCCGCTCGAAGCCGGCAGGCGCCGACAACAGCGCGACGACGCTGCCGGGCTTGACTCCGAGCTTCTTCGGCAGCGGGGTCCCCGAGTAGTCCGGACGTGAAACCACGACCGGTTCGCTCGGCGGACTCGCGATCGCCTTGGCGACCGCGGCCTTGATCCCACGCCACGTCGTGTAGACCGCGTCGGGCAGGTCTCGCTTCATCCGTGCCAGCTTGTCGCCGTCGCCGCCGACGAACACGATCGGGATCGTCCGCGTAGCCTTCTGTCCGCGCAGCCAGACCGCGAGGTGCCGGCCGTGGGACGGAAGGCGAGCGAGGTCGATGACGACCGCGTCGGGTCTGGCGCGCTTGATCTCGTTGCCGGCTCCCCCGCCTTCGGTCGAGTCGGCGGTAACCGTGAAGCCGGCCTTCTCGAGCTTCGCAGTACGTTCGTCGAGCTCGGACTGCTTCCAGTGGACCAGGAACACCGACCTCTTGCCCGGCATCTCGTTCTCGTTCTGTGCCCGAGTCGTTCGCCCGCAAGCGGACTAGGACTCGCCACCCATCTGCGAGAACCACTGGGCGGCGCGGCGCTCCATCTCTTCGGGCGGGACGTCCTCCTTGTGCGTCGCGATGCCCCACTCGTGACCGAACGGATCCTTGACCTTGCCGTAGCGGTCGCCCCAGAACGCGTCCATCAGCGGTGCCGCGACCGTGCAGCCGGCATCGAGCGCTCGCTGATAGATTGCGTCGCAGTCGTCGACGTAGAGGTGGATGCTGGCCGGCGAGCCGCCGAGCGTCTCGGGCGACTGCATGCCCCATTGTGGGTTCTCCTCGGTCAGCATGATCGTCGAGTTTCCGATGCGCAGCTCTGCGTGCATCGTGCTTTCGCCGTCGGGGCCGCGCATGCGGAAGCCGGGCTCGGCGCCGAACGCCTTCTGGTAGAAGTCGATGGCCTCGCCGGCGTCCGCGACGACGAGGTAGATGTTGACGGTATTGAAGCCTTCGGGAACGGGTTGGACCATGGTCATGTCCTTTGCAGGTAGTGGGGCAGCATTGTACCGGGGGGCGTCAGGCTTGTGTGGTCGGCGAAACAGCAGCGCTCGAGACGGGGCGCTACCTCTCGACTTCCGTCTCGTCGAAGATCCGCTTCCGGGGCCCACCGTCGATTCCCGGCGGCGGTACTTGATCGGCGTCGACGATGCGCGCGGTCAGGAACACCGCGAGGAGATGATCGCGGTCGTTCGAGAACAGGCCCGACAGCACGACGGTCCCGCCGTTGTGCCATTCGAACTCGGTCTCGAGCTTCTGGCGCAGGATCACCGGGGTCTGGATCGTGGTCGGCTGACCGGACGGGAGCTTCATCGTGACGGCCGGCATGCCCTCGAGCGACGCGAGCTCGAACGAGACCGTCGTCCGGACCGAGTCGCCGCTGTCGGTCACGTTCGGCAGAAGCTCGAGCACGAGTCCGTCGTTGACGACGTCGACCACGGGGTCGCCGAGGAACGCCTCGCGTGCGACCTTGATCTCGAAGTCCTTGACGTAGCTCTTCTGGTTGATCAGCGACAGCGACGCGCGCTGTCCGTCGAGGCACGTGACCTCTGGCGCCATCAGGATGTTGACGCCCGGGTGCTCTTGGAGTTTCGCAAGGACCTTCGCGGCTCGCGCGGCGTGAACCCCGACGGCGCGCACGCTCCACGGGCCGAAGACCTCGCGCGCGAGCTCGGCGCCCATCTGCACGAACCTTGCGGAATAGACCACCGCGTGCTCGGGTTTCGCGCGCGGCGCTTCGGCTGCGTCCTTCTTGTCCGCGCCCGGCGCAACCTCACTCTTTGCAACGACGAGCCCGTGGTCGGGTCCGATGCGGCACTCGTAGTCGATGTGGAACTCCTCCAGTGCTTCGAGTGCTGCGAACTCGTGACCGAACCCGACTTCCTGGCTCGCGCAGCCCTGGACGCCGGCCAGGCCGGCGGTCGACAGGAGCGCCGCTCCCGCCTTGATGAGAGACTTCACAGGCTTTCCTCCGCGCTGCCCGGTGGCAGCGATGTTTGGTAGGGGCAGCGGGGCGCTGGGCGACCGTCCGTGGCACAGCCGCGTGGGACGCGCATTGTAGACTGGTATTCCGACCTGGCGAACTACCATTGCTGCCCGGGAGGCCCCGAGATGTTGCCACTTGTCTTCTCATGCATTGCGCTTCTTCCCGCCCAGGGCCAGGCAACGGTCGTCGTCGATCGGGTCCCGCGACGGCTTACGTTCCCGGTCCCGGCCGACACCAAGGTGCCGCTCGTCGCCGTGATCAAGAACGGCAAGCCCAAGGCGGTGTGGATCGCGGTAGGCGAGCAAGCGAGAGTCCGGATCATGTTGACCCGCGCGGGAGCGGCGACGTTCGAGGTCGACCTCGCGATGCCGGTCGTGTACAGCGTGCTCAGGCACTCACCGCGGTGGAAGCGCTTCCACGTGTTCGCGGAGCTCGAGTCGGGGGAGGTCATCCAGAGCGAGGCGGTTCCCTACCAACTGGCCAAGACCACGATCACTCCGATCCGCTATCGCCTGTTCCTGAAGCACAAGGAGGAGCCGGTCTCGCTGTCCCTGTTCGAACGCCGCTGGTTCGACCTCGCCGAGGTGCGGCGGATCGAGGTCGAGTTCGGTGCGAGCAATCCGGTTCCGACCGCCGAGGCGCGTTCCGAGAAGTCGTCGTGGCCGTTGGTCGTCGATCGCAAGCGACAGGTGCTGGAGCTCCGGATGCGCCGCGAGATCCGAGCGGGGTGGCAGGCTGCTGGCAAGCTGCGCATCGAGGTCGAGCGTGGCGAGCACGGTCACAGTTCCATCACCCTCCGCGCGCGGCCGAACCGGCTCTCGTTTCCGGGCGACCATGCGTCGCTGTCGATCGTCCAGCGACACAGCGGGCTGCTTCCGGGCTCGAACGGCTTCTACCGGGTCTCGTGCGGGGACGTCACCCGCGGGCAGGTCGAGGTCACGATCGACACGCTCGATGGAACGGCCGTGCTCGCGCCGAAGTCGCTGCGACTCGGGCGCAAGGTCGAGTTCCAAGTCGGCGAGACCCGCTATCAGCTCGTGCTGGAGCAGCTCGTCAACAAGCTGATCGGTAACGACTATGTCGTGTTCAACGTGTCCGCGCCGGAGCTGACCGAGCGCGAGAAGATCGACGCACTGCTCTTGGCGATCGAAACGTCAGGCGTCACGTTCGTCCGTGAGGGCAAGCCCTACGACGGCAAGCAGGCGGCCGCGCACCTGCGCATGAAGCTCTCGTTCGCAGGCCGGCGCGCGTCGACGCTCGACGAGTTCATCGACGGCATCGCGAGCCGGTCGTCGACGACCGGGGAGCCCTATCAGGTCCGCACGGCGACGAGCAAGTACGACGCCGGGATGTGGCTGCGGCGGCTGACCCGCCAGCTCGCGAAGAACGGCTGGAAGCAGCCTGGGAAGTAGCGCTCGGCTCTGCCTGACAAATGCCTTGCGGCATTTGTCAGGCAGCGCCTACTCGAACGTCCAAGCCGGGACCCACGCCATCCCCTGGTATTGCCAGCCCTTGTCCCCCGACAGCCGCTTGTTGAAGTCCGGCAGGTGGGCGGCTCCGTAGAACAACGACAACCAGCGGCCCTTCTTGCCGTGCGCGAGCTCCGCGGTGACGGCCTTCATCGCCGTGTCGTTGCGGAACTCGATCAGCACGCTCTGCATCTTTCTCATGCCCTTCCTCGCGAGCAGCCCGCTCGAGCGCGCCAAGAGCGGCGCGGCCTGCCGGCGCATGCGCTTGGCGATCTTCGGGTTCTGCTTGATCTCTCGCGGGTCGATCCACGCGAACAGCGGCTTCAGGATGAACTTCAAGATCGGGTTGTCGGTCGGGAAGCTGAGCTTTTCGCGCTTGATCTTGGCCATCAGCGTCGTGAAGTCGACGTCGGCGTTCTTCCAGAACGGGCGGTTGTAGTCGATGCAGTCCTTCTGGAAACGGAGGCCGAGGAAGCCTCCGAGCGTCAGCTGCAGCTTGAACAGGAGGTCGATTCGGGCGAGGTCCTCTTCGCTCGGCTTCTTGCCGTCCTTGCCGGCACCGACGCCCTCGAACAGCACGACGTCGGTCGAGTCGAGGATCTCTTGCAGTCGGGAAAAGTACTGCTTCTCGCCGATGTGGACGGCGCCGACCAGGAACAACGTCGTGTCTGTCTCCGCGTGATACCAACGACTGACCGCGGTCGACAGGGTCTGGGTGCCGTTCGGTCCGTTCTTCCTGAGCGCGATGTAGGTGCTCGGTGGCTTGGCACCCTCGGCGAGCTCGGGCGGATGCAGCGATAACAGGCTCCTGGCCTGACCCTTGCGCGTGAGCACGCGCACGTCGAGGCGACGGATCCGGACTTCTCCGGACTTTGTGCGCAGCCGCAACTGCTCCTTGCCCTTCTCGAGCAGCTCGCCGGTCAATCGCCGGCCGCTCTTGAGCACTACGACGTCCTGGTTGCCGGCCGTCGGCTTCGCAGCCGGCGCTTGCAGCAGGCAGAGGGTCAACAGGGGAATCCACATCATGACATTGAATCCTACTCCGGCATCGAGTTTGCCGGGCGGCACGCGTATCGCAACTGCTCGTGCTCGCGGGTTGCGTCTTCCAGTGCGTTCAGGTCCTCGGGGTCGAGGTCGGCCTCGGCTCTCGTGAGGAGCTCGCGCGGCGTCTCCGCGGCTGACAGCGTCAGGCCCAGTCGGTTCAGGACAGCCAGATACCCGCGGACCGCCGGGTCCACGAGGCGGTGTCGGCGGCGCCTCCAGAGCACGAATGCCGCGGCGAGGGCGAGGCAGACGAGCGCCGACAGGATCGGGTGATCCGCGCAGTATGCCATCGCCCGTGCCGGCACCTGTTGCAACCACGCGATCGCGCGCCTGCGTCCCGCCGCGTCGAACCCGACGAGGCTCGTCCACAGGCCCGACACGGTCTCCTTGACCTGCTCGAACAGCGATGTCGCGGCAGCCTGTTCGAGCGAGCCCGCTGGTGTCGCATCGCACGTGTACCAGCCGCCCCTCCTGTCCCGCACCTCGACCCACGCGTGGGCGTGTTTGCGGCGCACGATCAGAGTGCGCTCGTCCCACTCGTTCGAGCGGTATCCGGTGACGAGCCGGCACGGGATGCCGACCGCGCGCAGCATGACCGCGAGCGTGGTCGCGAAATACTCGCAGTGCCCGCCGCCGCGCCCGTTGACGAAATCCTCGAAGCTCTTGGTCGCGCCCCGCTGCCCCGGCAGCAGGTACTCGTAGCGGTTCGCGATGTAGGAACGGATTCGCTCGACTTTCTCGCGGCGACTCTCGGATACCCGGCCCTGCCGGGCCAATCGCCTCGCCAGGCGAATCGCCTCCGGTGGAACGGTGCTGCGGCGGAGTGCGGTATAGACGTCCTTGCGCTTGCTGCTGAGCGGTCCGAGTCGCATGCGATCGGAGAAGAGCTCGAGCTCGTAGCGCAGCTTGGGGTCCTTGCCGCCGCGACTGAGGCCGGCGTACTGCATCGTGCCGTCGCGCTTGACGCGGGTCAGCATCGGGTCGCCGGGTGGCAGGATCCGAACGCGTTGGGTCTCGAGCGGTGCGAACAGCCGTGTTGCCGAGCTGTCGAGGATCTCGGCCGCGAGGATCGGTCCCTGCTTGTGACCCGGCCGGTAGAAGGTGTCGCGCTCCGACAGCCGCCAGACTTCGTCCTGGTTGGTCTTCCGCATCGGTTGAATCAGCGCCTCGACGTGCCAGCCTTCCCGGCTGAAGTACGTGAACGTCGCTCCGCGGAAGTAGCCCGACACCTGCTGCGGGAGCCCGCGCAACAGACGCAATCTCATCACGACGCGGTTCGACACCGTGGTCTGGCCCGACCGTCCGAGCTGGACCTGGTCGGAGAAGCCGAGCTCGTAGGTCGGGGCGCTGCGCAGCATCTCCAGGCGCGCGGCCGCGAACCCCTCGCGCCGGAAGTCGCGCGGCACGGTCGCGAAGGCCACGGCCGTGCAGAGCAGTAGAACCACCGAGTGGGCGACGCCGTTCTTGACGACGGTCCAGTACGCTTCCCGGTCGACGAGCTCTCCGCGAGAGGTGATGCTCGCCAGCTGCAAGGCGATCATCAGGGTCGGCACGTAGGTCAGGAACAGCAGCGAGAACGCGAGGTCTTGGCTGAAGAACGACGTGACCAGTGCGATCAGGAACGAGTTGAAGTACAGCAGATCCGGTTTCTGCAGGCGGCGCAGGTTGTTGAGCAGGTGAACCTGACAGAACGCGGCCAGCACGAGGCCGTCTTCGAGCAGGTGGAGGATCCCGGTCTTCGTCGCGTCATTGACGAGGACGGCGAAGATCAGCATGACCGCGACGTTCCATCCCGCGCGATACCAGACGTTCTCGCGGTACCGAACGAGCACGGGCGACGTGAACGTCAGCACGTACATCGGAATCAACCAGTGCAGGCCCGCGGCGCGCGTGATGTGCACGAACAAGAGGTTGATCGTGACCAACCCCATCAGCACGTAGCGGAGCAGCGGGTTCACGGCTGCCCTCCGCCGTGACGTGCGGTCTCCATCGGCAGGTGGAGGATCGACGGCGAAGTCGGGGGTGGTGCCGCTGCGTTCGCGGGCAGTGCCGTTGCACCGGCGAGCCACCGAAACAGAGCTTGCATGGGTTCGTGCGTCTTGCCGAACGTGCCCGTAAAGCCCTGCGAGTGAACCGTGATCTGCTCCTTGTTCTCGGCGGCCGCGAGGGCCAGGGTCGCGATTCGCGACAACGAGTCTTCGAGCGTCGCCTCATCGGTGCGCCGGTCGAGCACCAGCTCGAGGCCGCTGGCGAGCGAGCCTTCCCACTCCTTGATCACGAGCGAGCCGCGGCGCGCGCTCGCGCGCCAATGCACCTGGCGCAGCTCGTCCCCGGGCAGGAACTCGCGCAGCCCCGATGGCTGCAGGTTTCCGTCGGTGGCCGAAGCCACGCCGCAGATCTCGGCGACGACCTCGCCGAACGTCGCGGCATCCGGCAGGTCCTGAGGTGTCGGATAGACGACGAGCTCGGACGGGGCCGACAGTGGCTTGCGATGCGCGATCAGGCCCAGCGGGTAGCTCGATTCGAGGAACACCTCGCTGATCGGGTAGACCCCGCGTGGAAGCGGACGCAGGCTGCCCTCGATGACGGCGCTGCCACGCGCGATCGGTGTGGCGCGTGTGCGTTCGGTCCGGCGTCCGTCGAAGCGAATCACCATCGCGAGCTGGAACCGTGTCTTCCTGCCGCACCCGACGTCGGAGCGCAGCTGCGGCTGGGTGCCGGCCGGGACCGGCTGGATCTCCCGCAACGACCCGGTCACGCCGCGCAGGTTGCCGAGCGTCCACACGATGTCGAGCAGCCCTGACAGGATCAGGAACGTGATCAGCAGGAAGAACAGGTTCGTGTACGGAGCCGCGAACCACACGACGATCAGCACGGCCGTGAAGACCGTGGCCTTCACTCCGAGGCCGGTCGGCGTGGTCCGGATCATAGCTGAACCGGAGTGCTCTCCAGGATCCGCGCGAGGACCGGCGCGGCCGGGCCGCCGCCGGCAAGGAAGATTCGGTGGGCGAGAACCGGCTCGGCCAGGGACTTGAGATCGTCGGGCAGCACGTATTCGCGTCCGTGCACGACCGCGCGCGCCTTTGCCGCACGCAGCCATGCCATCGCCGCGCGCGGGCTAGCGCCGAGAGTCACACCTTCGTGGTTTCGCGTCTCGCCGATGATCCGATAGGCGTACTCGGCGATCGCGCGCGAGAGCTCGACGTCGTCGACGAGACACATGAGTCCGATCAGCTGCTCGCGTGCGATCACGGGGTCGACCTCCGCGAGCTTCCCCTCGGGGTTGCGTCCGAGATACAGGTCGAGCTCTTGGTGGGGCGTCGGATAGTCGAGCGAGAGCCGCAGCAGGAACCGGTCGAGCGCAGCTTCCGGGATCGGATACGTGCCGTGGAACTCGATCGGATTGCGGGTTGCGAGCACGAAGAACGGCAGCGCGAGCTCGTAGCGGCGGCCGTCGACCGTGACGTCGCCCTTCTCCATTGCTTCGAGCAGGCACGACAACGTCCGCGGGCTCGTGCGGTTGATCTCGTCCGCGAGCACGATGTTGGCGAACAACGGCCCCTTCGTGAACACGAACCGTTCTTGACCGGGTTGCCAGATCGAGGCGCCGACGATGTCGGACGGCATCAGGTCGTTCGTGAACTGCACGCGGTTGAAATCGCAGTCGACGAGCCGGGCGATCGTGCGGGCCAGGAAGGTCTTGCCGATGCCGGGGATGCCTTCGATCAGCACGTGTC
>Ga0055451_10000302_pt1 | contig 19365 bp, 13 predicted proteins | sample China_Galinas_PW_3_FD_57745 | JGI IMG/M metagenome (GOLD analysis project Ga0055451, IMG submission 57745) | Wetland microbial communities from San Francisco Bay, California, USA, that impact long-term carbon sequestration - China_Galinas_PWB_D2 | ecosystem: Environmental > Aquatic > Marine >... | reverse complement strand
AACGCGGCCAGGGGCGGCGAGGGCCGGCCCGGGCGTGAAGTTATTCTCGCGCGGCCCCTTAGCCTTAGGCTTAGGGGCTGCTACCGCTTGCGCTTGCCGCTGTCGGTGTAGTGGCTGAACTGGCCGTTGTTCTCGCTCGCGAGCCGGCTCAAGAACGGCGCGTTGAGCGCGTTGCCGATCCCGATCGTGTTGACCGTGACGCGCTTGAGCGGGTTCCAGCGGCGGACGGCCTGGATCACCTTCTCGGGGTCGTCGGGCTTGCCGTCGGGCGTCGTCGGGGAGCCGTCGGACAATAGGAAGATCGTGTCGAGGCCGATGTCCTTCGAGTAGCTCTTGTCCCTGATGCCGCGGCCCTTCGCGAACTCGAACGCCATCTTCATCGCGTCGTGGATGTTCGTGCTCCGGTTCGGCTGCAGCTTACGGATCCACGCCTGCGCTTCCTGGATGCGCGCGGGGATCGCCCGCTGCATCGTGTCGCGCCAGCGATACGGGAGATCGCTGTACCAGATGATGTCGAAGGTCTTGGACCGGTCAAGGCGCTCGAGCGCCTTGATCAGCTCCATCTTGCAGGCTTCGAGCCGCGTCATCGAGTGGCCTTCGCCGTCCGCGCCCACGCGCCGTCCGGACGACGTCCCACCGGCGCCGGGCTCGGGACGGAAGCTCCACTTGACGGGCTGCTTCATCGACCCCGAGCTGTCGATGACGTAGACGATCGCTTGGCCGTCCTGGGGAATGCCCATGTAGTACCGGCCTTCGGACCGCGGCTTCGCCCTGGACCGGAACATCTTGCCGCCGACCTTGTCCAGCTCGCCCTTCGCGATCAGGGCCTTGCCCTCCTTCTCGTACCAACCGCGCCACGAGGCAACCGACGTGCCGAGCTGCTGCGCGGTCATGTTCTCGAGCCCGGCGGCGATGCGCTTCTGCTGCTCGCCACGCGTCTTCTCGATCAGGTCGATGATCGCCGGGATCGCCTCGTAGTAGCGGATCGCGGCGAGCGCAATCGCGGCCCGCTCGCGGACGACCATGTCCTTGTGGGACAGGAGCTTCTGAACCGCCGGCCCGAGCCCACGCCCGTCCTTGCCGAGCTTCCCGATGCCCTGCAGCAACGCGACGAGGTCGGTCGACCGCCTGGCCCGCTTGAGCGCAGCCTGGATGTCCCCGAGCATCGCGACGTCGAACGCTCCGGCACTGCTCGCGACGGTCAGCTTGAGCAGCAGCGAGAGCCTCTTGTCGCTCAGGACGTTCTTCATCAACCACGAGAGGCTCTTGTACTGCTTGAGCTCGAGAATCCCGTTGCCGACCTCCGCCTGGACCTGCCGCAGGCCGTCGACGCGCGCTCGGGCGGCCTTGGACAGCGCCGACAGCCGGTTGTACCGCTCGAACTTCGACTTCTCGAGAACCAGCTTCGTGTCCGTCTCCTTCCCCTTGACCAGATCGCGCAGCTCGGCGCTGATCTCCGCCCGCTCGTCCTCGATCGCCTCGATCTCCTTGTCGAGTGTGTCGAACGCCTTGACCAAAGCCTGTGCGATCGCCACCGAGTCGTGTCCGGCCAGGAGCTTCAGCGCCGCCAAACGCTCGCCGATCGACGGTGTCCGCCTCCGGGTCGCGCGGAACTTCTTGTAGAACTCGCGGACGGCCTTGGCTTCCTCGGCCTTCGATTGCGAAGGGGCCGGTGCAGCGGACAAAAGGGTGGCGAGAAGTGTGAGGGATAGCGTCGTCTTCATCAGTGGCGTCGTTGCGCTCGGGCGTCGTTGCGCTCGGGCGTCGTTGGCAGAGGCGAAGGGGCGAGACACCCATCGTTGCACGTCGAGTCGCCGATGTCGAGTTTGAGGCCCTCCCAGCCCTGTACCATCGCGCGACATCTCGGGCAGGCACTGTTATCCTGGGCTGAATGCTGCCAGTCCCCCGTTCGAGCGCTGCCACGGCCCTGCTCCTGGCAACCGTTCTGCTCGTGGGGCCGGCTCGGAGCCAGAGACAGCCTCAGCTGTTCATGGAGCTGCACCGACAGCAGATTCCTCTCGTCCTCAACGGGTTCGCGATCGCCACGGGCGACATCGACGGCGACGGCAAGGTCGACCTCGTGTTCGCCCGCAACGGCCAGAGCGCGGTGCTGCGCAGCAACGGCGACGGCAGCTTCGTCGATGAGACCTCGAGCCGGATGCCGCTCGACCTGGGAAACACGGTCGCGATCCAGCTCGGCGACATCGACGGAGACAACGACCTCGATCTCGTGCTCGGCAACGGACACGGCTTCTCGCTGTCGACCCCCGAGCAGAACCGGGTCTACCGCAACGACAAGGGCCGGTTCACCGACATCACGACCTCTGTCTATCCGGCGAGGAACGACGTAACGGTCGCGATCCTGCTCGTCGACATCGACCGCGACAACGACCTCGACATCGTCGTCGGCAACTACCAGGAGCAGAACCGCCTGCTGCTCAACGTCGGCGGCAAGTTCACCGACGTCACGAGTCGCCTGCCACAGCGCAACGACCCGACCTGGGCCCTGGTAGCCGGAGACATCGACGGTGACAAGGACATCGACATCGTCGTCGGCAACCGCGACAACACGGCGAACGCGATCTACATCAACAACGGCATCGGGTTCTTCAGCGACGCCAAGACAGGTCAGCTGCCGGGCTTCAAGGACCACACGAATTCGGTGGCGCTGGCCGACATCGACAGCGACAACGATCTCGATCTCATGGTCGGGAACCGCTGCCTCGGGGGCGAGCGGCACCGGCTGCTGCTCAATGACGGCAAGGGCAACTTCAGCGACGTCTCTTCGCGCCTGCCCAAGGAGTCGGATTGGACCAACGCCGTGGCCTTCGTCGACGTCGACAACGACAAGGACCAGGACCTGCTGATCTCGACGTTCTTCAACACCCGACCGGGCGAGACCCCGCGTGACCGGCTGTTCGAGAACGACGGCAAGGGCAACTTCAAGGAGGTCACGAGCACGCGGATGCCGCTCGAATCGGGCGCGACCATGGGCCTGGCCATCGCCGACGTCGACTCCGACGGACGGCCCGACCTGATCACCGCCAACGTCGAGCTCGAGTGGTCGACGCCGCGTGCCAAGCTCTACCCGAACGACGGCAAGGGCGGCTTCTACGACGCGACGGCCCCAGCCGCGGTGCTCCCGGCCCGCATCGACGAAACCGATGCGTTCGCGACCGGCGACTTCAACGGTGACGGCAACCTCGACGTCGTGTTCGCCAACCGCCCGTCGTCCAAGTCGAGCGAACAGAACCGCCTGTGCTTCGGCGACGGCAACGGCGACTTCGTCGATGCTCCTTCCGGGTTCCTGCCTGCCGACAACCAGTATTCGACTTCGGTCGCAGTGGGCGACGTGGACGGCGACGGCGACCTCGACATCGTCGTCGGCAACCGCAGGCTGGTGACATCGGGACAGAACCGCCTCTACCTCGGCGACGGCACCGGCAGGTTCGTCGACGGCACGACCGGCCGCCTGCCGGCCGCGGACGACGCGACGACCGACCTCGTGCTCGCAGACGTGAATCGCGACGGCAAGCTCGACCTCTACGTCGCCAACGACGGCCAACAGGACAGGCTGCTGCTCGGCAACGGCAAGGGGACCTTCACGGATCAGACCGCAGTCCGCCTGCCCAAGCGCAGCGACGCGACCGTGTCCGTGATCGCCGTCGACGTCGACAATGACGGTGACCTCGACGTAATCGCAGGGAACCGGCTCAACCAGCCGAATCGACTGTTCCTCAACAACGGAGCCGGATTCTTCAAGGAGGCGCCGAGCGGCGATCTACCGGCGCAGAACGAATCGACCACCGACCTCGCGGCCGGCGACCTCGACGGCGACGGCAACGTCGACCTCGTCGCTACCAACGGCATCCCGAGCATCGTGCCCGGCCGCTACCCCAACCGCATGTTCCTCGGCAACGGCAAGGGCAAGTTCAGCGACGCGTCACTGCGCCTCCCGGCCAACAACGCGATGTCGTACGCGGTCTGTGTCGGCGACTTCGACGGCGACGGGCTGCTCGACATCGTGACTGCGGATCGCATCGATACGTCCCAACTGAAGCCGACCGTCACGCTCGTGCAGAACCTCGGCAAGGCCAACTTCCGAGACGTCACGGCGCAGTACCTCGAGGACCTGACGTCGCACCCCTCGGACGACCTCAACCCGCTGGCCCTGGGCCTCGTCGACGTCGACCACGACGGCGATCAGGACCTGTTGATCGCGTCGCTGTGGCGGAACCGACTGTTTCAGAACCTGAGTCGCCAAGTCCACACGTCGATCGACCCGCACGTCGGACGCACCTACCAGATCGACTACTACGCGGGTCCCGGAACCGCCACGGCGCCTCAGGTCATCGTGCCGCTGCTGGGCTTCGCGCCGCTCCTGCCGCGACTGCGCATCGCGCCGCTCGGCGAGCTCGGCATCCACCCCTCGGGTCTGATCGCTCTGCCGCAGGTCACCGTGCCGGCGGTGATCGGCGCCGCACAGGTCAAGGTCCCGACCCCGAACCTCTCGCCGCTACGGGGGCTCAAGATGTACCTGCAGGGCCTCGTCCTTCACAGCGGGTCGCTGCAGTCCTGGCGGCTGACCAACCTCGACTTCGCGCAGATACGCTGATCGCGCTGGGTCACCGCTACGACCTCGGAGAGTACGGGACCAGCGACGTCACCCACCCGAGGACCTGCAGCGCCGATCGACCTTCGGCCGGGTGGACGACCAACGGACCCAGCGAGACCTGTTGTCCCCGCGCCCGCGCGTCGTCGACGAACCTCTGGTCGCTGGCGTGCCAGTCGGCGACGACCTCGACTTCGGTGGCGAAGATGATGCTCGTGGGAAGGAGCGGGAGCACGCCCGTGTTCTCATGCAGCTTGCCCGAGGAACAGAAGCCGTCGGGCTGGCCGGAGACCTTCCACCCACTCGTGTCGAACAGGATTGCGTGGTACCAAGGCCTGCTGAGAGTGACCTCGAGATACCTCAGGCTCGCGTGTTCGACACGAGTGGCCGGCGCGAGGCGTCTCGTCGCGGGAGCCGAGCGTCCGTCCTCGGCTCTCAACACGAGTCCGCCCGCCCCTGCGGTCGCGGCGGGTTGGCCGCCCACGATCGCGTAGGGGGAGTCCGCGGAGTCCAACGAGCCGAGATCGAGAGTCATCGGCTTGTAGCGGTCTGCCGAGACGATGTACCAGTCGCCTGGAGTGGCATGGACCGGGGCCCACGTACCCGGCGTGCCGTCCATGTTCGCGTGCGAGATCAACGCCAGCTTCTTGATGGCTTGCGAGATCACCTCCGCCGCGAACGGGTTGGCATCGATGACCGACGCCCCGCGCACGACCGTGGAGTAGATCGACTCGGTAGACGAGCCGCTGGCACTGTAGTAGCGCGCGAACTCCGGTACCGGATCGACCAACTGCCGGAACGCCCACAGGTGGTCGAGCCGGCCCGCCGGATTGGAGGTCGACAGCGGGTCCTCGTACGCGTGGGGATCGATGGTCACCGGCAGTGCGTTCAGCTGCAGGATCGGCTTCGTGGTCGCGATGGTGTCCGGCGCCGACTCCGACCCTCGCAACGTCCAGGTGCGGGCGCCGGCTTGGATGCCGACGGCCCGCCCGGCCAACGCTCGCTCGAGGCTCTCGAACAGGTTCATGGTCGTCACCTCCAGCGGTAACCACAAGCTTCCGCGGCTCAGATGTTCGGATCGGACAACGGAGGGCACGCCGGCATGATGGAGTTGATCCAGGCCACGACCTGCATGCCCGGAACCCGGATCGTTCCGGCGTCATAGCTGCTCGTGAACTTGTCGTGCGACTCGCTGTGGGAGTAGTGACCGCTGATCGAGAACGGGCCCCAGCCGACGCTCGTGGACCCGCTGGTCGCCTTCTGGATGTGCTTCTCGTCCTTCTTCGAGAAGTCGGCCTTGATCGTGACGTCACTCATCACAACGAAGGCCGTGGGTACGAGCGGGAGCTGTTTGCCGGCGTTGCCTTCGAGGTCCCCGCTCGACACCGAGTTCATCGGCTGGTTCTTGAGCCACCAGCCGTCCGTCCTGAACAGCAGCGTGTTGAGCCATGGCCTCATGACCCGCACCAGCGTCAACTTCGCGTTGATCTCGAGGTTGTTCGCGTCCATGTGCGCGCTCTGCTCGCCCTCGGAGTGATTGAACGAGCCACCGACGCTCCACAGGCCGGCGCCCCAAGACGCGCCCCCTCCGTAGCTCGTGAATTTCGAGTCCTTCTCGGTGTGCAGATACGAGCTCTTGAGCTCGAACGCAGTCGCCCCGCTGCTACCCGACGCCCAATCGCCGGGCAGCGGATAGCACAGAAGCCACGGCTGACCCGCCGGTCCGCCGGTGTTCCAGGCTTCGGGGCCCACGGCCTTCTGCGAGTCGGCGATGATCGACGACACGATGTCGTTGATCGTCGCAACCAGTGCGTTCTGGGCCCGCTCGACGTTCTGTTTTCCCTGTCGGACCCAGTTGTTCCAGGCCTTGTCGATGTTGAGCTGAAGACCGGGGGCGACCGCGTTGAACGCGCGCTGATCCGCGGGCTTCGTCAGGTCGTAGCCGTTCTGGGCCACCCGGTATCCGCCGACGGCCGTCACATAGGCGGCCTGGTTCTCGTCGTAGGCGAGCGCGATCGCGGATGGGCCGTTGACGACCGTGTCCGGTTGGTTTCCGGGGTTGGGGATCCTCGTCTCGGTGTTCAGGTACTCGTAGTTCTCGTCATACGTCTTCTTCTGCGCCGGATCTACTTCCGCCTTGGTGTTCGCGCCGTCGACGATCTGTTGGTAGGTCTTCGACAACGCGACGGTGCTGGGAGAGTAGTCGGCTTGTACTTTCGGAACCGTGTCGACCATCGCCGAGAACTGCTGCGCGGCGTTGTAGTCGCCGCCCGGGTTCATCGGGGTCAGCTGGTTCTTGAAGTCGGCGGGGTCGATCGCCTCGTTCTTCGACAGCTGGATCAGAGTCGTATCCTTGTCGAAGATCGCGGCCTTCCCATCCGGGACATAGGTGATCGCATCGAAGATGCGGTCATGCATGGACTGCAAGAGTTGTTGTTCTTGTTCGGGCTTCATCGGGTCATTCCTTTCGAGTGAAGAACCCTGGTTTGCGTGGCTGCGATTGTGCGTCCGCAACCCGCGAAGATGAGGCTAGCACTTCGCCGGAAGCTCGGGTGTCGATTGGTGTGTCATTCCCACACCATCGGTGGTTAGGCTCATTCGGTCGGATTGGATTTGCCGTTTCCACCGTCGGCCGCGCCGTCGCTGGGATCGCCGGCTTCCGTCGCCGGAGACCGGCCCGACCAGCGACGATCCCGCGCGGTGAAACCTGTCGGCCGCGCGCGACGGTCGTATCATTGTCATGGACCACTGCCCACCAACCGCGCGACCCCTTCGATGACCGAGATCCCTCGTCCGCGACGAGCCGACGCAATCGCACAGCCGACGTTGTCGGTCGTGGTCCCGGTCTACGACGAGGGCGGAAACATCGCGCGCTTGCACGCCGAGCTCGTGACCACGCTGCGCGACCTCGGCATGGCTTGGGAACTGATCTTCGTCGACGACGGCAGCAGCGATACGACCTGGTCCGAGATCGAGCGGTTGCATGAGACCGACCCGCGCGTGCGCGGGATCCGGTTCTCGCGCAACTTCGGACACCAGTATGCGCTGTTCGCCGGGCTGACGAACGCGTCCGGAGACGCGGTCGTGTCGATGGACGGCGATCTCCAGCACCCCCCGAGCCTGATCCCGGTGCTCGTCGACAAGTGGCGCGAAGGCTACGAGGTCGTCCACACCCAGCGCATCGACTCGGGCCGCGAACCGCTGTTCAAGCGCCTCGCGACGGGGCTGTTCTATCGCGTGTTCGCGTTCTTGAGCGGCGCCGAGCTGCGCGGCATGGCCGACTTCCGCCTGCTCGACAAGAAGGTCGTCGACAAGCTGTGCGGCCTGCGCGAGGAAGGCCTGTTCCTGCGCGGGCTCGTGCAATGGGTCGGATTCCAGTCGACCAAGGTCGAATTCGTTTGCGAGGACCGGCACAGCGGAACGACGAAGTACTCGCTGCGCAAGATGATCAAGCTGGCCTGGAACGGAACCACGTCGTTCTCGCTCGTCCCGCTGCGCGTCGGTGTCGTGATCGGGATCGTGACCAGCGCGCTGTCGTTCGGCTACCTCGCGTTCGCGATCGCCGCCAAGCTGCTCGGCGGCCATACCGTGCCCGGCTGGGCATCGGCGGTCGGGATCGTGTCGTTCCTGTTCGGGATCCTGTTCATCCTGCTCGGCCTTCTCGGGGAGTACATCGGCCGTATTCTCGCCGAGGTCCGCGGCCGGCCCCGCTATCTGGTCCGAGACACGATCGGCCTTTCCGGCGCGAAGGCCGGCGAACAGGCTGCACCCCGCGAGCTCGAGGTCTACGAGCGATGACCGCGACCGAGACCGCGCTCGACCGCTGCGTCGCGTGCCACGGCCGGAGCTTCAAGCCCCGGTTTGCCGGCGTGCTCGAGTGCACCGACTGCGGCCACGTGTTCGCCGACCTCGACTGCACCGAAGCCGATCTGCACGCGCTGTATCAGGACGGCTACTTCAACGGTGACGAATACAGCGACTACGCCGCCGAGAAGCACACGCTGCAGAAGAACTTCCGGCTGCGCTGGAAGGTGCTCGCGTCGCTGCTCGACGAGAACCGCCACCGGCGGCTGTTCGAGGTCGGCTGCGCCCACGGCTACTTCCTCGAGGTCGTGCGCGATCGGTTTTCGACCGTAACCGGAATCGACGTCTCGGCTCACGCACTTTCGCACGCACGAGAGCTCGGGTTCGACGTCATCGAGGGTAACCTGCTCGACACAGACCTCGGTGACCAGCGGTTCGACGTGGCCTGCATGTGGGACTGCATCGAACACCTGAAGAGCCCCGACCTGCATGTCGAGAAGCTCGCCGCACACATGGACGAAGGCGCGATGATCGCGATCACGACCGGCGACATCGGTAGCCTCAACGCGCGCATGCGCGGCAAGAAGTGGCGGCTGATGCACCCGCCAACGCACGTCCACTACTTCTCGAAGGCCACGCTGACCAAGATGCTCGAACGCTACGGGTTCGAGATCCGCTACCTCAAGCATTGCGGATTCCACCGCAGCCTCGAGAACGCCGTGCACGGCGTCCTCGGGCTCGAGCGCGGCTCGCGCGCCCATCGCGCCGTCCAGCGCTCGGTGTTGAGCCGGCTGAGCTTTTACCTCAATCTCTACGACATCATGTACGTGATCGGCGAGAAGCGGGCGTGAACTCCGGGTCCCCGACGCATCGCGTCTCGGCCCGGCGCATCGCGATCGCGATCGCCGTGTTCGTCCCGCTCGCCTTCCTTCTGCACCGGCGCGCCTTCGCGCTCGGCTGGTGGGCCGATGATCCGTACATCCTGGAGAACGTGATCTTCGGCTCGTGGACGGACTTCTTCTGGCGGCCCGACGTCTACCAGCGGCTCAGCATGTGGAACTTCACGCCGATGCTCGCCCCGTCCTACGGCATCGACTACACGCTGTTCGGGCTTTCGCCAGCGTGGTTCTATGCGCACCAGATCACCGTCATCGGCTTGATCGCGAGCTCGCTGTTCCTGCTCACGAGCCGCTGGGGCGTCGCCCCTGGCGCACTCGCGGCGTTGCTGTTCGTGAGCTCGGGGCCGGCCACGATCTGCGCGCAGACGCTGATGACGCGCCACTACCTCGAAGGCGGTCTCGCGGCGCTGATCTGCGTCTTGTTGCTCGTGTCGACCGACAGACTCGACGCGCGCAGCTGGCTGGCCGGGCTCGCGTTCTTCGTCGCGGCTTTGTCGAAAGAGGTCTACCTGCCGCTCGTGCTCGTCGCCCCGCTGCTCACGCCGGGCAACCTGCGACGGGGCATCCGAACCAGCATCCCCGTGTTCGTGGCGCTCGTGATCTACGTGCCGCTGCGGTTGCGAATGCTGGCGCACACGCCGGGACACTGGCAGTTTCCGTGGGACAAGCTGTTCGCACCCGGCTGGTGGCTCAGCGGGCTCGACGGCGCCGCCGGGATGCTGTGTGCGACGAGCGGCGGAACACCGTGGTGGCTCGACACGGTACTGGTCGTGCTCGCGGTCTCGCTCGCCGTCGTGCTCGTCCGTCGCCGGCGCGTGTGGATCGCGCTCGCGCTCGCCCTCGGCACGTTCGGCCCGATGCTGCCGATCTGGTTCGATCTCGCGCCCGACCGGCTGCCGGTCTATCGCTACACGTTTCATCTCGCGATCGTCGCGGCGGTCGGCACAGCCTACCTGCTGCGCTACGCGGGCAAGCTTCCGGTGCGCTACGCCGAGGGGGCGACGCTCGCCGCCGTCGTGGTCGTCGCGCTCGCGACGCTCGGCAACACCGGCGATCTGTCGCGCGAGAACGTCCGCGCGCAGTCGCGCCAGACCCGCCAGATCGACTTCCTGCTCACACGGCCGGCCGGCCAGGTGCTCGTCTCGCCCAAGCCCGTCAACTACTGGGAGTCCATCGCGCGCATCCGCCACGAGCTGCGCGGCGAAGCGACCCCGCTCGTCTGCAGCATCCCGTTCGACCTCCGCCAGCAGCCGGCGCGCTACTTCCGCTATACCGAGGCCGGCGGCCGGTTCTCGTTCGCCGACATCACGAAGGAGTTCGAAGCCGCGCGCACGGCGCTGCTCGCGCGCCGTGACGATGCCGAGTTCTCGGTCGACGTCGAGGTCTCCGGCGGCACGGTCGAGATTACGCTCGACCGCAATCGCCCGAAGACGGCGTACTGGCTGCTGCGCGGCGGGGTTCCCAACGTCTACGAGGCGTATCCGAGCCCGCCGACGACGCGCGCCGGCGGCTACCGGTCCCCGCACGACTACTTCGTCCGCGCGCTCAAGTTCACGCCCGACGGCAAGTGCGTGCTCTCGCCCGAATGGCGGATCCAACTCGACACCGACCAGGACATCCACTGGTCGCGGTGAACCAAACGTCCCCGAGACGAATGGTGCCACGAGTGGGCGAAGTGGCACCCTTTGTCTCGGGGACTTTACATACCCGGGAAATTCACCAAGCCCGCGAGAGCACTCGCGCGAACGCTCCCACGGTTCCGATAAGATCTCTGCGTCTCTCGGAGATCCCACATGACCAGGCTCGCGATCGCGATACTGTGCCTGTCCGCCGTGTCGGCCGCAGCGCAAGACGCTGCCCCGGCGCAGGACGGCTTCACCGTTACACTGTCCCATCGCGGCGTGCGCAAGTGGAAGCTCGTGCTGCCGAACGAGCAGTGGAAGCCGGTCGGCACTTCGTTCGAGCTGGCCGACACGCTCGGCCACGACTTCGCCACCAAGCTCGAAGGCACGCGCCTCGTCGTCGACTGCGACGGTGACGGCCAAGGCGACGTGCAGGCCGAAGGGGCGAAGGCATTCGTGACCCTGCGCGGCAAGACCGAGGAAGGCACGCCGATCGGCTACTCCGTCCGACTCGTCAATCAGCAGGGTTGGAAGTTCGCTCCCGGCGGCTACCGCAAGGGAAAGATCGACGGCGTCCAGATCCGGATCATCGACCAGAACAACAACGGCCGCTTCGACGACGTCGGCAAGGACGCGATGATCGTCGGACACGGGAAAGTCGCCACGTACCTGTCCGAAGTCGTCAACGTCGGTGGCAAGCTCTATACGATGGCAGTCGCGAAAGACGGCGCCAGCATCTTGTGCACGCCCTACACGGGCCCTGCCGGCACCTTGAAGCTCGACTGCGCGACCAAGGGCAAGGTCCTGTCGGCGATCGTCAAGAGCACTGACGGCCGGTTCTCGTTCGACGGTGCGGGCGCCGGCGACGGGCTCCGCGTGCCGGTCGCCGCCTACCAACTGATGGTCGGCGAGATCGGGCTCGGCGAGAGCCGCGTCAAGATGGTCACCGGGAAGTCGAAGCCCATCCCCGTCGGGGCAGACAAGGCCACGCGCGTGTGCTGGGGTGGCCCGGTCCGGGCCGAGTTCGAGTACCAGCGCATCGCCGGCAAGGTCCATCTCTCGCCGAAGGCGGTTTGGTACTACGGCGCGGCTGGCGAGGAGTATCGCGATTGGGTGCCGCTCGGTGCATCGCCCGAGTTCACGATCAGGGAGCCGAAAGGGAAGGAGGTTGCACGAGCCTACTTCCCTGGCAGTTGCTGAGGCAAGGGCATGGTTCCGGTCGCCGTGAGCGTGCCGGACACGATCGACATCGCCATCGAAATGAAGACGACGAACTGGGCCTTCGGCAAGGTCGTCGGAGTTCCCCGGCAGTAATCGTCACGAATCCGCCGCGACACCGAAGTGGCGAGGACACTCAGGAAGGTAGCCGGAGACCCAGACACGCGTTGCGGCGCGCGGTCCGTTATGATCTCTGGCCACGATGATCCAGAAGAAGCTCCTCCTCGTCTCGGCCCTGCTGCTCGGGCCGCTCCCCGCGCAGAGCCAGCAGGCCCGCATGCCGGTCCGTGTCGTCGCCGGCAAGCTCGTCGTCCGCTGCGAAGTGTCGACACGGTTCCGCAGGATCCCGGTCAACCTGTTCGTCGCCTACGCCCGGGGCTGCGGGCTCGAGCTCCACAACAAGGCCGCCGCCGGAATCCGCGTCGATGACGACGGCCGTGTGCCGATCACGATCCACCTGCCAGGGCGGGACATCACGGTCGAACACCGCGAGCACGGCGACGAGGACGTCCTCGACGAATTCACGAAGCTGTACTCGAAGGATCTCGGCGAGACCGCCTGCGTCGGGACGATCGGCAGCAAGATCCTGAGCAACTACCACGTCACGTTCGATCTCAACTCGGGGTTCGTCTATCTCGGCCCCCCGGCGGACAAGACCAGCGAGCCGCCCGCCGAGGTCGAGGGCACGGTCGTCAACGCGATCTCCCTGACCAACGACCAGGTCTGGGTCCCAGTCCGCCTCGCCAACTCGCGCGTGATGTCGATGAACCTGTCGACCAGCCGCTACGACTCCCTCGTCGACGAAGACCTGTGCGACGAGCTCGGCAAGCCGGCCGGCGACATCGGCTCCGTGCACATGAAGACGATCGACCTTTCGCGCTACGTCGCGCTGCGCCCGAGCGAGATCGTCCAGGTCCACGCCGACGGCGTGCTCGGCACGATCGGGCTCAACCTGCTCGAACACTTCCGCGTCGAGATCGACCGTGTCAACCGCTACATCCGGTTCCAGGAAACCAAGCCTGCCGCGTACCCGAAGGACGACTTCGAGTTCTTCCAGGCGCTGGTCGAAGACGATCCCGACGCTCTGCGCGGCTTCCTGACCAAGTACCCGACGGCGCGCCTGGCCCGCGAGGCCGCCGAGAAGCTGCTCTTCATGTTGATCGACAGCGGCGAGCCGGCCGAGCGGTTCAAATCGGCGCTCGAGTGGATGGACAAGACCCGTATCGCAGACCTCCGCTCGACCGAAGCGCTCAACACGATGAAGATGCTGCTCGAAGCCCAGCGCCCCAAGGTCGCGATCCTCGCCGGATCGATCGGGATCAAGAGCGGACGCAAGGACCGCTACCCCGAGTCGGTGCACAAGCTCCATGCCAAGGTCGGCGAGCTGATGCTCGATCACGGCCAGCCGATGAAGGCCTGGGAGCATCTGCTGTCGGCGGCCTTCGGCCTGCCTGAGGACGGGCGCGTCAACCTCGCGCTCGGTCGCTTCTACGAGAGTCAAAAGCGCTACAAGCGGGCGATGTCGCGCTACATCCAGGCGGTCATCCAACCCGAGAGCGGGGCACTCGCGATCGCCGGGCTCGAGCGCGTGCAGAAGGCGCTCGGCGCCGAGCCGCTCTCGGTCGACCTCGTCGACAAGTTGATCGCCGGCAAGGTCTACAACTTCGGCGCCGCGACGACGTTCAAGCCCGATGAACACACCGACACCAACCGGGTCGTGCTGGCCGAGCTGTTCACGAACCCGCACTTCGGCCGCCGTCTGCGCGAAGGCTGGCGAAGCTTCAACGTGGGCGGCGTGCTCGGGCAGGAAGGGTTGCTGTCACACTTTCCGAGATCGCGCCTCGCGGTGTTGACCTATCACGTCGACGAGCCCGAACCCTCGGCGCTGATGAACGAGCTGTCGATGGAGACGGCCGAGATGTACGGCCGCGTCGCTCCGACCTACATGAAGATCGACGGTGTCGTCACCGGCCCCGGCGCTGGCCGCTACCGCGATGCCGAAGCGATCTACGACGCCAACCGCCGGTTCGTGCTCGAAGACCTCGAACAACCGTCGCGGTTCACGATCACCGCCAAGGCCGAAGTCGACGGCGACGTCGTCACCGGCAACGTCACGGTTCATGGCCCCGAGGCCGACGGGCTCGCGCTGCAGGTCGTGCTCGCCGAACGCGGCGTGCTCTACCCCGGCAAGGGCATGGTCGTCGTCCACCGCATGGTCGCGCGCGCCGCCCTCACCGGCTCGGTCGAAGGCACGCCGCTCGTCATCGAGGACGGCAAGATGCGCTTCGACTTCACGAAGCGGCTGTCCGAGATCCAGAAGCAGAACGAGACCTGGCTGGCGAAATACGAAAAGAGTACCAACACGTCGGCCTCGCGCCTGTCGACGCGCATCGATCCTCGTCAGGTCAGCATCGTCGCGTTCCTCCGCGACACGAGCAGCCTGCACGTGCTCCAGGCCGTGCAGATCTCCGCAAAGGTCAAGCAGAAGTCGACACCGCGATGACCACAGAGACTCCCAACGATCCCTACACGCAACTGCGCCGCGACCTCGACGACGTCGTCGAGATCGCGTCCGAGACTCTGCGCACGGAGCGTCGCGACCGCGCGATCGGCCCGGCCCGCGAGCGCGCCCTGATCCTCGGCTCGGCGATCGCGCTCGGCTACATCGTCTACGCCGCGATCGCGCAACTCACCGATCCGAGCTTCTCGCCGGCGTCGGCTGCGGTCGTCCTGGTCGTGACGGTGGTGATCGCGCTGATCTACTTCGGCCTCGCGGTCGCCGACGCGGGCGCCAAGCCGGTGGCCCGCGGTGACGCGCTCGCTGCCGTCGATCACCGCCAAGGGCTGCACGATCGCTTGCAGACCGCCGCCGAGTTCCTCGAGCTCGAGCACAGGACTTCGTTCATGGCCGCCGCGATCGCCGACGCGGGCGAGTTCGCGAACACCGCCAAGACCGGTGCTCTGGAACTCGAACAGGCCCCCCGGCGCGATCGCAAGCGGACCGCGTGGCTGTCGACGATCGCGCTCGCAGCCGCCGCTCTCGTGGTCTGGATCACCCCTTCGGTCGCACGCTCACCGGCACCCGACCGCGAACCCGACCCCGGCCTCGTCGCCAAGCTCGCGCCACACGGGAAGCCCGACAAGCCCCAGGTGAAGGCCGAGGTCCAAGAGCCGAAGGAAGAGAAGCCCCAGCTGGCCCAAGAGCCCGGCCGCCGCACGACCTCCAAGCGCGGCAAGCGGGACAGCCGCTTGACCTCCGAGATCAAGAAGACGCGTGGCGCCATGGGCTCGGGCCAGTCGGCCGACGCGGCGTCCGCCGCCGGCGCCAGCGAGGCCCGCGGTGCGCCGTCGAGCCAGGCGCAGGCCAGCTTGAAGCCGAAGAAGCCCGGCAAGAGCAAGAAGAAGAAGCCGAAGAAGCGCAAGAAGCCGAACTCCGAACCCGCGCTCGCAAAGAAGCCCCAGGACGACTCGGGCGCGACCGCCGGCCGCGGCGCAGCGAGCGGATCGAACAAGAGCCCGGCCGCGTCACCATGGTCGAGCAAGGACCAGGTGACCTCCGACGACGAGGAGGACCTCGAAGACGACGAGGAGGTCGACGACGAGTTCGACAACTCCGACGCGCGCGGCGGCGTCCAACCGCACCTGCGCGATCGCCGCCCGCCGGTCAACCGCGACCTCGGCATCGGGTTCGGCAACCAGAAGAACCCCGACGCAAACGGTCGCGGCGGTCCGTCCGAGCTCAAGAAGTCGCGCGGCGTCGCCGCGCTCGTGCTCGGCGTGCCGATCCCCGATCACGTCAAGGGACGTCCGGGCCCCGGCAAGACCAAGATCACGCAAGAGCGCGTCGAACCGCGTGTCGAGGACACGCAAGCCGCCGAGGCCAGCGCCCGGCGCCCCCGGCAGGCCCCGGTCGGCCACCTCGCCCGCCCCGAATTGGAACCCTGGATGCGCGCGCTGCTGCGCCGCTACTACCAGCTCGTCCGCAAGAACTCGACTTCCCCATCCCCGAAGCACAACTGAAACCAGCCCTGGAGACCTCCCTCGTGTCCGCATCGTCCGACTCCGCTGCCAAGGCAGCCGCAGAATTCCGTTCCGTCCACGACAAGATCCAAACCGAGATCCAGCGCGTCATCGTCGGCCAGACCAACGTCATCGAGGCCGTCCTGACCGCATTGATGGTCGGCGGTCACGTCGTCCTCGAAGGTGTGCCGGGCATCGGCAAGACGATGCTCGTGCGCTCGCTCGGCGAGGCCGTCGACATCCGCTTCTCGCGCATCCAGTTCACGCCCGACATGATGCCGGCCGACATCCAGGGCACCTCGGTCCTCGTCGAGGCCGAAGGCGGAGGGCACGAGGTCCAGTTCCAGGAAGGCCCGCTGGTCGCCAACCTGATCCTCGCGGACGAGATCAACCGTGCGACGCCGAAGACCCAGTCGGCGCTGCTCGAGGCGATGCAGGAGAAGCAGATCACGATCGGCCGGCGAACGATCAAGCTCGAGGAGCCGTTCTGCGTCATGGCGACACAGAACCCGGTCGAGCAGGAAGGCACGTACCCGCTGCCCGAGGCGCAGCTCGACCGCTTCCTGTTCAAGGTCATCGTCGGCTATCCCGAGATCGCCGACTACCACGCGATCCTCGACCGTACGACTGGCAACGAGGACCTCCACGCCACCAAGGTGTCCGACGGCGCGCAGGTCATGGCGATGCGTCAGGTCGCGCGCTCGGTCCCGGTGCCCGAGCACGTGCAGAACTACGCCGTGCACCTCGTCGTCGCGACCCAACCCGGCAGCGAGCTCGCGCCGAAGATCGTCACCGACAACGTCCTGCTGGGATCGAGCCCGCGCGGCGCCCAGGCGCTGCTGCTCGCCGGCAAGGTCCAGGCGTTGTTGGCCGGCCGCTACGCGGTCAGCACCGGCGACATCGAGAAGGTCACGGCCGACGTGCTCCGTCACCGTGTGATCCTCAACTTCCAGGGCCAGGCCGAGGGCTTCACACCCGATCACGTCATCGCAGAGGTCGTGAACCACGTCGAGGCACCGGCGGCGACCGTCTGATGTCTGCGGTGCCAGCCACCGAGCTGTTCGACCCGGAGTTCCTGCACGCGATCGACCGGCTCCACATCCACGCCCGTCGCGTCGCGCACAGCGGCCGGACAGCGGAACAGCGCTCGCTCGATCTCGGTGCGGGCATCGAGTTCCGCGACTTCCGTCCGTACGTGCCCGGCGACGACTTCCGGGCGATCGACTGGACGATCTACCGGCGGCTCGGACGCGTGTTCCTGCGCTTGTTCGAGGAGCTCGAGGATCTGCCGGTCTATCTGCTACCCGACGTTTCGCGGAGCATGTACGTCGAGACTCCGCCGCGGGCCGTCGCCGGGCTGCGGTGCGCGCTCGCGCTCGCGTCCATCGCGCTCAACCAGCACGACACGGTCGGGCTGTTCCCGTTCGGCAGCGATCTCGACAACGCGATTGCGCCAACGAACGGCAAGGGCCGGCTGATGCGCTTCGCGAAGGTCATGAGCGGCCTCGAACCGCGGGGGGAGACGGACCTGACCCGTTCGCTGAAGACGTTCGGCGCGCTGCGCATGCGCACAGGACTCGCGGTCGTGATCTCGGACCTGTTCGACCCCCAAGGCGCGGAAGCCGTGGTCGCCGCGCTCAAGCACCTGCGCCACCGCTTGTTGATCGTACAGCTCGTGCGCCGGACCGATCGCGACCCCGAGATCACCGGCGACGTCCAGCTCAGAGACTGCGAAACCGGGGCGGTCGAAGACGTGTCGACCACGCCGCAGGTCCTCGACAACTACCGCCGCGCGTACGACGCGTTCCAGGCCGAGATCGTCGAGTTCGCGCGCAAGCGCGGCGCGGGCCTGCTCCAGCTCGATGCCGACAAGGACGTGCTTCCGCAGCTGGCGACGCTGTTCGAAACCGGGAGCTACGTCGTATGAGCCTCGTCAATCTGTCGCTCCCGGGCCTGCTGACCGGACTGCTCGCGATCGCAGGCGTGCTGTTCCTGCTGCAGCGGCTGCGAGTGCGCTACCGCGAGCGAACGGTCATCACGACGCTGTTCTGGAAGCAGGCGCTCGCAGAGGCGCGCAGGCGCGTGCTCGTGCGCCGATTCAAGCATCCGCTCGCGTATCTGTTCGTGCTCGTGATCTGCTCGCTGTTGTGGCTCGGCTTCGCCCAACCGCGTTCGGTCGCCTCGACGGGACAGAGCTACGTCATCCTGCTCGATGCTTCGGCCGCCATGGCGCACGGGCAGCGCTTCGCCGACACGGTCGATCTCGCGCTTGCCCAGGCGAGCCGACTGCCGGTCGACCGGCGTCGCGTGATCCTGTGCGGAGGGCGACCGCGTCCGTTGCTCGAACCCGGCGAGAACCTGTTGCTGGTCCGCGAGCGGTTGGCGACGGCCGGCCCGGAGGCGTGCCCGCCGAGCGTCGAACGCACGCTGCGGGCGCTGACCCGGGAGCTGCCCGAGTCGCAGGAGGTCACGGTCATCGTGGCCGGCGACGCACCGATCAGCGCCACGATGGCCGATCTGCTGCCCGACCGCGTGCATCTGACCCGCCTCGCGCCCGACGGTGACGCCGCCGGCTCCGACAACCGCGCGATCACGGCCCTCGGAGTCGCGCCTGCCGCGTCGGGCGCGTGGGAACATGTCGACGTCCTGTGCGAGGTCACCCACGATGGCTCCGGCGAGCCCGCGCTCGCCGTCTCGCTCGACGGCAAGCCCGCCGCCCTCGAAGCCTCGCACACGCGAAGCGGCCCGCGCTCGCGCATCGTGTTCGCCGACGTTCCGGCGGCGGGACAGCTGCTCGAAGTTCGGTTGCGGGGTGCGGACGACGTCTCGGCCGACGACCACGCCGAGATCCGGCTTCCCGAACGCAGCCGCATCCGGGTGTCGCTCGACCCGTTGCTGGCCGGCACCGTCGGGCCGGTGCTCGCGGCCGATCCCGCCGTGCTCGTGACCGACGACGCACCCACCGCCAGGGTCGCCGTCGCGGACACCCCGGCAGGCACCGGTGTCCCCACCCTGGTGTTCGTTCCCATATCGGCCCAGGACGACGCGATCGTGCTGCACGAGCCGAGCGAGCGCGTGGCCGACATCAGCGACACGTTTCAACAGCTCGGTCTCGATCAGGTCGACGCGATGGATGTCGCGCAGGCCAGCGGGCGTCGCATCTCCATCGGGGCGACGACCGGCGAGCGGC
>Ga0055451_10000299_pt1 | contig 19490 bp, 15 predicted proteins | sample China_Galinas_PW_3_FD_57745 | JGI IMG/M metagenome (GOLD analysis project Ga0055451, IMG submission 57745) | Wetland microbial communities from San Francisco Bay, California, USA, that impact long-term carbon sequestration - China_Galinas_PWB_D2 | ecosystem: Environmental > Aquatic > Marine >... | reverse complement strand
TCGAGCCACAACACGTACTCGATCGACTTCGTCCGTGCCTCGTCGAGGACTCGCGCGAGCCGGTCGCGCGGCTCGTCGGAGGAGGCGCCCGCGGCGGGGACGAGCGCGGGATACCCGCACGCGGCGAGCGCGGCGCCGATCTCGGCCGAGCGTTCGGGATCGGTGACGCTGGCGAACGCGAGCACCGGCGGCCGCTTCTTCGAGCGGGCTTCGATCAGCTCGGCCATCACACGACCTTCCCGCGGCGCAACAGCGGCCGAACGAGCGCGAACCACGCATCGACGGTCAGCCCGAGCGCGCGCTCGACGAACCGCTTGAGTCCGCTCGACGCGAGCCCTGGATTGAAGCTCAGCGGCGGGCTCCCCAGCAGCTGGCGGTCGCCGCGCACCCTCACGCGGGCAACGATCCGCCGGCGCTCGCGCACGTGTCCGAGCAGACGCACGAACGCCCACTTGCCACGGATCCACGCGAGCAGGTGGCCCGAGACGATCACGAACGCGAGGTGCACGAGTCCGTAGACGAGAAACCCGGGCGCGAGCAACAGCAGGCTGCGCCACTCGTACTGCGCAGTGACGAACAACCATCGGTTACGCGAGTGCAGAAAGCTCCTGTGCGGCGAGTAGCCCTTGATCTCGCCGCGGACGGACAGCCCTTTGGTTCCCCCCTTGTGCAGGCACAGTGCGTCCTCGGCGACCCCGACCTCGTAGCCGGCGAGCTTCAACGCGTGCGAGATCGCGAGGTCCTCGAACAGGATGAACATCGCCTTATCGAAACCGCCGACCCGCACGAGCTCGTCACGGCGGGCGAGACAACACAGCGAGATCGCGACGTCAGTCAGCGCGAGCCCACGGCCGTTCGCTTCGCCAACGGGCACATACCAGTTGCGCAGGCTGACGAGCCCGAGGTAGTGAAAGCTCCCGCCGTCGTAGTGCACGAGCTCGTGGCCGTCGGCGTCATTGAGCAGCGATCGCGCCTGCACGAGCGCGAGCTGCCGCCGCGACTCGATGTGCTCGTGAAGCCGACGGAGACAGCCGTCGAGCAGCTCGACGTCGTTGTCGAGCAGCAGCACGAGGTCGTGCTCGGCCTCGCGCATGCCGCGGTTGCGCGCGGCCGCGGGCCCGAGGTTGGCGCCGAGCTCGATGCACCGCGCACCCGGGAACCGGTCGACGATGGCGGGCGAGCCATCGGTCGAGCCCGAATCGACGACGAGGATCTCGGCCGGCTCCTCGCGCGCGAGCGCGGTCAGACACGACTCGAGGTAGTCGCGGCCGTTGAAGTTGACGACGACAGCCGAGATCGGAAGCACCATCGGCTAGCTCAGCGGCAGCTCGAAGTCCGGATGCCGGCAGACCTCGCGGTTGCGCAGGCAGTACGGCAGCTTGAAGAGCGCCGCGAAGCTGGCCTTGATGCACACGAACCAGCCACCGCGCACGGACCGGATCGAGTCCACCAGCCCGATCGTGCCGACGGCGTCGCCGACGTTGGTGTTGTGTTTTTTGCCGAGCCCTTTCTTGACGAACCGGAACGGAAACGCCAGCACGTCGCGCCAGCGCACGTACTTGAACGCGTAGATCCAGAAGTTGCGCACGTGGTAGTAGAGGCTCCGCTTGCCCTGGCGCATGCCGAACGGCGCCTTGTGCCAGACACGGACCTCGGGCACGTAGCGCACGCGCCAGCCGCGGTTGAGCAGGCGCGCCGTGAGGTCGCGCTCGTTGCCGAAGATGAACAGCTCCTCGTCGTAGAACCCGCACTCGCGCAGGCGGTCGGCGCGCGCGAGGCTCGCGCAGCCGCGGAACGTCGACATGTAGCGCGGCGTCAGCTGCCCCGCGCTTTTCAGGAACCACTCGGGCATCTCGGGCTCCTCGATCCGCGACGACAGCACAGCGGTCTCGTCGGGCTCGCTCGCGGCCGCGGCGAGCATCTTCTCGATCCAGTCGTTCGGCAGCACGACGTCGTCGTCGAGGATGCCGATCCACTTCCCGCTCGCCGACGCGAACCCGACGTTGAACGTCGTGCACGCGCCGAACCGGCTGTGCGGCATGCGGATCAGCCGGACCTCGGGAAACTCGGCGAGCACCATCTCGGGAGTCCCGTCGTGCGAGTCGTTGTCGACGACGATGACCTCGCGCGGCGCGATCGTCTGCTTCTGGATCGCCGCGAGGTTCTCACGCAGGTCATCGACGCGATTCCACACCGAGATCACGAGCGAGACGTCGGACTCGGTCACGAACCGTCTCCGCGGCGGGCGAACGCCAGCGCGGCATCGTCGAGATCGAGCGCCTGCTGCCACGAGTGCTTGTCGACGCATCGGACCAGCTCGGCGTGAGTGATCTCGGGAAGCTCGACGTTCACCGTCGCGGCCTGGTCGCGGTACATGACCTTGGTCGCAAAGTCGAGGTACGCGAGCTGCGACTCGAAGCAGGCCAGCGCCGCCTGCTTGCGCTCGACGAGGTCCGAGTAGTCGTAGAGCGCGCCGAACGCGACGACCTGGTTGACGCCGAACAGGTGCACGCGGCAGGAGTCGGGCAACGCGTCGCGCGCCGCGCAGCACGCGCGGGCCACGGTCCGGTGGTCGGCGTGGAATTCGCCGCCGTGGAAGGTGTACAGCAACTCGGGCGCGTAGGCCGCGAACTCGCCGCGCAGCCGCTCGGTCAACTCGCCGGCATGCTGCTCGAGCTGACCGTCGGCGAAGCCGAGGCCGACCGGCTCGTCGATCCCGAGCTCCGCGAGCGCGACGCGGATCTCGGCGCGACGCAGCTCGGCGACGTCCTCGTGCCTTCCTTCGGGGTCCCCGGCGTCGCCGGCCGTCGCGTGGACGACACGGACCTCGTCGCCGCGGCGGCCGTGGAACGCGAGCAGACCGCCGACGGCGATGACCTCGTCATCGGGATGCGCAGCGACGACCAGGACGCGCTCGGGCAACGCCTGGCGATCGAGAATCGGCGGAAACACGTGACCCGTGTTCAATGGCACCTGCGGAGCTCGGAACGGCTGGATCGGGGAAGAGCGAACGCCGGCTCTTCGGGCTACCCAACCGAGTTTACTTTCTCCAGCAAGAGGCCGCGATACTTCTCCGCGGCCTCGGCGATTGTCGGAAACGTCGCCGGGATGGTGGCGCGCAAGGCCGAGAGCTCCTTCTTGCAGCGGACGAGCCGTGCCAGGGCGACGTGCAGCGGCATGACCCCGCCGTGACGGACGACGCAGCCGCCGAGCCGGGCCCGCTCGGGCAGTGCACCGTTGTTCGACACGACGACAGGAACGCCACGGGCCAGCGCCTCGTCGACCACGAGCCCGTAGCTCTCCTGGCACAGTGACGGGAACACCGCGAGGTCGAGGTCCCAGGCCGGGTGATCGTCGACCGTGTACGGCCCGGTCCAGGTGAACGGAATGCCGAGATCCTCGGCCCGCCGCTCGAGCCGCTCGATGTAGCTCGGGTCCGGACAGTGTCCCGACAGCCTGAGCTCGACGCCGCAGTGCAGCTTGGCGAGCCCGTCGACGAGCAGGTGCAGTCCTTTCTCGGGAACCAGGTTGCCGAAGCTGCCGACGCGCACGGGTTCGTTCTCGCCCCGCTCGGAGCGCTCGCGGCGCTCCGGAACGGTCAGGAGCCCGTGCGGGATGACCGTGACCTCGCCCTCCCACGGCAGATGCCGGCGCAGCAGCACCACCGCCGCCTGCGACGGCGCTACGACGAAGTCGGCCAGTGACAGCTCCCGCGTCAGGTTGACCGTTCGGACATCGAGGCTGCGACCGATCTCCTTGGGCGAGGCGCCCGGCAGGTCGCGCTGCATGCACTCGACACAGGCCCGATGATCGTCGCCGACCGGACACCGGATGCCGGGCGGCGGCTGGCGGAAGAACCGCGGGCAAACCGTCCACAGGTCGTGGATCGTCACGCCGCTCGCGATGCCGAGCCCCGTCGCGCGCTGCACGATGTCGCCGCTGAGCGTCCACCAGTGGTGGACCTGCACCGCGTCAGGTTGCTCGTTCGCGAGGATCTCGCTGATCAACGAGCCCGTGATCGGATACCGGAGCTCGATTCCGTAGGTCTCCGACGGATCGCGGCGCACGCGCAGGACCCGCACTCCTTCCCACTCCTCTTCGGTCGCGCTCCCGCCGGGTGCGAACTCCTCGGACCCGGCGACGACCAGGACCTCGTCCCCTGCGGCCCGAAACGCCCGTGCAAGCGCGGCGACGACCTGCTCGGTGCCCCCGAGGAACTCCGGTGGGAAGTTGTGCACGAACAGCGCGAGCTTCATGTCCGCCGCCCTTCCCGGAACGCTTCGCCGTAGCGCGACGTCTTCGGGAGATAGACCGAGCGGTGCGCCGCGAGGCCCAAGAGCTGGTGTGGATAGTCGGTGTACGAAACCTGACTCGCGTGAGCCAGCATCGCTCGCCGCTTGAGCTCGGCCGTCGCTGTGATGTCAATCACGTAGTCCGCGGGCAACGGAGACCACACCTCGTATTCGAGCACTCGGAATGGTCTCTTGTCGGCATTCCCGGCCCTGGAGTCAAGGCAGAGTGACAGCGCCGCACACGCGTTCGCATGGTCGGTATGCGCCTCTCCGGCCCACGGGACGTAAACGAGATCGGGCTGCACGGCGTCGGCGATGTCATCGAGCAATTGCGCCACCATCGCGAGATCGTCGCCGCTGACCTCGCAGCCATCGGGAAGACCGAGGAAGCGGGTCTCGAGCCCCCCGAGGATCTCGGCCGCGCGCTCGGCCTCGCGCCGGCGCACCTCGGCGATCGCCTCGCCATGGCGGCCATCGGGATCGCCGTTGGCACCGTCGGTCAGGAACACCACGGTCACGGGATCGCCCTGGCGGCGATGCAGCGCGAGCGTCCCGCCGATCCCGCACGACTCGTCGTCGGGATGCGGGGCGATCACGAGCACGGGCCCTGGCGGTGGAGTGATGATCGTCGGTGGCTGCACTCGCTCCATCGTACGCGCACTCCCGTCAGCGAGCGAGCACCTCGCGCATCACCCGCCGGAGCTCGGCGCGCGCGTCCTTCCTGTGCTTCGGGTCTTGGTGCCGGCGACCCAGGCACCACCACTCGTGCCAGCCGCGCAACCGCAGCATCACGCGCACGAGCCGGCGCCCGAACCGGCCATGGTGCTTGCCGTAGTAGGCGAGCCGATTACGGGCCCAGACCTGCACCATGTCGCTGAACCGGGTCGTCGACGCCCCTTCGTGATGCAAGATCGCGACGTCAGCGAGGTATCGGATCCTGGCCCCGGTCCGGCGCAGGCGCAGGCACAGGTCGACGTCGTTGTAGAACAGCCACAGCGATTCGTCGAACCCGCCGAGCTCCTCCCACAGGTTCCGCCGGATCATGAAGCACGCGCCCGGCGGCTGGTCGACGTCACGGTCGCTGGCATGGTCGAAGTCGCGGTAGAAGTAGCGATCGTCGATGCGCTTGAGCAGCGGCCACCCGCGCCACGGCATGTCGTAGACCAGCGCCACGCCGAGCCCCGGAAACCGCTTGCACGAATGCTGGATCACGCCGTCGGGCCCGACGAGCTCGGGCGCGACCGCTGCGTATTCGGGTTCGGAGTCGAGGAACGCGGCCAGCCGCTCGAGCGCCCCCGCCGGGACCTCGGTATCGGAGTTCAACAGACACAGGTAGCGCCCGCTCGCCTTCGCGGCGAGACGGTTGTTGCCGATTGCGTAGCCCTGGTTGTGCGACTCGCGCACGAGCTCGACGTCTGGAAACCGGTCCGCGATCGCGTCGGCGCTTCCGTCCTCGCTCGCGTTGTCGAGCACGAGCACCTCGTGAGCGATCGCGACGTTTTCCAGCGACTCCAGACACGCGAGCGTCAGCTCACGCGTGTTCCACGACAACACGAGAATCGAAACGACCGGGCTGTCAGACTTCTTGTCCGACACGCGTCTCCTCCGGAGCCGGCTCCGCCGCGACCCTTGCCGCCGGGGCCGTGACACGGCGGAAGCGGAACATCGCGACCTCGACCGGATGCGGACTGCTGAGGTCGACGACTCGCAGATAGTACTCCGACGCGCCGAACGCCCGCCAGAACGAAGGGCCCGGCCGCCACCGATCGCCCCTGCCGAACATCCCGGCAGCCAGCAGGAACGCGGCATCCTGGCACACCTCGATCAGGTAGTCGTCGAGGTGGCGCCCGAACTCGACCGTGGGCGGCTCGGTGGTGTCACCGAGGTCGATGACGCGAGCTTCGAGCAGGCTGCGGCGGTTCCTCGCCCACTCGGTGTGCAGGAGCTTGCGGCACAACCAGTCCGAGACCCGGCCGGCGAGACCGTACCACTTGCGGTAGTAGTGGGTCCGCGCCCGCCAGTAGCGAGCCAGGGCCCCACTCGGATCGGTGGTCCCCGAGCGGTTGTAGTAGTGCACGATCTGGGCATCGGGCACGAGGACGAGCCGCTTCCCGAGCGCGCGGATGCGCCGGAACAGATCCGTGTCCTCGTAGTAGAGCGGGTATCCCCCGTCGAAGAAGCCGCCCATCTCGTCGATGACGGCCCGCGGCAGCATCACGCACGCGCCGGACAGCATGTCGAGCGCCACCGGCTTCACGGCCCGCCACGCGCGCAGCGCGTTTCGCACCCGGACGTCGGTGTAGCGACGGTTGATCGACGGCACGACGTGAGCCAGCGTGCAGAACCACAGGTCCCACATCGTCGGCAGGATGTTCGGTGGAAGCCTGACTTCGCGTCCGTTCTCCCACCAGCCGTCGGGACCGACCGCGCCAACGTCGGGGTGAGACACGAGATGGCGGTACAGCGCTTCGACGCACCCGTCGAAGAACACGAGGTCGGGGTTGAGCACGAGGACGTACTCGCCGCGCGCGTGCTCGTAGGCCAGGTTCATGCCGCCCGCGTAGCCGGCGTTCTGGTCGTTGAGCACGACGTGGCCGGGGAAGCCGTTGTCGGGCAGAGCCCGGATCTCCTCGAGCTTGTCGGGATCGAGATCGGGCGAGTCGTTGTCGACGAACACGAACTCGAGTGACAGCTCGCGGCCATCGGGTGCTCTCGGCTTCTGGCTCGCGAGCGACTCCAGCATGTCGAGCGCGAGGTGGGTCGAGTTGTAGTTGACGACGAGCGCCGAGACATCGACGGCTCGACGACCGTCGTCCGAGCTCATTCGCGAACCGTCCAGCGATGGTCTTGCAGGAACAGCCCGACCTCGAGGCCCTGGTTCATGACCTTCAGGTTGTGCGGCGCCAGAAGCTGGTGGTATCGGTGCACACCCTTGCCGTCCATGAGCCACACGAAGACGACGAACTCGCCGGTCAGAAGGTGCAGCCGGTCGAAGTCGAGGTCGACCAAGCCGCAGGACTGGTCCAAGACGACACCATCGTGGACGCTGACGTGGCCGAAGCACAGCGTCGAGTCGGTGCGCGTGAAGCCGATCCCGAGACACAGCGGAATCGGGTCGTCCCCGTTGTTGTAACGCACGCGCACGCGTAGCGGCTGGCCGGGGACCGCTTCCGCACACGGCCGATCGTTCGTGGGGTCGAGCAGCTCGATCGACTCGATGTGCGGCCCCTTGGGCCCCTCTTCGACCGGCTCGCCGGGCAGCTTGTCGAGGACATCGCTCTCGTGCCCGAGCAGGGCCTTCTCGTAGGCCGCGTACTCGTTGGTCACCGAGACCGAGTCTCCGGTCATGCGTGCCCGCCCCTCGTGCATCCAGATCGCCTGATCGCACAGCTGGCGCATGTCGTAGAGCGAGTGGGAACAGAACAGGATCGTCTTGCCGGCGTTCTTGAACTCGTAGATCCGCTCGACGCACTTGCGCTGGAAGTGCATGTCGCCGACCGCGAGAATCTCGTCGATGATCAGGACGTCGGGATCGACGGCGACCGCGATCGAGAACGCGAGTCGGCACACCATTCCGCTCGAGTACGTCCGGATCGGCGAGTCGATGAACGCCTCGAGCTCGGAGAACTCGAGGATCGAGTCGTAGCGGGCGAGTGTCTCCTCCCGGCTCAACCCCATCAACGCTGCGTTCAGGAAGATGTTGTCGCGACCGCTGAACTCGGGGTGGAAGCCGGCGCCCAGCTCGAGCAGGCTCGCCACGCGTCCCCGGATCCTGTAGCTGCCGTGCGTCGGAAACGTCGTCCCGGTCAGGATCTTGAGCAGCGTGCTCTTCCCCGCGCCGTTCGGGCCGACGAGGCCGACCGTGTGTCCGGGCTCGACGCGCAGCGATACGTCCCGCAGCGCCCAGACCTTGCGATGGCGGTCCTTGACCCGCGGCAGCATCTCGAGCAGTCGGTGATACGGGTTGCCGTAAATCCGATACTCCTTGCACAACCCGTCGACCTCGATCGCGTACTCGGGCACGACGATCTCGCTCGGTGCCTGGCTCTCTTGGGTGATCGCGGGCGCCTGCGTCATCTCAGACCTCGTCCGCGAATCGGTGCTGGAGGCTGCGGAAGAAGCAGAACCCGACGGCGAACGTGATCACGGCGGGCACCGCCGCGGCGCCGAGCTGTGGCAGGACACCGAGCTTCGGGTCCATTGCGGTGCCGAGCGCGGAACGCTGGGCGCCGATGATGTGGTACATCGGGTTGAGCTCCAGGAGCGGCGCCAGGGCCTTCAAGGTTGCCGACTTGCCGAACATCCTGGGGTACCAGAAGACCGGAGTCGTGAAGAACCAGAGGTTCGCGATGATCGGGTAGATCTGTGTCAGGTCGCGAAGGAACACGTTTCCTGCTGCGAGCAGGAACGAGACCCCGATCGTGAACAGGAGTTGCACGAACATCACGACCGGCAGCCACAAGAGCGACCAGCCGGGACACCACTCGTAGCCCGAGACCAGCGCGAACCCGAGGTAGGCCCCCACGCCCACGAGGAAGACCATCGAGTTGACCGCGGAGATCGGGATCGGGAGCAGCTGCGCCGGGAACTTGACCTTCTTGATCAAGTTGCCGTTCGCGATGATCACGCTCGTGCAGTACATGGTCGTTTCCGCGAACAGCGTCCACGCAAGCACACCCGTGATCAGGTAGAACGCATACCAGTTCTCGGGAAAGCCTTCCTTGTCGCGCATGCCGAACATGACGCCGAACACGACGTAGTAGGTCGCGAACAGGAACATCGGGTGGACGAGCACCCACAACGACCCGAGCGCGCTGCCGCGGAACCGGCTCCCGAGCTCGCGCGTGAAGAAGTTCCGGATCAGCCCGCCGTGGTTGAGCATCAACGCCGGATAGAACGGTATCTGCAGCAGGAATCGCAACGGATTCCGGCTGCGGGTACTGGCGTCGTATGTGTGTTCGATCTGGGCTTGCATCGAGTTTCGGCAGATTCGCTACTTCCAGAATGCCCTACTGCAACCGCGACTGTCGCGGTTTGTCTCAGGATCTGGGATCTTGCGCTGTCGCTGGCGGGTCGCGACGCGCGGTCAGTTCCGTTTCACCCCTCGCAGCGGCTCCTCGTACTGGACACCCTTCACGCTCGGCAACTGGATTCCCTTGCGCTGCGCAACACTCGATTGCAGCTGATGGGCCAACGTGGTCTCGGCAAGGGCGTATTGCCCCGAGGAGCTCCAATCCTCCTCGCGGGGGTGGAACGCGTGCCTCAGGTTCTTGTTCTTCTGCTGCTCGATGAAGAACCGAACGTTGAAGGTCTTGGGATCGATCTTGTCGACCTCGAGTTGGAGCCGCGTCCGCTCGCCCTTCCCGAACGGCCCCGGACTCGCGTTCCACTTCGTGACGAGCTTCCCTTGCCGGCGGTCGAGCTGTGTCGGGTCGAGCTCGAACCCGCTCTGAACGACCTCTTCGACGCAGATCGACCAGACATCCTCGAACGGCAGCTCGGTGACGTGGAGGGTCTGGTAGTCGTGATAGCCGGACGCACAGCTCATCGCGGCGCATACGACCGCGATTCCGGCGATGGTAGGCAGGCCTCGCATGCATCGAGCGTCGACGATCGCAGGGCGGATTGCAAGGGGGCGGAGGCGGGGCAGACGGCCGAAGAATCGGCAAATCGCCGACCACCTCACAGCGCCCGGAACCAGTTCCATGCCCGGTGGACCTTTCGGGTCAGCTCCGGAACGCGCCGCCCCATCGCCTCGGCCGCCCGCTCGGCGTCCTCGACGCGTCCCACGCGGACGGCGCTCTCGAACGCTAGCCGCAGGACTTCGTCGCGGACCTCGCTGCGCATCGGGTCCCATTCGACGATCTCGCGCACCAGGGCGAACAGGTCGGGGTCGACGCGAGCCAGCTCGAAGTAGGTGTGCCCGTGGGTCACGGGCTGCCCGGCCGACTTGGCATACGAGAAGTAGGCCTCCACCCCCTGGGCGAAGTACTCGTTCTCGTTCGCCGCCGCGTAGTAGTCGAGGCAGCAGCCGGTTCGCCGCGCGTGCTCGTAGAGCTCGGTGATCCGCTCGCGATGCCGCTCGTCGAGCGCGTAGAGATGCACCTGATGGGCGAGCTCGTGGATCAGGGTCTGGAAGCCGCCCTGCCACGCCTCGTCGAGCGACTCGACACCGGTCGCGGCCTCGAGGCCGCCCATGCCGCGGACATCGTCCCATCCGCGCCCGTCGAACGTCTTCTTGCCGCGCAACCATGCCCGGCACGGGGCATCGGTCGTGCGCTCGGCCTCGCCGAGAATGTCGTGTCGCCCTCCGGCGCGAGCGACCTCGAGCAGTCGCCTGGCGAACGGTTGGATGCTGAGCTGGATCATGCGCCGGCGCTGCCAGGACAGCTGCGAGAAGCCCGGGAAGAACTCGCGCAGCTTGGGCGACATCTGCGTGCCGTCCAGGAGCACGGCCCAAAGACTGTTGAGCTGACCTCCGACGACGAGCGGGCTGCGCTCCCGGCGCCGTGTGAGCTCGAGCTCGCCGAGCAGGCGCAGTGCGATGGGGTTGAGCGGGTCGCGTTTGCGCAAGGCCGTCAGAAGCCGTTGGGCGTCGGCCGGCTTGCCGTCGTCGAGCTCGGTCACTGCCTGTTGCAAGAGCGGCGACGGCGAAAGAGTGCGCGGCGACAACAGTCCGGTGCCGAGCCGGATCAACGCCTCGACATGCAGCGGATCGTCGGCGAGCACGCGCCGGTAGCCCGACTCGGCTTCGCGCAGCTGGCGGTTGCGGAACAGCGCGGCCGCGTGTGCCGAGCGCAGCTCGGGATGCGCGAGACCGACACGCCGGTTCGCGGTCCTGGCGACCACACAGGCCTCTCCGAACTCGGCGTTGCGCAGGAGCGCCCGGATCTTGAGCGCGAACGCTTCGGGATCCTTGGGGCGCTCTTCGAGCAGCGCGTTGGCATAGGCGAGCGCATGATGACCGTCGCCTACGGACAGCCACGTCTTGCCCAACCCGAGCCGATCATGAAAGCCGAACTGGGCCTCGGTCCCGGGATCGTTCGCGCACTTGAGTCCCAGCGCGCGCCAGGCCGCGAAGGCCTGCTTGGGATCGTCGACGCGCAGGCGCGCCCGGCCCATCTCGGCGAGCGCGCGGGCCGACTTGGACAAGAGCTCGGTACTCGAACGCACCGAGGACGAACGCACTGCTTCCCGCGGTCCCGAATGATCAGGACCGGCGACGATGCTCCCGCCCGGGAGCAACAGCAGCGCAACCAGCACTAAGGGAACTGGGGAAGCCACACTGGAGTATAACACGCGGCCGAACTGCCCGGCCGGGCAGCCCGTGGCGCCGAGATCACGGGTGGTTTGGCCCTACGGGGGCGATGGCACTACTTCAACGTGAACTCGTAGGGGCCGGCGTTTCGCCCGAGACCGAACTCCGGCGAGAGCTCGAAGCAGAACACCTCGCACACGAACGGCGGCAGCGTGTTGGCCGGCAGCGTGAACTCCGCCGTTCCACTGCTGCTCGCGAGACCGACGAACGGCGGACCGACACCAATCAGCCCGAGCTCCATCGGACTCAGGGCCACGCCGTACGCCCAGCCGGTCCCGACACCGTCAGGCGCCGGCGTCAAGCTCAGCAGGTTGACGTAGACGCTGTTCGGAGTCAGGCCGTCGACGTGCAGCCGAAAGCTTCCCGGGCCCGCCGGCTGCGTGATTCCTACGCTCACCGGGCGGCGGCCGCGCTCGTTGCTCGTGAAGATGCGGAGCACGGCCGTCGCCGTCGTCAACGCGAGGTTGGGGACGGCGATCTCGCCACTCTGGGCGACGACGACAATGCCCGACTGCAGGAGCTTGCCGCTGTCCTGGTCGCGGAGCTCGAACCCGAGCTTCGTGTTCGGCTTCGGGCGGAACAAACGACGGCGGCGCGGTACGACCGCCGTCACGACGGTCGCGACCGGACACTTCTCCGACGGGTGCATCCTGCGCGTGCGAATCCGCATCTGCGCTTCCCAGAACTCGCGGCGATCGAGAACCGACTGCGGGTTCCAGGTCAGGTAGCCGCCCCAGGTCCCGTACGCGTCGCCGGTCGAGTCCGTGCCCGTCCCGGGGTCGGGCTGCAACCCGGGCGTGTTCGGGTCGAGATCGACGTTGTAGAAGCCCGGGAACGAATAGTCGGAGTTGAGGGCGTTCATCGGCGCGCCGACTCCGAGCGTCGCGAACAGGAACTGGCTGCCGATCCACTCGGCGTGCTTGCGCTGGTCCCAGTAGAGCGAGGACCCGGTCGCGTTGGCGTTGAACGCACGGAACAGCGCGGGCACGTGCGACCATCCGGTCGTCGTGTCATGGCGACCGACGAAGATGCGCGTGTACGGCCAGTCGGGATGTGGCTGCGAGAGGCGCCAGCCCTGGTCGAGAAGGTCGTACACGAGCGGATTGCCGGCGACCGTCGTGACGAGCTTCTGGTCCCGGCGCCCGAAGATCGGCGTGACGTCGACACCGGACAGCTTGTCGAGGTCGAACACCGGCACGTGGCTCAGGCAGCCTGCGAACCTCTCGGGGTATTGCTGCGAGAGGTACAGCGACGCTGTTCCGCCCATGCTGAGCCCTGTGACCGAAGTGCGCGCGGCGTGGACCGGGTAGTTGCGCTGGATCCACGCGAGCTCCCAGAGCACGCGCTGGACCGTGTAGTCGGGCACGCGCTCGCCTTGCTTGGGAGGAGTGCGATGGAAGCGGTCGTAGTCCTCGTGGTAGCCGAAGAAGAACGTCGGCTGGGGCGCGCGCGTCGTCGCGTCGACGCTGCTGAGCAACGCGTCGTCGAACGTCGCAACGAGCCCCTCGAACGTGAACGAGACCGTGCGCCCGAGCTTGCCGGGACTGACGGGCGCGTAGTCGAACAGGTCGCCGCCCCAGCCGTGGAACGTACACAGGAGCGGAGCGCCGAGTTGGTTCGGAACCAGCGGCCGCTGTGGGGCCCACACCGCGAAGTTGAACCCGCAGCCGTTCGCCGAAGCGTTGCCCATGACCGGGTAGTCGCCGCGTCCCACGAGGCTGTCCCGGCCATCGATCCAGTGGGCCCAGAGCGACACGAAGGCGTCCTTGTACTGCAGATGCGGGTGGATCGCCTCGATGCGTTCGGCGATCGGGCCGATGCTGCGGACCGTCGTGGTCGGGACACCACCGGTGACCGCATACCAGCGCTGTCCCGCGCGGTGCGGCGTCGCGACGAAGTAGCTCTCGTCGGCCGCGAGCTGATACGAGCCCTTGGTCGCCGCAGGGAGCTGCCACCGCGCCCCGCTGACGTACTTGTCGAGCCGCACGTTGTGTCCATTGTCACTGAACACCGTCGCGACGTGCCTCGCCCGGGTCAGGTCGGTGAACGCGGCATCGGCCGCCCAGACATCGTAGGTCTCCGGCGGTTGCGCCTGACTGTGTTGCCAGACGAGAAAGGTCTGACCGTCGCGGAACCACGCCCGCACGTTGCGTTGCGCGGCCGCGGGCGCGACCGTAGCGCACAGCAGGACCGGGGTCAGGAGCTTCTCGAGGCAGTTCACGGCAGTCGATCTCGTAGCTGGCCCAGTGTAGCAGCCAGGACCGGTGGCCGCCCGTCGTCCTTGTGACCTGCGGCCCGGGACGCTAGTGTGGGTCGCCGAATTCGCGACAGGCCGCGCGCGGCGGAGGGCGGCGAGCGGGCGCTGCGACCGGTCGGACAGCCCGGCGGACGACCGAAATCACACAACGGGGGCAGATCCAGGCATGAAACGCGGGCGCACGCCAAAACGGAAACGCGCACAGGTCAAGCGCGGCATGCCCCTCGACACGGCGCAGTCGCTGGAGATCCAGCGCGTCATGCAGAGCGAGGTCCGCCGCGCAATGCGCGGGCTCAGGCTCGACGAACATCCGGCTCCGTTCTTCATCAGTCACCTGCTGCACGCGGTCGAGGGCGTCAACATCTCGGCCCGCTACGGCTCGCTGTTCCACTCGCAGCCGTTCCACGAGTGCGACCTGTACAGCGAGGTCCACGTCGGTTCCTACGACTTCGACCAGACGATCGACGGCGGGCTGACGAACGAGCTCAGCGAGCGCGAGTCCTACAACTGGATCGAAGGCCCGCAAGACCTGTCGCCCGATGCCGTCCGCTACTGCTTCTGGAAGCTCACGCAGCACAAGTACGAGGAGGCGCTTCAGGAGTACTACGACAAGAAGAAGATCCTCGTCGAGCAGCACCTGCGCGAACAGAACCCGAGCTTCAGCCGTGAGAACCGGCAGGTGCGCAACCACGAGGTCAAGCCGGTGCGGTTCCCGCGCCGCGCCTGGGAAGACCTCGTGCGCGAGATGTCGGAGCTGTTTCGCGACCACAAGCGGCTCGTCGACCCGTACGTGCGGATCCGCGGCGTCAACTGCGTGCGCATCTTCGTCAACTCCGAGGGCAGCGCGGCGATCTGCCAGGAGACCTACTACGAGCTCGCGGTCAAGGCCTGGCACCTGACCGGGGACGGGACCTACCTCAACTCGTCGCGGCTGTTCTACGTGCGCAAGCGCAGCGAGCTTCCGCCCAAGGACGTGATCGCCGAGGCGGTCGACGAGCTGGCGCGCGACCTCGACGAGCTCGCCAGGAGCCCGGTGCTCGAGCCCTACGCGGGCCCGGCGCTCTTGTCCGGGCTTGCCAGCGGATTGATCTTCCACGAGGCGATCGGGCACCGGCTCGAAGGCGAGCGCATGACCTCGCGCTTCGAGGGCCAGACGTTCGCGGGCAAGGTCGGCCAACGGATCCTGCCGCAGGGCATCGACGTCGTCGACGACCCGAGCGTGGCGAGCTGGGACAAGCGATCGCTGTACGGTCACTATCTCGTCGATGACGAGGGCGTCCCGGCCCAGCCGGTGACGCTCGTCGAGGACGGCGTGCTGAAGAGCTTCTTGATGAGCCGGTCGTGCATCGAGGGCTTCGCGCAGTCGAACGGTCACGGCCGCCACGAGCGCTACCAGGACCCGATGGCGCGCATGGCCAACCTGATCGTGCAAAGCCGTGACGGCCGCCCGTGGGACGAGCTCTACGAGATGCTGCTCACCGAGGTCGTGGGCCGCGGGATGCCGTACGGGATCCTGATCGAAGGCGTCGAAGGCGGTGAGACCCGGACCGATCACTACGACTTCCAGGCGTTCAAGGGCACGCCGACCGCGGTCTACACCGTGAATCCGAGAAACGGCAAGCAGAAGCGGGTCCGCAACATGAGCTTCATCGGGACGCCGCTGGCCGTGATCCAGCGGATCCTCGCGTTCGGCGACGAATGCGCGGTCGACAACTCGTACTGCTGGGCCGAGAGCGGGGCCGTGCCGGTGTCGACCGTGGCTCCGCCGATGCTGGTCGGCGACCTCGAGCTGCAGAAGGGTTCGCAGCGGTTGTATCGCAAGCCGATCCTGAAGTTCCCGCCGATGCAGAGCTGAGTTGGTCAATGGGGAAAACCCGGCTTCGATCCGGCCGCGTTTTCCCATGGGGATAGAATGCACGGCTCGTCCCCATCCGCGGAGGATCCATGCGGAGCTCCCCACTCCTGACTCGGAAGCTCGCCCTCGCTCTCACGGTTGGGCTCGCTCTCGCGGTCACGCTGAAACTCGCCGGCGGCCCGGGCGAGACCTCCGCCGCACCGTCACCGAAGAAGGCAAGCCGGCCCCGGCTCCAGACCACGGCGGCCCCGGCCCGCCGCGCGCTGCTCGTCGGAATCGATCGCTACGCCCCGAACACCGACAAGAGGTTCGCGCGCCTCGAAGGCGCCGTCAGGGACGTCGAGCTCGTCAAGGGCACGCTGACTGCCGACTTCGGGTTCGATGCCGACGACATCAAGACGCTGACCAACGCCGAGGCGACCCACGAGAACATCGACCGGGCGTTCGAGGAGTTCCTGGTCCGACCGGCCGGCGCGAACACCGAGGTCCTGTTCTGGTTCTCGGGTCACGGTTCCCGGATTCGCGACGAGAGCGGACGCGCGGGCGCCGAGCTCGACGGGCGGGACAGCACGCTGCTCGCGTATGACAGCCGCCCGGAGGGCGGCCAGCGCGTGCTCGACATCAGCGACGACGAGCTCCACTCGCTGATCCAGAGGGTCGCGAAGAAGACCGACCGGATCACGATCGTGACCGACGCGTGTCACTCCGGCGGCGGGACGCGCGGTGCGCTGACGGGCAGGATCGGCCGGGTGCGATCTGGCCCGGAGGCGAGCGTCCCGCTCGATCGCGAGCGGATCGCCGGGTTCCTGCCGAGCGACTTCGAGTTCTTGGACGACAACGGTCTCCGCCCCGACATCGCGTCGCGCTACGTGCACATCTCGGCGTGCACCGAACGCCAGCTGGCACGTGAGTACGTCGTCAAGGTCGCGAACGGCGAGCGCATCGTGCACGGCGCGCTGACGTACTTCCTGATCCAAGCGCTGCGCGCCGCCAGCCCCGGCGACAGCTATGGCCAGGTCCTGCGTCACGCGGCGCTCCTGGTCTCGACCTACATCCCCGGGCAGACGGCCGTGATCGAGGGGGCCGTCGATCGCAAGTTGTTCAGCGGTAATTTCATCCAACGACCGCGCGGCTATCCCGCGCAGTTCGCCGACGGCCGAATCGTGATCCAGGCCGGAACGCTGCACGGGCTCCGCAAGGGCTCGGTCGTCGAGGTCGACGACTACAAGGGCAACTCGCTGTGCAAAGCGGAAGTCAAGCTGGCCGGGCCCGACACGGCGTTCGCGCGGATCACCGGCGAAGCCACGACCAAGCCGCAAGCGGAAGTCCCGCTGCTCGTCCACGAGGTCGAACGCCCTTCCTCGGTCGCGCGGCTCTCGGTCAAGGCCAGAACCCCGGAGCTGCGCAAGCGGCTCGAGGCGCCCGAGGCATCGGTTTGGGCCCGGTTCGACGCAAACGGCGAGTACGAGCTCGCCATCGCAGACGCCGGGCAACCAAGCCTCGTCAGTCCCGACGGGTTCCACGCGTTGTGCAAGCTCGACGACGGACAAGCCGGTGAGCCGTTGGATGTCGTGCTGCGAAAGGAGCTGCGCTACCAACAGCTGCGCAAGCTCGCCAGCGAGCAGAGCGGCTTCGAGCTGACTGCCAGGTTCGTCCAGTCGAACCAGCAGGAGATCGCGGCCGGCACCGACTTTACCGACAAGCTGGTTCCAGCGTCGATCGAGCAGGTCACGGGCCGCGGGTCCGCCGTCGCGCCGGTGTGGCGCGGCGAGCTCCTTCCGTATCCGGATGACAAGCCGGAGGGCCAGCGAGTCGGCGAGCTGATCACGATCGAGGTCACCAACAAGAGCTCGAAGGAGCTCTACCTCGGCGTGCTGAGCCTGAGTCAGACTCGCGAGATCAACGCGATCTGCCCCGAGCTCGGCTGCAGCAAACTGCTCCCCCCGCACGGCACGACGCGCGTCCGCGTCTGGGTCGGCGCCGAGTCGCAGGCCGACTGGCCCGACGCTGCCGGCCCGCTGACCGAACGCTACGTCATCGTCGGCACGACCGTGTTCATCAACTACGACTCGTTCCAACAGGGTCGAATCGAGAACAACCGCGGTCCGGGCCTCCCTCCGATCCTGAAGGCCGCGATCGAGCAGCCCGTCACCCGCGGTCGCAAGATCTCGACGACGGACCGCCGCTTCGGCGTGACCTGGCTCGACCTCCTGATCGACCGCCGCGACCACTGAACCATTCGTCTCGGGGACGTTTTTTCCACTTCAGCCGAACAGCTCGATCCACGAGTCGCGCCGCAGCACGAGGAAGTAGACGAGCGCGCCCAGCCACCCGTGGTAGATCCCGAGCGGCCAGAGGTTCCTGCGCTTCAGGTACAGCGGCGTGAACATCGAGCCGAGCAGGAAGGTCCCGACCATCAGCACGGGGTCGGGCCAGTGCACGATGCCGAACAAGAGCGCGGCCGTCGGCGTCACGACCCAGACGGACTCGAACCGGCCGCCCAACGCTTGCAGGTTGCGAGCGAGCAGCGCCTGGACGAGGAACTGTTGGATCAGTCCCCAGAGCGGGTAGATCGCCAAGATCGCGAGCAGATGCCAGCCCAGGATCATCCCGCCGCGCCCGATGCCGACGGCCACGATCGCCGCCGCACCGATGCCGAACACCCACGTCGCGGCGCGGAAGGCGGGCCCGATCGCTTTCGTCGTGAAGCCCCATTCGCGCAGCACCGCCGGATCGCGCTTGACCTGCCAGCCGAGGTACCCGATCCAGAACGCGGCCGCGATCGCGATGAAGACGAGCTTCTGCCCGAGCACTTCCTCGAAGAACAGATGCACGCCGCCAGTGAGCAGCACGGCGATCAGCTCACGCTTGGGGCCCAGGACTCGGCCCTACTTCTTCTTCTCGGGCTCGACCGCGAGGTCGACCCAGGCCATGCCGAAGTTCTTGGGCCCCGCGTCGCCACCACGAGCCGTGCCCAGCGCGACGCCGAGCCGCCGCGGAAGCTCGCCGGCATCTCCGCGCGACGAACCCTGCGCCACCGGCGAGCTCTCGAACGGCGAGAAGCCCGCGTAGTTGCGCGTGCCGACCGCGAGATAGCGCTCGATCATCGCCGTGTCCCGTTTCCAGTCGGGGTCGGAACCGAGCGACACGGCTACGAGCCGACTGTGCTTGGCCCGAATCACGTTGTCGCGCGCCCCCTCGTTCGGATACAGCACGTGGACCTCGCGATTCTGGCCCAGCGACAACACCACGACGTGGAGATCCTCTTCGCTCAGGTTCCAGACCTCGAGCATCGCCAGGCTGCCCTTGTCGCCTTTGGCCCCCTGGAACGGCGGAACCCGCACCCGGCACTCCAGCGGAAAGCAGCCGCTCAGGTCGTCGAGCTTGGTCGGATCGACCTTCTTCGATTCGCGATCGATCGCCGGTGCGAGCGCGGCCACGCGCGGCTGGCGCAAGTTCGCTGCCTCCGTCTCGGTCGGCGCGACGAACCGCACGCGCAGATCGAACTCGGGATGCGCAGTGGTGAACTCCCACAGCGAACGGAATCGGTGCTCCTTCACCAACGCTCGCTGCAGGCGCGTCTCGAGGCCTTTGCCGAGCGTGACGCGCCGCGCGACCAGGCCGTCCCGAGTCACGAGCCTGAGCTCGTTCTTGCCGCGCTCGAGCCGGTAGTCCCAGCCCTTCTTGCCCGCGAGCCTGGCCCACGGCGACGCCTTGACCGTTGCTCCGAGCTTCTTGTCGTCGACCTTCACGTGCAATGGCTCGTGC
>Ga0055451_10000298_pt1 | contig 19512 bp, 16 predicted proteins | sample China_Galinas_PW_3_FD_57745 | JGI IMG/M metagenome (GOLD analysis project Ga0055451, IMG submission 57745) | Wetland microbial communities from San Francisco Bay, California, USA, that impact long-term carbon sequestration - China_Galinas_PWB_D2 | ecosystem: Environmental > Aquatic > Marine >... | reverse complement strand
ATGGTGTACGACGTAAATCTTCGCCCGCCTTGGTATGGCCGAGACGTGCTGGAAAATTCACTGCGCCGATGCCATGTAGTCAAACTCAATAATGAAGAAGCGCCTGTGATCGCCGACTTGCTGGAGCTTGGCTCAGGGGATCTAGGGGAAGTCGCAGATGCACTCCGGGAAGAGTTCGAGATACAGATCGTTTGTATCACGCGGGGTGAGCAGGGTTGCCTCGTGATTTCGTCTGATGATCGCGTGGACGTTCCGGGATGTCGCGTTGACATCGTTGATACCGTTGGCGCGGGTGACGCTTTCACCGCCGCCTTCGTTTGCGGGCTACTTCTTAATCATCCGCTTGCGGCCATTGCCAGGTTCGCGAATGATGTGGGGGCGCTCGTAGCAAGTCGTAAGGGCGCGACGCCTGCGCTGGCGACCGAGTATCGCGCATTGTGGGACAAGATCTTCTCGAAACCCTGAAATGATTTTCAGGCTTGTGGACGAATCTGCCGGAGAATCGCACGGGCCGCCTCCGGGGAAGAATCCTGAAAGGTCCCTTCTTCGTGCGGGGCGCTCAACACAAAATCACCGGCCACCTCGAATCCACCAACCAGGCCCTTCCCGTTGGCCGTTGCGCGTCGCTGATCACGAGGGAATAGAAAGAGGGTCGGCACTTCTTCGACGGTGGCGGCAAGCAAGTTCAGGCTGTGGTTCCCCGTGTCGCAATCGAGCCATTCCTGTGCCGCTGCATGCGCGTCTTCCAGGGAATCGTGAGTCATCTCGAATCGGCGAACCGTCGTCGGATACGTATCCACGTGGTCCGGCGTCAACCGCTCGATCGGCATCGCCGCGGTTGTGATCTGCAAGTGCAGGTGCCAAGGTATCGTCGCTCCGGCACCCACGCCATTGTAAAGGATGCGGAATTGGCCGCCTGCCTTCTCGTGGAGATCGACGATCGCCTCCAATACATGACGCGAATAGGTCTGATCCACATGCTCGCCGGCCATGACCGTGAAGTGATCGCGCTCAATCCAAGCGAAGTTGGCACCGGCGAGGTACCGGCGACCGGCGAGATCGATGGGCACCAAAGTCTCCATCGGGTGGCATTCGGCGATGTTCCCTTCACACAAGAAGCAGTGTCGGCCGGCCGAATCGCGAGGGTCGCGGAACAGTGCACGTTCGTCGCGATCCGGATTGAGGATGCCGCGACGCTCCAGCTCGGTGACATTCCCGCGCAGCTCTCGGTGGGGCATCCATCGAAAGCGATACGCGACTCCGTTGGCCTGATCGACCGCCTCGCGCGTCGGAATGTCAACAACGGCCGGATCCGTCAGCAGAAAGCCCTGTTGTCCCTGTGCCTCCCACGTTCTCATGAGCGTGGCGGCCAACCCGTTTCCCTGAACGGCACCCTCGTTACTCATGACCCGCCCCTTCACTTGCGGAGAAGCCAAGGTCGGACATCAATCCTGCCGACATGCGGCCCCAGGTGAAGTAGGGGATGGTGATCCTCAACGCCTCGGCACCCATGGCGTGTCGCCGGTCATCATCACCCAGCAGGCGTACCATGGCACTTGCAAAGCCCTCGACAAAATCGGCGGGGACAATGATGCCGGCGCTACCCAGCAGAAGGTCTTTCGACGGATCGTGGTCCCATGATATGCGTTCCGGCTCCGATCCCACCAGGTACTCGCATGCGAACGGCACGAGATCGGACGCGATGACCGGTTTTCCGGTCGCGGCCGCTTCCTGCGCACTCATGCCAAATCCTTCCATCACGGAGGGTGTGCAGAAAACATCGCTGACGTTGTACAGGAGCGGCAGCTGGTCCCAGACTGACCCTAACACAATCACGTGATCCGCGACGCCGAGTTCGGAGATCAGCTTCAACAGGTCATCGTGCAAAGTGCCGGCTCGTGGGTCAATCGAGACGAGTAGCATGGCTTCCGGCACGTCTTTTCGGGCATGGGCAAAAGATTTGATCAGTACATCCTTACGCTTCGTGGCGTCGGTACGACTGATCTCTGTGATGAACCTCCGTTTCTTCAAGTCACGCTCACCAAGGCCCGACTGTACACTGAGGAAACTCCAGATCGGCTCCACTTCTTCCTGACTACGAGGATGGTACCGTGTCTCGTCCACGCAGGGCGGAAGAAAGTATTTGGCCTCATGTCCGTAATCGTTTAGGAACGTGTCTCGAATGGCGGACGACGTGGCCACCGCACCGTCGATCTTCCCAAGCAGCTCGCGTTCATGGCCGATCCGCTCGTCGATGCGGAGATTCTCCCAGGTAGACGGGTCCATGTTGCGTTTCTTCAGCGCGCCCAGCGAGTGCGGCACCCACACGTGCGGGACCCGTTTCTCGTTGGATTCGTTGTACAGCGCCGCAAGTTTGCAGGCGTCCCAGTAGTGCGAGATGATCAAGTCGCAGCCGTTGCCCTCACGCTCGAGGCGGGCGGTGAGATCTGCACACAGAGCAGGAAGCTGCTCGTTCATATCCTCCTTGCGCACAAACCGTTCGAGCCCGTCCTCGATGTACATAATTCGCGCGAAGCCGGAGTCGTGGTAGGTCATGCCGCGCTGCATCCGCCCCGTTTTCGGATGCGGGTAGCCACCGCGGTTGACGATCGTGACGCGAAATCCCTGCGCGACAAGCGCGTCGGTGAACTGGTTGACATAGACATTCTGGCCACCGGTATCGGTGAGACCAGGGATGACCTGCCATTCATGCACGCCGTGGTTCGTGACCATCAACACATGCATGCGCCTGCTGCCATGGAATCGCTCCTGCCATTCCTCGTTGCGCAAAGATTCTGTCACTGCCATTCGATCCCTGCCTCACAATTACCGAAAACCCCACGTTACGCCATGACGGGCGAACGCCTATCCCGGATGGAAAAACTTTCCGTCCACCAGATTCTAGCTATAGCCAACCGTACGCTTCCAGTCCCTCCCAGATTCCAGCGGCAAAGGAAGAATCCGCGTGAAAGACGTGAGGCGCCTGGAACGCCTTCAGCTCGTCAGCCGCGTTGCCGACGGCTATGCTCCGGACGCCGAGTTCCGGTCGCATCATGTCCAAATCGTTGCCTGTATCGCCACAAGTAATGACGTTCTCGGGCTCTATGCCAGCGTGCCGCGCCACGTATCTTACTGCCTCGCCCTTGCCGGACTTTATGGGGAGCAGGTCCAAGAACTTACCGGCCGAGTAGACAACCTTGGCGCGCAAACCGGCACCTTCAAGCTGCTCCTGAATTTCTTGCAGTCGCTCTTCAGCGTTTTCTTCGAGGTAGTAACTGCTCTTGAAAGGTGACTGCCACTGGGCATCCTGCATCCGCGCCTCGGGGATGGCACTGAGTATCGCCTCTACGGCCTGCTTGTTCCAATACTCGGCGATGATGTCATGCCACGTCCGATCTAGTTGATATACCCCGTCGGTACGAAAATGGATATCGGTCCCGACCATGCAGATGCAAATGTCCGCCAGCCAGTCGGCGGGCAGGTTCGCGTCGTGGCGTTTCTGGGCGTAGAATTCCTCAATGGACTGTAGGTGCCGACCGGTCGAGAAAGCCACGATGATGTCACGCTGTCGTAGCGCACTCCAGAGCTTGAGCATCGCCTCATCGTCCCCGATGAAGGTGCCATCCAGATCCGTTGCGAGCAGTCGTCGTTCCGCCATGTAGCGCTCCACAGGCTCGAAGTTCAGTATTAACGGACATTCCTCTTTCTTCGCCTGCCTCCGATACACTCTGCAATACAACAGGCGACCGTGAAAGCCGAGAGTCCGATTTCCGCGCGATCCTGCCGCCCCGTAGGACTCGAGAGGCGATGATCCAGCGGTCGCGCGCTAAAGGCGTGGGGTTTTATCGCACTTCTTCCTGTTTGTACAGGAGCATCTTGCCTTTTCGGTGACCGAAAGTGGACAAGTCGGGAGAGCCGGTCGATCCTCGGACGGTCGGCCCCAACGTAGATCTGTCATTCAATCCGGCGAATCGCGAGTGGGGGCGTCGAGATCGACCGCCCCGTCCGTTACGGTTGGAGTCAGACCCGCCTCCTCTCGTTGCGTAAGCTCATCCGGTTGGTTTTCTGCCACTTCGATGGACATGTCACCCTGGAAACGCATGTGGGCGGCCACATACGATGCCGCGCTCCATGCCTGGTAGGCTTTTCCCATCGGGCGCCCGGTTTCCCCGTGCGCCCATTCGTTGAATTCCCACTCCTGCTCGATCCCGTCTCGGCAAACCTCCGCCAGACGCGTCAGCGCTTCCTCCGCATGCTTGTGCTGTCCGAGACGATCCAGGAATCGTACCCACAACCCACCGACGAACGGCCAGATGCCGCCGTTATGATAGTGATGCGGCAGGTTCTGCAGATTGACGACAAAGTAATCGCGCCAATTCGGATCGCCCGGATGAATCACCGGATATAGAACCTTGACCGGATGAGGATGGTCGATGGACACTTGCCGCAAGAACTGGCGAACCCGGTCAGCCCGGCCATTACTCAGTACGCCGTAAAGAGACGCGATGATGTTACCGAAGACATCGCATCGCCAACTGAATCCGAAGGGTGTGATTTGCGCAATGAGATAACGCGCCCGTCCCATGCTGAACTGGGTCCGCGCGAAGGTTTCCGTGGTATGGAGTATGGTCTCCGGCGTGGGCCAGAACTGGTCGTTGATGAGCGTTCGTATGCGAGCCGCCCGATTGATATAGCGGTCGACCGGTCGGTCGTTCAGTTTACGAAGCTCGACAAAATCCACGTTGGCACGATACCACAGCACTTCGTCATACAGTACGTTGTAGGAGCGTGGAAATAGGTCAGTCCAGTCGGACGCTTCCGGGACTTCGAGCAAACCGCAGTTGTTGGAATCGTGGGCCTGAAGCCACTTCATCGTGCGATGAAGCTTCTTGAAGTGCGTCCGTGCAAACTCCGTGTCGCCCGTGACCTTGACATAATTCCATGCCGCGATGACGACCCATAGGGCCGAATCAATGCCCGCAATATTCCCGATGCCACCAAACTGCGGTTCGCCGGTCTTCACGTCAACGTAGTTCGGTAGATGTCCGTCGCGAGTTTGAGCACCGAGGACGGTTTCGAGTGACCGGCGCCCGCATTCGGTGAGTTCATCGTCGCCCAGCGGCAACGACCACATCATGGTCATCGCCGAATCGCGCGCCCAGACGCTGCGGTAGTTGCTGCCCGGGTCTTCATCATGCGCGACGCTGCAGGCACTGAAACCCTTATCGGTGACGTTCATGCGCAGGACTTCGATGGCCTTTTGGTATGTCTGATCCAGTAGGTTCATCGTGATCCTGCTCCGAAAGCCAATGTTCGAGTCCTTCCTGAACGCCGGCGGCATAACGCCCGCGTGCGTGATACACCGTGTCGCCTCGCAACGATCGTAGGACCGGGTCGGCGTTGGCCACCACAATCCCGCGATAACCGCGCTCAAACATGGAGAGGTCATTCCCATTGTCGCCGGCGACAATCACATTGCGCCTGTCGAGACCCGTCCATTGTACCAGCCGGTCGACGGCCGATCCCTTGGTCACGCCGTCCGGTAACACGTCGAGATCGCGGTTCGAACTGTAGATTATATCAGCATGGAGCGAGGCGTTTCTCAGCGTGCGGTCGATTTCCTCGATATCACGCGGGCGGGCCTCTTCCAGATAGTAGCTGACCTTGTAGGCCGACTGGAATTCGTCCGGCTGCAGGCGCAGATTCGCCACATCCGACAACAGCTCTTGCACGCGCCGTGCATCCCAATTGTCGAGCTTTTCGTGCTCCGCCGGCCAAATACGCCCATTCGATGGGTGTCGGCATATTTCCGAGCCAACCCCACCGATCACCACGTCCGGTTCGGGCAGGGACCATTGCCGCAGGGACGCCACCACCGAAGCGTAGAATTGCCCCGAGGCGTAGGCGAGCAACATCCGGTCGCGGTGCGCCTCGAACCACGTCGTGAATCGTCGCAGAGCGTCGTCGTCACCGATGAGGGTGCCGTCTAAGTCGCTAACAAGCAGGCTTCCTCGAGCCATTGTGTTTCCTGTTCCTCCGAATCGTCTGGTTTGATGCTCGCCGGCGAATTCTGAATCCGCGAGATAATCTGCTGCGCCACGCCTGTCCACGTGTAACGGGCCCTCGCCTTTTGAGAACCGTACTTGGCGAGCTGACCGGTCACCTTGGGATACTGCAGGATGGACGCGACAGCGTGCCCGTAGGCCTCGGGGTCAAACGGGTTGGCGTAAATGGCTTCGAGTCCCCATGTGATTTGCTCCCAGAGCCCGCCCTCCGTCGTCACGACCGCCGGGGTACCGCAGGCCATCGCCTCGACGGCGGTCATGCCGAAGGGCTCGTATCGGCTCGACAGCGCAAAAACGTCGGCAAGGCGATAGTAGTCCGCCAGTTCTTCGTCCGCGATGTAATCCCGGAACACGACCCTATCGGCCACACCTACCTCCTGCGCAACCGCTCTTAACTCGTCAACTTGCTCGCACTCGCGCGGCGTCGGCTCGGTCGAACCTACCGCGAGCACGAGGCGCGCCTCCTCGATTCGATTCACCACGACGGGCATGGACCGGATCAAAAGATCGAACCCCTTGTTTGCCGCCATACGCCCCAGTGCCAGGACCACGGGATACTCGTAGCCGTATTGTTGCTTGAGTGCCATGCGGCTGGCGATGGACACCGGGAAAAATCGTGAATCGTCGTATCCCGGCGGAACGACAATGATCTTGTCGGCAGGAACGTCATATTCTCCGCGGCTGAGGATGTCCCGCTGCTGGGTGGTGGTGGCCACCAGCGCGTCGCACTCATCGTAGATGACTTTCTCTTCCCGAATGCGCTGGCGAAAACTGTACTTGCGCTCGAGGTCTTCCGCGTCGCCGTCCATGTTGTCGCGCTTCCACGATCCGATGGAATGCGGTGTGTGCAGATGGCGGGTGTGCAGCGCGTTGGCCAGCGCCTGCCCCGCCAGACCGGCATCCCAGTAATGGCTGTTGATGAAGTCATACCGGAGCCGCTTGCCCTCGATGTAACGGCGCGCGTGGCGCACCCACTCCGGGATGTGCTCGCAAAGCGTCTCTTTGGGGATAAACTCGGGTCCGCCACAGGGGAACCGCAATACCTGGACACGATCCGTGACGCGCTCCCGGTGAGGCTGGTCTTCGAATTGGCGCGTCAAGATGTCGACGTGATAGCCCATGCGGCCCAGGCACTTGCTGAGTTCCAATACGTACACAACCTGCCCGCCGGTATCGGGCTTGCCCAACACGGGCTCCGCACCGACGTAGCCATGAGTCGAAATCATGAGAATGCGTGTTTTTCGTGCCATCGCATAGCTCCTATCGCAGATTTTCTGTCTTCTCTGATGAGATATCGCCAGTGGCGCCACCTGGCTAAATACATGGTGGGCGTATCGTGATATCCTGCTGTTGAATCGCCCTGTGCAGGCGTCAGCAGAACGCGCTTTCGTCCAGAGCGCTTCGCTTGCGGCCCACCATGGCCACATAGTGAATCGGATTCCGATTCGTGCCCAGCCGGTGCTGATAGCGTTGTCGGCGCTCGACCTGCAGAATGCCGTCTTGCGTCATTTGCCGGACAAGGTCAGCAAAGCCGGACTTGTCTTGGCCGTTGAGAAAGGCCTCTTTGATGTTGAAGGCTATCCAGCCGTCCGGGCGAACGAGATTGTAAGCCGTCGCAAATGCCGCTACCGGGATATCGCCGAAACCCAGAGCGGCCACACACGTCAGACAATTGAACTTGTACGCGGATAACTCTTGTCGCTGCTGATCGGTGAGGCGCGTTAAATCGAGCACGTGGTAATCATGATAGACACCCGGGCGGTCGCGCTCGGCTGCCTTCGCCGCCTCATCGATGATGTCCACACCGACAATTACCTTGGTCCCGAGTCTGGACAAGTGCTCTCCGACCATGCCATTCCCGGCGCCGAGGTCCAGAACGTGGAGATCGCGCGCAGCCATACCGTCGCGCACCATCGCCGTGGCCAGCAGGCCCGTTATCACCTCGGGTGAGTTGCACGCAAGGATGTCGTAAATGACCTTTTCATAAAGGCCGGGGATCGCGAAGAGCTTCTCGTAGTCGTGAAAGCGGACGCGCCTCCATTCGTCGCCGTACCGGACGACGCACCATTCGGAGTCCTGGGTCAACACTTTGCCGGGCTCGGGAAGCGCCACTTCGAGGTGGCCGTTGCCGCCGGCGGTTTTGCCATTTGTGGTTCGCGCGTTTAACATTGTCGTCATTATCGAATCTCACTTTCGCTCTGTGCCGGACTCGGTCTTTCTCGTTTCCGGGTCGTGCCGGGAGTTGTCTCAGCGGTTAGGCGACGTGTCTCCGACGGACTGGCGTCCACCGGGCCGGCGAATAGGACCGGGGACGCATCCAGCGTTTCCGCTTCCATCATCTCCGCGATCCGTTGGAGCGTTGCCAGCGTCATCATTCGCTCCCAACCCTGCAGTTTGGCCAACTCGCGGCGGAAACGGTCCTGAAGGAGCGACGGCGCACCGGCCAAAAGCTCGTGCCCCTCCATCGTCACCGAAACCTTGACGCTCCGACGATCGGAGCCGTCCCGACATCGTTCCACCAAACCCTGAGGGGCTAGCCGGTCCAGGATTCCCGTCACCGTGGGCTGACTCAAATGTACGGCGCGCGCAAGTGAGGATACGGAGGTAGAGCCCAGCCGTGAAGCCTCGCGGAGCGTCGCCAGTTGCGGGCCTGTAAGCCCGATAACGTCCATCAGGCGCCGTGACTGCAGGTCCACCGCCCGCATGATGCGGCGAATCGCCGCCACGATCTGATCTTCAGCGCTAAGCGTTGAGTCCATGCCAGCTCCAAAAAATAAAGAACACGATATGATAGCATAGTATAATTATTTCGCCAACCTAGAACGCGACTTGAGTTTGTCGAGACATAAAACCTTATCATGCATAGACTTACTGCAGGAAGGCCTGTGCTTGATGGGACACCGATGATTCAATCGAATATGCAATTGCTCGCAGATGGCGCCAGAATACTAACGGCCCAACGTATTTGGAGCCATCTGGACCGTGTCATCTCGCGTACGATCCAAATAGTCTCCATCATCAGTTGTCTTAGAGAAAAGCCGCCACGTTGTTTGACTTTACTAGATATCTGTTGTACTATATTACTAGTACAATAGTTTACCGGATCACTTGAGCGAGAAGGGCGTCTTGAGAGGCCGGAAAGCGGTCCTTGAGGAAATGATGGAAACGGCAGCCCCGGATATCTCGGTTGATTTTCGCAGCGGGGTGCCGATCTACCGCCAGATTATCGATCAGGTTCATCTGGCCATCTCGGCAGGCCGGCTCACGCCGGGGGCCCGGCTGCCGACCGTGCGGCAACTTGCCATCGACTTGCACGTCAATCCCAATACCGTCTCCCGCGCCTATCGCGAGCTGGAAATCCGCGAATTCGTCAGGACGCAGCGCGGCACGGGCACTTTCGTGGCTGAGGTGTCCAACGAAGAGGAAATGACGGAGAGGCGACGCGAGTATTTTGAGCAGTTCTGTGACGAGTGGCTGGCAGAGGCGGCAAAACTGGGGTTCTCACTTCGGGAATTGACCGATGCCTTGCAGACACGAGGCGCGGATGGGACACGGAACAATGCAACCGACACGACGCGTCGATGATCAAGGCACGCCATTTCGGGTGGCAGTCCCGTCTGGCCTGATTCTCGTGGCCGGGCTGGCGATTCTCACCCTGGCCTGGGTGAGGTCGTCTCCCGTCACATATCGGCTGGCGTTTTCAGCCAGTCGGCAGGTTCCCGGAGTGGAAGTCGCCACGGTGCATGAATGGGCGGTTGACCTGCAAGTGAACCCCACCGATGTCTATCGCCGCGACCAAGATTCGGAAAACTGCGAGTTGAACGGAACGCCGCGCGCCGCCATGGCCGGCCTGGTCACCATTCGTGGTAAGCAGGATATCAACCCCGAGCCGCAATCGGCCTGTCTGCACCCTCGTCGTCACTGGTTTGAAGTACTGAGGAAGATGGATTTTTCGCTCGAGGACATGCTCACGTCCTTGCAGGACCAACTCATACACGGGAGACCGAATCATGCATCCGACGCGATTGACCAATGACACACGCACGCCACCCCATGCGGTGATCGTAGCCGGCGTGATTTTCCTCGCCGGCATGGGTGCCATCGCATGGTTCACCAAGCCGTGGCGCGATCCGGACGTATTTCGATCGACCGGATTATGGGCCGCCATCATCGTTGTCTGGTTCCTGACGTGGCTGGCAGCACGTTCCCTCAAGGTGGCCGAGCAATGGGAACGCGCAGTCGTGCTGCGCTTCGGCGCCTTCCGCGGCCTGCGCGGGCCCGGGATCTTCTTCATTGTTCCGATCCTGGAATACATTTCGCACCACGTGGATCAACGTATCCGCGCCCGAGAATTCAATGCCGAGACGACCCTGACGCACGACACCGTGCCGGTCGACGTGGACGCCATCTTCTTCTTCCTGGTGTGGGATGCGGAGAAAGCGGTGCTGGAGGTCGAACGCTACGAGGAGGCGATCCTCTTTTCTGCCCAGACGGCCCTGCGCGATACGATCGGCAAGCACGACCTGGCCGACATCCTCCAGAACCGTAGTGAGTTGGGCGCCGCGTTGCAGGAGACACTCGAAGCCAAGACACACGACTGGGGCATCACCATCCAGACCGTCGAGATCCGCGACATCAAGATTCCCAAGCAGCTCGAACAGGCCATGTCCAAGGAAGCCCAGGCCGAACGCGAGCGGCGGGCGCGCATCATCCTCGGCACCGCCGAGACGGAAATCTCCGAGAAATTCGCCATTGCAGCCGAACGTTACAAGGACAATCCTGTGGCACTTCATCTCCGCGGCATGAACATGCTGTTCGAGGGCTTGAAAGAGAAGGGCTCGATGGTCATCGTCCCATCCAGCGCGCTCGACACCATGAATCTCGGCGCCCAACTCGGCACCGGGGCACTGATGAAAAAAGCGGCGGGATGACATCGAACTGGAGGCACGGGCGCCTGCGACGGTCGTGCATCACGACACCGTACTCCGCCGCGCAGATACCCTCCAGTAAAGCGTCACTTGGTGATGATCGACAGGTCAGGACTCGTCGTCGAACGCCACAGTGGAGTAAAGCGTGCGCCACGCCAACGAGTCCGCCTCGTGAAGAAAACGTGCGAGCGAATCGAGGAGGCACACATGTAGGACCCGACCCATGGCGAAACCTACAACGAACGGGCCACCTTCACGCTCATGGCACGCTTGGAATATCTCGATCGCGAATAGAATACACGGGCCGCTCGCGGTGACCGAGCGACAGTCGATCCCTGCAGCCTCATGTGGTACGATGGGCTCGATGGGTTGCCTGGAAATCGACGACTTTCAACGCCTGGAGAACGACAAACTCGACGACGCGGACGCAAGCCGGGTGCGCGGACATATTGACCATTGCCTGACCTGTCGTACGGCCTTTGAACAATTCAAACTTGATATGACCGGCGCTCCCGATGAGCCGCGCCGCCTGGTGGACATCGGAGCCGCGATGGGCGGATCGTCCGAGCAGTCCGTACTTGCGGCCGATGAGACCATTGACACGTCGAATCTGGCGGCTGCCGCAACCTCGCCCAGCGCGCCCGACCTGGCGAAGTCGTTCCCCAGAATCGAGGGTTACTCGATTTCAGGGGTTCTCGGGCAAGGGGGAATGGGCATTGTGTATCGTGCGGTACAAACCAAGCTCAATCGGGCGGTGGCGCTCAAGGTCTTGCCGGCCATGGTCGGACGCGCCAACCCGGCTACGGTAAAGCGATTTCGCCGTGAGGCCACGGCCGCCGCGCGACTCCATCATACGAACATCATCCCCATCTACGACTTCGGCGAGTCGCCTGAAGCGTACTACTACGCCATGGAACTGATCACCGGTCACCCATTGGATGACGTGGTCAAATGTTTCAGCACGCAGAGTACCGCGCAGCCGACGTCACATGAGTTGAACAAACTTCTTGGCGGCATGAGCACCTCGATATCAACGTCGGCAGCCGAAAACAAATCGAAGCCCGACTCGGCATCAGATCCTGCGAGTCCAGCGCCGGCCAAGGTGGGGCGACATTATTTTCGACAGGTGGCGCGGTGGATTTGCGACGCGGCGGACGGATTGGGATACGCGCACGACCAGGGCGTGATTCATCGTGACATCAAACCCGCCAACCTGATTCTGTCGAACGATGGTCGCGTGATGATAGCCGATTTCGGACTCGCGAAGACCGCCGACGAGGCCACCATGACCATGACCGGTGTGCTCGTCGGCACGTTGCGCTATATCAGCCCCGAGCAGTCGAGAGCCAGAGGCGTCCCCGTCGACCATCGCACGGATATATTCTCACTCGGCGCCACCATGTACGAGTTGCTCTGTTTCGAGCCTGCCTTTCCCCAAACGGAACGGGAACAGGTACTCAGCGCCATCATGACCCGCGATCCCCGATCGCCCCGCCGTGTGAACCCGAATATCCCGCTCGAGCTCGACCTCATTTGCATGAAGTGCCTCGAAAAGTCTCCTGACGCGCGATACGAAAACGGCAAGGCACTGGCCGACGATTTGCGGCGATACGTCAGTGATTTACCGATTGTCGCCAGGCGTCCCAGCGTGGCTCGTCGTGTTTTTAAGTTCGTCCGCCGTCATCGGGCGGCGGTCGCTGCGAGTACGGCAATTCTCCTGCTTGCCGCATCCGTGTTGCTCTGGCAGCGAGAGAGCACCGCGCGGCGGCGGGCGCAGATTGCATCTCACTACGATAAGGCCATGACCCTGGTCATGATCAAGCAGTGGAACCAGGCTGAAATGGAGCTCAAAGGTGCGCTGACCATCAACCGAGACCATGTGCAGACGCTTCTCACCCTGGCGTGGCTCAAGCTCGAGTACTATCGGGCCATGCCGGAACGGGCGGGCCCCAAAAGCCTGAACGATGCGGTCCAAGTGTGCAGGCGTTTGCTGGAACTGAACCCGAACAACATAAAAGCGCTGGGCTACCTGGGAATCGCCCTTCGCCGGCTGGAGCGTTACAAGGAAGCCATTGTCGTACTGGAAAAGGCGCTCAGACTGGATCCAGGGGCCTATTCATCCTGGTCAAACTTGGGCGCCCTTCATGCCGTCGTCGGTGATCTCAAATCGGCCGAGAATTGCCTGAGAAAAGGCGCCGAACTTGCGGCCATTGCTCCCGATCGATGGCACGCCGCCGTGTGGCGTAATCTGGCTACGCTGGAGATGTTCCTCGGGCGCGACAAGGCCTGGGATCATGTCAGCACGGCGCTGGAGTGTGACGTCACTGATGTCCTTTCGTGGTTGGTACGTGCACGCCTGGGAATGGCCAAAGGGGATCCGAAATCACTCGCGGAGGCACTCGACGACGCCAAGCATGCTGATCGGCTCAGCAATTTCAAGAACGCACGTGCGAAACGCGTGCGCGCCAGCGCCCACCTCGCGGTCGGCGAATTCCAATACGCCATCGATGAGGCCCGGCTGGCGCTCGATCTGGGGGCCGACCCGGGATTCGCCCATCTTGTGCTAGCCGCAGCCTACGCGGAACTCGGACTTAAGGATGCGGCGCGTAACGAGTTGCAACTGGCCGAGCAGCACTGGCCGGACGAGCTATCAATCACCGGCGGCTACGTGGCACAGGCCGGCACGGGCGACTTGTGGATCGAGTCAGCCGACGACTGGATCGCACTGGCCTCCCGCGTCATGGACGACACCCGTCCACTGAATGATAATTAAACATCGAACGTCTTGTAATAAAAACACTGGTCGTGCCACTCGCGCGCATGTCTCAAGCGGGCATGTGCCCTTTCGAGGGTGGGCAGCAATGAACGTGAGAATCTCGCTGCCGTGTGCCCGCAGGATCGACAACGGTCCGGAAATATGCAGCCTCACAGGACGGAACCCAAGCTTGTTTCGGCTGAGGTCGTGGTGGGTGTTATCGCCCTTGCCCCATGTGCCCACATTACGATAGACTACGGAACTGAGTGGGAATGGGCAGATTGTGAGTCGCGATTCCCAGGAATGCCCGTTCGCTGACTCGCGTGATGTTGGCGGCTATCATATACCGAGAGGCAGATGCCCGTGAAGGGCATCGAGTCAGGGAGTGGAGAGAAGCAACATGTTTCGTAACGCCATACGGCTATACGCAGTGATCGGGATTGCGCTATGTGCGGGAAGCCCCCGCGCCTCTGCGCAGTTGGACCTGGAACTCCTGGATTCGCCGGACTTGATTTCCGGCTTCCTCAACGTCGCGTATGACTCGGCTGGCGACCTGCTCACGGCCGACGGGTTCGCACTCGAATTCGATGACGACGGAATCGGAGCAGTTTTCGGAATCACCGGCGGGACATTCGAGCTCGACGCTATGATCGATTCCGCGGGCGTGTTATCCAACGGCTCACTGGAGATCGGCGGAACGATCCCGGATCTCGACTTTCATTCGGGTACCCTGCTTACGGGCAACATTGTTGACTTCGGGTTTGAGGCGGCGGCGGACGCCCCCCTTGAGTTCCTGATCAGCCTGACAGGCGGCGATGCGGCAGGACTTTACCCGAGCGAACCTGTTGGCCTCATTCTTACGCAGAGTGGATTCTCAGGCGCATTTGCTTCGGACTTCGATAATCTGCAGAGCGGTTTGCCCGGTACGGGAAACGGACTGGCGGATCTTGCTCCCGTCGTTCCCCTGCCCGGGGCCGGTCTACTCTCGCTTGTCGGGACAGGTTTGATCTGCCTGACGAGGCGCCACCATGCGTCAACCTGAACAGATCATCCGATGCAATGAACAACGTGGAACACGTCGTTCTCAGGGTAGGGAGAGTAGCAGATCATGTCCATGAAACGTAGTTTTGCGGCCGCATCGTACTTCGTCCTGGCGTTCACCTCCGTCTTGTCAGCCGAACTGATTGGTGTCGGCGAGGTGCTGCGATTCCCGGTCATCGTATTCGATGGCAGGGGGACGTCGTCCTACAACGCCGTGACAGATGTCTTCTTAGTAGACGCCGATCCGATTGCGGTCAAGTTCGCCCCCGAAGAAGAGCCGCGTCCTGTGGGGCCCACTGGGCAGCCGCTCAATGAAGAGGTCTCCATACGGCTGACCGTGAATGACGAGGGGCTCCTGTCGGGTGGCGTGCCAGGCGACGACCTCGTCGTGATCGGAGAGGTCGATGCCGACGGTGATGGAACCGTCGACTATGCCGGTGTCCTGCTGACCGGCGAGATCACGGACTTCGGCTTTGACACGATCGGCGATGGCGGTCTCAGAGGTGGCAAGAGGTTTTCCGTGCCAGCCCGGTTGTTTGATTTCAAGTTTTCACTCACCGGTGGCTCCATGGCGCCGCTTTTTACCGACGGATTCATAGGGGTCGTATTGACAAGCGAAGACTCAACTTTTGACAGTGACTTCTCGGTCGACTTCGATGGTAGAGCGAAGGGCAATATCGGGTTTGTGGCCTTGCGCTGCGACGATCCTGGTGAAGAGTGCGACGACGGGTTGTTCTGCAACGGCACCGAGTCCTGCGTAAACGGCGTATGCCAGCCGGGCGAATCACCGTGCGACGACGAAATCCCGTGTACGATCGATTCCTGTGACGAAGGCACGGACACGTGCGATCATGTATGTCTTACGCCGGCCATCACGTGCCCGACCGAGTTGACCTTTGAATGCGACGCGATCGGACCGTTCGGCGATCCCGTGATTGACGACGATTGCAGCGTCAATCCCACCTTCACATGCACCGAGATGTCTCAACCGGGAAAACTCCCGCAAGAGGAGATGATCACTCGGACCTGCACCGTGACCAACGATTGTGGAAACTCGGACAGTTGTGTTCAGCAGATCAACATCGTGGATACGACGCCGCCCACGGCCACCTGCCCGCCCGACTTGACCTTTGAGTGTGATGATATCGGCGATTTCGGCGGGCCGACCGACATCTCGGACAACTGCGCCGAGAGCACCAATATCACCGTCGAGACCGAAACGATCATTGGTGACTGTACGGCCGGCGGTCGTGGCATCAGCCCACCGCCCATCGAGACGAGAATCAATACGTACAAGGTCAGCGACGGCGCGGCCACATCGCGCACGGGCAACACGGGAAACACGGTCACTTGTGTGCAACGCGTCGACATTATCGACACCACACCGCCGGTCCTCTTGAGTTGCCCATTGGGGATAGAGGCCTGTGCGGGCGAACCCCTGGTGTTTGAATTGCCGGCGTGCATGGATGCGTGCACGGACTGCGAGGTCACGTGCATACGAACCGACGGCCTGCCGCTGAACGCCGCGCCCGGCGCCGACCCGTTTTCCATTGTCTGTACAGGTACCGATGAATGCGGAAACGACTCATCGGCGTGTGAGATCCCTGTAGGCGTCGTAGATTGTTCGATACCGGCCGTGTCCACATGGGGCCTGATCATCCTCGCCCTATTGATTCTGGTCGGCGCCAAGATCAAGTTCGCGCAAGGTGACCTCCACACCGGCTAGGCACGGCCCATCGATCAACGACGCAAGGGGCAAGGCACACGCAACAAAAAGGTCTGGCGAACACGCGCAAGTGCCGCCTAAGGCACGAAGGGCACGGCAGGTCCGTCTCTCCTAGCGATGTAGCCTGACAAGATCTGGTGCCCCATAGGCAGCAGAATGATCCTTGGTAAAGATCACGGTTCGCTGGGCCGCGTGGCGCCTGATTGGCCCTCGCGACTCGTTTCTCAACCTACGCTTTGCCTTCGATCAGCTCATATTCGAATTGCGCCTGCCCAAGTGCCTCTTCCATCGTGAGGTGACAGGTGTCGGCAACGCATCGACCGCCTTGGTCAAGCCTGAGCAAGAAGTGCATTCCGTCTCTTTCTTCAATGGTGACTCGATGAACCTGGGACGTAACGTCACCTTCTCCCGAGGTCATGTGCTTTGCAGTTCCGAGTTGTCGAGCGACTCTTGCTGAGTAATTCATGGCAGTCTTGCCGCTTCAATAGCTGGCTTGCAACACCAATTGGCACGCAGCGGCGCAATTTACTCTAGTAGTGCCGCCTCACCCGGATGGCGGCCGAGCCAGTCGACGGCGCCCGTTTCAATGTCATAGACGGCTCCGATGACAGCCAGGGCGCCCGCACGCAGCCTGTCGCGACAGATGTCACTGCAATGAACCAGGTTTGAAATGCTCTGCCATACATTTTCCCGCACGGCGATTTCGACAAGTGTCTCCAGGTCGACATCGCCGGCCTGTCGACGAGCCTCTCGTACGGCAGGTTCGATCTGCTCGAGCAGGCGCTGCACGCTGGGTATGCTCGGCTGCTGCTTGACTGCCGCCGTGACCGCTCCGCAACGACGATGCCCTAACACGACGATCAGCGGGCACGCCAGGTTTTCTACGGCAAAGTCAACGGAGCCGGTCCCGTGGGTTCCGACGACGTTGCCGGCCACCCGGATGACGAACAGATCGCCGATGCCCTGATCGAACACCAACTCTACCGGCACCCGCGAGTCCGAGCATGCTAGCACGGTCGCGATCGGATTCTGCCCCTGCTCGGCCAATTCGCTGCGCAAGGTGGCGTCCAGATTCGGATGCCGTGCCTCGTCGTGTACAAACCTGCGATTGCCCTCTTTCAGCGATGCCAGTGAGTCACCGCCGCGTGCAGACAAGCTGATGGAATTGGAATCCGTCGAGGAAGCGGATTCGGCCGACAATCGATCGTGGGAATCAGATGTATTCAACTTCTTCTCTTCAAGAAACCGGTGCAGACGAATCATAGAGTCCGGACTTGGGGGAAAGCTAGTCGGACGGGCGATAGGAGGCAACCGGCAGCAAATCGCGCGTCAAGATCGGCATCTTACCGTTCCGCTACCTCCGTCGCAACACTGGTTTCCGGTTCGGTCGTCGCGCTCACCGGCTCAAGCTGTTGGTCGCCTTTTTCCTGGGTCAGGTGCCCCTTCTTTTGCTGAGCCTGCCGCAGGTCACGCACGGTATCTACTTGCATTTCCTCAGGCTTGCCCCAGGCTTCCGCGTGCAGGTAGGTGCCGCGCTCACCCGCGGGCTTCTGGACCTCCACCGGACTGCGATGGGCAACGGCGTACGGGTCCTTGCGAACACCGGTCACCTGCCATGATACCTCCACGTTGGGCTTGTCGGTTTTGACCATGAACCGGTGGCCGCTGATCTTTTCGCCAACGATGGCCTGGGCGAACTGGCCGATGACTGTCAGCTGGTAGCGAAAGTCCTTGTTGAGCGCCTCGACGTAGGCCGGCAATTCGACCCATGCTTCGCCAGTGCCATCCGTCGTGACATTCCCGTTGTAGATGTTCATCATGTCGGGGCTTTCGACGCTGGTTTGAATCAGATACTTGTTCTCCGGGTCAAGCGGATGATCAATCTTGGAGCTCCTGCTTCCACTGGTCAGCGAGCCGGTTGCGTGTACGTCCCCCTGAAAGTACCCGGCATAGTTGGTACCGCTGCCGGTGGCAGCTCCAAATACGCCGTAGTTGGTACCGGAGCCGCCGTTCACTGTTCCCCAGAGGCCGTAGTAGTTGCTGGAGCCGGTCGGGTTGACTTCGCCTTTTGCGCCCACGTATCCGCCCACGAAATAGCCGCCGAAACCGTAGTAATCGACCTCGGCGGCCTTGCCATAGACCGCCTTGGCATCCGCGGCGGCCGGCACGCCGAATTCCGCATGGACCACATGCGTGTTACTGCTGGGGGCGACCCCGTAAAAGTAGCCTGAGTAATTGGTTGTTCCGCCCGAGGCGATACCGTAAACGCCGTAGTTGACGCCCGCGCCCGAGGCGTCTCCGCTGACACCACGCTTGATTCCGGAGAGCCCCTGAACCGTGCCTTCGAGTCCGGTATACTCCAGGAACTCCGAGTCGGTACCGGACTCCACGAAACAGTAAGCACCGGTTCGGCCTCCTTCGAAGTAGCCGCCGTACCCCCAATAGTTACCAGGTTTCGACTTGCCGTAGACCGCCGTCGGGTTTCCCTCGCCCGAACCGGTGAACTCCGCATGTACGACATGTGTGCCAAACTCGGTTACATCACTCGTGAAGTAGCCGGCATAGTTCTTCGCCCCATCGCCGGCATAGCCTTGGACGCCGTAGTTGGTACCTGCCCCTCTGGCAGATCCATGGAGACCGCGCATGATGCCTGTCGTAGTCCCCCAGGCCTCGCCTTCGATCGCTGTGTAATCCAGTTCGTGCTGATCGATGCCGCCTGCTACTTCGGCGTGGATGCCGGTGTTTCCGCCTATGAACTTGGCCGCGATTCCGCGGTAGTCAGCGGGCGCGCACTTGACGTACAGACCCAGAGGGTCCGTGTTCCCGGTACCCGTGTACTCCACGTGTAGCACTTCCGTGTCGAAGCTGTCATGGTCGCTCTCGAAGTAGCCTGCGTAGTTGTAGCCGTAAGCCCCTGACGCAAAACCATGGACACCGTAGTTGGTGTAGCCGTTTCCGGTGGCCCTCCCGGCCACCCCATACTTTTCCGGTGACCCG
>Ga0055451_10000297_pt1 | contig 19514 bp, 12 predicted proteins | sample China_Galinas_PW_3_FD_57745 | JGI IMG/M metagenome (GOLD analysis project Ga0055451, IMG submission 57745) | Wetland microbial communities from San Francisco Bay, California, USA, that impact long-term carbon sequestration - China_Galinas_PWB_D2 | ecosystem: Environmental > Aquatic > Marine >... | reverse complement strand
CCGAGGTCCCACTCCATGTCGGCGTCGTAGGTGAACAGCTCGCCGAAGCGGTCGATTGCGATGTCGTACGTGTTGCGATACCCGCTCGAGAACAGGTCGATCGCGGTTCCGTCCGGGTTGCACTCGATGATCCACCCGCCTGGCGCCATCCGCCCGCGGGCGTGGCCGCGCGGGTCCCACAGCCGGGGAAGCAACAGGTCCTCGCCCCAGTTGCTCGGCTGGCGGCTGGTCTGGAACTTCGGCGGGTCGGTGTGGTTGCCGGCTACGACGTAGAGCGTGTGTCCGCCCGGCGCGACGATCACCTGGTGCGGGCCGTGCTCGCCCGCGCCCTTGAACGTCAGGAGCTTCTTGTTCTCGTCGAATTTGCCGTCACCGGTCGTGTCGCGCAGGCGATACAGACCCGAGCCGCGACCGTTGACGACGGCGTAAAGGCTGTCGAACGCCCACAACAAACCCTGGGCACCGCCGATCGATACGTCGAGGCGCTCGACGGTCGTCTTCGCGCCGGGCTTCCCGATCCCCGCAGGCGTAATGCGATAGAGCCCGCGGCCCTGGTCGGAGGCGAGGATGCGCCCCTCGTCGTCGACGCACAAGGACACCCACGAGCCGGCGCCCGGCGGCACGTCGTAGACGATCTCGGCCCGGAAGCCCGGCAACAGGTGGAGGTTGTCCGCCGGCTTCGCCTCTTGCGGCAACAGCGGAGCCGGCTCGGCGCCCAGCGACTTGGGCTGGACCCGTGTCCACGGATCGGCGCCGACCTTGCCGAAGCTCTTCGGCTTGCCCCAGCTCTTGTCATCGAAGCCCGGCTGGTTCCAGCCGTCTTCCTCTTCGACCGAGCCCTTCCAGCTGCGATCGCTGACGATCACGAGCTCGCTGCCCGCCTTGGTCCGGATCGCGATCCGCGCGATGAAGCCGGCGTTGCCGCCTTCGTTGACGGCACGCACGGCGATCAGGTTCTGCCCGCGCTTCAAGATCCCGCCGATCTCCTTGTCCTGCGGCTCCCACCAGTCCTTTCCGGTCAGCACGCGCTTACCGTTGACCCAGAGGTCGAAGCTGTTGTCGCAGGCCGCGAACACGTGGGCCGACACGACGGCACGGGAGATCCGGAACCGCTTGCGCAAGTAGCACTCCGCGTCGTCCTTGACGGCGCCGTGCCAGATCCACTGCGGTGGCCGCGCGCGCTGCGCGTTGGCGGATCCGACACTCAGGGCGGTTAGACAGATTCCAAGGATCGATCGTTGTGCGATGGACAAGGTTGCGTGCCTCGAGACAGGGGTTTGTTGCGGCCAGCATACCGCAAGACGGTCACTTTCTGGTCTTCTCGAACCGAGCGAGCATCTCGCGATGGATCCGCTCGAGCATGCCGTGGGGCCAGAGCTTCGCATGCGGCCTTGCCAGCGAGCCATGATCGCGACCCTCGACGAACTCGATGTCGAAGTCGGCGCCGAGCTGCTTCATGTCGGCGGCGAACAGATACAGCGCCCCTTCGAGGCGAAACGTGTCCTGCGTGCCCATGTAGATGTGGATCTTGTCGCGCAGCGGCTCGCGCAGCTTGTCCCAGTTGCGCTTGACGACGAGCGTGATGTCGTACTTCTCCCACGCCTTGGCGACGGCCTTGTCGATCTCGCCGGTCTCGCGGTCGAACATTTCGAGCGGTCGCCCGTCGTCCGCGCGCGGGCTGAACACCGCGTCGAAGCTCGCGATCTGACCACCATACGCACGGCGCGCGACCTCTTGCCGGGTGAACTGCTCGAACGACATGATCCACCGCCCGTTCCGGCGCACGAGCTGGATCGGCTTTCCGTCCGGATCCTTGTAAGCGTTCTTCCACTCGTAGACGTTGATCCCGGTGAAGTCGCGGAAGTCGACCGAGTCGGGCGCGGTCGACCACGTGCCGTTCCAGAACCGCGGGTGGCGGATCTGCAACCAAAGGCTGCTCCAGCCGCCGCTCGAGTGCCCGGTCAGGAACCGACCCTCGGGCTTGGCCCAGGCGTGGAACCGCTTCTCGATCGCGGGGACGAGCTCCGTCACGAGCGCCGTGCCGACCGGCCCGTTGTTGACCGAGTCGGCGAACACGTGATGGCCGAGCGGGCAACGCGCGTTGAGATACACGTACAACATCCGCGGGTAGTCGCCCGATCGCATCTTCTCGAGGACGTTGGCGCCCCTGGTCCAGGCCTGCGCGTGCGAGCCGCCGAAGCCGTGGATCGAGTAGCACACGGGCAACCGCTCGTCCTTGCCGAAGTCGGGCGGCAAGACGACGCCCGCGTCCATGTGGATCGGCCGGCCCCAGAACGCGGACAACAGCTTCGACTCGATCCGAACGTGCTTGATGTTGGGCGTGTCGACGATCCGCGGGCGGGCGCGACGGCGTTGTCCGGGAAGTGCGCTCGCGAGGACGAGAAGGGCGATGGAAAGCGGTTTCATGCCCGCAGATGTTAACGTTCCAGCAGCAGCTTGTGCATTACGCGAGGATCTCGCGAATCACGTGCCCGTGGACATCGGTCAGCCGCCGGTCGATCCCGTTGTGGCGATAGGTCAGGCGCTTGTGATCGAGGCCGAGCAGGTGCAAGACGGTGGCGTGCACGTCGTAGCAGTAGGTCGGCTTGTCGACCGCTTTGTACGACCACTCGTCGGTTGCCCCGTAGGTCACCCCGCCGCGGATCCCGCCGCCGGCCAGCCAGGTCGTGAACCCGAACGGATTGTGGTCACGCCCCTTGCTGCCCTGGCTGCACGGCATCCGTCCGAACTCGGTCGTCCACAACACGATCGTGTCGTCGAGCAGACCGCGCTGCTTCAGGTCCACGAGCAACGCGGCGGCACCGCGGTCCATGCTCGCGCCCATCTCGCCGTGGTCGTTGGCGAGGTTCTCGTGGCTGTCCCAGTTTCTTCGCGGGTGTCCGTTGTCGGCTCCGCTCCAGATCTGCACGCAGCGGACGCCGCGTTCGAGCATTCGGCGGGCGATCAGGCACCGGCGCCCGAACTCTTGCGTCACGTCGTCGTCGAGACCGTACAGCCGTCGCATGCTGCGTGGCTCGCCCGAGAGATCGAAGACCTCGGGCGCGCTGAGCTGCAAGCGGGCGGCCATCTCGTACGAGGCGATGCGTGCGGACAGCCGTGAGTCGTCCTCCCTGCCTTCGAGGTGGCGGCGGTTGAGCCGGGCGAGGACGCTGCGCGTATCGCGCTCGGTGTCGTTCGTGATCCACCTGGCCGATACCGGTGGGAACAGGTCCGCAATCGGCTCGGGCCGGTCGGGGCGGACCATCGTGCCCTGGTGCGTGGCCGGCAGGAATCCGGCGCCCCAGTTCGCGGGGCCGCCCGGCGCGTATCCGCGTGCGTCGGGAAGGACGACGAACGACGGCAGATCGTCGTTGAGCGACCCGAGCCCGTACGAGATCCACGCGCCGATCGACGGGAAGCCCGGAAGCACGAACCCGGTCGTCTGCATGAAGGTCGCCGGACCATGTACGTTCGACTTCGAGACCATCGAGTGGAGGAACGCGATGTCGTCGACGCAGCTCGCGAGGTGGGGGAGGAGGTCGCTGACCCACTTACCGCACTCGCCGTGTTGGCGGAACCGCCAGGGGCTCGGCATGCAGTGCCCCGGCGTGCTCTGGAACAACTCCACCTTCTCGCCGGGATCGAAGGGCTTGTCGGCCAGCTCGATCAACTTCGGCTTGTAGTCGAACGTATCGACCTGGCTCGCCGCGCCGGACATGAACAGCTGCACGACGCGGCGCGCGCGCGGGCGGAAGTGCGCCGCCGCGTGCTCGTCGCCGGCCGCCAACAGCCCGTCCTCGTGCAGGAGCCGGGCCAGCGCGATGCCGCCGAGACCGCCTCCGAGGTGCCACAGGAAGCTGCGGCGGTCGAGCCGTGGATTGTCGTGGTGCTCGGCCATCTCAGTCGACGAACAGGAACTCGTTGAGGTTGACGAGCGTGCGGCAGACGCTCGCGAGCCCGTGCTCGTCGGCGAGAGCGCCGAGCACGGTGATCTCTTCGGGCGTCGCGTGGCGACCGAGTGCGAGCCGCACGGCGAGCGCGACGCGCTCGGAAACGGTGTCGGCCTCGCGCTCGAGCCTGGTGGCGAAGTGCTCGCACTGGCGGACCACGAACCGGTGGTTCAGCAGCACGAGCGCTTGTGGCGCGGTAATCGTCGTGAACCGGACAGGGGTCGAGATCGACGCATCCGGACAGTCGAGTCGTTCCATGAACGGTTCGGGCACGCTGCGCACGATGAAACGGTAGATGCTGCGCCGGCAGTCGCTGTCCGCGTCGAACTTGTCATAGTCGTAGTGCGGCGAGTGGTCGTCCTTGAACCCGAAGTGACGCACTGAAGGACCGCCCATCGTGTAATCGATGCGCCCGCTCAAGTGCAGCAGCGAATCGCGAACCGCCTCGGCCTCGAGCCGGCGGCGGTTCATGCGCCACAGCAGGTGGTTGCCGCTGTCGCGGGCCGAAGCCGGTGGACGGTTGGCCGACGACTGGCGATAGACGGCGCTCGTGACCAGCAGCCGGTGCAGCTTCTTGAACGAGCCGCCCGAATCCCGGAACCAGACCGCGAGCCAGGCGAGCAGCTCGGGGTGGCTCGGCAGGGACCCCATCTTTCCGAAGTCGTTGGGCGTGTCGACGATGCCTCGGCCGAAGTGGTATTGCCAGACCCGATTGACGATCGAGCGCCACGTCAGCGGGTTGTTCGGGTCGGTGATCCAACGCGCGAGCGCCGCGCGTCGCGAACGGTCGTCGACGGGCGGGGGAGAGAAGTGCGCCGCGAGCTCGGGCAGGCACGACAGCGCACCTGGAGTCACCTCGCGCCCGGGCCGTTGCACCTCTCCGCGCGCGAGCACGTAGATCTTGCGTGGCCGCACGGGCGGAGTGAAGTTGCCCCGCGGCCGGAACCTGCTCGCCGCCGCGTACACCAGCTCGGGCGCGGGCAGCGCTTCGAGCTCCTCGCGCGCGCGTTGCAATCGCGTGGCGAGTCGCGCGAGCTCACGCTTGTCGGCGTCGGGAACCAACGCCCTGTGCATTCGCGTCCGCCGCGCGCGGAGCGCGGCGATCTCGGACGCGAGCCGCCACTGCGCGACGAGTCCGCGATCGTCGGGAAGCGGGGCGAGACTCGTGAACCCGTCGGTCAGGTTGCGCAGCGCCCAGCTCGGCCCGGCTTCGATCGAGTCCATGGCCGTGACCGGACGGCCGAGCGCGACGTTGGTCCCGTCGGACAGCGCGACGAGCTCGGCCAACGCGAAGATCCAGTCGCCGGTGCGCTTCCACAAGCGCGTTGCCGTGACCCGCACGTAGCGCGCCCGTTCACCCGCGCATTCGACGGCGACCGGAGTGTCGCCGGGGTTGCGACGGCCGGCCCGGACCGCGACGGTGTGGCTGTTGGCGAACGATGGATCGTCCGAGATCTCGACGCGCAGCTCGGGTGCGAAGCCGAAGCCCGGGCCGGGATGCCCGCCGTAGACGACGTGTGCGGGATAGAGCAGGACACCGTCGATCGCGACGGAGCGGCCGAGGTCGACCTGGACCCACTTCGTCGTGCGCGCGGACGGCATGATCTTGCTGTGGTAGCCGAGCGTGTGGCTCCCGCGTGGTTTGCCCGCGAGTGCGTCGCACTCGGCCAAGAGCTCGGTGATCCGCCTCACGGTGGCGTCGAGCTCGGGACTCGTGAGCCGGGCGAGCGATGCGTCGAGCTCGGTCTTCTTCTTCTCGCAGTCTGCGATCGTCCGCGTCAGCTGACGCCTGCGTCGGGCCGTGCTTGCGGGTTCGTACGGACGGTCGGCGCGGTCAACTCCGGCGAACACGGCCTGAAGCCGGTAGTAGTCCTCCTGCGGGATCGGATCGAACTTGTGGTCATGACACCGGGCGCAATGAGCCGTCGTGCTCGTGAACGTCGACATCACGTTCATGACCATGTCGTCGCGATCGAGTGAGCGCGTGATCTTCTTGTCGACGGTCCCTTCGCGCAGCTCGACGTGGCCGACGAAGTCCCACGGGCCGGCCGCGATGAACCCGGTCGCGATGATCCCGTCCGGCTCGTCGGGGAACAGCGCATCGCCCGCGATCTGCTCGGTGGCGAACCGCGCAAACGGCTTGTCCTCGTTGAACGCGCGGATCACCCAGTCGCGGTACGGCCAGGCGTGCGGGCGCGGCTTGTCCTTGTCGTAGCCGTGAGTCTCGCCGTAGTGCACGACGTCGAGCCAGTGGCGCGCCCAGCGCTCGCCGTAGCGCGGCGACTCGAGCAGGCGGTCGACGACGCGTTCGTAGGCGTCCGGAGACCGGTCGGCTTCGAAGGCATCGATCTCGGCCGGCGTCGGCGGCAAGCCGTGGAGGTCGTACGTGAGTCGCCGGAGCAACGTCGCGCGGTCGGCTTCGGGCGAGGGCTCGAGACCTGCGGCATGAAGCCTGCGGAGCACGAACGCGTCGACCGGCGTTCGCCCCCACGAGCCGCCGACCGCCGGTGGAGTCGGCTTCACCAGTTTCGCTCGTGACCACCAGTCGTCCGGTCCCACCGCGAGCGCGGCGGTCAGGCTCGTGACCAACAGCAGGTGAGGCATCCTCATCGGCGCGGGGACTCCCGGAGTGACTCCGGGCATCATATCGAATGCCGTTCAGCGGCGCAGCTTGCGCGCGAACGGGTAGATCGCGATGGCCTCTTCTCTGGTCATCAGCTCTTGCTTGACCATGGCCTTGAGCGCGGTTCGCAACAGCTTGTCGTCGCGCGCGAGGCGCAGGAACCAGGCGAGCATCGGATCGGCCGGTGGGGGAGCCGGCTCTGGCTCGGGCTCCGGCTCGGGTGCGGGCTTGGGCGCTGCGAGCTTGAGGTCGGGCAGGCTCGCGAGCTGCGGCAGGTCGGACAGCGTCTCGACGGGCTCGTCCGGCGCGAGGTCCGGCGCCGCGCTCAGGTCGAGGTAGTCGTGGTCGGAGAAGCGGATCTTGGGCTCGGTGTCTTGCGTGTCCGGTTCCGCGGGAGTCGCCTCCGGCTCCATCTGCTGGACGAACGTCTGTACCTTGTGCGCTGTTTGATGCAGGAAGTCGTTCATCTCCGCAGCAGCGGTCTGCGACTGTTGGTCGGTCTCCGAGAGCTGGGAGAGGATCGATGCTGCTGACCTGGTTGCATCGGCGAAGAACTCGTGCATCTCGCGCGTGAGCTTCTTGGCTCGCGCCTGCTCGGCCTCGACGCGTTCGATCTCCTGGAGAATTGCCGACCTTCGCCCCCCCTGTGGGTTCGGTCGGCCCGGGCCAGGTCGATTCGGTTGGTTGGGTCCGTTCATTGTCTTCGTTTCTTATCGACGGGCGCATGTGCGTCCTTGAAAGCGGATTGCCACGTGCGTCGAGGACCGCGAGATCGCGATGGCATGTGGTCTACGGCATAGCGGGATCGGATCGGCGCGGCCTGCCAACCTGAGCGGCACGAAGCCGTTGATCCTCGTTGCCGCGCTGGCATTGGTCGTTCGTCCGGCCTCGACGCCCGGCGGCAAGGTCGGCGCGATTGGCAACCGCGTGCCGATCCGGGTCGTACGCTGAGTCGGCGTCACGATGCCGGGAGCTCGTGCGCCGCTTGGAGCCATGACAACTCGGGCGGTCTTTGCGGTAGGCTGTTCGCTCACCATGAGATCCATTGCGCTCGTCGTTCTCTCGCTTCTGTTCGGCGCCGGCCACGTCGCCCACGCGCAGAAGCCCAACTTCATCCTGATCTTCACCGACGACCAGGGTTACCAGGACCTCGGCTGCTACGGGTCGCCGAACATCGCGACGCCCAACCTCGACCGGATGGCGGCCGAGGGCACGCGGTTCACCGACTTCTACGTCGGCGCGCAGGTGTGCTCGGCGTCGCGCGCCGCGTTGATGACCGGCTCGTATCCCGATCGCGTCGGCGTGTTGGGCGTGTTTTTCCTCAACCGCAGGCGCCAGGGACTCAACCCCGACGAGGAGACCGTCGCCGAGGTCTTGAAGGCGGCCGGCTACGCGACGGCGTGCATCGGCAAGTGGCACCTCGGGGACGAGCCCGAATTCCTGCCGACGCGGCAGGGGTTCGACAGCTACTTCGGGATCCCGTACTCGAACGACATGAGCATCCGGCGCAACGGCAAGCGCGGTCCGCCGTTGATGCGCGACGAGAAGATCATCGAGCACCCGGCGGTCTTGGCGACCCTGACCAAGCGCTACACCGAGGAAGCCGTGCGCTTCATCGAGAAGAACCGCAAGAAGCCGTTCTTCCTGTATCTGCCGCACACGATGCCGCACGTTCCGCTGGCCGCGTCCAAGCGGTTCAAGGGGACGAGCAAGCGCGGGCTCTACGGTGACGTGATCGAGGAGATCGACTGGTCGGTCGGAACGATCCTCGAGACCGTCAAGCGTCTCGGTCTCGACGACAACACGCTCGTGATGTTCACGTCGGACAACGGGCCGTGGCTGTCGATGGGGGCCAACGGCGGTTGCGCGCTGCCGCTGCGCGACGGCAAGTTCACGACCTACGACGGCGGCATGCGCGTGCCGTGCCTCGTGCGCTGGCCGGGCCACGTGCCGGCGGGGTCGGTATGCAACGAGCTCGCGGCGACGATCGACGTGCTGCCGACGTTCGCGGCGCTGGCCGGAGCCAAGCGCCACTCGAACCACAAGATCGACGGCTACGACATCACGCCGCTGCTCGAGGGCCGCCCCGGGGCGAAGACCCCGCACGAGGCCTACTTCTACCGCCTCGACGTCGTCCGGTCGGGCCCGTGGAAGCTGATGCTCAAAGGCCGCAGCACGGTCAAGAGCCGGCCGGCCGGCCCGTTCCCGTCGCTCTACAACATCGAGACCGACGTGTCGGAGACCGAGAACCTCGCCGCCGAGCACCCGGAGATCGTCGCGCGGCTGACCAGGCTGATCGAGGCCCACCGCGCCGACATCGCCAAGAACAAGCGTCCGGTCGGCCAGGCGAAGCTGCCGCGGGTGCTCCTGCTCGGCGACTCGATCTCGATCGGTTACACGTCGGCCGTGCGCAAGATGCTCGCCGGCACTGCTCACGTGTTCCGGCCGATGCAGAAGGGCAGAAACGGCAGGATGCGGCCCGAGAACTGCGCCGGCACCGACAAGGGACTCGCCAACACCGACCGCTGGCTCGCCGCCGAAGGTGGCAAGTGGGACGTGATCCACTTCAACTTCGGCCTGCACGACCTGAAGCGCGTCGATCCGAAGACCGGCAGGAACTCGAACGACCCCGAAGACCCGCGCCAGACCGAGCTGGCCGACTACAGAAAGCAGCTCGAGGTGATCGTCGACAAGTTGCAGAAGACGGGTGCGAAGTTGGTGTTTGCGACGACGACGCCCTACCCCGAAGGCGTCCGACCGCACCGCGACGTCGCCGATGCCGCTCGCTACAACGAGGTGGCGGTCGAGCTGATGAAGAGCCGAGGAATCGCGATCGACGATCTCCATGCGTTCGCGCTGCCGCGACTCGCCAAGCTCCAACGGCCGAAGAACGTGCACTTCTCGCCGGAGGGTTCGCAGCAGTTGGCCCGCAGGGTCGTTCGCTCGATCCGCAGGGCGCTGGACCACTAGAGGCACCCCGGCGAGCTGATCCGCACGAGAACGGAGCGGATACGCGCCGGCCCAAAGCAGCGCACCAGGGAATCCCGACCAGGTGACCGTTTCCGGAGTACCCCGGCGTTCGGCGTGACTACTGGTGGTGCCCCACTGATCGCACCATTCGTCAGGAGCCCACGATGAAACTCGAGCTCGCGCTCTGCACCACAGTTTCACTCATGTCGTCGCTCACCGCTCAGGTGACCGACATCACCGTCCCGAGAACCGCGGCGAACACCGACGCCATGCGCCAAAGCACGTTTCCGTTCGGACCGACTGCGGGCCGCACGCAGCAGGTGATCCACGGTTCGCAGATCGGCCAGCACGTCGGCATGATCCACGAAATCGCCTATCGCCAGGATGCGTTTCTGTCATCGAGTGCCCAGCCGCGGCAGATTCCGCGAGTGATCGTCTCGCTCGGTGCCACCAAGGTCGGCCCGGGAGCGATGTCGCATGACTTCGCGGCGAATCGTGGCGACACGATGACCGTCGTGTTCGACAAGGCGTTCGACCTTCCGCCCCCGGGCACGGGCAGCCCGCGTCCGTTCAACCTGAGCTTCAAGCTGGCCACGCCCTATGTGTTCCTGCCGGCGCAGGGGGATCTGCTGATCGAGATCGAGATCCCCGGCAAGCCCACGCGGACGGCATACGTCATCGACGCGGCACTGTCGACCGCGCGCGGGACGAGCACTACCTTCGGTACGTACGGCAAGTTCTCGAGCGGCGACAAGCTCGACTTCAGGAACCCGAGCCCGGAGGAGCTGAAGCCCGGCGGAAAGGTCGAGCTCGGTGCCCAGGGTCTCATGAACGGCTATCCCGCGCTCGCGATCTTCGGGTTCTCCAAGACGCAATACGGGCCGCTGCAGCTGCCCTTCGATCTCGGAGCCCTCGGCGCGCCGGGCAACCACCTCTATGCGAGCATGGATCTGGTCGTTCCGCTCGTGTTGCAGCCGTTCTTCATCGGCTGGGGTGGTTCCGTCAGCATCCCCCTGCCGGACGTCGCCGGGCTCGACCAGAAGCAAGTGTTCGGACAAGCCATGTTCATCGACCCCAAGTCGAACGCGCTCGGCATCGTCTTCTCCAACCGCGTCGACATGACGATCGGTTCCGGCCTGTTGTTCACGCAGCAGATCGTCAGCGACGATCCAACGGCCGCGGAGGGCGAGGACACGCTGGAGCCGATGGGGAACGTCGTCCAGCTGAGGGGAGTGTTTCGCTAGGCTCTTTCCAACGGTCACCGCAGCGCAGCTGCGGTGACCGTCGGAAAGGCCTCCCGGCTCCGGCTCCGGCTCCGGCTCCGGCTCCGGTTCCGCCCCCGCCCCCTTCCCGCCCGCAGCCCGTGTGACAATCGACCCCTGGACCACCCCTCGCCAGGACCCCACTGTCAAGTCGTAGCGCTGCGGCAATCGGTCGCAGGCAGCGCAACACCCGAGCACACCAGCCGCGCGATCGGACAACGATCGCACCCCCGACGCTCGGTGAACCTCGTACACCCGCATGGCATTCGTTGACGCTCCCGCGCCCGTCCGTATTATCGCGTCAGCCACTGGACCTGGATCCAGGAGCTCGTCCCCCGCATGGCGCAGATCTTCCATCCCAGCTTCAACACGTTCTCACGCGCGAGCATCTTCGGCGCGTTGTTCGCGGTGGCCGGTTTGTTGTGGGTTCTCGCGAGGGTCGAGCGCTCTGACTACATGACGCAGGTCCGCGTCGTACGAGACCAACCGGTCCCGTTCAGCCATCAGCACCACGTCTCCGGGGTCGGCCTCGACTGCCGCTACTGCCACTGGCCCGTCGAAGAGAGCTCGTTCGCAGGCATTCCCCCGACGCAGGTGTGCATGAACTGCCATTCGCAGATCTGGAACGAAGCACCGACGCTCGAGCCCGTGCGCGCGAGCTTTCGCACGGGCGACCCCATTCGCTGGACCCGCGTTCACGACCTTCCCGACTACGCCTACTTCAATCACAGCATCCACGTGAAGAAGGGAATCGGGTGCACGTCGTGTCACGGGCGTGTCGACAAGATGCCGCTCATGTGGAAGGAAGCGCCGCTCACGATGGAATGGTGTCTCGACTGCCACAGGAACCCCGCGCTCCACATCCGCCCGCGGGATGAGGTCTTCAACATGGACTACGAACCCAAGGGCGACCAGCTCGAGATCGGGACACGACTCGTCAAGGAGTACGACGTGCGTACGTCCGAGCTCGACAACTGCTCGATGTGCCACCGATGAGCCAGGCGTCACGAGACAGCGTCGCGAGGCTCGCAGCCGGCCTCGAGGGCAAGACGGGGCCGCGCTACTGGCGGAGTCTCGAAGAGCTCGCGGACACGCCGGAGTTCCGGGCGTTCGTGGCGGACGAGTTCCCGAGCGGCGCCTCCGAGTGGCACGATCCGGTCTCGCGGCGCAACTTCCTGCAGCTGATGGCTGCGTCGTGCGCGCTGGCGGGCCTGGCCGGCTGCACGCGCCAGCCCGAGGAGCAGATCGTCCCCTACGCGATCGCCCCCGAGCAGGTGATCCCCGGCAAGCCGTTGTTCTACGCCACGGCGGTGCGGCACAGCGGCTATGGCTACGGGGTGCTCGCCGAGAGCCATACCGGCCGTCCGACCAAGCTCGAAGGCAACGAGCTGCATCCGTCCAGCCAGGGCAGCAGCACGTCGTTCATGCAAGCGGCGGTCCTCGACCTCTACGACCCCGACCGCTCGCAGGCGCTGTTCCGCAACCGGCGCATCGGCACGTGGCCCGAGTTCCTGGGCGAGGTTCGTACCGCGACGAGAGAACTGGAGAAGACCCGCGGGGCGGAGCTCCGGCTTTTGACCGGGCCCGTGACCTCGCCGACGCTCGCGGGACAGATCCAGGACCTGTTGACCAAGTTCCCCGACGCCGCGTGGTACAGCTACGATCCGGCCCACAGCCGCGCGCGAGCGGACGGCGCGAACACGGTGTTCGGCCGGCCCGTGCATACCGTGCACCGCTTCGACCAAGCCGACGTCGTGCTCGCCCTCGGGGGCGACTTCCTCAGCGAGGACCCGGCGAGTCTTCGGTATGCCCGAGACTTCGCCGAACGACGGTCCGCGTTCGCGGGCGGCGGCACGATGAACCGGCTCTACGCCGTGGAGTCGACGCTGTCGCTGGCCGGCGCCGCCGCCGACCACCGCCTGCCGCTGCAAGCCGCGAAGATCGGTCAATTGGTGTGGGCGTTGGCCGGAGAGCTCGGCGTGCACTCGGAGACGAAGCCCGACCTCGGTCCCGCTGTCGCGCGTTGGGTCGCGGCGCTGGCCAAGGACCTCGGCGGGCACAAGGGGCGCTCGATCGTCTGGGCCGGCGACGACCAACCGGCAGAAGTGCACGCGCTCGTCCACGCGATCAACTCGGCGCTCGGCAACCTGGGCAAGACCGTGCTCCACACGGAGCCCGCGCTCGCCGCCAGCAAGGGCGGGCTCGCCGAGCTAGCGGCTGAAATGCAGAAGGGCAAGGTGGGTGTGCTCGTCGTGTTCGGCGTGAACCCTGCCTACGATGCGCCTGCCGATCTGGAGTTCGCCAAGGCAATGGCGAAGGTCCGCTTTCGCATCCACCTCGGCCGGGAGCGCGACGAGACCGCGGCGCTGAGCCACTGGCACGTCCCGGGGACGGTCGACCTCGAGTCGTGGAGCGACGTGCGCGGACACGACGGCACGGTCACGATCCTGCAGCCGCTGATCGCGCCGCTCTACGGGGGCAAGTCCGAGCACGAGATCGTCGCCGCGCTCTTGGGCAACGATGCGCCGAGGGCGCATGACATCGTCCGCGGCTACTGGAAGAGCAAGACCGAGACCGAGGACTTCGACCGCTGGTGGCGGCGCGCGCTGCACGACGGCATCGTGGCCGGGAGCGCCCTGCCGACGGTGGAGGTTCGACCCCGGCCGGACTTCGTGCCACAGGCGCCGACAGCGGCCACGGGCGGGCTCGAGGTGACCTTCCGGCCGCACCCGACGGTCTGGGACGGGCGCTACGCGAACAACGCCTGGCTCCAGGAGCTGCCGGTTCCTCTGACGAAGGTGACCTGGGACAACCCCGTGCTCGTGTCTCCCGCCACGGCGCGCAGGCTGGACCTCGATACCGGCGACGTCGTCGAGCTCGAGCTCGCGGGTCGCAAGGTCCTTGCCCACGTGTGGATCCAACCGGGCCAGGCCGACGATTCGATCACGGTTCACCTGGGCTACGGTCGCACGCGGACCGGCCGGGTCGGCAGAGGCCGGGGCTTCAACGCCAGCGCCATCCGCACGAGCGACGCGATGTGGATCGCGGCCGGTGCATCCGTCAAGAAGACTTCGAGGCGCGTCAAGCTCGCCACGACCCAGCACCATCAAGTCATGGAGCACCGGGACCTCGTTCGCGAGGCGACGCTGGCCGAATTCCGCGAACAGCCCGAGTTCGCGCACGAGCGGCCGAACGAGCAGTCTCTGTATCCCGCGGTCGCCAAGGGCGACTACGGCTGGGGCATGGCGATCGACCTGACCCGCTGCATCGGGTGCAACGCGTGCATGACGGCGTGCCAGGCCGAGAACAACATCCCGGTCGTCGGTCGCGAGCAGGTGCTCGTGGGGCGGGCGATGCACTGGATCCGCGTCGATCGCTACTTCGAAGGCACGCCCGAGGCGCCGCGCGTGCTGTTCCAGCCCATCCCGTGCATGCAGTGCGAGAACGCGCCGTGCGAGACGGTGTGCCCGGTCGGCGCGACCTCACACAGCGACGAGGGCCTCAACGACATGGTCTACAACCGCTGTGTCGGCACCCGCTACTGCTCGAACAACTGTCCGTACAAGGTGCGGCGCTTCAACTTCCTCGACTATCGCGATCCCGACGAGCGGATCCAGCTCATGCGCAATCCCAACGTGACCGTGCGCGCGCGCGGAGTCATGGAGAAGTGCACGTACTGCGTCCAGCGGATCAGCGCCGCCCGCATCGCGGCCAAGAAGGATGACCGGCGGATCCGAGACGGCGACGTCGTCACCGCTTGCCAGTCCGCGTGCCCGACACGGGCGATCGTGTTCGGTGACGCGCAGGACAAGACGACCCGCGTGGCCAAGGCCAAGTCCGACCCGCGCGACTACGTGCTCCTCCCCGAGCTAAACACGAGGCCGCGCACGTCGTACGCGGCGGGCATCACCAACCCCAACCCCGAACTCGCGTAGCACCATGTCGGACGCCGAGTTGCACGAGAACCCGAGCCAGGCCCTCTTGAGCCCCGGACACACGTACGCGTCGGTCACCGACAAGATCAGTACGATCGTGCTCAGCGACGGGGTCCGGCGCGGGTGGATGTTCGGGTTCGCGCTCACGTTCCTGCTCGTGATGCTCCTGCTCTGGGCCATCGGACGCCTGTTCGCGGTAGGTATCGGGATCTGGGGCGTCAACCAACCCGTCGGCTGGGGCTTCGCGATCATCAACTTCGTGTGGTGGATCGGTATCGGCCACGCCGGCACGCTGATCTCGGCGATCCTCCTGCTCCTGCGCCAGAAGTGGCGGACGTCGATCAACCGCTTCGCCGAAGCGATGACGATCTTCGCAGTCGCTTGCGCGGGCATGTTCCCGCTCCTGCACCTCGGGCGGCCCGATCTGTTCTACTGGCTCCTGCCCTACCCCAACACGATGGGTACGTGGCCGCAGTTCCGCAGCCCTCTGGTCTGGGACGTGTTCGCGGTCGCCACCTACGCGACGGTGTCGTTGTTGTTCTGGTACGTCGGCATGATCCCCGACCTCGCGACGCTGCGCGACGGCGCGAAGCGCCGGTTCGCGAAGTGGAGCTACGGCATTCTGTCGATGGGCTGGCGCGGCTCCGCGGTGCACTGGCATCGCTACGAGCTGGCGACGCTGCTGCTCGCCGGGCTGGCGACTCCGCTCGTCGTCTCGGTGCACTCGATCGTCGGTCTCGACTTCGCGTCCGGCATCATCCCCGGCTGGCACGCGACGATCTTCCCGCCCTACTTCGTGGCCGGCGCGATCTACTCCGGCTTCGCGATGGTGGCGACGATCGCGATCCCGCTGCGCAAGTTCTACGGGCTCGAGGACTTCATCACGATCCGCCACCTGGACAACATGGCGAAGATCATGCTGGCCACCGGCCTGATCGTCGTCTACGGCTATGCCATGGAGATGTTCATGGGCTGGTACAGCGGCGACATCTTCGAAGCCCAAGTCTCGAAGACACGCTTCTTCGGCCCGTACAGCCCCGAGTACCTGACGCTCATCGCCTGCAACGTCTTCTTCCTGCAGCTGTTCTGGTTCAAGAAGTTCCGAACCAACGTCGTGCTCCTGTTCTTGCTCTGCCTGGTTTCCAACGTGGGGATGTGGCTCGAGCGGTTCATCATCGTCGTAACAAGCCTGCACCGCGACTTCCTCCCGTCTTCGTGGGGGATGTACCGGCCGACGTTCTGGGACTGGGCGACGTTGGTCGGCTCGCTCGGGTTGTTCTTCTTCCTGCTCTTCTTGTTCATCCGCTTCCTGCCGATGATCGCGATCTCCGAGATGCGGGAGCTGCTCTTCAGCAAGGACGGCAAGGGGGCGGCCACTCCGGACAAGACGCGCGGCACGGAGGTCGAGCGAGTGCCGGAAGGAAAGAAGGTTTGGGGACTGCTCGCGGAGTTCCAATCGCCCGAAGAGCTCGAAGACGCCACGAGCCGGTCCTACGCAGAGGGCTACCGCATCCAGGAGGCGTACACGCCGTTTCCGGTGCACGGCCTCATCAAGGCTCTCGGGCCGCGCAAGTGGCTTCTGCCCAAGCTCGTGCTGATCGGCGGCATCATCGGAGGCACGCTCGGCTTCCTGCTCCAGTACTGGGCCTCGACCACCGCGTATCCGATCAACGTCGCGGGCAAGCCGCTCAACAGCTGGCCCGCGTTCATCCCGATCACGTTCGAGCTCACGGTGCTCGGGGCCGCGCTGACGGCGGTTCTCGGAATGCTGGCGATGAACCGACTGCCCCAGCCCTATCATCCGCTGTTCCACATCGACAGGTTCAGGCGCGCGACGCGGGACCGGTTCTTCTTGTGCATCCACCAGAGGGATCCGCAGTTCGACCGCGAGGAGACGGCTCGCTTCCTGCTCTCGCTCGAGCCGAACCAAGTGTTCGAGGTGCACCCGTGATTCGGCTCGCCGCCACGGTCCTCGGTTGCCTCGTGCTCGCCGCGTGCAGCAATCGCATGCAGAACCAGTACAGGCACAAGCCGCTCGATAGCAGCCCGTTCTTCGCGGATGGTCGCTCGGCGCGCCCGCTCGTCGACGGCACCGTCGCGCGCGGCCACCTGGACGAGGACGAGCAGCTCGACACCGGCAAGGTCAACGGCAAGTACGCGACGACGTTTCCGTTCCCGGTCACGCAAGCGGTCCTGCAGCGGGGGCGCGAGCGCTTCAACATTTTCTGCGCGCCGTGCCACGACCGCACGGGGCACGGCCGCGGGATGGTGGTCCGCCGCGGATTCAAGGCGCCGGCCTCGTACCACGAGCAGAGGGTCAGGGACATGCCCAACGGCTACTTCGTCGACGTGATGACGCAGGGCTTCGGGGTGATGCCGAGCTACGCGCTGCAGGTCCCGGCAAGGGACCGATGGGCCATCACGGCATACATCCGCGCGCTCCAGCTGTCCCAGAACGCCACGGTCAAGGCCCTTCCGGCCGCTGACCGCCGGAAGCTCGAGGAGATGCGATGAACGACAGCGTGCACGAGCTGCTGGCCAAGTGGCAGAAGCGCGCACTGCTCGTGGGCGCGTTTGGTGCCGGGATGTGTGTGATCGGACTCCTGTTCCGCGGCGCCGACGTTCTCGAGTCGTATCTGTTTGCGTTCGTGTTCTGGAGCGGACTGGCTCTCGGCTGCCTCGCGTGGGCGATGTTGCACCGGCTGACTGGCGGGCAGTGGGGGACCAACTCCCGGAGGTTGTTCGAGGCGGCAGCGCTCGGCATCGTGCCGCTGACGGTCCTGTTCCTCCCGATCCTCCTCGGGCTGTCGCACCTGTATCCGTGGGCACGGCCGGCCGAGGTCGCAGCCGACCCCTCGCTTCGACACAAGGCGGTCTATCTCAACACCGGCTTCTTCCTCGTGCGGGCCGGCATCTGCTTCGCGATCTGGATCGCGCTGGCGACGTTCGTGAGTCGCTGGTCGGCGCGCGAGGACGACGGCACGGCCCCGAAGCGCGATGGCGGGCTGCGCCGCTGGTGCGCGATCGGGCTGGCGCTCTACGTGCTCACGGTGTCGTTTGCGTCCGTCGACTGGGTCATGTCGCTCGAACCGCACTGGTTCTCGATGATCTACGGGCTGTTGTACGTCGTCGGCCAAGGCCTCGGTGCCATCGCCTTCATCATCGTTCTGCTCGTCGCGCTCGGGCGCTACCGGCCGCCCGAGGAATCGGTGGGCTCCGGGCACTACCACGACCTGGGCACGCTGATGTTCGCGTTCGTCATGCTGTTCGCGTACATCGCGTTCTGTCAGTTCCTCATCATCTGGTACGGCAACCTGCACGAGGAGATCCCGTGGTACGCGCGGCGGATCAGCGCTGGCTGGCAGCTGCTCGCCATCCTCATCATCGCAGCCCATTTCTTCATCCCGTTCGCGCTGCTCCTCAATCGCAGCATCAAGCGCAACGCCAGGCTCTTGTCGTATGTCGCCGGCGGCCTGCTCGTGATGCGGTTCCTGGATCAGTTCTGGACCGTAATGCCGGCGTTCCGGCCCGAGGGTCCGCTCCTGAACTGGCTCGACATCGCGACGACGCTCGCGATCGGCGGGCTGTTCCTCGCGTTCGTGGCATGGCGGCTCAGTCGCACTCCACTGGTGGTGGCCGGCGCGCTGGCTGGGGAGGCTCCTGCTCATGAGTGATCCGCAAGCGATCGAACGCGGCCATCAATCCAGCGACGAACGCAACACGATCGTCGTCACGATCGCGATCCTGCTCGTCGTCTTCATGGTGATCGCTGCGGTCGTGGGCCTGTTCATCCTCGACGCCGCGGAGACGCCGGACACGGTCCCGGCCATGGGACTCCCGACTCGGGATCGCGTCAACGAGTTCCCGGCTCCAAGGCTTCAGAACAAGACGGGCGTCGACATGCAGGAGCTCCGCAAGGACGAGCACCAGCTGTTGACGCAGTACGAGTGGATCGACCGTGAGGCCGGTACCGCCCGCATTCCGATCGAGCGTGCGATGAAGATCGTGCTCGAACGCGGCTTCCCGGTACGAAAGAAATGAAACGGTTCTCCACACTCTCGCTCACTGCACTGTTGCTTGCCGGCTTCGCCGCCGGCGGCGCGGCGCAAACCCAGCTCCCACGCGGTGCGAAGCAGGTGAGCTTCGGACAGAAGCTCGGTGACAAGGTGCCGCTCGACGCCCGGTTCACCGACGCATCCGGCCGCGAGATCAGCCTGGGCGACGCGATCGGGGGCAAGCCGGCGATCCTCGCGCTCGTCTACTACCAGTGCCCGATGCTCTGCACCCAGACGCTGAACGGGCTCATTCGCTGCTTGCGCGTCGTCAGCCTCGATGTCGGCAAGGACTTCCGGGTCGTCACGCTCAGCTTCAACCCCCTCGAGACCCCGAAGCTGGCCGCGGGGAAGAAGGCCTCCTACCTCGACCTCTACAAGCGCAAGGGTGCGGAGTCGGGTTGGAAGTTCCTCACGGGCAAGGAGAAGGAGATCAAGCGTGTCACCGAGGCGGTCGGCTTCCACTACCAGTACCACCCCGACACGGGCCAGTACGCGCATGCCGCGGGCATCGTCGTGCTCGCCGCCGACGGCACGATCTCCCGTTACTTCTATGGCATCGAGTTCGACCCGCGTGACGTGAAGCTCGGGCTGGTCGATGCGTCCAAGGGCGAGGTGGGCAGCGTGGTCGATCAGCTGCTGCTGCTCTGCCTCCAGTACGATCCGAGCACGGGTAAGTACAGCGTCGCGATCCTGACCGTCTTGCGCATCTTCGGGTTCCT
>Ga0055451_10000292_pt1 | contig 19665 bp, 13 predicted proteins | sample China_Galinas_PW_3_FD_57745 | JGI IMG/M metagenome (GOLD analysis project Ga0055451, IMG submission 57745) | Wetland microbial communities from San Francisco Bay, California, USA, that impact long-term carbon sequestration - China_Galinas_PWB_D2 | ecosystem: Environmental > Aquatic > Marine >... | reverse complement strand
CCTCGACGCCGCCCTGAAAGCGGGCTCCTCGGTGGTGCTCGACGCGCCACTGTTGGTCGAGCGCGGACTCATCGAGCGCTGTGATCGTGTCGTGTTCGTCTTCGCCCCACCCGAGGTTCGCCGCCGCCGGGCCGAGCAGCGGGGCATGAGCCCGGCCGACTGGGAGCGGCGCGAGCGCAGTCAGGCCAGCCTCGAGAAGAAGCGGATCCACGCCGACTTCGTGCTCGACAACTCGGGCGACCGCGAGCGGACCGAGTCCGAGATCCGACGACTGCTGGACGAGCTCGAGCACGGCTAGCCGGTCAGGTCGGGCGATTTTGCCGGATCCGGCCCGGCATGGGACGAGACGTCGCGCCGTCGTGAAACTATCATGGGGTTCGCACGTTCGTAGCCAGCAGCTCCGAGCAGGCAGCCGACGAAGTCGCCTACCTGCCAGCGGCTCGGCAGACCCCGTTCGGGAGTGTGTCACCGCCCCAACTCCTCTTCTCTCCCCCCGCCCTGCAAGTTTCTACAAAGGCTCTCCGTCCGAGGCTTCGCACCCCTTCGTCGGAGAGAGCGGAACGTCATGTCGGCTCAAGAACAGAGCGCTGCTTCCACACGCGGCGCATCCCCGAAGCCTGGACCGCGCAAGGCGGCACGCCAGGCCGTAATCGATCTCACCAAGCTCCAGGCAATGTCGGTCGAAGAGCTCATCGTCCGGCTCGAAAGCGAGGGGATCGAGGTCCCGTCGCAGCCCAGCCACCACGAGCTCGTCCTCCGGGTCCTCGACCACCACGTAGTCGGTGGGCAGGTGATCTTCGGCGAAGGGATCCTCGAGGTGCTTCCCGACGGCTTCGGCTTCCTGCGCTCGGCGCGCTACAACTACGTGCCCGGCCCGGACGACATCTACGTGTCTCCGTCGCAGATCCGCCGCTTCGGGCTGCGCGACGGACACCTCGTCGGTGGCCAGCTGCGCGCACCCAAGAACAACGAGAAGTACTTCGCGCTGCTCAAGGTCGAGCGAATCGACGGGCAGAAGGCCGAGAGCCGCGGGCACGTCGTTCCGTTCGAGAACCTGACACCGATGTACCCGCGCGAGAGGCTCACGCTCGAGACCGGGCGGGAGCCGGTCTCGACGCGGATCATCGACCTGCTCGCTCCGATCGGCAAGGGACAGCGCGGCCTGATCGTCGCCCCGCCGAAGGCCGGCAAGACCATCCTGCTGCAATCGATCGCCCGCGGACTGATCGAGAACCACCCCGAAGTCACGATCTTCGTCCTGCTCGTCGACGAGCGACCCGAAGAGGTGACCGAGATGCGGCGCGCGGTCTCCGGGCCGACGTGCGAGGTCATCGCCTCGCCGTTCGACGAGACCGCCTCGACGCACACCCACACGGCCGAGGTCTGCATCGAGCGTGCTCGCCGCCTCGTCGAGGACGGCAAGGACGTCGTGATCCTGCTCGACTCGATCACGCGCCTCGCACGGGCCTACAACGTCGAAGTGCCGAGCTCGGGCAAGCTGTTGTCGGGCGGCATGGATCCTGCCGCGCTGCAGAAGCCGAAGCGGTTCCTCGGCTCGGCCCGCAACATCGAGCACGGCGGCTCGCTGACGATCCTCGGAACCGCCCTCGTCGACACGGGGAGCCGGATGGACGAGGTCATCTTCGAGGAGTTCAAGGGCACCGGGAACATGGAGATCGTGCTCGACCGCAACCTCGCCGACCGCCGGATCTACCCGGCGCTCGACGTGCAGCGGACAGGAACGCGACGCGAAGACCTCCTGCTCGAGCCCGAGGTGTTGAACCGCGTCTTCGTGCTGCGCCGCGTGCTGTCGGGGCTCCAGCCGCAGGAAGCGACCGAGCTGATGATCGAGCGGCTCAAGAAGAGCGCGTCGAATCTCGAGTTCCTGGCGACGCTGAGCTCCAAATAGGAGAGGGCGTCGTAGCGATCGTAGGGCGCCCTACTTCCGCGACTTCTCGATCTCCTCGAGGATCTTCTTCATCTTCTCGAGCTGCGCATCCATCTGCTTCTTCATCTGCTGGATACGCGCCATCTCCTTGCGCAGCTGAGCGATCTGCCGGTCGCGCATCGCGACCATCCGCTTGGCTTCGGCGACCTTGCGCTCGGCATCGCGTTGCTTCGGGTTGCGCCGCGGCGGACGGGCCTTCTTCACGGTCTTGGGCGCCGTCCGCGCTGCGTGCCGGTGCAACAAGCCCGAGACCGCCTTCGCGAACTCTCCGGCCGGTCGATAGCCGACGATCTTGCCGAGCTTCTTGCCGTTCGCGTCCAGGACGGCCACGTGCGGAATCAGGTCGACGTGGAACTCGTCGGCCAGCGCCTCGTGCTTGTCGACGTCGACCTTGACCGTGACGGCGCCGCGCAGAGCAGCCTTGACCTGATCGGACGCGAACGTCTCTTCGAGCATCTTGCAGGGCGGGCACCAGTCCGCGTAGAAGTCGATGACCAGCGGGCGCCTGGTCTGCTTGGCGAGCGCCGCGGCCTTCTTGTAGTTGGTCATCCAACCCATCGCCTTGGGCGCCGGGCGGGTCCTCGCCTTCGGAGCCTCCTTCGGATGGGGCTTGGTCTCGACGCGCATGGGCTCGGGCACTTCGCTCGGCTTCGTGGTCAGGCGCGGGCGGAGATTGAACTCCTTGCCACCGCGGCGAACACGCAGGTTCAGCACGGTCCCGGCGCCGGCATTCGCGATCGAATCGACGAAGCCCTCGAGGTCGGCGATGCGCTTCTCGTTGACGCCGACGATCCGGTCACCACTGCGCAGACCGACCTTCTGGGCAGGCGACCCCGCGATGACACCGGTCACCGACACGCCGCCCTCGTCGCCCTGCAGGTAGACGCCGAGGAAGCCCTTCTTACCGGATTGCTTGCCCTGGACGCCGCGCAGGCGGCCTCGCTGGGCAGCGGCACGGCGTTTGGCAGCTGCGGCTTTGCGCTTGGCTTCCTGTTCCGCGGCGCGTGCCTTGGCCTTCGCCTTGGCCTTCGCCTCGGCCTTCTCCTCGGCCTCGCGATCGCGATTCGCGGCGCCGCGGCGATGGCCCAGAGTAGCGGTGATGCGGCGAGTGGCGTCGCCGCGCCGGATGGCGAGGTCGAGCTTCTGGCCGGCTTTCATCGCCAGCACCGAATCGACGAACGCGTCCATCTCGCCGACGCGCTTGCCACCGAACGAGATGATCAGGTCACCGACCTTCAGGCCGGCTTTCGCGGCCGGTGATCCCGGCACGACTTCGGTCACGAGCACGCCTCGGTCGGCCTCCTCGACGACGATCCCGAGGTACGAGTCGCCTTGCGCCCGGGCGACACCGGGCAAGAACAGTCCGAGGACCAGAAAGGTGTAGACAAAGCTTCTCATCGCTGACTCCGACGTGGAGGTTGGGGGTTCGGCGGTTCGGACAACCCGGTGGAACGTCCTGCTCGTCCACCGCAGCTGCGAGTCCGCAAGACGATAGCGAAACCGCACGACGGGCGGATCCAGGCGGGACTCCGTTCCATGAGGAATTTTGCACCCGTCGCGGCCCGGCCGTGCGCGCGGTCGCCGAGAATATCGCGTTTCTGCGAATTCCTACTCTTCGCCGTCGCGCGCGGCGCGCAGGAAGCCGAGGCCGAACTCGTCCTCGTCGCCACCGAAAACGGCGTCGAGCGTGTCGGGGATTCCCTCGAGCGCGGCGTTGGCGTCGAGCGCTTCGACGGCCGCTTCCATCGACTCCATCGAGTCCATGTTGTCGTCGAACAACGTGTGCTGGCCACCGGGAGGCTCGAGGATGCCATCGCGTCCGAACCCGACGAGGAGCATGCCGAGGTCGAAGTTGTCCATGCCGGTGATCTCGCGAATCATCGCGAACGAGTTCTCGCCGTTGACCAGAGTCAGGATCTTGATCTCGACGACGTCGAGCGACATCTCGGCGATGCGGGCGAACAGGTCGGGAGCAGGCCTGATCGGCTCGTCGAGGTCCGGGAAAACCCGCTGGATCCGGCGCCAGTCGTCGACGCGCTTCACGCCTTCGAGGAGCAACGGCATGACGGGCAGGCCGATGTTGTACTGCGTCACGAAGTCGGGCGGCGGCATCGCCTTGTAGCTGAACGAGCAGTTCGACTCGTCGGAGAGCAGCGAGTAGATCTTCTCGGCGCCATGCGTGCGCAGTTGGTCCCGGATCTCGTTCTGGCGGAAGAACCCTTTTTCGAGCAAGCTCAAGAGGATCGGCGTGCCCTCGGTCGAGCGGACCTGATTGGCTTCGGTGTGCAGCGCGGCGGGCACCTCGCGCCACTTGGTCATGCCCTGCCCGCGAATCAACCGTTGCGTCATGCGATCCGGATCGACGAACGCAATCGACCCGTTGAGCAGGTAGACGTCGGTCTGCTCGTCGCCGCGCTCGAACACGAGCCGGCCCGTGTGCTTGCCGGCGTTGAGCAGCTGGAACAGCTCGTTGATCGAAATGAAGTCCGCGCGACCGGCCATGTGATAGTCGTGCGGCTTGACCATCTCCTCCATGACCTGATCGAGCACGCTTGCAAACTCTGCGAGAGCGCTCGCGGTCACGATGCCACCCATGACCATCTCGGCGACCCTGCGTGGCTCGGCCGTCAGGTCGCCGCCGCGCTCGGCGAGCTCGCCGAACCCGTGAGCGAGGCGGCTATACAGAACCTCGGCCACGACGTCGCGAGTTTCGCCCCTCGTCGCCTCGTGCTTGATCTTGGATTCGACGAGCTTGCGTATGCGCGCGAGGAGTCGCTTGAAGTCTTCCTCGGTCGAAACGGAATCGCCCGACAGGATCGACTGGACTGCGGCGGTGACGTGGGCCGACAGCGTACCGGCGATATCCTTGGTGCTGTCTGCTTCGTTGTCCACCGTGCGTGGGTGCTCCCCTGTCCAGCGTGCCGCGAACACTGCTCCTCGGCCGAACGGCGCTCCTCCACGCCGGGGGAGAGGAGACGCGGTTCGACTTTTGCAAACATCGGTCGTTTCGGGGCTAAGCTTGACACCGGCACGGCGCAGCCGGATCACCGCATCGCGGAAATCCAATGCCTCGGTGCCACGGGACCGCACCGGACAGTCATGAAGCCGATTTCCACAAAGCGCGCGAAACACCTGCTGATGATTCTGCTCGCGCTGACCGTGGTCCACGCGATTGTCTTCCTATTGGACATCCTTCCGACGGCCTGGGTCGAGACCGTACACGCGCGCCACATCTTCCCGCTGCTGCGCTGGGTCTTCGCGCCATGCTCCGCTGCAATCCCGTTCTCGGTACTCGAGGTGCTCGCAGTCGCGACCGTGCTGCTCGTCCTCGGGACGTTGGGCGAGGCGATCGTCGCGCTGTGCAGGCGGTCCCGGCGCGTCAGGACCTGGAAGATCACGGCCGCCGTCCTGCTCGTGATCGTCAACTGGTATCTGCTCGGGTTCGGCTGGCTCTACCAGCGGCAGCCGCTCGCCGACCGGCTCGGGCTCGATCTGAAGTTCGATGACGCAGCGTTCGCCCGCGCGGCGCTCGCCGAAGCCAAGGCGACCCGGACGTCCCGAGTCGAGCCGGCCCCCGGGCTCGATCTCGCCCGCATCGGTCAGCTCGTGCGCGAAGCGGTCGTCCGCGACCGCGGTGCGGATGCCCCGGCGCTGCCGAGTTGTCGGATCAAGACCGTGTGGCCGCAGGGGCTGCTGCTGCGGTTCGGAGTCTCTGGCGTCTTCTCTCCGTTCACCCACGAGCCGACGGTCGATCCCGGGCTCGACATCGTCGACCAACCCTATGTCGCCGCGCACGAGCTCGGGCACTTCCTCGGCAACGCTCTCGAGGACGAAGCGAGCTTCGTGGCCTGGCGGGCCTGCACCGGATCGCTCGAGCCGTTCGTGCGCTACAGCGCCCATCTCGCCGCGGTCCGGCGGTTCTGGGACCAGGCCCCGCCGAAGCTCAAGAAGCAAATCCAGGCCGAGCTCGGCGGCGAGGTCCTGGCCGACTGGAAACGCTCGCAAAAGCGCTTCCTCTCGTGGAGGTGGGAGACCGCAGCCAAGCTCAACCGCGTCCTCTACGACCGGATGCTCAAGTCGCAGGGGGTCAGCGAAGGCGTCAAGAGCTATGCCGGAATGATCCGCTACATCGTCGCCTGGCGCGAGCGGAAGGCGGCTGGCGGGGGCAAGCGGCCCTGAACCGCGGGATCGGCAGAACGGCTTCTGGTCCGCTCCGTTCTACGCCGTAGACTGAAGTTGGAAGCCTCGCGGGCCCAGATCACAAGCGAACCAGCCAAATGAAACTCTTCGACCCCCACATTCACATGTACTCCCGCACCACCGAGGACTACGCCGCGATGCAGTTGGCCCGCATCCGCGCGATCCTCGAGCCTGCGTTCTGGGTCGGCCAGCCGCGGACCGAGGTCGGGACCTTCGCTCATTACTTCCGCTCGCTCACCAACTTCGAGCCCGGGCGGGCCGCCGACTACGGAATCAAGCACTACACGGCGCTCGCGATGAACCCGAAGGAGGCCAACGACGAGAAGCTCACCGACGAGGTGCTGTCGATCCTGCCCGAGTTCCTCGGGCACAAGGACTGCGTGGCCGTGGGCGAAGTCGGCTACGACTTCCTGACCAAGGAGGAGGAGAACTGCATCCTCAAGCAGTTCGAGCTGGCCAAAGCGCACAAGTTGCCGGTCCTGATCCACCTGCCGCACGTCGAGAAGCTCAAGGGCACCGAGCGGACGCTCGCCCTCGTGCGCGACTTCGGGTTCCCCGAGGAGCAGGTCCTCGTCGACCACAACACCGAGGAGACGATCCCGCTCGTCAAGGAGACCGGGTGCTGGGCCGGGCACACGATCTACACGCGCACGAAGCTGACCCCCGAGCGGGCCGCCGACATTCTCGATCGCTTCGGCACCGAGCGAATGCTGATCAACTCGGCCGCGGACTGGGGCCCGTCGGAGCCGCTCAACGTGCCGATGACGGTCGTCGAGCTCGAGAAGCGAGGCTGGGAACTCTCCCGCATCTACGAGGTGGTTTGGAACAATCCGGTGCGATTCTTCTCGCAATCCGGCAAGATGCACGAAGAGCTGCAAACCGGATAACCGCCGCCAACACCTCATGAGAACACCGATTCGCCTCTGGCATTGCGTCGTCGTTCCGTCCCTCTCGATCCTGGTCGCCGCGTTTTCGGGCGATCGCCCCGCGCCCGGCCCCGCGTCGACCCAGGGGCTCGGGAGCGATCCCGCCGCGTGCGGCAAGTGTCACGTCGAGAACTACAAGGAGTGGAAGCAGACGCAGCACGCCGTCGCCTGGACCGACGAGATATACCAGCACTACGCCCAGGCCAAGCGCCGGCCCTCGCGGTGCTACCGCTGCCATGTGCCGGAGAACGTGCTCGAGAACTGGGACAGCAAGGCAACGACGCGCGAAGACGAGTCCACGTTCGTGCACGGGGTGCACTGCGCGACGTGTCACGTCAAGGGCGATGCCGTCCACGGCCCCTACGGCAACAAGACCGACGCGCACAAGAGCGTCAAGGACGAGCTGTTCGCCGAGGTCAGCACGAGCGTGTGTCTCAAGTGCCACAGCACGTCGATCACGCCGGTCATCCCGCTCGGCCGTGACTACGAGAAGACGGGGCTCTTGACCAAGGAGAAGAAGACCTGCGTGACCTGCCACATGAAGCTGGTCAAGCGCGCCCCGTCGGTCGATCCCGAGACCGGCAAGCCCGTCGGCGAAAAGCGCAAGATGCGCAGTCACCACATCCTCGGCCCGAACGACAAGCGGTTCATCGCGCAGGCGTTCGACTTCGCCGCAGTGCCCAAGGGCGACAAGGTCTCGCTCGAGTTCAGCCACAAGGCCGGCCACCGGGTCCCGGGGCTCAAGATCCGCAAGTTCCAGGTGTTCTTCGAAGCGCTCGACGACAGCGGCAAGGTGCTGTGGTCCAAGACCGAAGAGATCGACCACAGGCACCCGTTGGAGTACGGGCAGAAGCTCACGGTCGAGGTCGCCAAGCCCGACGGTACGAAGCGGTTCCAGGTGCGCGTGCACCACTGGTTCGCCGCCAGGAAGGACGAATGGAAGGATCTCGGACAGGTCTACACCGCGAAGCGCTGAGACCGCGCATGGATGCCATCGCCAAGGCCCGTGAAGTCCTCGACGGGCTCGGAATCGAGGAGAGCGAAAACCCGGCGCCGAGACCGATCTCGGGCCACCACTCGTCGATCCTCGTGCCGTGCATCGGGCACGACGGGCGCGACTTCCTGCTCAAGCTGTTCATCCCGCCCGACGAAGGCAAGTACTACCCGCCCGAGGTCAAGATCCAGGACTATGCGCGCCGTGAGATCGCGTTCTACAGCTTCCTCGACTCGTGGGACGTCGAGCGGCGCGAGCTCGCGGCACCGAAGACGATCATGATGGACCACAAGGATCCGCCGAGCTGGATCCTGCTCGAGTACATCCACCCGAGCCCGGGGCCGGCCTCGGAGAACCTGTCTTCGGACAACGTGTTCGATCTGATCGCACGGATGCACTCGCTGCCGATGGAGCGCTTGCGCGGCCGTCGCAACTTCCCGCTCAACCGGTGGGACATCACGTCGCTGCGCGATCGCGTCGTGCGGTTGATGTACGACCCGCTGTTCGACGTCGTCGGCAAGGAGCGGTGGGCGCAGGTCAGGTCGTTCTACGACGAGGCGGTGCGCTGGCTCGAGACCCGCGAGCTCGTGCCCGTGCACGGCGACTTCACCGAGGACAACATCCTCGTCGAACGCGAAGGCCGGCCGTACCTCGTCGATTTCGAGCGCATCGGCACCGGCTCGCCGGAGCACGACTTTACGTGGTTCTGGATCCACAGCCGCCGGTCGAAAGAGTGGAAGCGCGACCTCTACGTGCGGTTCCTGGACGGCAAGTACGGCTCGACGTGCGTGCGCACGCAGTGGGGCATGCGGGCGACGGCGGTGTATCTCGCGTGCCGGCGGCTGCGATTCGGTTGCGTCGTGCACGGGGACAAGGACAAGTACAGAAAGTCCAACCTCGCGCTGCTCGAAGCCGCGTTGGCCGGCGAGGCCGACTTCTTTCCGGCCTGAACCATGACGGCATCCGAGAACCAGGTCGCGAGGCTCGAGCTCAAGATCGGGACCCGCACGGTGACACTGGAGACGGGACGGATCGCGCGTCAGGCCAATGCCGCGGTCCTCGTGCGCGAGGCCGACAACGTGGTCCTCGTGACCGTTGTCGGGGCCAAGGAGCCGCGGCCGGGAGCCGACTTCTTCCCGCTGACGGTCGAGTACCGCGAGCACACGGCCGCGGCCGGCCGCATCCCCGGCAACCGCCAGCGGCGCGAGGGACGCATCAGCGACAACGAGGTCTTGACGTGCCGGCTGATCGATCGCTCGCTGCGGCCGTTGTTCCCCGACGGCTACAAAGCCGAGGTCCAGGTCCAGGCCAGCGTGTTCTCGGCGGGCCCGGGCGGGGACCCGGCGAGCCTCGCGCTGCTCGGCGCCTGCGCCGCCCTGCACCTGTCGGACATCCCCTTCGACGGACCGGTGATCGGCACGCGCAGCGTGCTCTACCGCGGCCGCACGGTGCTGTTGCCGGTTCAGGCCGAAGTCGACGAAGCGACCGCCGATCTGATCGTGAGCGTCGGGCCGAACGGCATCGTCATGGCCGAGGGCGAAGCCGATGAGCTCGAGCTCGACAGCTTCCTCGACCACCTGCTGGCGACGATCGACGGACTCGACAAGCCACGAGCGCAGCTGGCCGCGTGGCGTGATTCGGCCGGCAAGCCGAAGCGTGAATGGCAGCCCGAAACCACGCCCGAGGAGTGGTTCGAGGAACTGACAGCGAGCGTCGGTGCCGAGCTAGTCGAAGCACTCGCGATCGGGGGAAAGGCCGAACGTCACGCGACACTCGATGCCGTGCACGAGCGGTATCTCGAGTCACTCGGCCAGGACAGCGACGAGCGGCACGCAGCGGTCCCGGCGCTGTTCAGAAAGCTCGTCAAGCAGAAGATGCGCCGCCGGGTCGTCGACGATGGGCTGCGGCTCGACGGGCGCGGTCGCGAAGACGTGCGTCCGATCACCGGCGAGACCGGGCTGCTGCCCCGGGCGCATGGGTCGGCACTGTTCACACGGGGTGAAACCCAGGCCCTCGTGACCTGCACGCTCGGCTCGGAGGGCGACCAGCAAACCGTCGATACGCTGGCCGGTCCGACCAAAGAGCGGTTCCTGCTCCACTACAACTTCCCGCCCTACTCGGTCGGCGAGACGCGACCGTTGCGGGGACCGGGCCGGCGCGAGATCGGCCACGGCAACCTCGCCTGCCGGGCCGTGCGCTCGCTCGTGCCGGCGTTCGAGCGCTTCCCGTACACGCTCCGCATCGAGTCGGAGATCACCGAGAGCAACGGCTCGTCTTCGATGGCGACGGTGTGCGGTGCGTGCCTCGCGCTGATGGACGCGGGCGTGCCGATCGAGCGTCCGGTCGCAGGCGTCGCGATGGGACTGATCGCCGAAGCCGAAAAGGTCGCGATTCTGACCGACATCCTCGGCGACGAGGACCACCTCGGCGACATGGACTTCAAGGTCACGGGCACGAGCGAGGGGATCACGGCGCTGCAGCTCGACAACAAGATCGGCGGACTGACGTCGGAGGTCCTAACCGACGCGCTGCATCAGGCGCGAAGGGCGATCGATCACGTCCTCGGCAGGATGGCCGAGGTCCTCGAACGCCCGCGCGACCAGATCTCCGATCACGCACCGCGCGTGCACACGCTGCGCATCCAACCGCACTTCATCTCGGCGCTGATCGGACCGAAGGGCACGACGATCCGCGGCATCCAAGAGGAGACCGGCGCCAACGTCAGCGTCGACGACACCGGCCTCGTGTGCATCTACGCGAAAGAGGGCCCACCGGCGCAGAAGGCGCTCGACGCCGTGCGCCAGATCGCCGGCGAGGTCCAGGTCGGGACGACGTATCAGGCGACGGTCAGCGACGCCAAGGACTTCGGCGTGTTCGTGCGCATCTACGACTCGGCGGAAGGCCTCGTCCACATCAGCAAGCTCGGCACCCGCCGCCCGCGCCAAGGCGAGACGCTCGACGTTCGCGTGCTCGGCGTCGACCGGCGTGGGAAGATCGAGCTCGAGCTGGCGTGACTGCTAGACGGAAGTTCCGTAGATCGATATGAAAGGTGTCTGACACTTTTCTTATCGATCTACGTCACTTTCGACACACTCAGTTGGTGACGTTGAACTCGAGCGCGTTGGTTCCGCCCCAGCCGAGGCCGGTCGAGTTCGGACACAACGTCAGGACCTGGGCGCAGAACTTCTGGTTGCACAGCGCCGTCATGACCGGGATCGGCAGCGGGTACTTCGCGGTCGAGGCGCAGGTCCCGCCTCCGGAGACCTGGATGGCAGGCGACATGAGCAACGACGTGACCAGCGGATAGAACGGAACGCACAAGAACCCGAGCTTGATGCCCGGGGTGCACGCGCCGCCACCGAGGAACAGGATGCCGAGACTGTTGGACGGGGCGTAGTCGAGCTGGAAGCCGAACGACGGATTGCCGATCGCGGGGTCCCCGCCCATCGTCGACAATGTCAGGCGCAGGCACCGCGTGCACGTCGCGGTCGAGCAGCCGTTGCCCATGCTCTTGACGACCCAGCCCGGGATCAGCGCGAGGCTGCGGAACGTCGCGGTCCCACCCTTGAGGCAGCACGGGGTGAACGTCGCCTTGCAGTTGAGCAGGTCCGTGAAGTTGGCCTGCTTCATGCTCGTGCCGTCGGTCAGGTGCAGTGTCTTCGTGCACGAGTCGTAGGCCATGCCCGTCACGTCGTAGAAGGCTCGTTGCGGAGTCGGGCAGTTCGGGACGTCGATCGAGCAGATCTGCTTGCACGGGTTCGACGGACTGGCGATGACCAGCCTGTTCTTCGGCGGATTCCCCTTCGCGGTGATGACGTAGATCAACACGTCGTTGTCCTCGTCATAGGTGATCGCGCACGACGTCTCGGTCGACTTCAGCGACAGCTTGCAGCCGGTCAGCGGCGTCGGCTTGCAGGTGCTGATGTCGTACTCCTGGATGCCGAGATAGCCCGCGGCGCTTTCCAGATGCCACATGCGGCTGTGCCGGGTCGAGATCGCCAGCCCTGTCAGCACGCCGCTGCCGATCATCTTGGGGCCGAGCCAGCACCCGACCGTACAGGTCTTGAGGTCGATCCGCTCGATCAGTGAAGAGCTCGCCACCCACACCGACTCGTTGCGGGCGTCGTACGCCGTGCCGCCGAGCAAGGGGCTGGTCGACAAGCTGCCGATCTTCGTGCACAGCGTGCGCGTCGCGCCGCAGCCCTTGTCCATGTCGAGCAAATGGAGCTCGCCGATGTTGCGCGTCGATTGGGTGACATAGACCCAGCCGACGACTTGGTTCGGCTTCGATGTGATCTGCGCGTCGAGGCCCGCGCCGAGCAGACCGGTCAGGAGGGAAGTCGTAAGCAAGAGTCCGCTGTGCTTCATGATTCTTTCCTGCCCAGAGACCAGGGGAACAAACCAAGTCAGGCTCACCGGCAGAGAGGCAGCCCCGTGCGGGTGGGCGCTAACCACGATCCTAGCCGATTCCTTGGCCGAAGTCGGGTCGCCGGGGACGGTCATGGAAGACTACCTGACCCATGGCTATGCTCTTGCGCCGCGTTTTTTTCGGCGAACCAAGGCGAACCAGACAGAGAGATCCGTGAGCGACAAACCCGTCTTCCACCTGAACCGGCTACGCAAGGCCTACGGCACCCGTGTCGTGCTCGACGAGATCTCCCTCGCGTTTCTCGAGGGCGCACGCATCGGCGTCATCGGAGCCAACGGCGCGGGCAAGACCACGCTCTTGCGCATCATCGCCGGCGAGGACAAGCAGTTCGACGGCGAAGCGTTCCCGGCCGAGGGCCTGCGGATCGGCTACGTCCCGCAGGAGCCCGAGCTCGATCCCGAGAAGAACGTGCGCGAGCACCTCGAAGAGGCCGTAGCCCCGATCCGAGCGCTGTTGACCGAGTTCGAGGAGGTCTCGGCCAAGATGGCCGAGGAGCTCGACGACGAGGCCATGCAGAAGGCGATGGACCGCATGGCCGTCCTGCAAACGGAGATCGATCACCGCGACGCCTGGGAGCTCGACCGACACCTCGACCAGGCCGCCCACGCGCTCGCGCTGCCACCCGACGACGCCGACGTCGCGAAGCTCTCGGGCGGCGAGAAGCGACGCGTCGCTCTGTGCAAGATGCTGATCTCGCACCCGGACCTGCTGCTGCTCGACGAGCCGACCAACCACCTCGACGCCAACACCGTCAACTGGCTCGAGCAGCACCTCGCGAGCTATCAGGGCACGATGATCCTGATCACGCACGACCGCTACTTCCTCGACAACGTCGTCAACTGGATGCTCGAGATCGAGCGCGGCAAGGCGATCCCGTATCAGGGCAACTACTCGCAGTATCTCGAGACCAAGGCCTCACGGCTCAATGTCGAGAAGAAGCAGGAAGCCGCCCGCCAGCGCAAGCTCAAGTCCGAGCTCGAGTGGATTCGGACCAACCCGAAGGCACGAACGACCAAGAGCAAGGCGCGGTTGCGCCGCTACGAAGAGCTCCGCGCCGAGCAGAAGCAAATGGCCGACGACACGATCGAGCTGCAGATCCCGCCGGGACCGAAGCTCGGCAACAAGGTGCTCGAGGTTCGGCACCTGTCGAAGGCGTTCGGCGACAGGCGGCTGATCGACGATCTGTCGTTCGAGATTCCGCCGGGGGGCATCCTCGGCGTGATCGGTGAAAACGGCGCCGGCAAGACGACGCTGATGCGGATGATCCTCGGCCAGGAGCCCCCCGACACCGGCGACGTCGAGGTCGGGCAGACCGTCGAGATCTGCTATCTCGACCAGAGCCGCCTCGTGCTCGACGACGAGAAGACGGTGTTCCAGGAGATCACCGACGGACTCGACGAGATCCCGTTCGGTCAGGGCTTCATCGCGAGTCGCGCGTATCTGGCCCGCTTCAACTTCCGTGGAGAAGACCAGCAGAAGCTCGTCGGCAACCTGTCCGGCGGCCAGCGCAATCGCGTCCAACTCGCCAAGATGCTGCGCGACGGCGGCAACCTGCTGATCCTCGACGAGCCGACGAACGACCTCGACATCCCGACTCTGCAGGTCCTCGAAGAAGCGCTCATCCACTTCCCCGGGTGCGCGATCATCGTCTCGCACGACCGCTACTTCTTGAACCGTACGGTCACGCACATTCTCGCGCTCGAGGGCGACGGCAAGTGGCGGTTCTGCCTCGGCGACTACGACACGTACCGCGAGCTCCGCGCCCGCGAGGAGGGCGAGGACTTCGACAAGAAAGGCACGCACCGGCGGCTGAGATCGTAAGACGCCAAACCAGGTGCCAAGCAATCTCCATAGCGTCTTGGCGTCCGAGATGACCCTGCTGTCCCTACAACGCGTTTCGCGGAGCTACGGCGACCTGTTGCTGTTCTCCGACGTCAATCTGCGGATCGACGAGCGCGACCGGATCGGCGTCATTGGCGACAACGGGGCCGGCAAGACGACCCTGGTTCGCGTGCTGACCGGGGAAGATCCGCCCGACGAGGGCGAACGTCAGACCCGCCGCGACCTGCGCGTGGTGTATTCCGCGCAGATCCCGGAGATGAGCGAAGGCACGACGGTCATCGAAGCCGCGTGGGCTTCGTTCCACGAGCTCGACGCGATGGAGCGGCAGCTGCGCGAGCTCGAGCACGAGATGGCCGAGCACCCCGAGGACACGCGCCTGCAGACCCGACACGCCGAGATCCAGCACGTGTTCGAAGCCAGCGGCGGCTACCACCGCGACCACCGCGTCGAGGAGGTGCTGTTCGGCCTCGGGTTCTCGAAACCGGAGTTCGAGAAGCCGGCGACGACGCTGTCGGGCGGCCAGAAGGCACGTGTCGCGCTCGCACGCGTCATGCTGGCTCCGGGTGAGCTGTTGATCCTCGACGAGCCGACCAACCACCTCGACCTCGGCGGCATCACGTTCCTCGAGGATTGGCTGCTCGCGCGCAACGCAGCGAGCATCGTCGTGTCTCACGATCGCCGGTTTCTCGACCGCGTCTGCGAGTCGATCGTCGAGGTCGAAGGCGGCGCGGTCACGCGCTACCGCGGCAACTACACCGCGTACCGCGTCCAGAAGGACAGGACCCTCGAAACCGCCCTGCGCGAGTACAAGAAGCAAGCCGACTTCATCGCCAAGGAAGAAGAGTTCATCCGCCGCCACATGGGCAGCAGGCGCACAGCCGAAGCGCGAGGACGCCTCAAGCGGCTACAGCGGCTCGAGCGGCTCGCTCGCCCCAAGACCGAGAGGTCGACGATGCACCTGAAGCTCGGCAAGGCCAAGGGGCTGTCGGGTCAGACGATCATCGCGGGCGAGAGCGTCGGCTTCACCTGGCCCGACGGCACGAAGCTGTTGGATTCGGTCGACTTTCGCATCTTCTACGGCGACCGGGTCTGCATCGTCGGCAGGAACGGAATCGGCAAGTCGACGCTCCTGCGCCTGTGCACGGGCGAGCTCCAGCCGACCGAAGGCCGTATCGAGCGGGCCAAGAAGCTCACGATCACGCGCTTCTCGCAGGAGATGGAAGACCTTCCGGCGACCGGCACGGTCATCGACAGCATGCGCGCGATCCAACCGACCTGGCTCGAAGGCCAGGTCCGCGATCATCTCGCGCTGTTCCAGTTCGGCGCCGACGACGTCGACAACCTCGTCGAGAACCTGTCCGGCGGCGAGAAACGCAGGCTGTGCCTCGCTCGCCTCGTCACCGAGCCGTTCGACATCCTGCTGCTCGACGAGCCGACCAATCACCTCGACATCTCGACCCGCGAAGCCCTCGAGGACGCGCTCGGCGACTACCCGGGCACGATCGTCATGGTCTCCCACGACCGCTATTTCCTCGGCCGCGTCGCGACGCGGATCTTCGAGCTCCTTGCCGACGGGATCCGAATTCACGAGCACGGGCTCGAACAATACGAGGAGCACAGTAGACTGCGCCGGCGCGCCGAATCGCGAAAGCCCCGCTCGCGCGCCGCAAGCTCGTCGAAGGCGGCCACGCACGGCAAAGTGGAGCAGGCCGGCGATGCCTCGAAGCCGGACAGGATCCGCAACCCGTTCGCGTTCCGGAAGCTCGAAGAGGAGATCTTCGATCTCGAAGAGCAGCTCGAACGCATCGCGACCGAGATCTCGGACCCGGAGCTGTGGAAGCGGCCTGACCGGCTCAAGGAGCTCCAGGCGCGGCAGGCAGCGCTCGAGGGCGATCTCGAATCCAAGTACGAACGTTGGGAGAACTGGCAGTGACCGAACTGGTCGTCGACCTCCATCGACACGCAAGCTCGCTGATTCACGCTGCGCTCGCGCGCATCGCCCCGGATCTCGAAGCACCGATCGTGCAGCTCGAGCGCCCGAAGGACGCGAGCCACGGCGACCTCGGCATGCCGTGCTTTCCGCTCGCCAAGCCGCTCCGCAAGAACCCGGCGGCCGTCGCCCAAGAGCTGGTCGCGACGTTGACCGAGCTCACGCAGGACGATCCGTGCATCGACTCGGTCAGCGCGGCCGGACCGTTCCTCAACCTGCGCTGGAACCGCACTGCGCTGGCAGAAGCCGTCGTGCGCGGGATACTGGAATCGCACGCGCCCTACGGCCCCTGGGAAGCCAACGGCAAGTCGATCGTCATCGACTTCTCGTCGCCGAACATCGCCAAGCCGTTCCACCTCGGACACCTGCGCTCGACCGTGATCGGAGCCGCGTTGCGGCGCCTGTACCTGCACACCGGCCATGAGGTCCACGGCATCAACCACCTCGGTGACTGGGGCGCGCAGTTCGGAAAGATCATGGTCGCCTGGTACGAGTGGGGCGACGACGAGGCGCTGGCCTCGAACCCGATGCGCCACTTGTTCGACATCTACGTGCGGTTCCAGCAGGAGGCGAAGAACGACGACTCGCTGACCGAACGGGCCGCGCAGGAGTTCCAGAAGCTCGAGGCCGGCGACGCCGAGGCACGAGCACTGTGGCAGCGTTTGCGCGACGTCAGCCTCCAAGCCTTCGCCGGCCCCTACTCGCGCCTCGGTGTCGAGTTCGACGCGGTCACCGGCGAGAGCTTCTACGAGGACAAGATGGAAGCCGCGATCGAGAAGCTCTCGCAAGCCGGCATCACCGAGGTGTCCGAGGGCGCGCTCGTCGTCGACCTGTCGAAGGAGAAGCTGCCGCCGTGCATCCTGCGCAAGAGCGACGGCACGACGATCTACGCGACGCGCGACCTCGCGGCGCTGTTCTATCGCCGCGACACCTATCACTTCGACAAGGCGCTCTACGTCGTCGGCAGCGAGCAGAAGCTCCACTTCCGGCAGCTCGAGCTCGTGCTCGAACGGCTCGGCTGGCCCGAGGCGAAGAACGTCGTCCACGTCGACTTCGGCATGATCCTGTTTCGCAACGAGAACACCGGGAAGTGGGAGAAGGGCAAGACGCGGGCCGGCAACGCGATCTTCCTCGACGAGATCCTCGACAAGGCCGTCGCGAAGATCCGGGCGACGATCGACGAGAAGAACCCGGACCTCCCGAACAAGGACGAAGTGGCCGAGCAGATCGGAGTCTCGGCGATCATCTTCAATGACCTCAAGAACGGCCGCATCAAGGACATCAAGTTCGACGAGGACGAGATGCTCAGCACCGAGGGCGAAACCGGCCCCTACGTGCAGTATGCCGCGGCCCGCCTCGCGAGCATCCTGCGCAAGAGCGGCGCCGAGGTGGCGACGGACATCGACTACTCGCAGCTCCGAGACGCCGAGCAGGTGCTCTTGACGATGGCCGAGTTCGGGCCTGTGCTCCAACGCGCGGTCGACAAGAACGAACCATCGATCCTGACGGGACTGATGATCAAGACCGCGGCCTCGATCCACAGCTACCTGCGCGACCACCACGTGCTCTCGGCCGAACCGCCGACAAGGGCCGCCCGCCTCGCGCTCGTGACGGCTGCTCGCCGACTCTTGGGCGTGGGGCTGGGTATCCTAGGAGTGGCTTCTCCAGACGAGATGTGAAGGCAACATGGACCTGAACGACTACATCCGCGACGTCCCCGACTTCCCGAAGCCAGGCATCGTGTTCAAGGACATCACGCCGCTGCTCGCGGACACGAAGGCGCTGCGCCACACGATCGAGACGATGCGGGCCAAGATCGAGCCACTCGGAGTCCACAAGATCGCCGGGATCGAGTCACGCGGCTTCCTGTTCGGCGTGCCGATTGCCCGCGACCTCGGCGTCGGGTTCATCCCGATTCGCAAGCCCGGGAAGCTGCCGTGGCGCACTCGTTCGGTCGAGTACGAGCTCGAGTACGGTTCCGACACGATCGAGATCCACGAGGACGCGATCGTGGCGGGCGAACGCGTCGCGATCGTCGACGATCTGCTCGCGACCGGCGGCACCATGGCCGCGTCGGTGCGGCTGATCGAGGCGCTCGGCGGGAAGGTCGCGGCCTGCAGCGTCGTCATCGAGCTGGCCTTCCTGAATGGGCGTAACCTCATAAATGATCACGACTTGCACACCCTCGTGAGCATCGACTGAAAGTTTTTTCGAGAGAAACCCAGCGTCGACACTGAATTTCGCGTTCAGAAATGCCGATCAATTTCTGCTGTAGACACGACCCAGGTCGTCGAAGCACTGTTCTTTGGGAACGAACTCTTCCCGAAAAGGCAATCCCGCTGTCGTGATCTTCGACACATCCGGCGAACTCGTCGGCGGGAGCGCAAAGCCGTGGGCATGACGGTACGCCGTTCATGCTGCCTGGTTACCGAAGGAAGAATCGATCGGTACACAAGCCACTTCTCCGAGAATCCCAATCCGTGGGAAACGTCCAAGGTCGCTCTCGTCTCGACCAACGAGGAGGAACTGTAGGAGCGTCGGCTGTACCGGTTGTTCGCCAGTCCGTGTGACTTCGAATCATTCGACTCGCCAAGATCGAGGGGATCGTACGAGCGTGATCCGAGCTCCATCGCGACTGCATCCAGGCCCGGGACTTCGCCCGACTTGGTCCAAGCATCTGCTTACCAAGTGCGAGCGGCTCTCGGGCTTTTTCGTTGATGGACCGACACGTTCGGATCGCGAAGCGCTTCGATGGCACGAATGGCATCTCGGGAAGGTCTCGTAATCACACTTGATCCATCGAATCCAAGGACGGATATGAAGGCCACGATCTCGACGAAGCGTTCCTCCTCGAAGAAAGCCACGAAGTCCAAAGCCAAGACGACCAAGTCCAAGTCGGCCAAGAAGACGAGCAAGAAGGCCGCTAGCAAGGCGAGCGCGAAGACGGCCGCGCGGAAGGCCGCCAGCAGCAGCACGGCGAGCAAGAAGAAGGTCAGCGCCGAGCCGGCCCTCACTCCTCAGGAACGCAAGCGGATCGAGCAGGAACGAATCGACACGATCTGGAAGATGTACAAGAAGACGGGCGATGAGAACCTTCGCAACATCCTCGTCGAGCACCACTTCTCTCTCGTCCGTTACATCGCCGAACGCCTGCTCCAGACCCTGCCCAAGTCGATCGAGCTCGATGACCTGATCAGCGCCGGTACGTTCGGTCTGATGGACGCGATCCGCGGCTTCGACCTCAAGCGCGGGATCAAGTTCAAGACGTATTGCTCGACCCGCATCCGCGGCTCGATCCTCGACGAGCTCCGAAGCCAGGATTGGGTCCCGAGGCTC
>Ga0055451_10000290_pt1 | contig 19694 bp, 13 predicted proteins | sample China_Galinas_PW_3_FD_57745 | JGI IMG/M metagenome (GOLD analysis project Ga0055451, IMG submission 57745) | Wetland microbial communities from San Francisco Bay, California, USA, that impact long-term carbon sequestration - China_Galinas_PWB_D2 | ecosystem: Environmental > Aquatic > Marine >... | reverse complement strand
CCGCCGCTGTCGCAGCTCGTCGGGCTCGGGACCGTCGGCCTGCCGAGGCATCCCAACGGAACCATCGCGATCTGGATCTCGACTCCCGGGCCGGAAGATCCCGATGCGGTGCGGTTCGACTTCGCGCATGCCATGCGTCGCCTCGAGAAGTTCGCGCGCGATCGCCTGCACTTCCCCCAGGGCTGGTGCGTCATCGTTCCGAAGTCCACAGCGGCGACGACCAGGAAGTCGGTCGCGAACCGCCTCGCGGCCCTCGGCATCACGAACCCGACGATCCTCGAACACGCGCGAACCACGCCGACCGGCGGCCGCCCGTGGGCGCTGTTCGTCGACTCCGAGGGCGTGCTGCGACTCGCGAGCCGGTTCGGCAAGAAGGGCTGGAACTCGGGCCCGCTCGAACGCTGGGCCCGCTGCTACCGGCGCTGAGGTTCACTTGCCCGCGACCGCAAACAGGTCCAACGTCGGCCACGCGGCTCCCCCCTTCTTCACGGTCAGCACGGCCGGATACTCGCACGCGATCTCCTTGCCCGAGGGCTCGACCTGCACGACGGCCTTCACGCGATAGGTGCCGGGCAAGAGCTTCCCGGCAAACCGCCCGTCGGCGTCGCAGTCGAACGCCCCGAAGAGGCGTTGGCCGAGCACCGGCGGCCCGGACAGATCGAGGCGCGCGAGCTTGGCCGGATGGCCGCGAAACATCGCCTGGCCGCGCACCTCGACTGGCGACGCCGGCTTGCAGTCGAGCGTGATGCTCCGGTCTTTTCCGGGCTCGAGCGTGAGCTCGGTCACCGGCACGAGCTGGTAGACGGCCGCCGCGCCGCGCGCGGGCGCGAGGTACGACAGATAGACCCGCCACCGACCGGGCGGGACGTTCGTCAGCTCGAACGTCCCGTCCGGCTGCACGATGCTACCGGCGAGCCCGGGAGCGATGTGCGTGAAGCGAGCCGGGAACACCTGACCCGAATGTTCGAGCGACTGCAGACACAACGACACCGAACGCTGTGAGCTCACGATCGACTGCGGCTCGAGCTTCCCGCGCAGCGTGACACCCCTCGTCACGGTCACCTCGACGACACCCGAGCTCGGGCGCAGGTCGCCGCGATAGACCAGGGGCGCATGGCCCCGACCCGAGACCCGCAGCAACAGGTCGCCGCGCGCGGGCACCGGCAGATCGACGCGCCCCTGCTCGTCGCTCTGGCCACCGGCCACGCGATAGATCGCGCACGGAGACGGGAGGCCGTTGACGCCGCCGGGTTCGGTCTGCCGGTGCGTCGGCTGCATGTCCAGGCAGAGATGCGGGCGCTCTGGTCCCTCGCGCATCAGGTCGACGCGACTCCCGACGACGGCCCGTCCGGATGCGTCGCGCAGCCGCACGGTGACCTGCTGCGCGGCTGGCACGACGAGTCGTTGCCGGCCATCGGCACCGGCGAGCACCTGGAGCTCGACGACGTCGCTTTGGCGTGGTTGCACGACGACGACGCGATACCGGCCGGGCACGAGGCCTGGAAGCTGCACCAACCCGTTCGGGTGCTGGCGGCTCGTACCCGAGCCCTGCGGGATACCGCCCGGACCCCACATCGGCGCGCCGACGCGCTGCATGTCGAGCTCGAACACTTCGACTGGCTGCATCGACGGAGCCTGCACGACTTGCAGCTCGAGGTCGACGCCGCGCGGCACGACGAGCCGCACGTCGTCCTGGCCCCACGTGAACCGCTCGTCGGTCTCGTGGATGACCTCGCTGCGACGGAACCGCGACCGCCAGACGCGCAGCCCGAACCGCGACTTGGTGCCGCGACGGCGTTCGAGCACGAAGCTGCCGTCGTCGCGAGTGCTCGCCATGCAGCGACCACCGATCGTGCCGACCGTCACGCCAGCGACCGGCTCGCCTTCGGCGTCGACGACGACGCCTCGCAGCTGACCGAGCCCGCGGTCGACTCGGAGGTCGAGGAAGTGGGAGCCAGGAGCGAGCTCGCGAAACGACGTCGTCTCCTGGACGAGGTTCACGTTCGGGTCATCGAACGTGATCCACCAGGTTCCGGCACGGCCGATCCCCGGAGCGACGAACCGGCCGTCATGGTCCGTCCGGTAGCCTCCGGTCACCTCCTCGCAGGGCAACCAATCCCCCTTGCGGTCGAACTGGCCACGCCACGTGAGCCGCAACACGACGTCGGGGACCGCCGCGCCGGACACGTCGCGAACCTGCCCGGCGATCCGCACGGCCCCGTGCAACCGCACCTCGCCGAGGTCGAGGACGGCGCCGGTCGCCATCCGGTAGCTCCGCGACACTACCGGCGCGTAGCCCTCGGCGAACACCACGACCGTAAGCGGTGTCTCGGTCTGCATCGCGACCTCGAATCGACCGCCGGCATCGGCCTTGGCGACGGAGATCGCGGGCGCGACTCGGAGCTCGGCGAGCGACCGCAGAACGCGGCCGGGTTCGAACACCCGTTCGGTCGCGAGCAAACGCACCGAGGCCCGGGGCAGAGCCTTCCCATCGGCATGCGCCACGACGTAACCACGGACATGGAACCCGGCGACGTCCGGCGAGACCACGCGCGTGGGCTCGGCCGCAGCCTCTGGCTCCGCTTCGAGAGCCCGTGACTCGTCGGCCAGCGTCTTGGCCACGACCGGCTCGGGTTCACCGGCGACGTCGGGCAGCGTTGCCCGAGCTTCGGGCCAGAAGGACAGGAACGCGATCCCGGCAACGAGAACCACAGCGACGACCAACTTTGCATGCATGACGAGGAAGCTCCCAACGGCCATCAGACCGGCGCCGACCCCGGCGCCAGGGAGTCCCATCTCGACCATCCCGAGCAGCGGCCCGGCCCACGCGCCGCGACTGCCGTGCTCGCGGTCGAGCCGCGCGCGCAGCAGCGCGACGCCGCGCTTGATCCGCGTGCGCACGGTTTCGACCGGCACGCCCAGCCGCTCGCCGATCTCCCGCGCCGACAGGTCGTCGAAGTAGCGCAAGAGGATCCCCGTGCGATACGGCTCGTCGAGCTCCATGACCGCGTCGACGACGCTCCTGTGCAGCCCGGCTCTCGCCACGACCTCGTCGGCGCCCGGGGCCGTACGCTCATGCGCGACCGCGCTCTCGCGCCGTTGCCGCCGCACTTCCGCACGCTGCCGGTTGGCCGTCAGCCGCCGCACGACACCGGCCAGCCAGGGCCGCCACGGGCCCCGGACCTTGCCGCGCGACTTCCACGCGGCCAGCAGCGCGTCCTGGCGAAGGTCTTCCGCCAGGCCACGGTCGCTGCACAATCCGCGCGCGAGCCGCAACAGCCAGTCCGACTCGCGCAGGAGCAGGTGGACGTCGGGGATGGGTTCTGAGTAGGACACCGGGGAGGAGTGGTCGCGGGCGGTCGCGGTGGTTCAGGAAACCTCCGAAACTCGCGAGATCCCCATCCTACACGGCATCACGGCGCCGGATTGCGCCAGATCGCGAACGGTAACAGCACCATCCCCGCGAGGAACCCGCCGATGTGCGCCCAGTACGCCACTCCTTCCACGGATAGGAAGTTGAACAAGCCCTGCACGGCGGGCAGCTGCACGGCGAACCAGAACAAGAGCAGCGCCCAGGCCGGGATCCGGACGATCGTCACGAACACGAACAGGAACAGCAGCACCGTGACGTGCGAGCCCGGGAACAGCAGCAGGTACGCGCCGAGCACGCCTGCGATTGCGCCGCTGGACCCGACGACCGGGATGTTGTTCGGGTGCATGAACGCGTGCACGACCGCGGCCGCCATGCCGGCCAGGAGGTAGAACGCGATGAACCGGCCGTGGCCCATGCGGCCCTCGATGTTGTCGCCGTAGACCCACAGGAACAGCAGGTTTCCGAGCAGGTGCATCGGGCCCGCGTGGAGGAACATGTAGGTGATCGGCGACGTGACGCCGTTGATGACGAACTCCGAGAGCTTCACCGAGTGCGGGTCGGCGAGGAACGCTCGCCAGACGTCGAGCATCCGCTTGCCCTGCACCGCGAGAGCGTCGATCAGGACGTCGTGGTGCTCGCGGAACACCGTCACCTGCAGCACGTAGATGGCGATCTGGCTGACCAGGAGCAACGGGACGACGATCGGCCGGCGGTAGCACGGAGCGTCGTCGCGTAGCGGGATCGGGATCATCGATCAGCCCGAACCGCCGCTAGAGGTGTGATGCAGACAGATTGGTCACTATCCGTGAGCGATCGGCGTCGCTGGTGGTGAGTCGATCTTTCGCTTTCGAGGTTCTTGTGTCACGGCAGATCGACGTCCGGACGGACGCAGGCGGGCTGGAGGCCCGCCGAGGGAGCACGGTGCCGCCAGCGGCGTCGCAGCGCCTCGGATAATGGCCAAGATGGCTGCATCACGCCTCTACTGTCACTCGTCGTCCACTTCCTGTCCGACCGCGACAGCCTCTTTCGACGGGACGAGCTCTTGGAAGCTGATCTCCTGCCCGTCATAGCTCATCAACCGGCCCTTGCCCTCTTCCCGCGTCTCGATGTGGACCGGGCGCGACCAGAGCTTGTGCAGGTTCTTCAGCGTCTCGGCCGCGAGCGCGAACTGCAGGTCGACGCCGTTCCAGTCGTGGTAGAGGTAGAGCTCGCCGCGATTCATGTAGTTGGCGTCGACGACGTAGATGCGCGGCTGGCCGAAGTTGGTCAGCGACCAGAGCAGCTGCTCCTTCACCTTGGTGTAGTCGCGATCCATGATCTCGTACTGCCCGGTGCGCTGGTTGTAGCCGTAGACGAACAGCTTCTGGTCCTCGGCGAAGTCCTTGGTCAAGAACTCGTCGACGAACGTCACGTCGTTGTAGATGCGCCGGACCTCGAAGATCTTCTCGCGCCCGAGCCCGAGGCTCTTGTCGTAACGCCGCCGCTCGGTCTCGTCCTCGATGCGCTGGAACTCGAGACCGAACTTGCCGCGGTCCCAGCGCTCCTCGATGTCGCGGAACAGCTCGACCCCGAGCTTGTACGGGTTGATCTGACCCGGCTGCGTGCCGAGCGTGCCGGCGTGGTGATCGCAGTAGGTCACGACCTCCTGGGCGTGGAGCAGGTGGCGGGTCATCATCGTCGAGTGCCAGTAGACCGCCCAGCCCTCGTTCATGATCTTGGTCATGCCCTGCGGGGCGAAGTAGTAGGCCTCGTTGCGCAGCATCGCGAGCACGTCCTGCTGCCAGCGCTCGAGCGGCGCGTGCTCCAGCAGGAACTTGAGCACGTCCTTGACCGGCTCGCTCGGGAACCGCGACTCGCTCTCGAGCTCCGCCTCGATGATTCGCTTCTGCCGGGCGATGAACTCCGGTGGATTGATGTAGCGATCCATGTAGTCCTTGGCCTTGAGCCGCGGGATCTCGCTAGCCTCGGCCCGCTCGCGCTTGCGCTCGCGGCGGATGAAAGGACTGTGGATGTCGATCAGGTTGTCGAGTGACTGCACGCAGTCGATGAAGTTCTCGACGGTCTCGACGCCATGACGATCCATGTAGCCACGGATGCGCGTGCCATGGTTGGCCATCGCATCCATCATCTTGCGGTTGGTCTTACTGAACCAATAGTTGTTCTTGAAGAAGTCGCAGTGGCCGTAGACGTGCGCCATGACGAGCTTCTGATCCGTCAGGCTGTTCGAACGCATCAGGTACGCGTAGCACGGATCGTTGTTGATCACGAGCTCGTAGATCTTGGACAGACCGTAGGCGTAGCCCTTGGACAGCTGCTCGTACTCCATGCCGAAGCGCCAGTGGGGATAGCGCGTCGGGAAGCCACCATAGGCCGCGATCATGTTGAGCTCGTCATGATCGACGAGCTCGAAGATCACGTCGTAGGTATCGAGACCGTAGTTGTGGGCCAGCTCCTTGACCTCTTCGTGGATCGCGGACAGCTCAGGCGTCAGGTTGCCCATCTCTCAACGCCCCTTTCCGAGGAAGTCCTTGATCGACGGCAAGATCCCTTCGCGATCGAGAATGTCGGAGGTCACGATCCGTTCGTCACCAGTGAACGCGGTATCGAGGTCCTTCTTGAACTGCCCTGACCCGTAGGCGCTCTTGACCTGCCCGTAGCAGAACTGATTGACGGACGGCAGCATCTGCTCCTTGAGCAGGCGGATGCAGTACTCCGTGTCGCGCGCCGACCAGTTGTCGCCGTCGGAGAAGTGCAGCGGATAGATGTTCCACTCGTCGGCCGGATAACGCTCGCCCATCATCTTGAGGCACAGCTCGTAGGCACTCGAGATCTTCGTCCCGCCCGACTCGCGCAGGTGGAAGAACGTGTGCTGATCGACGAGGTGCGCGACGGCGTCGTGGACGATGTATTGGACCTCGAGGTTCTTGTACTGCGAGCGCAGCCAGCAATCGATCCAGAACGCCTCGATGCGGACCATCTCCTTCTGTTCGCGGCCCATGCTGCCCGACACGTCCATCATGTAGATGACGACCGCGTTGGCCTGCGGAGCCAGCATCTCCTTGCGCGACTTGAACCGCTTGTCGGCCGCGATCGGGATGATGCACGGGTTGTCCGGATCGTAGATCCCGGCCATGATCTGGCGCTTGAGCGCCTCGCGGAACGTCCGCTTGAAGTGGCGCAGGCTCTCTGGGCCCGACCTGCGGATGCCGCGCCATGCACCGCCCTTGGTGTCGAGCATCTTCTTGCCCTTGGGCTCGATGTTGGGCAGCTCGAGCTCTTCGCCGAGGATCGCGGCCAGCTCTTCGAGCTCGATCTCGACTTCGAGGATGTGCTGGCCCGGGCTCTCGCCGGCCTGCCCTTCGCCCTCGCCCTCGCCCTCGATCGGCTGGCCTTCCTCGCCCTCGCCCTGTCCGACGCCGCCCTTGGGGTTGCGCCCGAACCGGAACTTCGGCAGCTGGATCGACGGGATCGGGATCGACACGAGCTTGTCGCCGGTCTTGCCGATCATCTCGCCCGAGCTCACGAACTTCTTGAGGTCGCGCTTGATGCGGCCGCGGACGATGTCTCGGAACCGCGTGTGATCTCTGTCGATTTTCTGAACCATGACGCCTTGCGCTAGCCTTCGTCCGACTTGGCGTCGCCGCGCGCGAAGATGCTGGCCACGTAGTTCAAGACGTCGGTCGCGGAGATCTCGTCATAGCCGAAGTCACGGATGAGCCGCGACTTGACGACCTCGATCTTCTCCTGCGTGTCCTTGTCGACGACGGTCGACACGAGGCTCGTCAGCTTGATGCTGTCCTTCTGGTCCTCGAACAGCTTGAGCTCGAGCGCCTTGTGCAGGCGCTCGTTCATGCGGTAGTCGAACGCCTTGCCCTCGATCGCGAGGGCGCCGATGTAGTTCATGATCTCGCGCCGGAAGTCGTCCTTGCGGCTGTCGGGGATGTTGATCTTCTCCTCGATCGACCGCATGAGCCGCTCGTCGGGCTCCTCGTCCTTGCCGGTGTAGGGGTTCTTGACCTTCTCCTTCTGCGTGTAGGCCTTGACGTTGTCGATGTAGTTGCCGCACAGCCGGCCGATGGCTTCCTCGTCGGCCGAGATCGCCCGCTGGACCTCGTTCTTGACGATGTCCTCGTACTCCTCGCGCACGGTGTTGAGCAACTCCTTGTAGAGCTTCTTGTCCTCGTCGTTGGCGATCAGCGAGTGGTGGTCGAGACCGTTCTCGAGCTCGTTCATGACCATGAACGGGTTGATGCACGGCTGCTCGCCGACGAGCGCGTTGCTGATCTTGTCCTGGATGTAGCGCGGCGAGATGCCGTCCATGCCCTCGCGCCTGGCTTCGAGCTGGATCTCGCGGATGTTGTCCATCGTGAAGCCCGGCAGCGTCTTGCCGTTGTAGAGCTTGAGCTTCTGCATCAGCGTCAGGCTGGCCTTCTTCGGCGGCTCGAGCCGTGTCAGCACGGCCCACATCGCGGCCGTTTCGATCGTGTGCGGGGCGATGTGCTTGCCCGGGACGCGGCGGGCGTTGAAGTCCTTCTCGTAGATCTGGATCTCGTCGGTGAGCCGCAGGTTGTACGGGATGTCGATCTTGATCGTGCGGTCGCGGAACGCCTCCATCAGCTCGTTGTTCTGCAGGCGCCGGTACTCGGGCTCGTTGGTGTGGCCGATGATGACTTCGTCGATGTCGGTCTGCGCGAACTTCTTCGGCTTGATCTTGTGCTCCTGGCTCGCCGACAGCAGGTCGTAGAGGAACGCGACGTCGAGCTTGAGAACCTCGATGAACTCGATGATGCCGCGGTTGGCGACGCAGAACTCGCCGTCGAAGTTAAACGCGCGCGGATCGGAGTCCGTGCCGATCTCGGCGATCTTCCTGTAGTTGAGGTCACCGGTCAGCTCGGTCGAGTCCTGGTTCTTCTCGTCCTTGGGCTGGAACGTGCCGATGCCGATGCGATCCTTCTCCGAGATCAGGAGCCGGCGCACGCGCACGTGGTCCATGGCCTTCATCCAGTCGCCGTGATACTCGTGGAGGAAGTGGTCCATGTAGTAGCGCGAGATCGGCGACAGCTCGAAGTCGAGCTTGAGCCGGTAGGATGCGCGGGCCTTCTCGTTGAGGTGCGCGAGGATCCTCTCGCGCGGCTCGGGTGGGACGAGCAGCAAGGGCTCCTCGTTCATCATCGAGCTGACGACCTCGCCTTCGACGATCCAGTCGAACGTGTAGAGCGCACCTTCGGGCTTCCTCGAGTAGGCTTCGAGCCCCTTCTTGAACAGCCGCACGATCGTCGACTTCGACGAGCCGACCGGGCCGTGCAACAACAGCACGCGGCGCTCGGGTCCGAAGTTGTGGGCCGCGGCCTTGAAGATGTTGACGAGCCGTGCGAGCGGCTCCTCGAGTCCGAACAGTGCGTCTTCGCCTTCGTCGATCGGGTCGTCGAAGAAGTTGTACTTGACGTGCTTGCGGTTGAACCTCTCGACTTCGGAGAGACCGTAGGAGAGGATCATGTCGTAGAGCCGCTGATGCGCGGTTCGGCAGACGAAGGGGTTCTCCTCCAGAACGCCGAGGTACTCCTCGAACGAACCCTCCCAGTGCTGCTCTTCGTACTTGCCCTTGTCCAGCGAGTCGCGAACGAGCTTCAGAATCTCACTCGAATCGGCCATGAAACCCTCCGCCGTGGGATCTCTCTTACTTCTCCGGCGTGTTGTCGTCTCCGCCGCAAGCCGGCCCCATCGGCCCAGGAACGACGAACAGGGTCTCCGACGTCCGCCATCGAACGGGAAGACACCCACCGATCGGCATTCCGATGGAGAAACTTGACAGCAAGTCTCCATAGCAAGCGGCGTTCGGTAGCACAAAACCTAGGCCGGAAACGGGCGAAACGCCAGAGCCCCCCGGCCCGGGTTACGGTGCCGGCTGAACCGTACACTAACGATTTCGCACTCACGGCGTATGCTGATGTGTTTGGACGCCAGGAGAATCCCGTCCCGTGAACCAGCCCCACACGGTCGTCGCCGCTGTCGTGTTCGTCGCCACCGTTGTCGGCTTTGCCTGCAACAGCAACGTCACGGCCGGGCCGAGGAAGCCGAGCCCGATCGACGGCGCGCGGGCCAAGGCCCACGTGCAGGCGCTCGTCGACTGCGGTGAGCGGCCCGCTGGTTCAGCCCAACTGATCAAAGCCCGCGATTACCTCTCGGGCGAGCTGACGAAGCTCGGGCTCTCGCCGAAGGTGCAAACGTTCACGCATCCAGCCGCACCGAACATCACGTTCAACAACCTATATGTCGAGATCCCCGGCACGCGCAAGGGCGACGACCGCGTTCTGGTCCTGGGCAGCCACTACGACACCAAGATCACGCACGGCCACCCCGACGAGGCTCACAACTTCGAGTTCGTCGGCGCCAACGACGGCGGCTCGAGCTCGGGGCTGCTCGTAGAGCTCGCGGGCTACTTCAAGAACCACCCGCTCGCCTGCACGCTCGTGTGCGTGTGGTTCGATGGCGAAGAGAGCATCCCGTTCGACTGGGATGACAACCGGGCGCTGTTCGGCTCGAAGCACTTCCGGGACTCGCTCAAGGCACGGGCCGGAAACCGCGATCTGAGCGAATACGTGCCCGTCATGGTCCTGCTCGACATGGTCGGCAACAAGGATCTCGCGATCACGCGCGACGATGCCTCCGCCCCGGAGCTGATCGCTGTCGTCGAGCGGACCGCCGGCGAGCTCGGCTACGGCCAGTACTTCTTCAAGACCGGGTGGGAGGTCAAGGACGACCATGTGCCGTTCAAGAACCTCGGGGTCCGCGTGCTCGACCTCATCCAATTCGGCCCGCCCACGCCGCCCTGGTGGCACAAGCAGAACGACACAATGGACCTGATCTCTGCCGAGAGCCTGGCGATCGTCGGCCACGTCGTCGCCGAGGCCCTGCCGAAGATCGTCGCGGAGCACTACAAGTGATGGCTGCCCACGCCACCGTGGTCCTGCTCGCGCTGACCGCGTGCGTGCAGAGCCAACTCACCGGCGACCCCCAGTTGGCGTCGGCGAGCCGGGATCCGGCCGCCGAGCAAGAGCCGGGCAAGCCGCTCGTGCTCCCGAGCGAGAAGGACCTCGGCAAGCGGGCGATGGCCCATGTCACCAAGATCGTGGGGTTCGGCCCCCGGATCTCGGGCTCGAAGCAGCGCAAGCGGGCAGCCGACTACATCGTCGCGCGGCTTGCCGCGCTCGGGTTGAAGCCGATCCGCGAACCCTGGACCGACAAGGCCGAGGGGATCCGGTTCGAGAACCTCCGCGTGGTGCTGCCGGGGCGAACGAAGAAGCGCATCCTCATCGGGAGCCACTACGACACCAAGCGCGAGCTCGACCGCGAGAAGCCGACGCCCGACACCGTGTTCACGGGCGCCAACGACGGCGGCTCGGGCGCCGGCCTGATGCTGGCGCTGGCCGAAGACCTGGCCCCGCGCGGTCTCGACCGCCCGTCGCTCGAGTTCGTGTGGCTCGACGGAGAAGAGAGCCTCGAGGTCGAGTGGAACCGCGACCGCGCGCTGTTCGGATCGCGCGAGTTCGTCCGCCGGCACATCCTCGGCGACGACGGCAAGCCGAAGCAGAACCCGTACGCCGCGTTCATCCTGCTCGACATGGTCGGCGACGAGGACCTGCACATCGACGCCGACAAGGCCTCGACGCAGTCGTTGATCCCGCCGTTCCGGGCGGCCGCCGCGCGGCTCGGCTACACGTCGATGTTCTTCCAGCACGACACCGACGTCGACGACGACCACGTCCCGTTCCTGGACGCCGGCGTGCCTTCGCTGGACCTGATCCAGTTCGAGCACAACGAGCGCTGGCACACGTACAACGACACGATCGAGCACATCTCCCCCCGCTCGCTCGCGATCGTCGGCCGCGTGCTGCTCGCCGCGCTACCCGAGCTCGAGCGCACGCTGCTGCGCTAGTGCTAGTGGTGTGGTGCAGATTCGTCTCGGGGACGTTTGGTGCAACTTGGGCTGGAAGTTGAACCAATCGTCTCGGGGACAATTGGTTCAATCTGACTAGAATCCCTCCGATGCCGCGCACCTTCCTCTTCGACGGGACCGCCCTCGCCTACCGCGCCCATTTCGCGTTCACGGGACGCGGCGGCGGCCTGACGACGGCCGACGGGCACCCGACGTCGGCGACCTACGGGTTCACGCTGACGCTGCGCGCGATCCTCAACAAAGAGAACCCCGACCGCATCGCGGTCGCGTTCGACGGCCCGCGCGAGAAGCTCGAGCGGACCAAGATCTACCCGGACTACAAGGCCACCCGCGAGAAAGCCCCCGAGGAGCTGACCGTCCAGTTCGACGACGTGCGCAAGGTCGTCGAAGCCCACGGGATCCGCATCATCGAGATCGAAGGTCAGGAAGCCGATGACGTGATCGGCACGCTCGCCGTCCAGTGCAAGGAAGCCGGCGACGAGGTCTACATCGTGACCGGCGACAAGGACTTCATGCAGCTCGTCGACGGCGAGAAGCTGCGGCTCTACGACATCAAGCGCGGCACGCAGGACGCCAAGGTCATCGGTCCCGACGAGGTCGAAGAGAAGTTCGGCGTCCCGCCCGAGCAGATCATCGACCTGCTCGCGCTGATGGGCGACTCCTCCGACAACGTCCCCGGGGTCACGGGCGTCGGGCCGAAGACCGCCGCGACGCTGCTCCAGGAGCACAAGACCCTCGAAGCCGTGCTCGACGCCGCCGACAGCATCAAGAAGCCCAAGCTGCGCGAGAACCTGCTCGAGCAGCGCGACAACGCGTTGCTGTCGAAGCGGCTCGTCACGCTCAACACGGATCTCGAGCTCGACGTCGGCCCCGGCGACCTCGGTCCGGCCAAGCCCCACGTCGAAGCCCTGCTCGCCGAGTTCCAGCGGCTCGAGTTCCGCAACTTCTACGAGGAGCTGTCCAAGCAGCTGCGCGACAGCGGCGGCGGAAGCGATCCCGGCAAGCAGGACTACCGCGTCGTCGAGAGCCTCGAAGAGTGCCACGCGGTCCGCCGCCGACTCGAAGCCGCGGGCCAGTTCGCGTTCGGCGTTACGACGAGCGAAGGCCGGCTGATCGGGATGTCGTTCTGCATCCGCGAAGGCCGCGCGTTCTACGTGCCGCTCAAGGGCACCGACCTGTTCGACAACCAGGAACGGGGCAAGTGGCTCGCAGCGCTCGCGCCCGCGCTCGAAAACCCGAGCCTCGCCAAGATCGGCCACGGCACCAAGCACGCGCTCAAGGTCCTGCACCACGCCGGCGTCGAGCTCGGCGGGGTGATGTTCGACACGCTGCTCGCGTCCTACTGCGTCGCCGCCGACACCCGCCACCACACGCTCGCCGACCTGACGATGAGCCTGCTCGAGCTTCACAAGACCGGCATCAAGGAGGTCGTCGGCACCGGCAAGAAGGCCGTGTCCCTGGCGCTCGTGCCCGTCGAGCGCATCGGCGAATTCGCGTGCGAGGAGGTCGACTGCGTGCGAAGGCTCCTCGGCCCGCTGCAGGCCGAGATCGAGAGCTACGGAGTACGCTCGGTGTTCGAGACGATCGAGATGCCGCTCGTGCCCGTGCTCGCGCGGATGGAGCTGCGCGGCATCAAGATCGACACCGACTACCTGGCCGAGCTCTCGGTCGACATGGAGACGCGCATCGCCGACCTGACGGAGAACGTCCACAAGCTCGCCGGCGAATCGTTCAACATCCAGAGCTCCCAGCAGCTCGGGCACATCCTGTTCGACAAGCTCGAGCTGCACAAGAAGTTCCGAATCCACCCCAAGAAGACCCCGACCGGCCAGTGGTCGACCGACGCGTCCGTGCTCGAGAGGCTCAAGGAAGACGACCTCGTCACCGCCGTGCTCGAGTTCCGCCAGCTCGCGAAGCTCAAGAGCACCTACACCGACAGCCTGCCGAGCCTAGTCAATCCCAAGACCGGCCGCGTGCATACGACGTTCAACCAGGCCGTCGCGGCGACCGGGCGCCTGTCGTCCGAGGACCCGAACCTGCAGAACATTCCGATCCGGACCGAGGAGGGCAAGAAGATCCGTCGCGCGTTCGTCCCCGGCCTCGAAGACTGGGTCCTGCTGTCGGCCGACTACTCGCAGGTCGAGCTGCGCCTGCTGGCGCACATGTCGAAGGACGAGAACCTGATCGCCGGCTTCGCCGAAGGCGAGGACGTTCACGCACGCACGGCATCGATCGTGTTCGACGTTCCACCTGACAAGGTCACGCAACAGATGCGCTCGCAGGCCAAGGTCGTCAACTACGGCCTGATCTACGGCATGGGCGCCAACCGCCTCGCGCGCGAGACCGGCTTCAAGGTCGCCGAAGCCAGGCAGTTCATCGAGACCTACTTCAAGGCCATGCCGCGGGTCAAGGGCTGGCTCGACGACACGATGACGAAGGCGCGTCAGACCCACGAGATCCGCACGTTGTTCGGTCGCCGGCGTCCGGTCCCCGACGTCGCCTCACGCGTCCCGCGCATCCGCGCAGCCGCCGAGAACGTCGCGGTCAACACGCCGATCCAGGGCAGCGCCGCCGACATCATCAAGCGCGCGATGATCGACCTCGACGCCAAGATCCGTCGCGAAGGTCTCGAAGGCCGCATGCTGCTGCAGGTCCACGACGAGCTCGTCATCGAGTGCCCCGAGTCGGAGACCGAGACGATGAGCGATCTGGTCCGCGCGTCGATGGAAGGCGCGGCCGACCTCATGGTGCCGCTGTCGGTCGACGTCGGCGTCGGCAAGAACTGGCTCGAAGCCCACTGAGATGTCAGCCCTCCCGCTCGCCGTCCAGATCCAGTTCGAAGCCGCGCAGCGCCTCGGTTACGAGTGCCGGGTCCTCGACCCCGAGTATTCGTATCTGTTCGAGATCGTCGGCCGGGGCCGCCGCCGCGTGTTGCTCGGCGGCCGCTCGGCGATCAACGACGCGATGGCCGCGCGGCTGGCCGAGGACAAGTTCTACACGGGGCTGTTGCTCGCGAATGCCGGCGTCCGAGTCCCGGAGTCGGTCCGGTGCCTGTCGCCGCACCACTTCAAGCTCGAGCAATACGCCGACCGCGCGGGCGCCGGCCCGGGCATCGCGTTCGCCGAGCAACGCGGGTTTCCGCTGGTCGTCAAGCCCAACCGGCTCTCGCACGGCCGGGGTGTGGCGATCGTCCACGATGCCGGCGCGCTGGTAACCGCGATCGAGAGCGTGTGGCAGCTCGACTCGCTGGCGCTCGTGCAGAACCTCGTCCCGGGCGACGACTACCGGCTCAACTTCCTGGCCGGCGACTTCCTCGTCGGCTACAAGCGCTCGCGCCTGATCGTGACCGGCGACGGCCGCTCGTCACTGCGCGAGCTGATCGCCGCGGTCGATCCCCGCTACGCCGACGACCGCACGTGGCAGCGGCTGACCGAGTCCGCGACCTGGCAGCAGCAGGTCGCATCGATCGGCCAAGACGAGCAAACGGTGCTCCCCGAAACAACCGAGCTCTCGCTCGGCGACGACATCCTGAACCTCGCCGGAGTAGCCACCTCGGAGCTGATCCGCGAAGTCCCGGCCCGATGGGTCTCGTTCGCGGCCCGGATCGCCGACGTGCTCGGCCTCGTCCACTTCGGCATCGACCTCAAGTGCGCATCCCTGGCCGAGTCGCCCGACGCGGCGACCGTCATCGAGGTCAACGCCTCACCGCTGCTCTCGCAGATCTACCGCATGGGCCACACGGACGTCGCCGTCGCGTGTCAGGTCCGCGTGCTCGAACACCTCATGGCCTGAGCGCGAACGTCGCGCCCCATGCGATCGCAGCAGCGATCGGCAGCGTCGCCACCCACGCGAGCGCGATGTTCACGATCGCGCGTCTGCGCGCGGAACCGTTGGCGGCTCCGACGCCGAACAACGCCCCGACCGAAACGTGCGTCGTCGACACACCGAGCCCGAAGACCGAGGCCGAGATCACGAGTCCGCCGGTCACGAGGTTGGCCGCGAAGCCCTGCCCGCTGTTCATGTCCGTGATGTCGTGGCTCAGCGTGCGCGCTACCTTGCGCGCGGCCAACAACCCGCCGATCGCGATCGCGAACCCGACGAGGACACTCGGTGAAGCGACCCCGCTCATCTGCAGCAGCGCGAGCATCGCCGCGATCTTCGGTGTGTCGTTGAGCCCGCGCGCGAAGCTCACGGTCCCGGAGCTCACGAAGTGCGAGAAGTCGAGCAGGCTCTGGGCTTCGACGCCGGCGACGCGGCCTTCGAGCTGGCGCTCGCGAACGGCCAGCGCCGGAACGAGCGCGCTTCCGCGGTCGCCGGCGTCGGGCTCGTCGGCGGTTTCCGCGAGCGTCACATAGCTCGCCTCGGTCAGCCCGAGCGAAAGCCGCCACCATCGCAGCAGCCGGTAGCAGGCGATCGTCAGCACCAGCGCCGCGATCGGGCTCAAGAGCAGAGGCAGCACGAGCTTGGTCCCGAGCACCGAGAACCGCACGTCTCCGCCGGCGATCGCCAGCCCGGCGCCGACCAAGGCCCCGACGATCGCATGCGTCGTCGAGATCGGAAACCCGAACCGCGTCGCGAGCAACACCGTCGCCGACGCCCCGATCGCGACCGCGGTCACGAACGCCGGGTCGACGACCAACTCCGCCGGAACCAGTCCCTTCCCCGAAAACGTCCGCGCCAGCGCGGCCCCGAGCCACACCGCGGTCAACGACCCGGCAAACGTCGTCAGCGTCGCCCACGACAGAGCCACCCGAAACGAAGACCGGCCGCTCCCGTGAAGGGTCGCGACTCCCTTGAAGTTGTCGTTCGCACCGTTGGCGAACGCGAGGGCGAGGACACAGGCGATCAGCAGGGCAGGCACGCCGCGAGCATACTGCATGGAGCCGGGTGGGTTCCAAGGCCCGGCAAGTCCTCCCGAGATTCCGGCGCGCAGGCACGAATCTGGCCCGTCGTTACCTCTCGCAGGCGACCGCGCTGTCATCCTTGTGACGACCGGAGGTCCGACGATGAGCAATCGCGCAAGACTCTGGCTGGGCGCAGCCTTGTTGCTGGGCGGCGAGATCGCGTTCGTCGGAAACTGGATGTCCGCCCCGGAGCGTCCCAGTTCGACGCGAGCCGGCGAATCCGACTCGCGCGAGCAGGCAGAGCTTCGCAGGCAGTTCGACGCTGAGCTCGCCGACCAGCTGTCGTTCGAGAGGGAACCCGTCGGTGAATCCGCCGCGCGCCCGGACGACGACGGACGGCGAGCCGACGAACCTCGAACCGGTCCCGTGGCGCATCCATGGACTCGGTTCGAGCGGAACAACATCTCGGCATCGCGGCTCTTGCTGGCCACGGGCACCGACGCAAAGGACGTGTATCGGAACGTCCACCTCAACCCGCGGGACACGCCGATCAGTCCTGCCGTTCGAGCGCGAATCGCGGATCTCCTGGCGCGTTACAACCGGCGAATCGCTGCGATCGGCAGGCTGGTCACACGGTACGGCGCGAGGGAGGTCTCGCTCCTCGTCGAACACGGGCTGCTGCAGACCCAGAGTCGGGAGGAGCAGAGCCGGTTGTCGCCCGAAAACCGGATCTACCACCGGGCTGGCGACGGATTGTACTCGGTCCCGATCGAGGGGCTGCCGATGTGCCACCTGGCCAACGAAGCCAAAATCCGCCTCGTGCGCCAGCGGGCGGTTCGCATGGTCGACTTGCTGCGACGCGCCGGGTGCCTGACGGTAGCCCTTTGCGAGAAGTACAACGCGCTGATCGACCAATGGAACGGTGGAAACCTGCCGCGATGAAGGCTCGGGAGAAGTAGGGATCGCAACCTCGTCGGACAAATGCGGCGAGCGAATCGTGACGCGGCTTTGATCGTCGGGACACGGTCCTTATCCTGCCCACCCCATGGAGCCAATGCCCGCTGTTCGCGTCGACCACGTGACGAAGAAGCGCGGAGACAACCTCGCGCTCGACGGCCTGAGCTTCGAGGTGGAGCAGGGCCGCATCTTCGGCCTGATCGGCCCCAACGGCGCAGGAAAGACCACGTGCATGCAGCTGCTGCTCGGCATGCTCGTGCCCGACAGCGGGGCCACCGAAGTCTTCGGCGAGCCTTCGCTCGAGATGTCGATCGGGTGCCGGCAGCGCATCGGCTACTTGCCCGAGGACGAGTACGCGATGGAGGACTTCGACTTCCCGCTGGGCGAGATCCTGAAGTTCCGCAGCCACCTGTTCGAGAACTGGGACTGGGACTACTGCAAAGAGCTCCTGGCGAGCATGCACGTCGACGAGTCCAAGCGTCTGTACGACGCGAGCAAGGGCGAACGACGGAACGCCTTCCTGCTGCTGGCCCTCGCCCACCGACCCGACCTGCTGGTTCTCGACGACCCGGCGATCGGCCTCGATGTCAAGGCGCGCCGCGAGATCCTCGGTGCCACGCTGGAGACGGCCAGAGAGCGCGGCACGACCGTGATCTTCACGTCGCACATCCTCCAGGACGTCGAGCGCATCGTCGACGACGTGCTGATCCTCGACCACGGACGCAGCCGGCTCTACGGCAAGCTCGACGAGCTCTGTGCGAGCACGAACCTCGCGACTCTCGAGGACCTCTACTGTTCGGTCGTCGGGGAGCCGGAGAAAGGGTCCGAGTGATCTCGACCGCGCTGACTCGCGGACTCCGGGACGCACGCGAGTGCCGGCGGTTGTCCGCGATCCGCCGCAAGATCCGCCGGGAGTCGGCTGCCGCGCGAGAACGGCAGCGCACCCGCGTCCAGAACGGCCAGCTCATCCTTCCGCTTGCCAACCTGCCGTGGGTCCTTCTGCGCTACGGGCTGCCACTCTTGGCTCCGGGCTTCGCCTGGCTCGCGACGAGACACGACGGCCCGATGGCCGAGCGCTACTGGTTGTTCGCGGCGGCGAGCCTCCTGTTGATCGGCGGAAGGACGCACTTCCTGATCCCGAACACGTTCCGCCTGTCGGTGATCGAGAACCTCTACCTGCCGTCGAAGACCGGCGTCGTGCTCGCACGCGTGTTCGAACGTCTGCCGCTGCTCCTCATGCTCGGCCTGTGCTGGGCCGCGGCCTACGCGATCCGTCTCGGTCCGCTCTGGCACGAGCTCCCGATCCGATGCGGTCTACTGCTCGTGATCGCGGCGCTGACCGCGATCGTCTGGCACTGCGGCAGGCTCGTGCTCGGCTTCGCCGGTCTCGGCGAGTCCGTGCTTGCCCCGTGGGCAGTGGTCGCGTTATTGGCGTTCGCGCTGTCGCAGTCCTGGCCCAGCCGGCTGTCGAGCGAAGTCATGACGGCGTTCTTCGTCGCGGTCGCGTTCGCCTTCCAGCTGTACAAGAAGGCGTTCCGAGGCCCACGCACGCTTGCCCGAACCCTCCTCTTCGAGCTGCGCACGGCGCCGCGCATCGCGGTCGCGGCCGGCCTCTGCGTCCCGAGCGCGGTGATCACGGCGGTTCCGACGGTGGTTCTGGCGCTGGCGACCGCCGCGCTCGTAGTCGGCGTCGTGACCGGTCTCGATGCCCTATGTCAGCTCGTCCCGCGCGCGGAGACCCTGCCGCGGGTCGTGCCCCAACGCCCACCGGCGGAACACCGCACGATCGCGCTTCCAACTCACAGCACCGGACGCAGGAGCTTCGTCCGTGCTCTGTGGAGTCGCCACCGCGCCAAGCACCTCGACTGGCTCGGCGCCATCGATCGCCCGTCCAAGCTCGTCACGCTTCCGGGCAAGATCATGCTGGCCGTCGTGTTCCACTTCTGGGGAGTCGCGCTGGCGGCCGTCGCGGTCGCGATGTCCGCCAACGACGACGTCCAGGCCACGCTCGCCCTGCTCGCCGCGGTGACGGCACCGACCTTCGTCTACCACGGGCTCAGCCAGCAATTGCAGCTGCTCGGTGTCGACTACCGGGAGCAGGTTCGGAACAACGTCCGCGCAGGCCTCGTCTTCGTTCTGCTCCCGCTCGTCGCGATCGGCGGCATCCAAGCCGTGGCCAACGAGCCCGACCGCGCACGATTCGCAGCCGTCGCGCTACTCGCCGGCGTCACGTTGGTCCGCATCGGCTGGCGCGGCCTGACCTCCGAGCTGACCCGCAATATCCTCGTCGCCCCGGCCGTGATCGTAGCAGCCGCAGCCGCAACGATCGTGCTCCCGATACACGCCCGGATCGGCCTTTTCGTCGCCGGCATGGCAGCGCTCGTCGGCCTCGTCGGGATCGGCTTGCGACTGCGGCGAAGCGAAGCCACGCTCGCCGGTGCATTCCGAACCTGAGGCCGAGATGCCGGGCACGCCGAACGAGGTCAGGTCGGGCCTTTGCTACTCTAGTGGTGTGGTGCAGAAATCTTCGCCATTATCCGAGGCGCTGCGACGCCGCTGGCGG
>Ga0055451_10000289_pt1 | contig 19712 bp, 20 predicted proteins | sample China_Galinas_PW_3_FD_57745 | JGI IMG/M metagenome (GOLD analysis project Ga0055451, IMG submission 57745) | Wetland microbial communities from San Francisco Bay, California, USA, that impact long-term carbon sequestration - China_Galinas_PWB_D2 | ecosystem: Environmental > Aquatic > Marine >... | reverse complement strand
GCCACAAACCGCCGCCGTGGAGCGGTTGAACCATTCGTCGGTGGGCGCCTGCGGGATTGGTCGGCGCGGTGTCTGGCCTCGCCATTCGGCGTGATCCACACGGATGTATCCGAGGCCGACGTGACGGCCATGCGCACCAGCGCCGGGGAACTCATCCAGGCCGCCGTGATCGGCACCTACCGCCCCCGCCCCGACCGGCCCGGGGCGGCGCTGACCGACTGGCTCGCCGGGCAGGCCCGCGAGCGCGGTATCGTGCGCAGCACTGGTGTCACGCTGCGACGATTGATCTTTCAGTATGGGCGGGTGGCCGGCGTCGAGCTCGAAACTGCCTCGGGGACAAGGCTCGTGCGGACCACCGCGGGTGTGGCGCTGTCGACGCGACCCGCGCCCGCCGGCGCCGACTGGCCGGGCCAGCCCGGCCTGCGTGACGTAGCCGTGAAAGTGGCGGTCGTGGGGCGCAGGGCCGGACGCTTCGGCAGGGTGGAACTGCTGTCCGGGATTGATCAACCAGCCTGATCTAGCCCTGCGGTTCCGGGGCGAAATTCACCGGTATCACCTTCTGGGCAAACAGCTTCGCCATGTCTTTACCCGGCAGCGGACGGGACAGCAGGAAGCCCTGTGCCCGGTGGCAACCGTGCTGCAGCAGTGTTATCGCCGCGGCCGGCGATTCCACGCCCTCGGCCACCAGCTCGAGATCGAATGCCTCGGCCAGTGCGATGATGGCGCGGACGATGGCGAGGTCGTCGGGGTTGGAACCAAGGTCCCGCACGAAGCTCTTGTCGATCTTCAGTGTGTCCACCGGTAGCGATTTCAGGTGTGTCAGCACGCTGTAGCCGGTGCCGAAATCGTCGATGGCGACCCGCACACCTACCTCTTTGAGCCCAGCCAGGGTGATGCGAGTGGTCTCGATGTCCTGTACCACAACACTTTCAGTGATCTCCAGGCACACCGAGCCGGCGTCGAGGCCGAACTCGTCGATGGTGTCGGCGACGGACTCGACGAACCCGTCGGTCACCAGCTGCACCGGTGAGACATTGAGTCGCAACAGCGCATCGGCGCTGATGCCGCTGGCTCGCCAGCGGATGAATTCCTCACAGGCGGCCCGCATCACCCACCGGCCCAATTCTCCTGCCAGATTGATGGATTCGGCGACATTGATGAACGAGTCGGGCAGCAACAGCCCGCGGGTGGGGTGCTGCCAGCGCACCAGCGCTTCGGTCGCGAGGATCTCGCCGGTGCGCATGTCGACTTCCGGGAGATAGTGCAGGATTAGCGAACCGGTCTCGATAACGTCCTGCAGATGCAGCTCGATATCGTTGCGGAACTCACTGCGTAGCGACATCTCGCTGGTGAACACCGCGATCTTGTTGCCACCGGCATTCTTGGCGTTGAGCGCAGCCTGGTCCGCGCGACGAAGCAGGTCCGAGGTGTTGTCCCGGCCGGGTGCGCCGAGCGCTACGCCGATACTCACTGTGCGGGTGAGCAATTCGCCGCCAATGGGAACCCGCTCGCGCAGCACCGCCTGCAGGCGGTGCGCCAGTGCCTCGGCGGCCTCGGCGTCCAGCGGCGCGCCGGGAACGACGACGAACTCATCGCCGCCCAGCCGGGCGATCACGTCGGCGTCGTCGGTCTCCTCTCGGAGACGATCGGCGAACACCTTGATGAACCAGTCACCGGCATGGTGGCCGAGGTAGTCGTTGATCGCCTTGAGTCGGTCGAGGTCGAGGAACAGCGCCGCCACCGGGCCGGGCCCGCCGGGTCTGAGCCGCTCATCGAGGTGGGCCAACAACGCTCGCCGGTTCTGCAGCCCGGTGAGATCGTCGTGTTCGGCCAGGTACCGCAGCCGATCCTCGGCGGCCACCCTGGCCTGCACCTGGGCGAACAGGGAGGCGATTGCCTTGAGCGCGTTGAGCTCTTCGGGTGTCCAGTCCTTGATGCCGAGCTTGATGAAGCCCAGCGCCCCGGTCGTCACGTCACCCGACAGCATCGGTACCGCGGCCAGCGAAGGCAGGGTGACCCCCCTGCCTTCCGTCACCCGACGCTGATAGTCCTCGGCGGCGACGGGCTCCGGCCGGAAGAACACGGGTTCCTTGGCGTTTTCGCTCGCCGCGAAAATCGGGTCCGCACCGTCGAAGTAGACGACACCGAGGGGGTCCGGATCGGGAATCTCCGGGCGCACCGGCCACTCGGTGACCAGCTTGGTGGCGTGGATGTTGTGGTCGTTGTAGCGCAGGAAGCTGAAGTCGACTCCGAAGAACTCCACTAGCTCGGCCAGCACACTCTCGGACACCTTCGCCGAGGTGGCAGCGTTCACCGCCATCAGCCGGGTGGCGACGGCGGTGACAAGGCTGTCCAGGCGATCGGGGGTGCTGGTCTCGGGCTGTGCAGTCATCGGTTGAACTCGCTGTTCAGCCTACGGCGTCTGCTGCGGATCGCTGGCCTTGGGGCACGGACGAACCTGAGCACCAGCGCCTGCGACTCGTCCGGGCCGGTCGCGGTCAAGGCCCGAAACTCCTGCTGCAAGGTCCGGAGGGCGGCGACGTGTCCGGCAGCGAGTTCAGCGAGGTCGTGATCGTCGTGGGCGTAGAGGAACACCGGCGAAACCGGCTGCACGCCCAGCCCGAGTGTTTGTGCGGCGATCCAGACGGCCTCGACCGCTGCCCCACCGCGTGCATAGTCGGTCAGGGTGCGGCCCGTCACGGTGACCACGCCCAGCGCGGAGCTGGCCAGCACCCGGCGGCTAACGTCCAGGCCGAGCGCCTCACCGGCCTTCCACTGGGCGAGATGGGTCATCACGTCACCGCGGCGCAGGATGTCGAGTGTGGCCAGGTCCGCGGCATCGAGTTCGAGGCCGCGCACGTCGAGCCCGTCGCAGCTGTCGTCACCGGGCCAGCGCAGTTCGGAGACCATCTCGGCGTGCAGCCGCGGGTCCAGATAGCGAATTCGATCGGTCGCGGCGAGGATCGCCGCCGCCCGCTCGATGTCGTCGCGGCTGGTCAGCAGCCGGAGCAGGCCGCCCTCGGTTCGGGCGGCCGTTTCCAGCGCTTCGACGACGGCCGGGGCCGGTTGTTGTGGTGTGCCGCGGTGCCGGTTGGTTTCCCGATCGAGCATGGATTGCCGCAGGCTAGCCAGGTCGTCGTCGCCACCGGTGCCCAGGTGGACGACCGCGCGCAGGGGTGAACCCTCGTCGTGCTCGGTGATGGCGACGTCGCCGAGCACGTGGCGGGCCGCGGCCGCCACCCGCGCGTTGAACACCCCCGCCCCGACTGCGACCGCGCTGCCCCGATAGCCGACATCCATCGTCGAGGTGTAGCGGGGATCCAGGTCGATCTGAACGGAACCGTCTTGTGCGGCAATGTGCCAGGGCTGCATGTTGCCCCCGGAGGGCGCGCGCTGGGCGGCCGCCGCGATGGCGGCCGCCGGGGACAGCTTCATTGCTCGCGCCGGTGTCTGCGGCTGTGTCTCCGCGTCGTCGGGCCCGGCCCGCACCGGCTCCCCGAGATTGTCGAGGGCGCACGCCACATCGATGCGGACTCGCCCCGAGGTCAGCCGTTCGTCCAGTCCGATCCGCCGGATGGCCTCGGCCACCGCGGCCGCGCCCACCGCGACGTCCCCGGCCAGTTGCGGCCACGTGGACAGTGTTCGACCCACTTCGACCAGGGAAGCTGCGCCGCGAGCAGACAACCGGGCCGCGTCCAGGACGCGCAGCACATGGGGAACCTTGTCGCTGCTGCTCAATCCGGACAGGGTGGCGATATCGGGGTCGCCGAGCAGCCCGTGCAGGATCGGGCGGTTCGGGTCGAGGTCGAAACGCTCGACATCGAGGAGGCCACGGTCGCTGGTGGCCATCAGAACCGGGATTCGCCGCGCGCGTGCGGACATTCGGACGGCGATTTTGATGTCCAGGGAGTCACACTCCTCGACGACGATGTCGAGTCCGTCGAGGAATGTGGTGATGGTGGCGTGGGTCAGGCCGGCGGTCGCGACCTGCACAGGGAGGTAGGGGTCGAGCTCGGCGATGCGGCGGGCGGTCGCGACGGCCTTGTTCACGCCGACGTCGAACACGGTCGCGGGCACCCGGTTGAGGTTGGACAGCTCGAGGGCGTCGAAGTCGGCCAGCCGTAGCTCGCCGCACAACCCCTCGGTGGCCAGCGTGTGTGCGACCGCGTGGCCCACGCTGAGACCGACGACGCCGACCCGCAGCCGGGCCAGTCGATCCTGCTCTGCGGTGGTGATGATGTTTCGGTTGCGATCCAGCCGCAGCCGGCGAAACGACCGCGGGCCCGGCACCCTGACAACGGCGCGGCGCCACGGGTAGTACGCCCAGCGCGTCGGCTCGGCCAGCAGCTCTGGCTCCGGTGCCGGCAGAAGCCCAGCCAGGGAGGTTGTGAGTTCGCTTGTACGGTCGAGGAATTCGATACACGGATCGGACCGCAGGGCAGCGAGGGTGTCTTCGTCGTCCTGGACTTCGCCGCCTAGGATCCGGGCGCTGTGTGCGTCCGTCCCGGCGGCGGAGGAGACGTCGAAGCTCACACACCGCTCCCGTACATCTCGAAGCTGTCGAACGCGTGGGACTGGGTGGCCAGCATGCGCATTTCCCGAAGGATCTTCACCAGCTGCGCGGGCTCGGCGTGGTTGGCGAAGGTGCGCCGATCCCACCACATCAGCCTGGTGCGGTAGTGCTCGCTGGGATACGGCGCGGCGGGAATCCTGTTGGCCACCACCCCGCCCGAGGAGCGCCAGCGCTCCAGGACGTGCGCCGCCGCGGTGGCGAGGATGAACTGGGACCCCAGCAGCGCCATCGTCGGGAACGCCGTCCTGGCGAAGGTGTTGGTCAGCGAGCGGCTGCGGTCCGCGTCGTCGGCCACCCAGGCCGACTTCATCTCCACCACGCCGAACGGCAGGCGGTCGGTGATCATCTTGCGTACCGTGCTCTGTCCCGGGTGGCCCTGCCACTCGACGAGGGCGTGGGATTCCTCGGCACGGTGGTACGGACCCTTGGCCCGTAGCCCGCCGACCATCCGCCCGGAGTCGTCGAGGGCGGTGTAGAACAGCGTGCTGTCTCGACCGTCGCTGAACGAGTCGATGTCGAGGGCGGACTCGACTCCGTGTTTCCGGTAGCTGGTCAGCGCTCCGCTCACGTACTCTTGCCACAGGCCAGGTTCGTCGGCGGGTTGGGCGAGCACCATCGTGCAGCCCGTGTCGGTGTCCAGCCAGCTAATTGTCTCGGGCAGGTAATGCAGCGTCTCATCGGCCACATCAAGCGCACAATTAATCATGGTTTCCCATCTGTCGGGCGGTGGGCCAGCGGGGATGTCGCAGGCTGAACTCGTCATGCAAATTCGCTGAGCATGCAACTTCCTAGGTATGAGTATCTCGCCAAAGGTCTCTCAGATACCAGCCGATTGTCCGAAGATCACTGGTTGCGGGGTGTTCTTGGGGTTAGATGGGCGCCGCCGCCCACCGGCCAGGCAGAGCGCCCGAAGTACTTGAACTGACAATATTCGAGGTCATAGCGGTGATATCGCTGAGCAGCCCGGAACAATTACAGTCGATCCCCCTCGGGAGGCAGATTCCCATAATTTGCGTGCTCGTAGGTGGCGAGGACCTCGGCGGCACGGTTGACGGGCCGCCGAGCGCCCCGGACGGCCTGACCGGGCCATATGCTGCCAGTAGCGGATGGCCGGATAATGCGATGCCGCAGGGCCCGCCCCGCGGCCACGGTGTCCGGGGCGGCAGCAGTGCTCTCCGCCCCCGCTGCCCCAAGGCCTCCAGCAAATCTCAATCGGGCGGCGCCCCATGACGGAACCCGACGTGGGGCCCACCGAGTGGTCCACCGACGCACCCGGTGTCGGACCCTGGCAGGGTACACCGCCCGAGGCCTCGCGCTATGACCCCGAGTTGCTGCGCGACGGCGATGGCCGCAATGTCGTTGACGCCTACCGCTATTGGACGCGGGAGGCGATCATCGCCGACATCGACGGCCGAAGGCATCGCCTGCACATCGCGATCGAGAACTTCGGCAACGATTCCAACATCGGCGCAGTGGTGCGAACCGCAAACGCCTTCGCCGTCGACACCGTCCATATCGTCGGGCGTCGGCGCTGGAACCGCCGCGGGGCCATGGTGACCGATCGCTACCAGCGCCTCACACATCACGACACCACCACCGACCTGCTGGACTTCGCGGCCGGCGCCGGGCTGACCGTGGTCGCGGTCGACAACATCCCCGGTTCGGTGCGGCTTGAGGAGACACCGCTGCCACGGGACTGCCTGCTGGTGTTCGGCCAGGAAGGTCCGGGCATCTCCGAGGCCGCACGGGCGGGCGCAGCCCGCACGGTGTCCATCGCGCAGTTCGGATCCACCCGCAGCATCAATGCCGCGGTGGCCGCCGGCATAGCGATGCACACCTGGATCAGGCAATGGGCCGATCTTTCCCGAGCCTGGTAGGGCAGGATCCAACTACATGGACCAGCTGTGGGCGAACCGCGCGGCCAGCGCCGAAGCCGCCGTCGCGAAACGACACCTCAAACGGCTCTGGCGGCTGCCGGGGACGCAGCTCGGCGTCGTCGGATGGCCCGCTACCCGTCGCGATGCGATGTTCGGGACCTGGCACTACTGGTGGCAGGCCCATCTGCTGGACTGCCTGGTCGATGCGCAGGTTCGCGAGCCCCAGCGGCCGCGGCTGGGCAGGATCAAGCGGCAGATCCGCGGGCACCGGGTGCGCAACGGCGGCCGCTGGAGCAACAGCTACTACGACGACATGGCCTGGCTCGCGCTGGCGCTGGAACGCGCGGGAAGGCTTGCCGGGCTCGAACGCCCGAAGGCGCTCAAGACCCTGTCGGAGCAGTTCCTCACGGCCTGGGTGCCCGAAGACGGTGGTGGAATCCCCTGGCGAAAACAGGATCAGTTCTTCAACGCCCCTGCCAATGGCCCGGCCGCGATCTTCCTGAGCCGCCACGGTGAGCGGCTTCGGCGAGCTCAGCAGATGGCCGACTGGATCGACGAGACGCTGATCGACCCCGACACCCATCTGGTCTTCGACGGCATCAAGGGGGGCTCCCTGGTCCGTGCGCAGTACACCTACTGCCAGGGGGTTGTGTTGGGGCTGGAAACCGAGCTGGCGGCACGGACCGACGACGACCGGCATTCGGCCCGGGTACGCCGGCTGGTCACCGCGATCGGTGAGCAGATGGCACCCGGCGGGGTGCTCACCGGGGCCGGGGGCGGGGATGGCGGGCTGTTCGCCGGCATCACCGCGCGGTATCTGGCGCTCGCCGCGACCGACCTGCCCGGCGATGGCGCCGAGGACGCAGCGGCCCGGGCCGCTGCACGGGGGATCGTGCTCGCTTCGGCGCAGGCGGCCTGGGAGAACCGTCAGACCGTTGACGGCCTGCCGCTGTTCGGCTCATTCTGGGACCGCACCGCCGAAATCCCCACCGCCGGTGGCAGGCCGGCACAGTCGATCGAGGGCGCGGTCAACGCCTCGGAGATGCCCGAACGCGACCTCAGCGTCCAGCTTTCGGGATGGATGCTCATGGAGGCCGCGCACGCGGCGACCGAGGCAGCGTGAGCCGCAGTCGGCTGGGCCACGACCCGACTGCCAAGCGCTTCGGCGAGAACGCCGCTGCGGCACTGCTGTTGGTATTCACCATTGCCGCGATTCTGTGGGCGAACTCGCCATGGGGAGCCAGCTATTCGCAATTCTGGAACACGCCGGTGGGACTCGCCCTCGGTGACCTCCATGTCGAGCTGTCGGTCAAGGAACTCGTCAACGACGGCCTGATGGCCTTTTTCTTCTTCATCGTCGGGCTGGAGGTCAAGGGCCAGTTCACCATCGGTGAGCTCACCGAACGATCCCGCGCTGCGGTGCCCGTCGTCGCCGCGGTCGCCGGTTTGACGCTTCCTGCGGTGATTTTCCTGTTGTTCAACCCATCCGGTGAGGACGCCCGTGCATGGGGTGTCGTCATCTCGACCGACACCGCGTTCCTAGTCGGCGCGCTGGCGATCATCGCGCCGAAGTACCCGGCTCGATTGCGGACGTTCCTGTTGACCCTCGCAGTGGTCGACGACGTCGGGGCGTTGGTGGCCATCGCGCTGTTCTACTCCGAACAGATCCGGGTCGTTCCGCTGCTGGTGTCGGCAGTCCTGCTGGCCGGCCTGGTGGCCGTGCGGTATCTGCCCTCGGGTGGCAGGGGGGCCGCGTACTCGGTTCTGGCAGTGGGGTTGTGGCTGGCGCTGTTCGCGGGCGGTGCGCATCCCACGCTTGCCGGCGTTGCCGTGGCGCTGCTCATACCGGTGTTCACACCGGAGCGCCAGCGGGTGGAGGCCGCGGTCGAGGTGACTCGAGCGTTCCGCCAGTCGCCGAATTCCGAATACGCCCGGGCTGCGGCTCGCAGTCTGCGCGACTCGATCTCGATCAACGAGCGGCTGCTGACCGGATTCGGGCCGTACGTGTCGTTCGGTGTGTTGCCGATCTTCGCACTGGCCAACGCGGGCGTGCATCTCGACGCCACCACCATCGCCGAGGCCGCGCGCTCGCCCCTGACCTGGGGTGTGGTCGCCGGTCTGGTGGCGGGCAAGTTGATCGGCATCACCGGAGCGACCGCCCTGATGCGGCGCACCGGGCTGGGGCGGCTGGCGCCGGGTCTGACCCTGCGTCGCGTCGCCGGCGGTGCTGCGCTGTCCGGGATCGGCTTCACGATCTCACTGTTCATCGTGGAACTGGCCATCGACGATCCGCATTCGGCGGATCTGGCCCGGGTCGGTGTGCTGGCCGCCTCTGTGCTCGCATTTGCCCTGGGCTGGGCGATCTTCCGCATCACCGACTGGCTCAGCCCACCGGCGCCGGTCGGCCTGAAACTCCTGCGCCCGGTCGATCCGGAGCGTGACCACATCCGCGGACGGCCCGACGCGCCGCTGACCCTGGTCGAGTACGGCGACTTCGAGTGCCCGTTCTGCAGCCGCGCCACCGGGTCGATCGATGAAGTCCGGGCCCATTTCGGCGACGAATTGTGTTATGTGTGGCGACATCTGCCGATCGAGCGGGTCCACGCGCGTTCGCTGGACGCCGCACGGGCCAGTGAAGCGGCCAACCTGCAGGGCAAGTTCTTCGAGATGGCTGCGCTGATGTTCGAGTTCCAGGACCATCTGGAGTGGCAGCACATCTATCGGTACGCCGATCAAGCGGGTTGCGACATTGCGACATTCGACGAGGACCTGCACTCGGCACAGGTGCTGCACCGAGTGGAGGACGATGCTCAGGACGCCGAGGTCATGGACCTCAACTCGACGCCCACCTTCTTCGTCAACGGCGTCCGGCACAAGGGGCCGTGGGATTCGGCCAGTCTGATCCGGGCCCTGGAGGCCGACCGGCCTAACTCCAGAGCGTGACATGAACCTTGGGCCGGAACCGGGTGACGCCGACACCGGCGCCTCGGATCATCGCCTGGGTGCAGCGTGGCGTCGTGATGAAGTTGACCAGCTCGGTGACCGCGGGCTGGCGCGCGGCCGGCGGCGAGGCCCTTGCCGACGGCGAAGCCGACAGCCAGCGTCACACCGCCGACACGCTGGACCTCCTCGAGCGCGGCGGCGTCGCTCTGGAAGATCGGCTGGCAGGACTCGGGTATCGCCAGACTGCTTAGCAGCGTTGCGATTTCACCGTCCACGCTGCCGGCCGACGGTCCCAGCATCCAGTGCTCCTCGCGCAGCGACGCCGGTGTCGGAGGCAGCCGGACCGAGCGCGACGTCGACGGCGCGGGATTCGATCAGGTCGCGGAACCGGCCGGTGGGGTGCACGCTCAACTCCACCGACAGGTCGTCGGCGCGCGATGAGAACAGGTCGATCAGGCCCGGCGCGGCATGCTCGGCGAAGGCGCTCGAGGCGGCGATGCGCAGCAACCGCCGGCCGTGCGCCGCCTCGGTGACCTCGATGGCGGTCTGCTGCTGCAGGCCGACGATCTCGATGGCCCGGCTGGCCTGCCCGGGGTGAACGCCAGGCCGGATGCGGTCCGGCTGAACAGGGGGTCGTCGAGCTCTTTGCGCAGCTGTGCTACGTGCGTCGAGATCCCGGCGTCGGAGACGCCGAGCTCCGCTGCGGCCGCGTGCACGGAGCCCAGTCGAACGACGGCCGAGAAGGCCCGAAGCTGCGCAGGTGTCACGGATTGAGCCTACGTTTGGAGTTGTGCAAGACGTCCTGGCGGAGCTGGCCGCGATCTGGCGGGCCGGCGGTACGGCCGGTATGGGTACGGTGGTGCGCACGTTCTTCTCGGCGCCACGTCAGCCGGGCGCGGCGATGGTCGTCGCACCCGACGGCACGGTCAGCGGCTCGGTGTCCGGTGGATGCGTGGAGGGTGCGGTCTACGAATCGGCCGTTGAGGTCGCCGAGACCGGCATACCTCGTCTGGAGCGCTACGGGGTCAGTGACGACGACGCGTTCGCCGTCGGGTTGACGTGCGGCGGCATCCTGGACATCTTCGTCGAGCCGGTATCGCAGACCACGTTTGCCCACCTGGATGTCGTCCTCGAGCAGATCGCGCGGCACCAGCCGGTGGCGATCGCCACGGTGATCGTCCACCCCGATCCGGCCTGGCTGGGGCACCGGCTGGTCATCGGCCCGGACGCCGTGCAGGGAAGCCTGGGCTCCGACCGTGCCGATGCCGCGGTGACCGATGACGCCCGGGGCCTGCTGGCTGCGGGACGCAGCGAGGTCCTCACCTATGGTCCCGACGGGCAGCGGCGCGGCGAGGGCATGGAGGTGTTCGTCGCCAGCCACGCCCCACGGCCGCGGATGCTGGTCTTCGGGGCCATCGACTTCGCGGCGGCGGTGGCCCAGCAGGGTTCGTTCCTCGGCTACCACGTCACGGTGTGCGACGCCCGAGCGGTGTTCGCGACATCGGCACGCTTTCCGACCGCCGACGAGGTTGTCGTCGAGTGGCCGCACCGCTACCTGACCGGGCAGGCCGCGGCGAGTGCGATCGACGAGCGCACCGTGATTTGTGTGCTCACCCACGATGCCAAGTTCGACGTCCCACTGCTGGAGGTGGCGTTGCGGTTGGACGTCGGATACGTAGGGGCGATGGGGTCGCGGCGGACCCACCTCGACCGTCTCGACCGGTTGCGCGAGGCGGGGCTGACCGAGGACGAGTTGTGCCGGCTGGCCAGCCCCATCGGGCTGGACCTCGGGGCGCGTACCCCGGAGGAGACAGCGGTGTCGATCGCGGCCGAGATCATTGCGCAACGCTGGGGCGGGGGCGGGCGCCCGCTGTCGGAAACCAGTGGCCGAATTCACCACGACGACGACGGTAGCCCCTCGTCGCCTGGGGAGTTAAGCGATCACTTGAGTCGCTCTTGACCGCCGTGTGACGGCGGCCGAGACTGGGGATCCCTTCCGCGGACGTGAGGTGGGTCACATGCAGGTTCCCGGTCCCTTTGAGTACGAACGAGCCACCAGCGTCGACCATGCAGTCGGACTGCTGGACAGGTTGGGGGAGGACGCCTTCATCGTCGCCGGGGGTTGCTGACGTCGAACCGCAGCCGCGATCTGCACGATGAGCTGTGACGGCGCTGCCTGTACCACTGGATCGACTACCCGGAGCCGGCACGGGCGGCAGCCATCGTGCGTCGCAGCGTGCCCGGCGCGACGGCGACGCTGATCGAGCACGCGACCCAGTTCGTGGGCCGGGCGCGTGACCTTGACCTCGACAAGCCACCCGGTGTCGCCGAGACCATAGACTGGGTCGCCGCGCTTGTCGCCCTCGGTGTGGGCGATCTCGTCGACCCGGCTGCGCTGGCCGGGGTGAGCGCGTTGGCCAAGACCCCCGACGACGGTGTCGGCCTGCGCGAGGCGTTCACTGAGTACCGCGCCGAACTGGCCACCGGATGAGGAGAGCCCATGAAGATAGCCAACGAGTTCACCGTCAGCGTCCCGATCGATCAGGCCTGGGAGGTCCTGACCGACATGGAGCAGGTGGTGCCGTTGATGCCCGGTGCGCAGCTGACCGGTCAAGAAGGTGACGACTACCTCGGCAAGGTCAAGGTCAAAGTCGGCCCGGTAACCAGTGAGTTCAGTGGCAAGGCGCATTTCGTCGAACGTGACGAGTCCCAGCATCGGGCCGTCGTCGACGGCCGGGGCAAGGAAGCTCGCGGGACCGGGAACGCCGCTGCCGTCGTCAGCCTGCAGTTGCACGAGGAAGGCGAGCACACCCGCGTCACCGTCCACACCGATCTGAAGATCGTCGGCAAGCTGGCCCAGTTCGGCAGCAGCATGCTGCAGCAGGTGTCGGAGAAACTGCTCGGTCAGTTCGTGCAGTCGCTGGAGGCCAAGCTGGCCGCCGGCAGCGAACCGGCCCCGGCCGCACCCAGGGTGGCGCCGGCCCCCGAACCGGCGCCGATCGACCTGCTGGAGCTGGCCGGTGGCGGTGCGGTGAAGAAGTACGCGGCCGTCGGCGTCGCTGCAGTGGTTCTGCTGATCCTGGTGCTGATCCTGCGCCGACGGCACGCGGAGTGACCGCGCCGGCGCTGCCCGCACATTCGCTCACCGGATTGCGGGTGTTGTTCGACGCGCTGGCACGGCTCTAGGGGATCACCCGAGTATCGGCGGCACCACTTCGCACGGCACTTCCCGCGGCCCATGCGCCGGGTCGTCGCTGCCGTCGAGGGCGTTGAGCACCATGGTGGCCGCCCGGCGGGACCCGGCGATCGCCAGGTGGTCGCTGAAGTCGTGATCGCAGGTGTCCTGGACGACGATGTTGATCACGTAGTCATCGGGTCCGCCGGGCACCTGTCCGCTGGTGTAGGGCCGGACGAACTCGTCATAGCGGGTCGAGATGTTCACATAGCGGATGCCCGGGACATAGGGTCCGCCATCGGAATTGAGCGCCGCAAGGAATTCCGAACCGCGGATCATCTGCGGCGCGGCGGCGAAGTGCACATGGTTGACCATCTCGAGGGCAGTGCCGAGGACAGCGTGGAACTCGACGGTGTCCGCGAGCTTGTTGGTGAATACCTCGGTGCCCTGCCACATCGGGGCCAGCGAGACGTAGGTGCCGATCTTGTCCCTGCCGCCCAGCACCTTCGCGTAGTAGCCGGGAACGAGAGTGCCCTGCGAGTGGCCGACGACGTCGACTTGCTGTGCGTCGGTCGCGGCGAGCACCTTGTCGGCGAATGCGCCGAATTCTGCGGCCGAGTCTTCGATCGGGGTCATGCCGCCCAGCGCCGACAACGGCCAGGGCGCGTTCTTGACCGCACCGAACGTCAGGGTGAACGGGGAGAAGCCCTGTTCGACCAACAGGGGCACGTAGGCGCCCCAGTTGGTCTGGGCTCCGCCGGCGGTCCCGTGCATCAGGATGACCGGATTGGGGTGGGATTTCGACAGGGGGCGGCTCCACTCGTTGGCCCCTGGCAGTGTGCCGCCCGGGTTGAGGATCTCGGGGGCCACGCCGGCGAAGAAGTTGTAGTCGACCTTGCGGCCGCCGTCGGTGTGCCGCGACTCTGCTTCGACTCCGGCGGCGCGCATCGCCGCCACCGCGGGGCGTTGGACCTCCTCGCCGACGTTGACCCCGACGGCAAGTACCTTCTCGCCCAGGTGCAATCCGGCCCGCATCGAGTCTCCCGCGGCATGCGAGCCGATCCGCAACGGAAACTTCGCCGCGTCGGTGAGAATCCGCGCGGCGTCGGTGACAGCGGCCATAGCCGGACGGTACCGGAGTCCAGAAGGACGGCGGTGCGCCGTTCGGATGACGGTGGTGCCGGGCCCAGGCCTCGGTTACCTGCCGTCCGGCATTCCGCCGACACCCCCCGGCATACCGGCGATACCTCCGGGCATCCCGCCGATACCCCCAGGCATACCGCCCCCCATCGGGGGTGACGGAGGTGCGGGCGGAGCCGTCGGGGGAGCGTACGGGCCTCCCGCGCACACGGCGTCGCCGGGCATGGTCATGCATTGGGGGTCCAACGGACCGGTGGGAAGGGCATAGGGACCGCCCTGGCACTGGGCCGCCCCGGGGAACGCCACGCAGCTGGGATCAGCCGGGTTGGTGGGAACGCCAGGCGGGTCAGTGGGAGAGCCAGGGTCGGGATCCTGGAGGGGGACGGGCACACCGGGCATGCCGGCCAAGCCGGGCGTGGCGTTCGCCGGAACGATCGCCCAGGATGCGGCTGCTGCAATAACCGCCACGGCCACAGCCGCTCTCATCGTCGCACCGCGGACTCCTGAGGCCATCGCCGGACTCATCCATCGCTCCTTACCTGCGGACCCAAACGAGCCACACTGGCGTGTGCGCTTCGCGCGCATCACCGCCCATGGTTGCATGCCCCCATTTCCGTGCGGGCCAATCACCGCATGAAGCCAAGACCTGTGATATTGCAGACAATCTTCGTGCACGAGTGTATGGTTCGGGGCGTTGTTGGTGTCGGCTCGCTTTCAGCTTTGCTTCAACCAAACACGGGGGGTTCGAATGAGTTTCACGTCTTCTGATGCCTTGATCACCGGCCGGTGTCGCCACCCCCGCCCCCGGGGCCGCTTACTGGCAGTCAGCATCTGGCTGGGTGCGGGCGCAATCACCCTGGGCGTCGGTGCTGGCCTGGCGAGCGCGTGTGGCGTCGCCCAGGCGGATACCGGCGGCCACTCCGGCACCGGGTCGAGCTCGGCGCACAAGCCCGCCGCCAAATCTTCGGCCGGGCCGAAAATCATGACACGATCCCATGTTTCGCGTACCGCCGCGGCCACCTCGGCCAAACGATCGCCCGCAACGGCCCTATCCGCAGCAACGGTGCGGGTGACTCGGCCGAGCGCGGTGGCGACTGACGCTACCGACCCGGAGCCCTCGGTCGGGGTGTCGGCAACCACCAGGAGGACGCGGGCCACCACCGCGAGAGTCAACACCGGTGGGCCGGCCACCGCGCCGGGTTCGCCCCAGCGTGCAGTGGCGAACGGCAAGACGTCGGTGAACCCCGCGACGGAGGCGGTGACACCCACCGCCGCCGTCACGCGGGGCGACCCGACTACCCAGATCGCTCCGTCGACCACGCAGACCATAGACACTCCGTTCGGTCCCGTGACGTTGACGGTGAGCGCGGACGTTCCCGATCCCTTCACGAGTGGTCCGGTGGCGGTTGACGCGAAGGCGAGCACTCCGCTGGGCAACGCGAGTTTCTCGCTGACCGGAACGCAAAGTTCCACCACCGAACCGGGTCGCACTCCCGCTACTGTGGCCGAGATCGCGTTGAGCGAGGGGACACTCGTCGTGCCCGCTCCGATCTCATTGCTCGCCGATGCTCTTGGTCCCGTCGTCACCGGCGGAGCCTCGTTGTCCAATAGCGCGAACGCATTCATTGCCGCGCAGAAGAGCGGAGACATTCCAGGGGCGATCACGGCGTTCCTGGCCGCCGGGGTCAACTTCGGCAATGCCGTTCTGTTTGGCCAATACACGGTCGCAGTGCCAATCGGATCCACCGAAGGGCAAAGCGTAGAAGTGCGTGTTCCATTCGCCGGGATATTCGGCTCGCTGCGACCGCTATCGGTGAGTGTGCCGGACTACAGCTACACCGACGACGCTCTCGGGGTCGGCTACCAAATCGACGCAGCAGACATCTCATTCGACGGCGCGAAGTTCGGTGGCATAGTTCCCGGGTTCCTGAAAGCAATCGGCCTCTGACACGCCGAGGCTCGTGGGCCCTGAGCGCCGTTCTGGCGCCGCGGGCCAGACTGCGGACGGCACGGCCCAGCCGAGACGTTGAGGCGCGCACCGATCTGCCGGACATTTGCTCGTTGCCGGGCGTCGCGGGGAATTTACGGACCGGACATTTGTGAGCTGTGCAACTCCTGTGAGAATTTCCGCTCCCCGCCACCGGCTTGCTCAGTACGATCCACGCTGGGCAAGACAACCGGAGGAGAAGGCGACCTGATGAAGAACATCACGGCGGTGGCCACGGCGGGCGCGTCCGTCGTTGCGCTAAGCATCGCGCTCGTTGGCTGTGGCTCCAAGACCGAAACCGAGGCGACCACCACAAGTTCGCCACCAACCTCGACGACGACTTCCGCGGCGTCGCCGACCCCCGGGGCCGCCGGCCCGGGGATGACGATCAACGAATACATCACCCAGAACGACATTGCCGAGACGCCGATCAAGCCCGGCGACCCGGGAACGCCGAACTTCGATTTCCCGTTCCCCCCGGGGTGGAGTGCCGCCGGTGACATGACGCCGGAGTGGGCCTACGGCGCCATCGTTTACGACAAGCCGGCAGATCCCAACGATCCGCCGATCATGTACGCGATCGCTTCGAAGCTGACCGGTGACGTCGATGCCGCGAAGGTGCTCGAGTACGCTCCGAACCAGTTGCAGGGCCTGCCCGACTTCACGCCGGTGGGCGAGCCGAGCAAGAGTTCCTTGTCCGGTTTTGACGCCGTGCAGTCCGCCGGCACCTACACCCACGACGGCAGCGCGCGAATCGCCGCCCAGAAGACCGTCGTCATCCCGGGCAAGGACGCGCTGTTCGTTCTGCAGCTGAACGCCGATGCTCTCGACGGACAGCAGGACGTCATCCTCGACGCCACCAAGGTGATCGATGAACAGACGAAGATCACCGCGCCGTCCTGACCGCCAGCGCCCATCCGAGACTTCCTTAGCCCCGCTTACTGACGGAGAAGCATCGACATGAATATCCGAATCACGGCTCCAGGTTTCCTGCTGGCTTCGCTCTGCGGTGCAGTGCTGATGTCGTCCCCCCTGGTGACCGCGCCGTCGGCGCAGGCGGCCTGCAACGCCGGAGAGGTGAACGACCCCCGAACCGGGATCTGTTGGTCGCAGGCCCAGACCACGCTCGGGGTCACGGGCACCGGCGGCATGTGTCTGCCCGGCCGGCTGGGACTGTGTATGGCGGGCTTGCAGAACTCGAGCATCCCGGGTGCCAATCTGCAGCCCGCTCCCCCCGCGGGGCCAGCGCCGCGCCCGGGCTCCTGGCCGTGACGGGCGTCCGCTGACCCAGCGGTTCAGGTTTCGTTCGTCCCGATGATCCCGCGCCGGGCCAGGATGTTGCGCCCGACCGTGATGAGGCCCGGCAGGACCGACAGGAACACGATCAGAAGAATCATCAATTCCAGGTGGCTCTTCACGAACGGCACGTTGCCCAGGAAATAGCCGAGCAGTGTCACGCCGGTGCCCCAGGCGATGCCGCCGATGATGTCGAAGCCGAGGAACAGCGGATAGCGCATGTAGGACACCCCGGCGAGCACCGGGGTAAACGTGCGGACGATGGGGACGAAGCGGGCCAGGATGATCGTCTTCGGGCCGTGTTTTTCGAAGAAGGCATGTGACTCCGTCACATAGTGCTTCTTGAAGAACCGCGAGTCTTCCTTGTCGAAGAGCGCCGGACCGATTCGCCGTCCGATGAAGTACGCGCACTGGTCGCCGAGCACCGCCACCGCGGACACGCAGACCACCAGCACCCAGATGTTCACCGGCGGATTGGGGGCGGCGGCCAGCAGGCCACCGGTGAACAGCAGGGAGTCGCCGGGCAGCAGGGGGAACAGCAGGCCCGTCTCGATGAAGACGATGATCAGGATGCCCGGGAGCACCGCCGAGGCGAACAATCCGCCCTGGCCGAGCCAGTACATCGGGTCCATGATGTTTGGCAGGGCCATCACAGTGGTGGTCATGAGGCCCCAAGATACCTGCGCTCGACCCCGGTACGCCGCTACCGTGCGGTGTGCGCTGGAAGCGCCGAATCCGGCGCTGTTTGAGATACTGCCGGGGACAGCCGGATCAGTGGAGAGGAAGTCCCATGCCCATCGCCACCCCCGAGGTCTACGCGGAGATGCTGGGCCGCGCCAAAGAACACTCGTTCGCGTTCCCCGCCATCAACTGCGTCGGCTCGGAGAGCATCAACGCCGCGATCAAGGGCTTCGCCGACGCCGGCAGTGACGGCATCATCCAGTTCTCCACTGGCGGAGCGGAGTTCGGCTCCGGTCTGGGCGTCAAGGAGATGGTCACCGGTGCGGTGGCCTTGGCGGAGTTCGCTCACGTCATCGCCGCGAAGTACCCGATCACCGTCGCGCTGCACACCGACCACTGCCCGAAGGACAAGCTCGACACCTATGTGCGCCCGCTGCTGGCCATCTCGGCCGAGCGTGTCGCCAAGGGCAACAACCCGCTGTTCCAGTCGCACATGTGGGACGGATCGGCGGTGCCGATCGGCGAGAACCTCTCCATCGCCCAGGAGCTGCTCAAGCAGGCGGCGGCCGCCAAGATCATCCTCGAGGTCGAGATCGGTGTGGTCGGTGGCGAAGAGGACGGTGTCGAGGCGGAGATCAACGAGAAGTTGTACACCAGCCCCGAGGACTTCGAAATGACGATCGACGCGCTCGGCGCAGGTGAGCACGGCAAGTACCTGCTGGCCGCGACGTTCGGCAACGTCCATGGCGTCTACAAGCCCGGCAACGTGGTGCTCAAGCCCGACGTGCTGGCCGACGGTCAGCGCGTCGCTTCGGCCAAGCTCGGTCTGCCGGAGGGGTCCAAGCCGTTCGATTTCGTGTTCCACGGCGGCTCGGGATCGCTGAAGTCGGAGATCGAGGACGCACTGAACTACGGCGTGGTCAAGATGAACGTGGACACCGACACCCAGTACGCCTTCACCCGGCCCATCGCCGCGCACATGTTCACCAACTACGACGGCGTGCTCAAGATCGACGGCGAGGTCGGGAACAAGAAGGTCTACGACCCGCGTAGCTACCTGAAGAAGGCCGAGGCGGGCATGTCCGAGCGTGTGGTCGAGGCGTGCAACGACCTGCACAGCGCCGGCCGGAGTGTGTCTGCGGGCTAGAAGGCCTGGCAGATCTTCCATTGGTTGTCCCGGAACTGCAGGTCAAAGCTGCGGGTGGAGCGTGTGGCCGGGTCGAAGGCCATGAATGAGGTGACATTGGCTTCGGCGTGATCGCCGTTGACGATGACCTGATCGATGCTCGCGACCACCGGGTACTGCCGGGCGGCGGCGACCCGAGCGTGCGTCTGGGACCAGGCGCGATCGTCGTAGTTGACGTAGGCGTTTCTGGTCTGGCCGCAGGTGATGCTGCGCAGCGCCGCGAGGTCGCCCTTCTGTACGGCGCTGTCGAAGTTCTCGATGGTGGACCGCACCATGTCCTCCTGCGACGCCTTGGGCGAGTTGTCGCGGGTCAGCAGGACCGTTCCCAGGATCGCCACCGCGGCCAGCGCCGCGATCACGAGGATCAGCGCGACCACCCACCCCCAGCTGCGCCGGCGCATGACCGGAGGGCGAGGGATGGTGCCGCGCGGCGGAATGGACTGCGGGGTGGCGGTGCGCGGCGGTGGATCGACGGCCGGCAGTACCTCGGTGGGTGTCGAGATTACCTGGGTTTCCGGTTCCGGCGTTCGGTCGATGATCTGTGTCGAGCTCGCATCGAAACCCGGTGCAGTGTAACGGCGTTCGGTGTTTGGAATCTCGGCGGCGACGGTCGGGTCATCGGCCGAGGGATCCACCGCGGCGACCACCTCGGTGGTCGGTTCACTCTCGGGAGCCTTCGACGCACCGTCGTCGGGTTCGACGGTGTCGTCGGCGTCGTCGTGGCCGGTCCCGGACGGGTTCGACATGGCGTGCTGCTGTCCTCCTTGCGAGCTGGTGGTACCGACCCCGACCTTAGCGCGGCGACGATGCGGGCCGGGTGTGGCCGGAGGAGGAGTCGCGCAATCGGGCCCAGC
>Ga0055451_10000287_pt1 | contig 19748 bp, 16 predicted proteins | sample China_Galinas_PW_3_FD_57745 | JGI IMG/M metagenome (GOLD analysis project Ga0055451, IMG submission 57745) | Wetland microbial communities from San Francisco Bay, California, USA, that impact long-term carbon sequestration - China_Galinas_PWB_D2 | ecosystem: Environmental > Aquatic > Marine >... | reverse complement strand
ACAACTAAGGTTCATAACACTTAATAAGACACCGAATACAATGTATTTTTTCATCTTGCATCTCCGCGTTAAGATACAAAGCGCGAATCAGCATAAAGAAAAAGCTATGCTAACACAAGTGCATTACTTGTACCATGAATACAAGCTCGTATCACCAATTTTATCCGGCCAAACAAGCTGACAAGCATATTGCAATGATTGATACAAAATATTATATGCACGCTCTAATCGCATTAAATGAGTCATACTCATATGTGGTGAGCATTTATGCATAAAATAGCAATAATTCATAAAGTCGTTTGCCTTTTCATTATCTACCAACCAAGATTGCAATCGCAGCACAATTGTAATCTGAGCCTGCCTTACTCTATGCTCAACATTCGATACTTTTTGTTCATTTATAAGGGTATTTCCATCGAGCTTAGATAATATATACAGTTCTATGTCCCATATTAAAGATCGCAACTCATCATCTTGCTTTGATGAAACAGCGATATCTGCATGCTCCATTGCTTGCAATTGGGCTCCCATGATAAGCACCATGCATACTATACTTATTCTTTTAATTACATGGTACATAAAATATCCTTGATATAAATATAAAAAAATAAAATTTCTAATTTTTTAATAGTGCCCCGATCTGCCTCTTTTTGCAACCCTCAGAGTAATAATCCTCTAAAGATTTTTAATTGTAATAAATAAGGTAATTACCAGATTAATGGGCCTATTAATAATCATTAACCTATTTTACTCATGCATAAAAAGCTGTTAAGGTAAGAAAATAATTATTGTATCTATCAACCTACTTTTTAAAACTATTATACATGAATCCATTATCTCAACTCATGACCAATTCAGCCATCATTAGCCTGCTCATAGGCTTTGCAATCGGCATATTTAAAATTTTTGAAATACCAAGCATTATAAATAACCTAGTATCCCTTTACCTTATTTTTACTATCGGCTTAAAAGGAGGCATGTGCTTGGGTGTCACCGATACCTGCACCCCACCTCTTGTTACCCTGGCAATTGCCGGCCTACTAATTGCTTTTATGCAACCATTCATTAATTTTTTTATTTTGAAACTTTCAACTACACTCGACAAACAAACTGCGATTGTAGTGGCATCGCAATATGGGTCTATTAGCATCGTAACCTTTTTGACTGCAATTACCTTTTTAAATCAAAACGTTGTTGCCTACGATACCTTTATGACAGCCGTTGCAGGCATGATGGAAATTCCGGCGCTATTTAGTGGATTATTATTAATTAAAGGCGCTCATAAAGGTAATCATTTTTTTACATCTTTTGTGCGTATTTTACGTGAAATAGTACTTTCAAAAAAAATCAGCTTTATTTTTATTGGGTTTTTTGCTGGATTCTTACTCTTGCATCTGGAGATTAATACAATCACAGATATTATATTGTGGCCCTTTAACCTAATACTCATACTATTTATGGTAGATGTTGGCATTAAAATTTCTCAGCAACGTGCGCATATTCACCACTTCAGCTGGCCACTTATTGCTTTTGGTATATACATGCCCATTATAAGTGGAATGCTAAGCATCTTAGTAAGTTACTTTTTGGGTATTCAAGCAGGCTCTGCCCTATTATTTGCTGTGCTAGTTGGCAGCGCATCATATATCGCCGTACCTGCAATTATGCAAACACAAGCACCTGATGCAAAAGAGGTAATCTATTTACCCCTTGCTATGGGAGTTACCTTACCGTTTAATATCTTGATTGGTATACAACTGTTTTATTTTGTTGCGAGTTATGTTTTGTAATTAAACAAGCAGAGGCTGATGAGAAACACTGGGATCTATTTCGAACTTTAGATTGCCATAAGCTCATCTATATTAAATTGATTGCATAAAAATACCCCGATTTCTCGGGGGCAATTTTTTAATAATAAATTCAAAAATTAGTTTTATTCTTTTCCACATTGTTTCAATGCATCTTTCAGATCGAGTGCATGCTCTTCAAGGTCTTGAGACATTTTGGCAACAGCTTGAGCCAGACCTTCTTTCATAAAGATATCAGCGAAAATATCATCGTACTGATTTACTATTTCATCCTTAAAATTTCCTATATCCAATTTTTTTGTATAATTTAACTGTGTAAATACTCGTGCAAAAAATTCTGCATGAGCAGAACCAACACACACATAAATATTCTTTTTTTTCAGTTCATCACTCATAATGCGATATAAAAATTCAAAATTTGCTAATGGATTTCCTATAGTAATCTGTAATTCAATACAAGTATAATAAAACCCTGATAATTGATTACCAATCTCTTCCAACTCATTCTTAAAGGGCATATCTTGCTTAATAAGCTCTGAATAATGCTTCATGAATAACTCTTTTAAAGAATGTAGTTTTTCTTCTTCTGATAAACTATCTTTATCTAATAATAATGGCAAATATCTAAATTCTAGATTTCTACTTTGAATACCTTGTTCGTTTGCATATGATACAAGCCCCTGAATAAATCCATCTGGTGCTCCACCCCCTAATCCCCGAGCATCCTCAACACATAAATAGGTATTTTTTTGAGATTTAAGGTATGTTATAAGGTTTTTTCTTTGTGATACTTCTTTCTGAGTTTGAATATGATGATCACCAATGACCACTACTCGTGTCCCATTAGGACGCTCCCACTCAGTCAAGCGTACAACCGTAGCTGACAAAAAACCTGGAATCGCAAGCATAGATAAAAATAGTAAAGATAGCTGTTTTTTCATGATTTAACCTCCTTAAATAATCACTTATACCCTTATTATAGCTCAAATAAGGCATTTCCTCAAAAGGAGGCTATTAAGGTGAAAAAATAGAATAAAAAACAGGTTCGGACAGGTATAAAATTGAGATAACTTTAAAGGGGGTCCTATAGAAGTCTTTTTTGCTATAAATGCCCCTACTACGCCACACTACGCTAAAGCTTCCAACTTTGTTGAAAACTTCTTCAGATAGGTCGAAGGGCATGGCTACCATTATTACTTTACCATAATCGTTTACTTGCAAATGCTTTTCCTGCATGAGATTTTAGATATTTTTCAAAATCATATGCCTTCTGCTTTTCTTCAAAAGCAAAATAAGCATGCAACACCCATGGTTTATATTTAGCTGTATGTGGTGAGCCGCCAAAATTATGCGTTTTAAAACGATTATCAATATTAGTAGTACAACCAATATAGGTTTGATCTGGAAAATTAATCGATTTGAGTAGGTATACAAAATACATGTTAAAACTAAAAATTAAATTGATAATTATAAAGGTGGCCTGGCTAGCCCATGCTTTGCTTATCCGGGCTTACCAGCTCGGCAAGCTACGCAGGGCACGCTTCTTACTTTTCTCTTTTATATCCTATTTATTCCACAGCCTTAATTTGCTGGCTGCGCCACGCGTAGTTCAAAAAGAACGAAGCGTGGTGGAGGCGATGGGAATCGAACCCATGTCCGCGATACTGCAAGCCCTAGGCGCTACATGCTTATTCTTCGATTATACTTATGTAACTCCTCGAAGACACAGTTGGTCACATAAGACAGCTTCGTGATACTGCATCGAGCTACGCGACTGCACAACCTTACTCGAGAGTTCTATCTTATATTATACGAACCAGCAGAGCTGATAGACACGCCCTACTGATAAGACATTGTAAGACTAGGCTTACGCTGCGTAGGCCATTTGGCCAGAAAATGCGTTTGCATTTATTGTTTTAACCAATTTTTTAACGAGCACTTGATCAAAGCTCGGCATGCTCCCAAAACCGTCAATAACACGTCGAAGCCAGTACGCCCCCAGAAATTTCAATGAAAAGTGGCCAGATGGCCGATTGGATGAGAATAATCTGTATATTTTTTTCTATTCTAATAGTAACAAATAGGGCAAATCTTGTCAATCAAACCAGCCTGCAGCCTTACGCCTCACCCTTAAGCGCACGCCTGGTCTCTCGTTTAATGTCCCGCTCTTTGAGCTCACGTTTTTTGCTTGGTGCTTTTTTGTGCTTACATACCCCAAGTTCAACTTTGGCAATATTGCGGTTATTAAAATAAATTTTAAGAGGTACAAGTGTTACCCCTTTTTGCGATACCAAGGTAATTAATTTATTAAGCTCGCGCTTGTGTAATAAAAGCTTGCGTGAACGCTTTGCCGCATCTTCTGACTTGGCATATGCTTTTTCATACGGGGAGATATGTGCATTCACTAAAAAAAGCTCATTGCCTTTTACATGCGCAAATGCACCGACTAATGAACCTTTACTGGCACGCAATGATTTAACTTCATCACCGGTGAGCACTATGCCAACTTCGAGTGTTTCTACAATTTCATAATCGTGAAATGCTTTTTTATTTTGAACAACTATTTTCATGATCTTTGCACGTCAACAAAGTAATGAGCACCATAATGAACCGTAATATATACCACAAAACTTAACAGCAACCCGAGCAAATGCCCACCAATCATAAATGCCCAAAACGAGATGCCACTTATGCCGGTGTGCTGCATAATCCAATGGTTAATAGTAGCAACCCAGCCGGGGTTCAACTGCATACCATCAATGCCACATAAATAAAAAACCTGGTCGCCGACTACATGATTGGTGGCATAGATTGGTACCATAGTCCATGGATTGTTAATCAGCATAGAAACTGCAAAGAGCAATGCCGTATTAAGCGCAAAAAACCATGAAAACATAAATACCATCGCCGTGTGCAATCCGACAAAAGGCGAAAATGCGATAAATACACCCAATGCACATGAAAATGCAAGCTTGCGCGGTGAGCGCTCGGCATGAGCCATAGCTTTAAGACGAGAAAGTAATGTACGTATCATGCATCACCTGTAATAATCATGTATACATGGATCATTTGAAAAAATCATATAGTTCGACTATGCTACTTATGTATTGTAGGTATCAACCTAAATAGTAAAGATAAAGGAATAATCAATGATACATTATACACACAAATTCTTTTATACCCTTGTATTGTTAGTATTGCTCATTTTTAGCCCTTTGACAAGCAAGAGTGGTACACATAAAACCCCTTTAATGCTTGGCAGCATGCAATTCCCTCATACTGTCCATAGCCTCCCGGTGCCATGCGTTTATTGGATGGGGAAAAAAATTCCCTGCGAAGTGCACGAAGCTACCAAACGTGTTACCTTCGACTTCCCTAAAGGAAATCATATCAAAGATTTTTTTGTACTCGTTACCGAATCAATTGGCTATAAACTAAAAAAACATAAAGGCCAAGACCAGCAAACTATCGATTACATAAATGTAATGGCAAACCAAGAATACAAATTATATAAACTTAGCCTAACTACACAAACAGATGAACATGAACAATTGTCTTATTGCTGGGACATAAAACAACTTAGCCTTGATATAACCCGACGCATACCTGATGCAACTATTATTGTATTAAGCAACCCTGACTATGTAGAAAATTTAGAAGGTGGTAATGAACTTACACTACCAACCATCCAAATGAAAACTGATATGATTGAACGTGCCGGGTCTGAGCAACAATTACAAGAAGATGCGATTCTTTTGCAGCTTGCATCAATCGATTCAGATACACTCCATGCACCACTCAAACATGTAGTTAAACATATTGGGCACCGCACCTTGGTTGCTCCTGCATAATCGATCGCGTTAATAATTTATGAAAAAATCACTTATCACCCTTGGCATAGAAACTTCTTGCGATGAAACCGGCGCTGCAGTATACGATAGCGAGCACGGCATTCGCTCTAATGCACTATTTTCGCAGACTGATTTACATAAACTGTTTGGTGGTGTTATCCCGGAACTGGCATCCCGTTCTCAGCTAGAAAAAATAACACCTATTATTAAAGCAGGCCTTGCTGATGCAGGCATTAGCTTAGAAGATATAGATGTAATTGCAGTCACTAACCGCCCCGGACTGCCCGGATCATTATTAGTTGGTCTATGTTTTGCAAAAAGTATTGCCTATGCTACACAGAAAAAATTAATCGGTATTAACCATCTAGAAGGTCATGCATTCTCTGCATTCTTAGAATATGATATACCATTTCCCCATCTATGTATCACTGCATCAGGTGGTCACACATCACTGTATTTGATTAAAGGGTTTGGTGATTATAATACGCTTGGGTCTACACGTGATGATGCAGCAGGCGAAGCATTTGATAAAATTGCAAAGTTATTAGAGCTACCATATCCCGGTGGCCCGATAATAGAAAAGTTAGCACGCGAAGTTAATTTTAAAGATTTTTTCAACTACCCACGTGCAAATCCGGGTGGCCTTGATTTTAGTTTCTCAGGCCTTAAAACTGCGGTTTTATATGATTTGGTAAAACGTAATGCATATAATATGCAAACTAAAACACTCATAAATACTGATGCACAACTGAAAAAAGAAGTATCAAGCTCTCTGCTTGTCTGCATTGCAGATATTTTTGAACAAAAAGTTGCACGCGCATTACACGAACACCCACAAGTGAAAGCGATTACTTTTGTTGGCGGTGTCGCAAGTAATACCTATATTCGTGAACGACTCCAGGCATTTTGCACCAAAAAAAAATTACCCTTCTTTGTACCATCACGGCAATATTGCACAGATAATGCCGCAATGATTGCCTTTGTTGGCAATTACAAAGCATTACAAAATAAATTTGATGATCTTACCTTGGATATTTTTTGAGAATTTATAAAAAATTTTTGTATTATATGCTTGCTGTATGTGCTGCATTTTTTATTGCTAAGGTAGAAGATAGCATAAATTATTATGCCTACAGTCTGTTTTATACGCAAGAAGATATCATGCTAGATGCTATAGCAAATAATGACATTCACTTTTTGAATACCGCATTAGCTCATGTTGATGCTATTAATACTATCAAAGTTAACAATAAGATACCCTTAGTACATTATGCTGTACGCAAAAATAACTTAGCAGCACTCAAATCTTTAGTGCAACATGGTGCTAATATACATGCTAAAATAGACGATCTTATAACTGTAGCTCATGTAGCTATTGCAGGTAATCATTTGGAGATACTCAAATACCTTGTAGAAGAATGCAATATAGATATAGAAGAAAAAATGAATGGTGATACGCTCTTACATCTAGCTACAGAAAAAGATGATACATCAATAGGTGAATACCTTTTACAACATGGTGTACATACAGACAGCAAAAATGAGGATGGCTGGACGCCACTGCAAAAAGCAACCGTGCTTGGTAATAAAAACTTTGTAAAATTGCTTTTAGCCCACGAAGAAATTACTCATGCAAAGACAGACAATGGAGATACACTGTTACATTTAGCTATCCAAGGTGATGATCTAACAATGGTTAAATTTTTGATTGACAATCATGCAGACGTATCACAAGCAAATGAAGATAATTGGACACCGCTGCACACCGCTGCAGCCATGGGAAACATAGCAATTATAGAATACTTACTCGCACATAACGTAGATATTCATGCAAGAAGTCGTATGGGAATTACACCTCTATTGGCTGCTATACATGGTAATCAGCTTCAAGTAGTTAAACATTTGGTAGAAAAGCATAATGTTTCTATTGACTGCCATGATAATGATGGCAATACACCTTTGCATACTGCAACATGGTTAAACTATATTGATATAGTTACATATCTCATGAGTGAATGCCATGCTGACCCACACATAAAAAACTATACAGATCTTACCCCAACTGAGATCGCCTACTGTGCAGAAGATAGCCAAGAAATATTTGACTATATGATTGCACATGGTGCAACTATAGAACTTGATTAAAATACTTATATTTAATTACTTCTAGCCCACCGTAAACTCTGATGAATAACCGGTATACCCTCTAATTGCGTGGTCCCAACCGGACTTCCAGTCACCATAATGCACGATGCGATAGGTGCCCGGTGCAATATTTTTTGGTATACGCCATACAATGGTAACCAAAGATTCTGCAATGCCTTCACGCTTCCAATGATATTCGGTATCCCAATCATTGTCGTTACGTATAGTTACCCATCTGCCACCTTCTTTGCGCTGTACTTCTAAGAATGTGCCTTGCGTACGATAATTATTTTTAGGATGTGCGCCCCAGAATGTTACCTCCACGCGGTCACCCGGCCTATAATGAGCTGCAACATCTTGCTTTACATCGCCAAAGTTTTTGAAAAGAGGTTTGTCATCAAATATCACACCGGTCTGCAAGGATAACTGAATAGTATTGGCTAAATCCGGAGGTATTGGCCCAACCGGAACCGGTTTATTTTCCACCAATGCTTGCGCAAGCTTTTGATATTCTTGTTGCAATGCCGCAAGTGTCCATGGGCCAAAATGTGTTGATGCACCCTCGTACCGTTGTACTTGATATTCTTCATAGGTGGTCACATAACCGGCATAGCCATTCGCCAAGGTGGTTAAGATAACATCAGTAATGCCAATTGGTTCTAATGTATGCGCAACCGTCTCGCGCAATCTGCGCCCTGCCATGGTAGTAAGCTCAAATGGTACGCCAAGAATAGCAACATTACCTACGGTAAAAATCTGCAATGGTAAAATTTGTGGCGTCCATGGATAAGGTTTTTTATTCCCTGTTAGCAGTGCAATTGGTTTTACTCCCTGGCACGGCGTAGTCACTAAACTACATCCAAGGGTAGGAAATAACTCACTTACACCGCTGCATGTAATCCCCTGCTTGCCAAATCCTTCGCCATCTTGCGTGCCGGCAAACATAGACATACCTATTGCTGCAGGACACGTTTTGTGTGGTTTGTCATCCGTAAATGCAGGATTAATATCTATCGAATCCATCGCAACAAATGTATGACGATATTTAATACCTCCGTGTACCTGTGCACCAGATGTATTAAATAACTCTTTTGCTTTTTGATATTGTGGTCTACCGGCATTTTCTACATCTTGTAAACCTTGCAAGCCAAATCCACCCGAACGACCAAATTTGTTCGGTGAAATATCACCGGAATTTGATTGCACAAATGCAGCAACAAATGATTGGGGGCCATAATCTGATGCAAAATCTTTTTCAAATAAATATGCGGCATAACCTTTGTTGTCAGCATTAACGAGGTGATTTTGATTTCCCATAGAAGTACCATGCACCGCAAACCAATCTATTAAACCAATTGGCTTACCACTCGTGCTATTAAATTTAAGCACTACCATTTGCGTGTCTCTATCCCCTGCATAACGGTCTCGTTCACTTTTTGGATTTTGCATATAAGCTGATGGCGATCTATTAACGGTAATATTTGACAAATCACCCTGGGCAATTTGTATACGCGCACTTGTCAGATTATTATGCGCACGGCTAATTGCATGCATAATCCCCTGTACAATTGTATTAAAATTTCTTCGGTTAAAACCAAGCGTGGTCAAGTTATAAAATGCGTATGTGCAATAACCCCCCGGGCCGCTATGTTGATGGCTTGCAGCTAACATTACATTATCATGATCATACATAGAACCATATTTTTGCTTAAGTAATCGCACAACTTCTTGCTTAATACCTAAAAAAAGTTGCCCAAGATCTGCTTCTACAAATGCAATACGTCTGCCGTTGCACGGAGATTCTATAACAAAAGCTCGCGCCCTTAAACGTTGATAAAGCCCCTCTGTTTTTTGGTCGAGCATACCATAGCCCATCATACCTTGCTCGGCAACCGGACCGGTAATATCATAAATACCTGCACCAATAGCAAACTGTATATTGTTAGTACAAGTGTCTTGCTCAATCGCTGCATGCAAAGATATAAAATTACTCAATACGACTATTATATAGATTTGTTTGATATACCAGTTCATTACTCATCCCCCTCTAGAATAATATGCTTATTACTATTCTAGCGAACTTCTGGCCCAAAAAACGAGTAATTTATGGAATTCATCTCAAATCAATAAATTTTTACCTTCATCATAAAAAAAGCCACGGAGTGCCGTGGCTTTTTTCTTTTTGGCTACTGACTGCCATTCTTTTTATTAATAGACTCAATAAAATCTTTATTGGTTTTGAATTTTTTGAGCTTATCAATTAAGAATTCCATCCCCTCAACCGGGTTCATGGTTGCAAAGAACTTCTGCAGTACCCATGCTTTATTCAATTCTTCTTCACTTAACAAGAGGTCATCACGACGCGTGCCTGAGTTAAGCAAATCAAATGCAGGGAAAATACGACGATTTGATAATTTACGTGTCATATGAATTTCCATATTACCCGTACCTTTAAACTCTTCGTAAATAACCTCATCCATACGCGAACCGGTATCAACTAATGCTGTAGCAATAATCGTAAGCGATCCACCTTCTTGTGTATTACGGGCTGCACCAAAGAAACGTTTTGGGCGCTGCAAGGCATTCGCATCAATACCACCGGTTAATACTTTACCTGATGCCGGAGCAATCGTATTATATGCACGTGCCAAACGGGTAATAGAATCGAGTAAGATAATAACATCTTTGCCTGCTTCTACTAAGCGTTTTGCTTTTTCGAGCACTAATTCTGCAACTTGTACATGACGTTCTGCCGATTCATCAAATGTTGAACTAATTACTTCTGCTTTGGTACCTTGTACCATGCGCTTCATATCAGCAGCTTCTTCCGGGCGTTCATCAATACCCAAGAACATTACATGTGCTTCTGGATGGTTTGCAATAAAACTTTTTGTCAACTCTTTGAGTAAAAGCGTTTTACCTACTTTTGGTGGTGCAACAATTAGACCACGTTGCCCTTTACCAATTGGTGTAAATAGATCCATAATACGTGTAGCAAGTGCCTTTGTATCAAATTCCAAGTTAAACTTTTTATCCGGATGTAATGGACTTAAGCGATCAAAAAATACGCGATCACCACTCAAGCCCGGATCTTCTTGGTTAACTTTATTTACCTTAAGAAGAGCAAAATACTTTTCTCCCTCTTTTGGTTTACGTATAACACCGGTTACCGTATCACCGGTACGTAAATTAAATCGTCTGATTTGTGAAGGTGAAACATACACATCATCCGGACCGGATACATAATCATATGCAGGTGAACGTAAAAAGCCAAACCCATCAGGTAGCTTTTCTAACACACCTTCTACTTCCATTTCTATTTCAGGGTGCGCTTCAATATACTTAATACGTTCTAATAATGAAATTTTATCCATTAAACCAGCACCAATAATACCCAAGCGATGAGCATATGCATTAAGTTCGGCTAAGTTTAATTCATCTAAAGGTTTTTTTTCTGTATTATAGCGTTGTTGATCACGCGGATCCCGACGATTAGCATCGTATTTTTGTCCGCGCTGTTGGCCTTGCTCACGTGCACCATCTTGATGATAGCGAGTATTTTTACCATTACTACTTCTTTTATGATATGGCTTTCTTTTCACCTCAGCTACCGCCTGCCCTTCTTGGGGTTCGGCTTGCTGAACTGGTTGCTGTGCTACAACTGGCTTTGTTGTAGTCTTTTCTTCTTGTTGAGCATTCTCTTGATTTTTTACTTCTTGCTCTTTCATATAAACCTCCTAATTGGAATATGGACATATGTAATACATGCCATATACACTCCTTGCATATAGATGTACTTAGTTAGACTGACCAATTTATTTATCATTATTTCATACATGATGTACTGATATTTATTATTCTGATGCGCGGCTTCTAATCCTCTACATTGCATATATGCAAACTAAAAGAGCGCGCGTTTTTTGTTCACCACTTTTGGCAAACACTCAATATGTCACAACTGCGTTGTGGCATAGTAGGATACTGCTTTTACTGTGCATCAAACAAAAATCAATATGAGTAAATATAGAACCGAACATGAGCAATACGGTATTATGCATTGCTCACGGTCTCACTCAAAACTTTATTATATTCAACGTATATATATCAATATATTGCTATATAAGTATGCGCTCAATTACGCTACCAAGATGATATTATGCTACAAACTATTACTTTTTGTTGTATATCAACATCATAACCGGACTTGCAATATAAATAGAAGAATAGGTACCAAATACTATACCTACCAATAGCGCTAATGAAAAATCACGTAATGCTTCGCCACCCAAAACAAACATAGAACCCACGGTAAGCGCTGTAGTAAAACTGGTAAGCAATGTACGGCGCATTGTAGCATTAATACTCGTATTTACTATGTCTGCAAGTGATGCATTACCCATTGTTTTAATGTTATCGCGAATACGTGAAAATATTACAATTGTATCATTAATAGAGTAGCCAAGTACGGCCAAAATAGCAGCAATAACATTAATAGAAATTTCTCTGTCAAAAAATAAGAATACGGCCAACATAATTATTGCATCATGGAACAATGCAATTACCGCACCTACCGCAAAACCTAAAGACCAAAAACGAATTGCTATATAGGCAAGCAGCGCGATTAATGCATAGATTACTGCCCAGATAGATTTCCAACGCAGAGATGCACCAACACCCGCACCAACCGCTTCGCTTTCTTCTATAGATACTTGTGTGTCTTCAAAAGATTCTTGTGCGGCTGTTCGTATACGTTCTGCCAAACCCTTTACATCACTAGAAAATTCTTTAACCCGTACTAAAACTTCGGTATCAGAAAATTCACGCGTTGCAATGCCCGGCCAACCTTTACCTTCAAGCGAAGATTTGAGTTGCGGCACACTCACGGGTTTGTCAAACTTAAGGAGCACTTGCGTGCCACCGGTAAAATCAATGCTATAGGTAAATATTTCACCTGTAGTTTGCTTTCTGTAAAATCCATAGCCTATCACTGACGCTATTAAAGCAGCTGAGAATATCGCGCAAATACCGCGGTATTTTAAGACATTTACCATAACAAGCACTCTCCGAACTGATTAGTATAGATATGCATCTTAATTTTTATTGTTGTCTTGGAGATTTGTACCAAGATTTGACAAATTAGGCAAGCTTATACGCTTGGCAATACAGAAACGTATTTGCGACCCTTATGGCCAAAGTGAAACTTAATTACTCCTGAGCCCATAGCAAATAATGTATCATCACTACCGCGCCCAACTAATTTGCCGGCATGTATTCTGGTGCCACGTTGACGTACTATAATTTCGCCACCGTTTACCACTTGGCCATCAAACAGTTTTACACCTAATCGCTTACTTTGACTATCACGACCATTCTGCGTCGATCCACCGGTTTTACTCGTTGCCACCGTGATTCCTTGGAAATTTAGATTACTTTGAACTTATAAGATATGCTTCAAAAAATTCTTATCTAGGCTCATTTTTTGCCTATACAGCTCTAAATATGCCCAATTTAGCCCAAAAAGTCAATATAGCCTACCGGCAAATTTATACCAACCTCTCTACCCGGCCAAACCTGGACATTGAGGGGGAATTCTTCTCTTGATTTTCAGGGTAACAAGCGTATACTTTGGGCCAGTATAAGCAGAACCACCCATAACACAAAGGGTCTCCCTATGAAAAAACTTCTCTTCCTCACACTCATCACCACTACCGCTGCACAAGGCATGGAAAAATCAGATTTTTGTGATTGTAACGAATTACAAGAAAGTACGGTGATTTTGATACATTAACCTCCGAAAATCAAGCAAGGTTTGCTCAAACTATTTTTGCCGAGGATATTTGGTTAAATGGTACTTTGCATAGAAAGTTGCTCTATCTTATTGAGTGCAAAGGATATAAACCTGAAAAACTTCATGTTATATCAAATGGAGATTACTGGGATAAATATGATCATATTCTTACAATTGCAAACTTCATTCGAAAAAATAAGATTCGATACCAGTGTTCTGCTCCAAGATCCTTTTTAAGAAGTAAACGCGAAACTAACTGTCGCTTGCCTTACAACAATTAACTGATCCTAATACAACTCCTGGACAGATGAATGAGTTAATAGAACAATCAGAGACAATGTTAAAACTTAAGTCCTGGAAAGTGGATGAATAAATAGAAATTTTGCCCCGCCAATGCGGGGCTTTTTATTTGCTAATTTCTTTCCAGTTATCGCCTATACGTGTGGTCACTACCAATGGTACATGCCACTCCACCACCGATTCTAGTACCTGCTTGATTAACTGCTCGGCGCGCTCATGCTGCCCTTCCGGTACAGAGATAATTAATTCATCATGGATTTGCAGCAATATTTGTGCATCAAGTTTTTCTTTTTTAAGTACTGCGTCCAGTTTGATCATACCCAACTTCATCACCTCTGCAGCGGTGCCTTGTGCTACGGTATTGATGGCAATGCGGCGGGCTTCTTCATACAACGATTTGTTTTTCTCATAAATAGCAGGAATGTAGCGGCGTCTGCCCCAAAGTGTATGCGTATAGCCATGCTCTTTGGTAAATGCAACCACCTCATCCATCCATGCAGACACGTGCGGATATTGGGCAAAATATTTTTCTATATAATGTTTTGCATCTTTGAGTGGTATGCGCATATCTTTAGACAAGCCATACGGCGTTAAACCATACAAAATACTAAAGTTAATGCGTTTGCCAATTTGACGCTGTTCATGTGTAACTTCTGCAAGCGGCACATCAAATAAACGCGCTGCCGTTTCTGCATGAATATCGTGCCCCTGCTCAAATGCCGCTACCAGTGCCTTGTCTCGTGATAAGTGTGCAAGCACACGCAACTCAATTTGCGAGTAGTCTGCCGCAATAAAAAGGTTGCCCGGTTTTGGTTTGAATGCTTCGCGTACATGTTTACCAAAACCCATCGCACCACTCACCGGAATATTTTGCAAGTTTGGCTCTGAGCTTGAAAGCCGCCCGGTTGCCACACTCGTTTGACTAAATGTGGTGTGTATACGCCCGGTGTGTGGATTCACATAGGTTGGCAGCGCTTCTATATAGGTAGTTTTTAATTTAAAGAGTTCGCGATATTTAATAATCAGCGCCGGCACTATATGCATGTCTGCCAATGTGGTGAGCACCTCTTGATCCGTTGAATACCCAGTTCCTTTTACGTTCTTTTTTTGAGGCGGCAATTGTAAATCAACAAACAATAATTGTTCAACTTGTTTGGGAGAATTGAGATTAATAGTTTTATGTTTCGGTACATATTTTTCTATTTCATCTTCTATGGTAACCAATGCTTTGGTAACCGCTTTGTTCAGTTGCGCAAGATAACCCACATCAACTGCTATGCCCTCTTTTTCCATCTCATACAATACATGAATCAGTGGATGTTCAATGGTATTATATAAGATAACCATACCTTGTTCTTTAAGTGCTTCTTGCAATGGCTTTACCAATCTGAATGTTTGATGCGCATCGGCAGATGCATACAAACGTGCAAGTTCAAGCGGCACCTCAGAAAAATCTTTGTACTTATTGTGCTTAACCACATCGGCAAAACTAAGCATCGGTTCATTAAACATATATTCAGACATAGATTTAAGCCCGGGACGCTGCCAATCTTTAATGGTCAGATATGATGCAATTAAGGTATCCATAGCAAGGCCTTGAACCTCTACACCATACCGTGATAATACAAGTTCATCATATTTTGCATTGTGCATATATTTTTTAATGTGTGGATCTTGCAAAATTGGTCGTAATAACTCGAGCGCTTCTTGTGCGCTCAAATGTTGTTCGCCATTGGTGTGACCGCATGGTACGTAGTACGCAGTACCTTCTTGCACACAAAAAGACATGCCAATTAACGTAACCTCAAGCGGGCGCAACCCGTTTGTTTCAGTATCAAATCCGAATGCTTTTTTTTGCACTAATAATGAGCACAATTGTCTAAGCTCATCTTGGGTGGCAACTACTTTAAAATCAAATTGTTTCCAGAAGGCAATCTTTTCTTCTATTGATTGTTCGCGCACCTCTTTTGCGGCACCAATCTCTTGTAACAAACTTTTGAAATTAAGTTCTTGGAATAATGGACGCGCTTTTACCCAATTTTTGGGATTAAAAGCAAGATCCTGCTTATTCAAATGAGTTGGTTCATATTGCAATAAAAAAAGGTCACGACTCAAAAATGCATTGTCTTTATTTTCTTGTAAGGCATTTTCTATGCGTGCTTTTTTAATTTTGTGTAAATGAGCATACATATCTTCGAGCGAATCAAATTGATTTACCAACTCGGCTGCCGTTTTTTTACCGATACCGCGCACACCGGGAATATTATCTGATGTATCGCCAAGTAATGCAAAATAGAATGGCATTTTTTCAACCGGAAATCCCATCTTTTCTTCAAATACTGCTTTGTCTACTACTTGATATTTAAAAGGATCAAACATGACAATTTTGTCTGTAATTGCTTGCCCCATATCTTTATCTGCAGTAATAAAGACGGCCGTGTCACTCTCTTGCGTGCGCTCTTTGGCAATTGCATACATTAAGTCATCAGCCTCTACACCCTGCTTTGCAACTTGCTTCATCCCAATTAAATCTGCAAATTGTACTATATATTCTTTCTGTTCAAATAGATCACTTGGTGGTGCTTGGCGCGTTGCCTTGTAAGCCTCGTACATCTCGTGACGGGTAGTTTTACCTTTGCTATCCCAAACTAATGCTATGTAATGAGGATTAAACGTATCAATTAATTTTTTGATCATGCGGCAAAAACTATAGACTGCTTGCACCGGCACCCCTTGGGGCGTATGCAATGGGCGCAATGCATAGTATGCACGGTATAAAAATGAAGAACCATCAATTAAAAATATTGTTTTTTGTGGATCAAAATTCACAACAAGAATCCTTTGCATTAAGACTAAGTATATTACATAGTATACCATGAGATAGCATCTAAAAAAATGACCGCCTATTTTTAATAAAAAGGTTGCCAATTCACAATTTGTAATAATCGTAGACTTAAAGCATGCAAGGTCACAATTTAAAATGGATTTTTTCTACTACATATATTTACTTAATATCACCTAAAAAATAGAATGGTAGCAGCTCTTTGATTAATAATTAATGCTGTTGTTCTTTTTCTGGTACTCTAATTTTAGAAATTTCATCTATACGTACCGATGGCACCACTTTTTGTTGACCATATACACGTATAGCTGATAATTCATCTTGATAAAATAAATAAAGACCTATCAGAACTATTACTCCTGATGCATAAAAGTGCCAGGTAATCTGTTCACCAAACCATATCCAGCTATAAAATGCTGCGAAACATGGACACATAAAATCAGTAAATGAAAGAAAGGTAACACTGTAATATTTTACCAATGAAGTATACAAGTTTTTACAAATAATATTACTGATCACAATAAGTACAGCCAAACCACCAAAAAATGGAAATGGCTCAGAAATAAAATGCCAATCTTCTAATGCAAGTGCTGTTACAAGTGCCAACACGCCAGAACCAAACATAGAGACACCATTCACCATAGATGATGCATAGCCATGATCACGAATAAGTATGCGTATTATCATCATGCCATACACATGCGCACATACCGCACCTAGCGCTGCCAACTCTGGCAATGAAATAAATGCAATTTCCCCCAGCGATTGTTCTACTAGCGAGCTTGTTAAAAACATTGGCACCAGCCCTGCAAATCCAATCAGTAATGCGATCCATTTTTTTATACCAAGTCTTTCTTTAAACATAAGAAATGAAAATAATGCTGCACAAAATGGACTTAAATTGAGCAAAAAAGAAAATTTACCGGCAGATAAATAACTTAGACTCCAATAACGTAAAATGTATTTGACATACACCCCAATCACAAGTAATTGAACATACAACCAGACATGACCCTTGGTAAAATTAAATTGTGCGCGATTCATATATTGATAGCCAAGTAAAATAGACCCGGCAATACTCATGCGTATGCCCGATAAAAAAATGGGAGAAGAGTAGTGAAGTAAAAATTTAGCAATAGGATTGGATGCACCAAAAAATATGTGGAGTATCATAATATTGATCATAAAATCCTTCTTAAGCTGGTAAAAACTTATTATATCCAGCATACATTAAATAGGCATAAATAAAATATTATCCAGCTATTTTTATACCCTAGAACACTTTTACAGGATACATTTGACAATGCACCATAAATATACTAAAACTTACCCAGCATATTTGGAACATGCACCGCAAGTAATTAAAGTTCATAAGAAGTACTCCTGCCTTTTTATAATAACTTGCGGTGTTTTCTTATCTTTTGGTATATACTCAACATATGCTTATTCAAGTCAAATTGCTCAATGGGTTCCGTGAACCATTATTATATATGGTGCCGGCACATTGGACACACCAACCGACACATGGCACGATAGTACAAGTTCCTCTACGCAACCGCATAGTACCGGCCGTAGTTATACATACATTAGCAAAAAAACCTGCAGGTATAACATTTGCTATCAAAGAGGCGTATGCCATAGAGCCATTCCCGCATGACGCAGACTATGTGCATTTTATAGAGCAGCTTGCCACATACTATAACCTAGAGCCACTCCATTTTATTAAACGCATCAAATCATTTGTTCAAGACAACAAGAAGCAAGAAAACGTCATTTACCACGCACCACATGCTGTTGGTTCATCTTTAAATGTGTATTTAACTGATGAACAAGCTATTGTATCTGATTTTTTAAAACAGCATATTTCTACACCGGCTTACACACCAACCGTATTACATGGCGTAACCGGATCTGGCAAAACAGAAGTATACAAGCAGCTTATTATGCATACACTGGCAGAAAAAAAATCGGTTATATTATTATTACCAGAAGTTACACTTGCACTTGCATTTGCACATCGCCTGCAACAAGAGTTGCCACCTGGAGTTTCTTTGCTGAGCTTTCATTCTGCAGTTGGCGCAAAAGAAAAAAAGGAGCTGTGGCATGCACTGATTAATAAAGAGCCACTCGTAATTGTTGGTGTACATCTACCTATTTTATTACCTATAGCAAACCTTGGTATCATAATTGTTGATGAAGAGCATGAAGTAGGTTATCAAGAAAAAAAACACCCGAAAATTAACAGCAAAGAAGCAGCCATTTGGCGCGCACAACAATATAGCATTCCTATCTTGCTTGGATCAGCAACCCCATCAGTACAGACCTTGCATAATGTGAAACAAAAAGGGTGGCATTTTTTTCAGCTCAAAAAACGATTTGCCGGTGCATTCCCCACTATTAAAACTGTACTTCTTTCCGATAAAAAACAACGCAAAAATTTTTGGATAAGTACCGAATTATATTATGCAATTAAAGATCGCCTTGCCAAACAAGAGCAAACGATCATTTTTTTAAACCGACGCGGTTTTAGCTTTTTTGTACAATGTAAAAACTGCAGCTTCATTTTTGCCTGCCCGGATTGCTCCGTCAGCCTCACCTTACATAGCAATGGCAAATTAACCTGTCATTATTGTGAACATAATATTCTATTACCTCCTGCATGCCCCACCTGCAAAGCTGGTGAACATCAATTTTTAAAAAAAGGTATCGGCACACAACAGGTAGTATCTATCTTGCAAAATTTATTCCCAACCGCACGTATTGAACGCGCAGATTTAGATAGCACAAGTAAGAAAAAAAATTGGCAACATACTGTTACCGCATTTTCTGAAGGCAAAATTGATATTCTTGTTGGCACACAAACAATCACCAAAGGATATGATTTTCCACATGTTACCTTGGTTGGTATTTTATGGGCAGATTTAAATTTACATTTTCCCATCTACAATGCTGCAGAAACCACTCTGCAACAATTGATTCAGGTTGCAGGGCGCGCTGGCAGGCAACAAGCAGAA
>Ga0055451_10000286_pt1 | contig 19856 bp, 18 predicted proteins | sample China_Galinas_PW_3_FD_57745 | JGI IMG/M metagenome (GOLD analysis project Ga0055451, IMG submission 57745) | Wetland microbial communities from San Francisco Bay, California, USA, that impact long-term carbon sequestration - China_Galinas_PWB_D2 | ecosystem: Environmental > Aquatic > Marine >... | reverse complement strand
GGATTTCTGTCCATTTTGCAAAGAACTTGGGTGTGTTTTCTGGTTTGCAAAACCACTCTAATTCCATCTGTTCAAATTCGCGCATGCGGAATAAAAACTGTTTTGGTGTAATTTCATTTCTAAATGCTTTGCCAATTTGTGCGATGCCAAATGGAATTTTTACGCGGTTAGTTGATAATACATTTTTAAAGTTCACAAAAATTGATTGAGCTGTTTCTGGCCGTAAATATGCGGTAGTACTTTGTTCTGCGGCAGCGCCAACTTCCGTTTTAAACATCATGTTAAATTGCCGAACTTCGGTCCATGCTTTTTTACCACAATGGGGGCAGGCTTTATCCAAGTCGATATGATCGGCGCGATATCGATGCTTGCAGTTGGTGCAATCTACCATTGGATCGTTGAAGCTTGCTACATGGCCAGATGCTTCCCACATGGGATAAGGACCAAGTAAAGCACCTTCTATAAATAAGATATCATATCCTTGTCCGGTGATGTTTGCGCGCCATGCTTTGCGGATATTTTCTTTTATAAGGTGGCCAAGGGGGCCGGTATCATAGACGCCATTAAGACCGCCATAAATTTCTGCTGATTGATAGACAAAACCACGTCGTTTGCACAATGCAACCAATTTTTCTAAAGTAACTGCGTTGGCCTGAGAACTCATTATTGTTGCTCCTTAACACTAAATATATTCGTTCTTTAGTATAGTCAGAAAAGCAGCACTTTGAAAGTATGGTTTTGCCCTAAGCTGGTTTTTATTGTGTATTCAGTTACACTAGAAAGCTACCAATAATATGCATATTTATATTTCTTCCAGAAAGGGCAGTACATGAAAAAGGGTTACGTATGGTTACATATCATTACGCTTATAGGCTTGGCAGGGCTTGCATTTATGGGTTATCAATTGTATAAGCGACAGGTGCAAATAGAAGGTGCTTGTACCCAATTTTGTGTTGATGCAGTAGGTTCCATACGTGAGCTTGGAAGACCAGAAGAAAAAGTGATTGAGCGAATAGTAACCGGTGCACAAGTATGGCGCCCTATTCAAGAACAAGTAGAAAATACAGTTGTGCAAATTTTTTCTCAGATAGCAGAAATGGATTTATTACAACCATATAAAACTCCCAAGCAAGGTACCTCATCCGGCAGTGGTTTTTTTATTAATGATACAGGTGACATTATTACCAATGCGCATGTTATTGACCAGGCAAGTGCTATTTGGATTCAAATCCCAGCACTTGGTAAACGCGTGTTAGATGTTGATGTAGTTGGCGTAAGTCCTGAACATGATCTTGCGCTGCTCCGCTTGCGTCAATCAAGTATCGATCAAATTAAACAAGCATTAGGCAAAGTGCCTTTTTTATCTTTGGGTGATTCTGATTTAATACTTCGCTCTGACGAAGTCCTGGCACTTGGATATCCACTTGGTCAGCAAGCACTCAAAAGCACTACCGGTGTGGTAAGTGGACCGGAACATCGTTGGATACAAATTAGTGCGCCAATTAATCCGGGTAACTCAGGTGGCCCGTTGCTCAATACTAAAGGTGAAGTTATTGGTATAAATAATGCAAACGTGCCTGCGGCACAAAATGTTGGTTATGCAATACCAAGTAACCAACTCAAAATTATTTTGCCTGATATGTATAAGACTAAATTATTACGTAAACCGTTTTTGGGTATCGTGTTTAATAATGCGACAGATGCATTAACGGCTTATCTAGGCAATCCGGCACCGGGTGGTGCATATATTGTTGAAGTAGTAGAAAATAGTACGCTTGACAAGGCTGGGGTACAACGTGGCGATATGTTGTATGAGATTAATGGCCATCGGTTGGATATTTTTGGAGAAATGCGCGTGCCATGGTCAGAAGATAAAGTTTCATTAATTGACTATGTATCACGACTTTCTATTGGTGAAGAGATTAATCTGGTTGTGTATCGTAATGGTGAACGCAAAGAGTTAGCCGCTACATTTACTCAAACAGAATTACCTGCAGTAACAGAAATATACCCTGGGTATGAAGATATTGATTATGAAGTATTTGCCGGCATGGTAATTATGCCACTTACGCTTAATCATTTGCAGTTACTTGGTAGTCGTGCACCGGGTCTTGCAAAATATATGGACACTAAAAAACGTAGTGAACCGGCATTGATAATTACACACATATTCCCAAGTTCACACTTGTATCGTTCTCGTGCAGCCGCGGTTGGTTCTACCATTCATGAGGTAAATGGCATGAAAGTTAACACCTTAGAAGAATTTAGAAAAGCATTGTTAGCGGATGGTTCACAACCATTCTTGACGATGCATTTTTCTGATAATGTAGCACGCCGTTCTGATAATGTGATTATTGTGTTGCCATGGGATGAGATTCTTGAACAAGAACCAAAACTAGCGCATGATTATCGTTATCCAATTACTAATATGGCAAAACAATTGCTTGAAGCAGCGCGCGCAAATAAAGCATTGCAGCAAAAAAGTAATACATAAATAACAAACGTATAAAAAAAATCAACAAGGCCCATTGCAAACAATGGGCCTTGTTTTTTGTGAAGAATATGCGGTAAAGTACGAAAAACAGAGTAATTAAAAAAAGGATAGGTGATGGCAAATAAAGAAATTCTTTTAATGCAAGAAGGCATGGTCTGGGGAGAAATTCAGGATTTTGCACAAAATGCAGTTGTGCAAATTTTTGCACAGGTGGGTAAATTTAACTGGACAGAGCCGTATAAGATTGAAGATCAATATGAAGGCCGCGGAAGTGGTTTTTTAATTAATGAAGAAGGTTTTTTAATTACTAATACGCACGTGGTGAATGAAGCAAAATTAGTATGGGTGCATATACCGGCACTCGGTCGCGAACCTCTTTATACAGATGTAGTGAGCATATGCCCGGATGTTGATATTGCATTGTTACGCTTACAAGAAGGTAGTATGCAAAAAATACGTGCTTTGTTGGGCGCTATTCCATACTTAACATTAGGTGACTCTGATCAGTTATATCGCGCAGAAAGTGTTTTAACATTGGGATATCCATTAGGACAATATAGATTAAAAAGTTCTACCGGCGTAGTGAGTGGCCGTGAATTATTAGATGGACATGCATTAATTCAAATAACTGCGCCTATAAATCCCGGCAATTCAGGCGGTCCATTACTAAATTTGCGTGGCCAAGTAATTGCTATTGCTATTGCATCTGTACCACTTGCAAGTAACATAGGCTATGCGATTCCAATTAATGACCTTAAAATAATAATTGATAATTTATATACGCAAAATTTAATACAAAAGCCACAGCTTGGTATACAACTTATGTTTGCCAGTGATGAAAAGGCAACCTATCTAAATAACCCGATACCTGCGGGTTTGTATGTGACAAATGTATTTAAGGGCTCTTTAGCGGATAAAATTGGCTTGCAAGCCGGTGATATGATTTATGAGTGCAATGGCGTGCGCTTAGATCCATATGGCGACGCAGTCGTTGAATGGAGTTCAAATAAAGTTTCGTTTTTTGAATTGATGTCTCGCATAAAAATAGGTGAAAAAGCATCATTGGTAATCTATCGGGAAGGTAAACGCCTGCCATTAGAATTTATGTATGATGTCGTGCAGATATTTAATATTCGTTCTATGTATCCTGATTATGAGTCGGTAGAGTATGAAACAATTGCCGGCCTGGTGATTATGGAATTGAGCTCTAATCATTTGCCAGATCTTATTGAAGGTGCACCGGAACTGATCAAATATCAATTGGCGCAAAATAGATTGAATTCGGTATTAGTTATCTCACATATGTTGCCAGGTTCTTATGCGCATAGGCTGCGCATGTTACGCATTGGTGATATTATTACTGAAATTAATGGCAAAAAAGTGAAAACATTGCATGATATGCGCCGCGTGATTAAACAAAGCAGCACAACGGGTTTACTTACCCTAAAAACAGAACTTAGTGCATTTGTCGTATTTTCATTAGCTAAAATACTGGAAGGTGAATCCCGTTTATGCAAAGGCTTTGCATATCCACTTTCAAAAATGGTGCAGACATTGTATCGTACAGTAGAAAAAAATGCTGAATATAAGAAAAAGAGTGAGTAGTTTTTGGTTATTTTAGTATCCATGTGTAGACTGGAATAAAAAATCAAAACGATAAAAGATATGGCAAAACAAAAAAAACGACTCGACCAAATAGTGCATGAGCACTATCCACAATATAGTAGGCAACAGATACAAAGTTGGATCATGCAAGGTAAGGTATTGGTACATGATCAACCAATTACCAAACCAGGCACTATGCTTGCAGATGATATTCCGGTTGTATGTAAAGCAGAAGAGCCAAAATTTGTGGGTCGGGCAGGATTTAAATTAGAAAAAGCGCTTGATCATTTTAATATTGATGTTACCGGGATGGTTGCACTTGATGCCGGTATTTCTACTGGTGGATTTACTGATTGTTTATTACAGCATGGTGTTAAAAAAGTATATGGCATTGACGTTGGTTATGGCCAAGTACACGATAAAATTCGTACTGATCCGCGCGTAGTATTGATGGAGCGCACTAATCTTCGCACACTCCCTGATCTTGGTGTATCAATTGATATAGTTACATTAGACTTATCGTTTATTTCAGTTCTTAAAGTCATGGGTGTGGTCACCAAACTTCTTGCAGATGATGGGCAGCTTGTTGTACTTATTAAACCACAATTTGAAGCAGGTAAACAAGACGTGGGGCGCGGCGGTATCATTAAAGATCCCAAAATTCATGAAAAAGTTATTTGCCATGTGGTAGATGGTATTATTGCACATGGGTTTGAGTGTATAGGTGTGATAGAATCTCCCATTTTAGGTGGATCGGGTAATAAAGAATTTTTAGGGTATTTTAGGAAAATAAAAAAGGAGTTGTAATTGTGAAGTATGTGTTGTGTACGTTTAGTATATTTTTTGTGTGCACAAATCAAGAAGCTATGGGTCTTCAAAAAAGGCCAAGGGTTTGCCCCGGCACACCCCTTCGGGTATCATCTGATCAGCTCAAATCATACGCAGAACTTGATACTTCACCACGAGAATCTGAACCAGTTATAGTCAAACAGGGCAATCAGGTTTTTTGGGGAGTAGTACAGAGTAAGGTTATGGAGAATAAGTATATAGTTGTGCACCAAACAAATGGAAATCGAGCAAAGGGGGCAATACATACGCGTGATACATTGTATAAACTTAATACAAAGGAATAGTATGCGTATACCAATATATATATTAATGTTTTTAGGTACATATATTTTTTGCTATGCAGATAGCATAGATAATGAAGTAGTAATGACTGATGAAACATCAACACATCAAGACCTAGAAAAAGGGAAAAAAAAGGTTGGCAAAGAGGTACAGGTACCACATAATAAACAGCTGGTGGCATACAACAATATTAACAGTTTGCCGCGCATGAATGATTTTGTTGCAGTGCCACTTAGTTTTACTGATGCACAAGGCGCAAGCCGAGTTAAGATGATATGGGGTAGAGTTATTGGTCGCAACCATTACGTGTTTGTGGTACAAATTTCCAAAAATAAAGGTTTATATTATACCGAATATAATATGTATGCCTTGCTTTAATATTCATCACGTTTTTCTACTTGATATTCCCAGTCTAATATTGTGCTTCGGCGGCTTTTATGCTACTATTTTGTGCATGCGCCTGTAGCTCAACTGGATAGAGTAGCGGTCTTCGAAACCGTTGGTTGCAGGTTCGAGTCCTGCCAGGCGCACCAGTCTTCATAAAAAATAACATTTTTCGAATTTCTAGCGCTTGTAGCTCAGTAGGATAGAGCGACAGATTCCTAATCTGTAGGCCACAGGTTCAAATCCTGTCAAGCGCACCACACTTCATTTAGGCTGCTTCTGGTTGATCCTCTGTATCCTCAGTGGGCTCATTTTGGTGCCACCATGTATAGAATCCGTAGGCGCCTGCTACAGCAACCACAACACCGGCACCAATGGTAATCGAGCTCCATGGAGTTGTTTGTTGTTTTGCAGGAGAAATTATGGGTGTGGAATTTGATAGGGCAGCTTGACGTGTTGGCTGATCTGGTATATTGGGACTTCCTACAGAAAATTCTTCTAATGGTTCATAATTTTCTATACTGCTGTATTCATCGTCATCAGTATCATTGTCATCTGAAGAAGAGTAAAAATAATATTGGTTAACTTTATGTGGATCTGAATAAAATTTTAATGAGCGGATTTTTATTATTTTTTCAGCGATGCTATCTTCTTGAAATGATGGATCATTCAGGTAATTACGAAGGGCAACACCATAATCATTCTGGTTAAGTACAGCACGTATTGAGCTTTCATGCTCATTTTCCATAGCATACGCTGTAATAGTATAGGTAAAAAGAATGTTAAGAACTATATAATGTATTTTCATAAAACCTTATTAAATCTTGCCTTATTTAACTTGCCTTATTTAATAAGTAATATATAGGTTTTATAAAAAAATGAAAAAGTAATACATGCTCTTATCTTCCAAGAGAGGTCAGTTTAAGCACAGTCCAATTGGTTACCATTTGTACCACCTCACCAGCTTTATTGAGCCGTACTAGTGGTTTTTTAGCTTGGTATGCAAGCTGGAGGTCGGTAAAATTATGCATATCTCTAAATTCTTGCACCAGCGGAATCTCGTGCACCTTGCCATACCCATGGTCATAACCGCGGGCTTCTACAATTAATCCTTTTTCTAGATCACTTACTACCATTACATGGCCCGGAATATAAATGATATCTCCGGCTTCTATGGTGCCATCCTGCTGTAGATGTGGTAATGTTTTGTATGCAGTCATGCTATTTTTGCAAAAATAGGGCAACCCACTGAGTTGAGCTGCGCGCAAAATAATGCCGGCACAATCAAATCCAGTTTGTGGGTACTGTGTATCTTGTGGTACTGCATAATAGATACGGGTGGTATTATTTGGCATGGATCGTTCATATTGTACAAATCGATGCATAGGTTTACGCGTAGTCAAGCTACAGCCGCCCCACACATAGGGTATTACGTTGTACTGTGGTGCAGACCAATGTTGGAGCGTACGTACATAGTTTTTGATTTTTTCTTGGTGTGTGCATGCATCATGCATACATAGATGAGATGGTATATGCATGATATACATATGTTTTGTGTGTGGGTTAAGGGCATAAACCGCTATTTTTTTGTTTTTTTGTATAGGCTGAGCACATACAAAGCGTGTGCCGGCAGAAAAGATTTGTTTGGTAATAGGATCGGTAAAAGGATCAATTAGGGTAATAGTATTTTGGTTGCATGCAGTAAGGCTATGGTTTTTATAGTTAATAGGTTTAGGTAGCTTATTTACATCACTATGATGTTGTATTAATGTGTGCAGTGGTATGAGATTTCTTTTTGCAGTCCAGAATAGACTTATTTTTTTCTGATTAGGCGTGATATAAAAAATATGTGGTGTATAAATTTGCACTTCTTCATCTTTTTCTGTAATAACATCAACTATTTCATTACATAATAGTTGATGAATGCGCGGACATACCTCACCCGCCTCAGCCAGTGTGCCGCCGCCACAGAGTGGAAGTGATTTGTATGATTGCGTAATAGATTGCTCGGGATATAAAGTTTTAATAGGTTGGCCAACTAAATCTGCTACTGGAACAACGATAACTGCTTTATGCTGGGTATACGTGTATGTGAATATGTGCAGAAATAAACATACGACCATGGATTGCTTTTTCATGGCAATTTTCCCTCTTTAAAGAGTCTGTATCATGACCTAGCTGAGTTGTACCTACATTCTTAGTATGCCTGATAAGAGGTATGTATTAAAAGAGATGTGATATTCTTTCATTTAGAAATTATTGAAAAACATGCACGGAAAATAGTATCATAATAGAAAATAGGTAAATCATGAATCAGAAGCAAGGGGTTGGGATCATGAAGTCAAAATATATTTTAATTAAAGGCATTATTGCCATATTTGCAGCTGCGGCTTTGCATGCGCATGACCAAAAAATGGATCAACCATGGACATGGGTATATAAAAAAGCCTTTCATGCAGAAGCTCAAAAACTGAATGCTGCAAAAAAAGAACTTCTATTTTCCAAAGGAGATATTAAGCCATTTTCGCAATTAATATTTTCTTGGAATGCCGTACGACCAGCACAAGGACATTTTTCATTTTTGGTACAAGCACGTGATGCACGCACCAAACAATGGGGTAAATGGCATCATATGATTGATTGGGGTGCGCGTATACAAAAATCTTATTTGAGCTCATCAGATGGTTGTACCCAGTATGTACATGTACGATTAGAAACGGAACAAAATAAGCGTACTGATGCATTCCGGATAAAAGTTGATGCACGTAATGGTGCAGATTTGTCTTTATTGCGCAGTTTAACAGTCTCATTGGCAGATTACGAAAAGTTCAAACCGGAATCTCTTGATGGCATATATCTTTCATCAGTATCAATTGCTGCGGTGCCAAAAATTTCACAATTTGCGCTTGATCATCCAGAATCAAAACGATTATGTTCACCAACTTCCTGCTCAATTCTTACAGGTTTTTTGCGTGGAGAATATGTTGATCCGATAGATTTTGCAGATGGCGTGTTTGATCATGGGCTTGAAATTTTTGGAAGTTGGCCCTTTAATGTTGCGCATGCATATGAGCATTGCCGGGAGCATATGCATTTTTGCACGCGGCGTTTAAACAGCTTTACTGAGCTGTATCATCAGTTGCAACGTGGCATTCCGGTAGTGGTGAGTGTGCGCGGTTCACTTGAAGGGGCGCCAAAAGTGTATGACAATGGACATTTGTTGGTTGTAGTTGGCTGGGACGCTAAAAAAAGAACCGTGATATGTCATGATCCTGCATTACATTCGCATAAAAAAACATTAAAGCATTATCCAGTAAACAGTTTTGTGCATGCATGGGAGCGCTCACGCCGTCTTGTGTATTGGGCAGAACCGGTACGTGTATAATAATTTTTTGTATCAAATAGTTATGATTAAAAAAGTTGTTTTTTAAAACAAATTAACCAATGTGTTGACTATTTGAAATTTTAATTGGTACGATAAAGGGGACAATACACGAGGTTTCAGGGAGAGAAAGGGGTGTCGAATGAAACGAATATATGTAATGAACCTCATGTTGATGAGTTCATTATCTGTTATAGCGGCAGTGCAACAGCAAAAAAACCAGGTTGATAAAATATTTTTTCACCAAGGTAATGCGCAAGTGCCGCATATAGAGCTGGCAAATTTGGCATTATATTTTGCACAAGAACCACAGATTCGTTATACAGAAACTAATAAGCAGAATAGTAAACAATTTGCATTGTTATTTCCACATACGGCTATAGACAAGCAATCTATTGCCAAAATTACGGCAAAGAACAACCTTGGCTATCATGTGCAGGCACATCAAGATAATCAAGGGGTGCACCTTGTGATTGATTATGATCCTATGCGTGTTGCCATATCATATGACACATTCAGGTCAATTGGCTTAAAGCATGGTGTGGTTATTCACTTTTTTAACCAGACGCTGTTACAGCAATTAAATAGTATGCAAAAGCCAGTATTATACACAACGGCTTTAGACATTGATAAAAAAAAAGTAGTCATCGATGTGGGCCATGGCGGGAACGATATGGGGGCGAGCTGCTTTGGGCTTAAAGAAAAAGAAGTTACGTTGGCGGTAAGTACTAAGTTAGCACAACTATTACATGAACAGGGGATAGAGGTGTATATGACGCGTACTACCGATTGTACATGCGCACTTGATGAACGGACCACCCGTGCAAATAACAATAACGCTGATCTTTTTATTTCAATTCATGCAAACTATGCGGTTAATGGATTGGCAGAAGGCATAGAAACATTTTATTTTAAACCCGATTTATTGCAGCGCAAATATACGGTACTTGATGGTGTGAGTGCGCAAACTGCGCAATGCATTATTGATCGGAGATATGCACAAAGTAAGCAATTAGCACATATGGTGCATAATAACTTATTGCAGGCAGTACAACAGCGAGTGCCGGTGCGTGATCGTTTAGTAAAACACGCAGTATCACAGGTATTGCTTGGTACACAAATGCCGGCAATTTTGGTTGAAGTTGGGTTTTTATCCAATGAACAAGAAGCGAAGCGCTTGGCAAGTCAACAATATATAATGCAGCTTGCATACGGCATGTGCAAAGGGGTATGTGCATATTTAGATGCTTAAGTGTTATCTAATACTTCCTTTGCATTCTATAACATGCTACATTAATGAGAGTCTTTCTATAATCCTTTAAAACTAATCAGTTTGTGATATCAAATATTTGGGAACAATTTTTAACCATAGCACGAGAAGAAGCCGGTAGTCGTGTAGTGGAAACATGGTTTAAGGCAGTTGTATTGCAGCATTGGGATGCGATAGAAAAAGTTGTGTATCTTAAAGCACCCAATGCATTCGTGCAAAAATGGATTTATGCCAATTATATGCAATTATTGCATACACATCTTGGCCGCTTACTTAATATGAATAATATACGCATTATTTTTGCAGATGATGCGCAAGAGCCACAGGCAGAAACACCAGTTGAGCCACGCTATAAAGCAGCAGAAGTAGCGGTTGTGGATGATAAAATAGCAACCAGCGCACATGTCAATTCTACTGCATTGGTCAAGCCATCGTTGCAACATGGTGGACATATTAATCGAACCTATTCGTTTGATACTTTTGTGATAGGGCCAAGCAATTCCCTTTCTTATGCGGCATCGCATGCGGTAACAGAAAGGCCCGGCAGTTTATATAATCCATTATTTATTTACGGTGGTTCCGGGTTGGGTAAAACACATTTGCTGCATGCAATCGGGAATGAAATTAAAACAAAAAATAAAAATGCGGTTATCTTGTATCAGACCGCAGATCGTTTTGTCACTGAGTTTATTAATGCAATCCGGTTTAACAAAATACATAAATTCCAAAAAAAATATCAGTCCGTGGATGTATTGCTTATTGATGATATACAATTTATTGCCAACAAAGAGCAAACACAAGAAGCATTTTTTCATATTTTTAATGCCTTGTATGAGGCGCACAAGCAAATTGTTTTTTCAAGCGATGTGATACCAAGTAGTTTGGGTGGCATGGCCGAGCGCTTACGTTCTCGTCTTGCGGGGGGCTTGGTGACCGATATTCATGTGCCGCGCCTAGAAACTAAGATTGCGATACTCAAAAAAAAGGCTGAGTTGAGTGGTACTATGCTTGATGATGACGTGGCCAATTTTATAGCTTCACGGGTTACCTCAAATATACGTGAATTAGAAGGTGCACTTATTCGTGTGATGGCATTTGCTTCATTGACCAATAAAACGATTACGCTTGAGCTTACCCAGCGTGTATTGAGTCACACAACGCCACAGGCAGTTCCGATAGATTTCAACCGTATCATCGAGGGCTTACGTAAGCATTATGATTATAACTTACAAGATATGCGCTCAAAAAACAGAAATAAAGAATTGGCATTCGTGCGTCAAGTTGCCATGTATCTTATGAAAAAAATGACTGATAAATCATTGCGTGATATAGGACATTTTTTAGGCGGTAGAAATCATGCAACTGTGATGCATGCGCTGTATAAAATAGAATCATGTCTTGAGCGTGACCCTGATTTTTTGCATAAAATTAAGCGTATTGAATCAGATATTAAAGAAGTATCGCGATAAAAAAGGCTAGTCACAGAAGGACTAGCCTTTTTTTAATATATTATTTATTTAATTATTATTTAGCAAGGGTATCGCGAGCTTCATTAAGTATTTTCTGTACTTCAGTGCAGATATCTTTATCTTTGAGTACACATTTATCAGGGTGCCATTTTAAGGATAATTTTTTATATGCTGATGATATTTGAGATGCAGTGGCGCTAGAACTTACGCCTAATACTTTTCTGTATGCTTCCACTTTTTTACCCTGATCAAACAATTTTTTTGCTTCAGGAAATTGATCCCAAGATTCTTCTACTTTTGATTTTGGTGCTGGTTGTTGCTTGGAAGGTGGCATTTTTGGTGATTCGGTAACTGAGGTGCGAATATCTTTTTGCACTACATTATTTTTAGTACGGTATCCTTTAGTGGTTTTGCCAAAGATGCTTCCTTGTTGAGGCTCTAATTTTTTACCATTCCATTTTACATAGATATTTTTATTTGCTGGAAATTGAGCGATAAATTTTTTCGGAAGTTTAGTTTTGCACCAGGCAGCATCCGGGCAAAAATAAATGTGCAAGCTGGCTTGGAGTTTCGGGTCAAAATTAACTTCTAGATCGCCATTCGGTTGCACTGATGTGAGTGATTTAACAATCGTAGATCCGGCGATAACTTCAACTTGTATAGCCAGCGGTGAATTATTTTTAAGATGTAACCGTGGGTCTGCTGCAAGACTTGCACTCAAAATGAATGCAGTTAACATAGATATACGAAGCATATTCATACATTCTCCTTATTTTTAAGTATGATTATATACAAGGTGTATAATAATGTTTTATGAGAAAGGAAGTCAAAGGTTTACATAGAAATTTTTTGTAGACCTAGTGCATGACGGGAACTTTTAGGTTGTGTGGTTCAAAGCGCGCAAATTGCCGTTGTTTTTTATCCCGTAAATAGGTGTCATTTACAAACTTATTTACCATATATAAATACCATTCACCATGTGTTTTAAATTCTTTTGTTTCACGCATCCCAATAATGATAGGAAAATATTCCGTATCAATGAGTACAATGGAGAGTTTGCCAGTTTTGGGATCTTGTTGAAAAACAAAATTGTTATAATGTGGGTCTATAGTCAGGTCAACTTGACTACAGAGTTTCATGACCATGCGTCGTTTTTGTTTGAGGGGAACTTTTATATTATCATCTGTTTCTTCTGCATCAGCAATAATTGCATATATACTCGGTAATTCTGTAGTGATAGCGTTGCCATTTCCTAAGTTATTACCGGTTAATTTAATATATCTATTATTGTTTGGTTGCCAATGCCACTTGCGTGGAATACGTAATATGGTGCCCCATTGTGGATGTTTGGCAAGGCGTTGTTCTACCAGCTCTTTATTTTTAATCCGTGTCAGTCCGCTGATGTGACGATTAGCACCGTGTCCCATGTAGAAAAAAAAGATAGGCTCAAATCCTTTATCCCAATAATCAACAAACGTTTGGGGGTTTTCTGAAAAAAGCTTTACCACAAAGGGGTAATTTTTGAATTTTAATACGAGGAGGCCTGATGTATGGCGACGGTTCCAATTTTTGCGTTGTAATATTTTAAAATGGGTGAAATGGTGTTTTTTTTGCTTGATCTCAGTCATCAAATGTTCAAGGAGCTGTTTTAGGTGGCTTCCATCCACTGTTTCTGGAATATTGTTGCTTAATGATATGGCTGCATCTGGTAGTGTGTGATCTTCAAAATAGTTTTTATCAAATACTTCAAATAATGGGTATGCTTCTAAACTGGCATGTTTGAGTGTATAGCATTGGCTATGAGCGCTATCTGCCCAGGTGGCAGTTATAGTTGGCACCCATTTTTCTTGCGTGCGTAATGGGCTACGCGCAGAGAGTATATTTGTACTGAAAGCAAAGCAAAAGATAATCAAGTTTTTAATAATATTTTTCATAGGTTATTAGTATAAAAAGGGTTTTAAAGATCAGTATGTTATCAATTGTAAAGGTATATTATTGAGAGTCAATAATTATACCAATTTTTGTTAATACAAATTGTATTCTTTTGGGCTTAATTCTCATGTATATTGTTTTGATATGCATGAAATTGGTATGCTGAATGTGATTATTTTTTTCTTGTTGCTGTTTCTAAACAAGTAGGGTATGGTCAAAAAAAAGGCCATTGTTTGAAAGGAGAGGAGATGGATAGTGATAAAATATTGCATCGACGTCATGCAATTCTTGGATGCTTAACGCAATTACCACGCAAAATGTTGTCGCTCAAAGAAAAAGAAAATATTACCGAATTTGTCATGCACGAATTATGTAAGCCGGAATGTTTTAATTTAGAAAAAGCAGCATATTTTGTAGATAATCCTGATTTTGATTGTTTAAAAGGAATCGTGGGTATTTGGCGCCCCGAAGTGTACACAGATGGTGATGATGATATCTGGCAAGATCCACAATCATTTAGTGCACACATGCAAGGTTCACCATTTAATCAAACGGTACGCGGGGTAATGCGGCCAAGTTTGCGTAAAAATAATTATTCAGATAACGAGGTAGTAGAGATAATAGGCAGAACGCTCCACATGACCAACCCGGGTTATTATGCGTGGGATATGAAGCATGATAATCATGGTTTGCTGGTATACGAGAAACAATGTAAAGATGGTGATTCGTGTGATCTTGATACTGTTATTAATGGATTAAGTTTATTAGCATTCTGTCCGATTTTTTAAAGTGCCTGTAATCCGGGCAATGGCTCGCCACTCAGATAGGTGAGTGTTGCGCCACCACCGGTGGAAAGATAATCAATTTCAGAAGTTACACCAAATAGATGCGCAGCAGCAACCGTATCTCCTCCACAAACAATCGTATTGCCATTCGCATGTGCTATGATATTAAATAGTTTGTGAGCTTCTTTAAGCGTTTCTTTTCTTTCTAAAAACCCCGGTACGCCATTAAAAAATATACTGTGTGCAGGTGCCAGCATCTCTCGAATCAGTGTAATTGTTTTTGGCCCAATTGAAATGCCATATGCATTATCAGGAAATTGTTCAGCATCAATTATTGAAAGTGCGCCATCTTTGTTATTTTCTGCCACTTGATAATCAACCGGTAACAAGATTGTAATCCCTTGTTCATCTGCATGTCGCATAATATCTTTGCATAGATCAAGTGCATTATTATCCACTAATGATTTACCTACCGGCTTGCCCATTGCTTTTGCAAAGGTAAATGCGATGGCAGGTAATAAGATAAGTGTGTCTACTTTATCTAATAAATTTTGTATGAGTGGTATTTTATCACTAACCTTTTTGCCGCCAAGCATAAGTACAAATGGGTGGCTTGGATTGGTGCGTAGTGGTTCGAGTACTTCAAGTTCTTTTTCTACCAAAAATCCGATTGTGCGCTTATCTTGCGCAAAAAAACGTGGCACCAAGGCTACAGATGCATCATCACGGTGCAGCGTGGCAAATGCATCATCCACATAATATTCTCCTAATTTTGCAAGTTGTTGTGCAAAAGTAGCGTTGCCCTGTTGTTCGCCGGGAAAAAATCGCAAATTTTCAAGTAAAATTATAGATGCATTAGATTGCGTATGTGCAGCATCTATGGTTGGTACCCATCTGATGGGATACCCATGTTGTTCAAACCATGGCACTAAATGACGTGTAGAAAGATCGGTCTCTTTGTTGTGTGGGCGGCCGATATGTGTAGCTAAAATAACAATTCCACCGTGTGATTGTATAAAATCTATGGTAGGCAGTGCAGCGCGTATTCGATAATCATCAATAATCTTGCCATGCTGAATAGGCACATTTAAATCTGCGCGCACAAATACACGCTTATCTTTGAGGTTCCATTTTGTGAGTTTTGACTTCATACATCTTCCCGTTTGTTAGTTACCCTTCAAAACGTAATACTTTAGCAATCGTAATCGCATGGGTGCGGCGTGCGGTAAACCATGTTGCGATAAAGCTAATACAAATTACCACGCCAAAAACTGCAGCAACCAGAGACCAATTCATTTTTGCAGGCAGATGAGTTACGTAATATGCATCAGGCAATTCAATAAATGGATAGTGTTCGAGCAGTATGCTGGCACCCCATGCCAACAAGATACCACATAGTGATGCAACAACTGCAATACTCATGCCCATGAGCAAAAATATACGCGTAATATTGGCTTGGGGCATACCCATGGCACGCAAAATGGCAATGTCAGGCCGTTTTTGCGTGATCTGCATAAACAGCAGAGCAATAATATTCATGCTGGCTACCAAGGTAATGAGTGCAAGAATCAGAAACATGGCATATTTTTCTAATTTTAATGCAGATACCAATGCTGGATAAAGATCTTTCCATGAATATACTTCGAGTTTTAATAGGTGTTGTAATTTGTCCCTAATTTGTGCTTCATTCGCATGAGGAGCCAATTGTAAGCTAATAAATGTTGCACCTTGATCAGGGAATAATTGTTCCATAAAATCAAGTGAGCATAGCGTAAGAAGATTATCAAACTCATCGATGCCGGTTTTGAATATGCCATTTACGCGTGCCTCTGTGGCATTCATGGTGACTTTGCGCCCCTTAGGCTGCATGTTTTCTGAGTATATCAGTTGCACCGTATCGCCAACCGTAATTCCCAATTCATGCGCAAGGCCTTCTCCGATTGCTATGTTATTATCATGAATAATCTTGCTTAGTGATGGTATGCCATCTTTCTGTGAAATTATTTTATTTGCGATGGTGCTTACGTGTGCTTCATGCTCAGGATCAATTGCTTTGAGCATTACCACCACCGGTGTGCGCTGTGTATCTTCTTGTTGCACAATCACATATTGCACCGCATGTGGGCTGAGTCCAGTTACTTCAGGAAACTGTTTTTGTATGATCGTGCTGATGGCAGGTACATTAAGTTGATCGCCATAACCACGGATGGTCAGCTGCGCATGAATGCCTTGCATTTTTTTGTATACCACTTCTTCATACCCATGCATAACAGCACTCACAAGCGCAAGAGCAAATGAACCAATTAATATACTCAAAAAACAGATGCGTATCATGGTGGTAATTGATTTCTCATACGCGCTTCCGGTGATATAGCGCCATGCCAAAAATAAACTTAATCGATGCATAACATCCTTTTTATGCTTGTAAAGTTGCGACGTTTTTTCTAGGATACTACTGTTGCATAGATTTTGTAAAAAAAATAAGAGGCTCGGTAATGAAAACAAAAAACATTTTTCATATTTCACTTATGCTTATCACTCTATTGCCTGGATGTGGGCGCGTCACCAATTGGGCAAAAAGTAATTTTAATCAGGGACAAGATATTAATAGCGATCTTGGCTCTATTCAACAACAGGTGCACACCGTTCGTATCTATGATCAATTTGCAACCTGTGCAATTTTTGATGGCTTATGGCTTTCTGATGCAGTGCGTACTGCGTATGCAGATATTTATGCGCAACGCCATGGTAAAGATCGTAATACCTTTTTGCGCCGGCAGCTAGAAGAGAATAAACATTTTATCTCGTTCTATGTACTTAGCTCGTATGAAATCCCACTTGGTACCGATAATGCATTGTGGACTGTTACATTGCACATTAATGATCACCTGTTTACCCCGATAGAAACTAAGATGGTTGAATTGCCGCAAGAATATCGCGTGTTCTTTGATAAACGCTACAACCGTTTTAAAGTTGCCTATATGATCAAGTTTGATGCGCAAGACATAGAAGAGAATGCATTAATTACACCGGAAACAGAACAACTACAACTGGTATTCAGAAGTATTAAAAAAGAAGCAATGCTTACCTGGAATACTTTGAACTATGCAAGCCAAGAGGAATACACGGCATGAAGATAGCAATTGGCGCAGATCACCGCGGCTTTGCCACCAAAGAATATATAAAAAAACATATCACCCCAGAATCAGATGATATAACTTGGATAGATGTTGGCGCATTTAATGATACGCGTTCAGATTATCCAGTGTATGCCAAAGAGGTAGCCGAATTAATTTTAGATGGCCAAGCTGCATGCGGGGTGTTATTATGCGGTACCGGTTCGGGGGTTGCTATGGCGGCAAATCGCTTTAAAGGTATCTATGCTGCTGTTGCATGGAGCCAAGCACAAGCACAAGAAGACAAAGAACATGATCACATTAATGTGCTTGCATTGCCGGCAGATTATCTTGCGCCTGAAAAGGCAGTTGCCATTATCCGTGCCTGGTTGCGTGCGCAAAAACTTGATGGGCGCTATGCAGAACGGATTGCTATGGTTGATGCATTATAATAAAACTGGCAAATGCCTTAGATTATCTTTGCATCGTGGAGATGAGCTAGTATGATAAGCAAACTACCTATTACAACGATACCGCAAACTACTGCAGGAAGCAGAACTGTTTGCTGAAATTCATCATTGTACCTGCAGTAATAATAAGAGCTACAGTTTGTATTGGGATGTTGGGCCGCAATCATTGATGTAGCACGAGCAAAACCGGAAGAACGTGCACCATATGCATTATATGCCTCTATCAATGGGCTTGTGCCATGATTTTGATCGAGTTGATATATATCTGCACCACTTTGAATAAGTATGGGTACAAATTTATCTGGTGTAGAAATAAGCATTTGGTTGAGTAATGTTGGATTTAGTTTGGGCAGAAGTTTTTGTAGCGGTTCAGGATAATGGTCACTCTGATTAAACCTCTGCATGAGACTAAAAAAAAGAGGCTTTGTCATATACATGCCATTATCAATGAGGTTTTCTAGATATTGGTAAACAGTTTGCGGATTATATGAATAAAAATTATCAAGTACATATTGAGCATTATGAGTATTTTGCATACATTGTTTCAATTTAAAATGACCAATAATTCCTTGCATATCTCGGGAAAGAGTTTTAATAGATTCATCCAAAGAAAGAATGCTAAAGTCAATATTGGCAAATGGTGATTCATATGATTGTTCAGTGCTCTTTTCTACATCAATAATGGTCTCTGGCGGCATTGATTGTAATAAATGTTCGTTTTCTTCCATGCCAAGTGCCGTGATGCAGGTGCAAAGAGCAAATGCAAAAATAAATTTTTTCACCATGGGCTTCCTTGATTTTAAAGGAGGGCTTGTGTGAGCCCTCCTTGCAACATTATTTGCTATTTAAATCAATGTCGGTTTCTGTATCCCTTATAATTTCTGCAATTTCTTGTGCGTCAAGTATCTTTGCCTGTTGCAATTCACATGCAATATTTTCCAGCGCATCTTTGTGCTGTGCAAGCAATTGGGTGATTTCTTTTTCACATTGTGCAAGCAGAGCAAATGCCTCATCATAGCGTTGTTTTTTAATATGATTTGGCAACATCTTCGGATCGAGCCCTTCAAATACCAATGAAGTTATAAGTGATAATGCGTGCTCTTTGTCTGCGCGATGGCAACTGTAACTGCAGGCTCCGTGCAACAATTTTTCTGCGGCATGGCCGGCAAGATGCATTTTACAGAGTTTTATTTTTTCTTCTCTGCTTATCACATTAACGGTGTCATATTCATGAAAGGTAAATAAGCTACCATACTCATAGCGTGCTTGTTCTTCTTCAGTATTTTTTGTGCCGAATGCACCTTGCAATAATTGTTTGCCGATTAATTCTTCTTTGAGTGTAGTCATTACCGGGTTGATCGTCACTTTTGCCAGTTTGGTATGCGCATCAAGCAGATGCAGTGCGAGTGCATGGCCGGCAAAGTGTACAGCAAGAATCTCTTGTTCATGTTCCGGAATGTCTTTTATGTCAGTCAGCATGACGCGGCGTACTTCTTGATCGAGTGCTTCTTCTAAGTGATACTGCGTAACTGATTGCCCGCGCAAACGTGCTTTGAGTACGGCATGATCAACCAATGTTTGCAGCCCCTCATATGATTTACTGTCAGTTTCTTTGGCAAGTTTTTCTACACCAAAATTATCCAGATCAAGTGAAAGTTTGTTCAGTTTGCGCATAAGATATTCAAGGCGCTCATTGTAGTTTGGATATTCAAAGCGCAACTCTTTGCCAAAGCGCCCCGGCTGTCTGAGTGCAAAATCTAAACTTTCTGGTTTGTTGGTTGCGGCGATAATAATAACCTGTTTGCGTGGGTCAGTTTC